>Ga0137395_10000006_pt1 | contig 50657 bp, 69 predicted proteins | sample czobulk216metaG_FD_108283 | JGI IMG/M metagenome (GOLD analysis project Ga0137395, IMG submission 108283) | Vadose zone soil microbial communities from Angelo Coast Range Reserve, California, USA - czobulk2.16 metaG | ecosystem: Environmental > Terrestrial > Soil > Vadose zone | place: USA...
AAATGTTGTCTAGCTCTAGTCAAATTATAGAAATCATCGGATCTTCCAAAGGGAGTCGAGCAGTAGTACATAGAATCGAAACAGTGGTGTGCTAGAAGCCCGTACGTAAGCTTTTCCTCATTGAGGTATAGTTGGGTACCTTTCCATGAAAATCTCTCTGTAGGAGCCACTGTAGCGTTGTTTTTAACATTTTGAACTTTATTCATATATTTCTCCTTTTATTAAAAATAAAACTTGACATTGGTTAAATAGTATGATATAGAGATAAGACCTGGCCAAGGTAGATTAATTAGTTAATTAAACTTAATATAACATAAAAGGATATATTAATCAATATGAATTATGATCATAACAAACAAGATAGTTATAATGGAATAATGGGTTCTCCTATGGATGCTAAGAAACATCCTGCCCATAAGATCTCTCATCCTCATGGTAATCATGGAACTCTACCTGACGTAGGTTCTCATGATAACTCCCATGGTAGGTCTTCTATAGGATCTCCTCTTCTTCAAGGACAAGCAGATAGTGGTAGTCCTTCTGGGATGCCTATGTAATGAAAAAGAGTAGAGGTGCTAAAGTACAACACAGTAACATTCATCCTTCATTTCCTACTCAAGGACAAGAGTCTTCTCCTCCTCAGTCTATGAGTTCTGCTCCTATGAAGGAAGGTAGAGGAATGACCCCAGCAGTAAATCAAGACCCTAATATGGGTATGTCTAATCCAGGATCCTATTCAGGATATTCTGGAGGTAATTACTCTTCAGCTCAGGATGCCTATTAATGACATACTCAACAGGACAACCCTATGGAGATAGTCCTCCTAGTCTAGGTCTATCTAAAGTAGCTGGAGTAAGTATCGATAGTTATAAACTTCCCATTAACGATGTAGACAAAGTCAGAAGGAATTTCCCCTGCTATGAAGTCAACCAATACTTCACGTTACAAGACATTCAGTCCGGAGATACTGAAGGAACTACAGACACAGATGCAGAATCACATGGCTCAGCCTATGGTAAACCCTCAGGAGAGTTCGGACAATCAGGAGGAGGTTATACCAAAACCTACAAAGCCTATAAGAATGCCTCTAGATCCAAAGGAGGAACCATCGGATCAATCAAAGCTCTTGGACGAGGACGTTAGGACGAATCCAGAGCGAAGCGGGGTAGAGGAAGGTAAATATCCCTATCCAGAAGTATTTAAGAAAATGCTTAGGGACTTCAGAAATGCGAAGTAAACAAATACATGAAGGCTATCTAATGGTCGATCATAGAGCTTCTCCTGGGCTAACTCCAGAAGAAGCTGTAAGACTAGGTTATTCTCCTGGTCTTGTTGGAGAGAACCAACTATTTGAGACTAAAACTAATCACTGTTCTCATTGTGGAACTGTAGTAATTATAAATCCTCTTCGTACGAGGGAGAGATCCTACTGTTCTAAATGTGATAAATATATCTGTGATAACTGCGGTATCAGTTCAAAACTACCAGATTATGTACATAAAACTTATATTCAACAACAAGAAGAAGGTCTGACCTTCTACGCTAATCAAGGAAACATTAATTAATGGCTAAACGAAATTTCAACACCTTTGGTGTTACTTTCCCTGCTACTGCCTTAGCTACTGCTGCAACTACCAGTGGTTATATGGCTATGGTCGGATCATCTACTACGCAAGTTACAGATATCAATGAAATTCTAATTACAGGTACTGCATCCGCATCTACTATAGGTGCATTTGCCTTTATTCCCATCTCTACTGCCCAGACTGGCGGTGCATCTGCTTTAGTCGCTCCTAATTCAGATGGACCTATGCAGTCTAATGCTACACCTGTAATTAATACAACCTTTATCGCTGCTGTTACAACGCAACCTCAAGCATCTAATGGTATTACTGCACCTAAGATCAACGTAGGTCTTAATACCTTCGGTGGAATCTTACGATGGAATGCAGCTCCTACTCAACAAATGACTTTAATAGGTAATGCTATCTTCGCTGCTGGTACTCCAGTTACCTTCGGACAAGCAATGCTTCTGAATATGTCTGCTGGTACTGGTGCGTCTACTACAGCTAACATTCATATTATCTACGAACCCTACTAATGGCTGCTTCTTTCTCCGATTCATATCAACTCGCTCAAGATCCTGTCTTCCAAGGTAGAGTCGGAGCTGGTCTGTTTACCTATTGTCAAGTAGTAGGAACAGAAGGTTGGACTGTAGCTTTTCATAGAGAACGTGCACAGTTTGCAGTACAAATCTTTAATGCTACATTAAACGCTCAAGGAATCAATCCTTATCAAGTAATGTTCTCTCATTCAGTAGCTTCAGATGTTACTGTTTTAGCTGACGCTACTATAAGTGGTACAATTCCTATTACGTCTACTGCTATAGCAGCCACTCAAGCAGTTTTAGTAACCGATACTCACATTTCTAATGCGATAGCTTCTCAGTTTAATAGTTATATAAGGGTTCCTAACGGATAATAGCCAATGGCTTTAGTCCGAACTAATGTAAGTACTACTGTTAAAGCCCCTGGTACTGCAACATCAGTTACTACAGCTAGTTTTACACCAGCTGATAATTCATTAGTAGTTGTTTTTGCTGGTCTTCAATCAAGTAATAACTCTTTAGCAGCTAGTATAAGTGGTGGTAGTCTAACTTGGACTAAACAAGCACAAGCTGGTGTAGATGTATCTAACTTTGGACATTTCAGTATTTTATGGACAGCACCTGTAACAACAGGTGCATCTATGACTGTAACAGTAGGCAACATGCCTTCAGATGGAACTGCTGAAGGTATAGTCCATGTTTTCTATTATACAGGACATAATACCAGTACACCTGTAGGAGGAACTGCTTCTGCAACTGCTGCTTTTAACTCGGCAGTTAATTTAACATTAAGTTCAGCTCCTGCTACGACATCAGAAGTAATAGCAGGTGCATCAGATGATACAGGTTCTGGTGCAGCTAATATTACAACAGGTACTGGTTGGACACAGCAGACACATGTTAGTGATACTGCTAATACTGATTCTCAGACTCAGACTAGAACAAGTTCAACATCTACAAACGTATTATGGAATAGTAATGCCGCTGGTACCAATGGATGTGCCGTTGCAATAGAAATTGTAGTCGCTACAGCTGCAGGAAATCCATTTGTAAATAATACAGATTTACCCACCAGGGGATTTGTCTATTCTGAATGGCAAAGGTGGACAGAGAGTGGACTAACTACTCTTCCTACTCCTACAGTATTAACTCAGACTTTAAGAGTTAAAAGTGATTTTCCTAATCCTTATCCAGTAACATGGTATAGATCTTGGGAACATAGAGGAAATTCTTTACTTCCAAGACCAACACCATTTCGCCCAATAGATACATATGCGTTTCTACCGATATATTACAATGTTAATATTTGGCAGGAAACAGGTAACTCTAGTCTTCCGATACCTCTGACTCCTCAAGGTCAGCCGTTTAATCAAGACTTAAGTCAGAATAATATACCGAATCTTACTTGGTATCAGAGTTGGACATGGTCTGGTAATTCTCTAACAGCAGTCATTAAAAGTCCATTTAGCCAAAATAGTTGGCCTAATCCTCAGCCAGTAAGTTGGTATCAATCTTGGACACAAAGTTTTCAGCTAGTAATACCATTTAATCAGACGGACTGGCCATTACCAAAGACTTATCAACCATTATTACAAACATGGTCTCAAAGTCTAAATCTATTCTATCAATCTGAGGTATTTCCTTTCGTACAGTCGGATTATCCTAATCCACAGAGAATAATTTGGTATCAAGATTGGTTTCAGAGTCTATTACAAAGTACTTTAAAACCTGCCTTTCAGGCACCATTTAATCAGTTTGATTGGCCTTTACCTAGAACATATCAGCCTATTGATCAATTCTGGTATAATGGTTTACAACTTCTACCTAGACCTACACCATTCTTCCAGAATGTAGATGCACCACTTCCTGTAATTAGTCAGCCTATCGATCAGACATGGTTACAAAATCTTCTATTATTCTTTCAGTCAAATACCTTTCCCTTCTCTCAAACAGATTGGAAGAATCCTTATCCAATATATTGGTTTAGAGATTATAATCAGAATTTAGTAATCTATCTACCTGTAGGTATAAAACCTTTTAATCAATCTGATTGGCCTCTATCTTATAGTCCACAACCTATTGATCAATATTACTATCAAGCTTTAGTTCTCAACTTACCAGAACCTCTCCCACCTCCAGAAATAATATCTTCTGGTCGACAAATAACTGAAGCAGAAGTAATGGCTGAGGTAGCGCAATGGTGGAAAAGACAAGAAGATTCAAGTTTAATACATCCATCTGAGTTTGCTCGATTAGGGGCCTCCAAAGGTGGTATAGCTAGGGCTAAAGCTCTAACTCCAACACAAAGATCTAACATTGCTACCATAGGAGCACAAACTAGATGGCCGTCCCCGCGAAGGTAAGTAAATACGCACAGAAGATTGGTAAGCTAGGGGGTAGACCTAAAAAGGAAAACCTGGCAAGCATAGGTGATAATACTATTAAAACCAGGCAAGCATCCAGTGGTCGTAGTAGGTAAACCAGGCAAGCATGCCCGTAGGATATGAAAAAATAAGAGATTCCTTTATTCGTAAAGGTATGTCTCGTAAGGCTGCTCAAGGTAAAGCAGCTAGAATATGGAATTCAAAACATAAAGGCTCACAAGCCGTAGGAAGAGGAAAATAATGGTTCAATATTTAAGTGGTCCTGATATTGCAGGATTTTACAATACAGTCGGAGCTTCGACTACAGGAACATTTAGTGCTACTCAAGGTTCAGCTACAGGAGCTAAAGGAGATTATTTAGATAGTCTTACTATAGTCGCTAGTGCTGCTCCTGGAGTATTTACTTTGTTAGATGGTGGGACTACAGTTATGACATATACTCCTGCCGCTAATTCAGCATCTAATCTATTCATTAGAGCTTATTCTAAAGTAGGAGCATGGAATGTTTCTACAGGCGCTACTACTAATGTTGTAGCAGTAGGTAAATTTACTTAAGTAGTTATGATTGTTTGGGAAATTAGTCTAGGTACAATAGTAACTACAGCTACTATTTTGTTTACTGTAGCTGGTTTCTATTGGAAACAAACTATAGATGCGGCACAAATTAAAGAAGATGTACACGATATAAAATCAGAATTAAAAGGTTTAAATAAAGTAGTAATTGATATGGCCATACAAACGCAACGCTTAGATAACCAAGCAGAACGTCTTACTTTATTTGAACGTAGATTTGATAAGGTCCTTGAATATATTAAAATACATGGTATGTCGGTAGATTAATGGGCAGACCTAAAGGAAGTCTAAATAAATCTAAGATTAAGTTATCGGATGTAAGAGCAGATCGTAAGTTCCTTGCTGAGTCTTCTTTAATAGAGTTTATTAATCTAGTTCATCCTAAAAGAGTCTTAGGTAATGTTCATAGAGAAGTAATTAGTTGGTGGTGTAAACAAGAATCTAAATCTCATCAGCTTCTTCTATTACCTAGAGATCATATGAAATCTACTCTTCTAGCTTATAGATTAGTCTGGGAGTTAACTAAAGATCCTACCAAGAGAATTCTACTTATATCCAGTACTTCTAATTTAGCTATTAAACAATTAAAGTTTATTAAAGATATTCTTACTAACGATACGTATAGAATCTATTGGCCAGAGATGGTTGAAAGAGAGGAAGCTAAACGTGAGAAATGGACAGAGAGAGAAATATCAGTTGACCATCCTCTCAGAAAAGCTGAATCTATAAGAGATCCTTCTATATTTACTGCAGGTCTTACTAGCAATATTGTAGGTCTACATTGTGATATAGCAGCACTTGATGATGTGGTCGTTGAGTCTAATGCTTATTTACAAGATGGTAGAGAGAAAGTACAAAGTCAATATTCTCTTTTATCATCAATAGAATCAGTAAATGCAAAAGAATGGGTGGTCGGGACTAGATACCATCCTAAAGATTTATATTCTAGTCTACAAGATATGGAGATTGAAGATTACGATGAATTGGGCAATGTTTCCAATGCTACCCCTCTATTTGAGGTATTTGAACGACAGGTCGAATCAGTTGGAGATGGCACAGGAGAATTTCTCTGGCCTAGACAACAAAGAACAGACGGACGATGGTTTGGATTCGACAGTAAAATCTTGGCCACAAAAAGAGCACAGTACATTAACAAAGTACACTTTAGGGCCCAGTACTATAACGATCCGCACGACATCGATTCGTCCGCAATTAAACGAGATTTGTTCCAGTACTACAACCCAGCCTTCCTCGGACAGAAAGATGGAAGATGGTTCTTTAAGAACGAACGTCTCAACGTCGTCGCAGCCGTCGATTTCGCATATTCGTCAGGGAAAAGGGCGGATCACTCAGCGATAGTAGTCGTAGGCGTAGATGGTAAAGGTAACTACTATATTCTAGATATAGATAGATTCAAAACAGATAAGATATCTGACTACTTTAATAGAATATTAAAACTACATGAGAAATGGGCTTTTCATAAACTAAGAGCAGAAGTCTCTGTAGCTCAACAGGTAATAGTCAGAGATCTTAAAGATAATTACATCAGACCTTTTGGTTTGTCTCTCTCTGTAGAGGAGTATAGACCTTCTAGATGGCAGGGGTCCAAAGAAGAGCGTATTCAAGCTACTTTAGAACCTAAATACTCTAATCTTCAAATGTGGCATTATGCTGGGGGTAATTGTCAAACATTAGAAGAAGAGCTTATATTTACTAATCCTGCTCATGACGATATAAAAGATGCTTTAGCTGCAGCCGTAGACTTTGCTGTGGTTCCTTTAGATATATTTAGAATGAAGAAAGATGCTCAAATAGTGTTTCAATTTCATAGTAAGTTCGGTGGAGTTACGTGAGCATTGTCACTCGTCTTACTAGACAGTTAGCTTCTAAAGGTGTCAAAGGCTCTAAAAACGTAGCTACAGGTTTATTAAGGAAATATGGTGAGCTAAAAGGTAATAAACTTACTAGTAAAGGTAGGAAAAGACAAGCTTTAGGAAAAGCCGGTAGAGCTATATCGCGTGCCGCTAAATACAGTGGAAATCAAACAGGTGCTTATAAATACAATTCAAAAACTAATAGAGCGGTGAAGAAGTGACCGGTAAAGTACTAGAACTTCACAATGTAATCCAACCAGATATGTTAGCTACTCGTATTACTGAAAAGTGGGTACAGTGGGAGACATTACGTCAGGTAAAGAAGAATGACTGGGAAGAAGTACGTAGATATGTCTATGCTACCGATACTACTCAAACGACCAATAACCAATTACCTTGGAAAAACAAAACAACTGTCCCAAAACTCTGTCAAATCAGGGACAATCTTTACTCTAACTACACAGCAACTCTCTTTCCGCAGCGTAAGTGGCTTACATGGGAAGCAAACGAGCGGGATTCTAACTCCAGAGATAAACGGGATGCTATAACCAACTATATGGCTTGGGTAGTTTCTCAACCATCTTTTAAACATGAGATGGATAAGATTATCATGGATTATATAGATTTTGGTAATTGCTTCGGTACTGTCGAATGGGTAGACCAAAGAGTACAACTACCAGATAAGACACAAGTAGGATATGTAGGTCCAGCAGTCAGACGGATCTCTCCTCTTGATATTGTTTTTAATCCTACAGCAGAAAACTTCTATCAATCTCCTAAGATTGTACGTTCTATTATTTCAATGGGAGAATTAAGAGATTATCTCCAGAGGGTATCTACTGATGAAAATAGACAACGTTACATGGAGTTATTTGATTATCTTAAGAATATTAGATTCCATGCTAGAACGTTCCAAGGAGATTGGATCCAGAGAGATCATCTCTATGCAATGGACGGATTCACCTCGTTTCGGGCGTATTTATTACAAGATTTCGTAGAGATCATAACTTTTTACGGCGATTATTATGATTACATCAATGACATATTCGAGAAGAATAGGGTAATTACAGTAATAGATCGCCACAAGCTGATCTCCAACGAACCAGGTCCTTCATACTTCGGTTATGCCCCTATATTCCATGTTCCATGGCGTAAGAAGCAAGATAACCTATGGGGTATGGGACCTCTAGACAATCTAGTCGGTATGCAATATCGAATGGATCATATTGAAAACATGGGAGCAGATGTATGGGATTTAGTTACATTCCCAGTACAGAAGGTTAAAGGATTCGTCGAAGACTTCACATGGCAACCAGGTGAAAAGATATTTGTATCAGATGAAGGAGATGTAGAACTATTAGTACCCGAAGTCAACGTAATGCAATCCGATATGAAGATAGAACGTCTAGAACAATTGATGGAACAAATGGCAGGCGCCCCTCGAGAAGCAATGGGATTCCGAAGTCCAGGAGAAAAAACTAAGTATGAAGTTCAACGTTTAGAGAATGCCTCCGCACGTATCTATCAAAACAAGATTAAGCAGTTCGAGGAACAAGAAGAAGAACCTCTTTTAAATGCCCTCCTAGAGCTAGCTAGACGCAATATGGTAGGTGCTACGACGATTAAGATATTTGATGACGAGTTTAAATTAGCTACTTTCCAGACCCTTACAGTCGATGATATAACAGGTATAGGTCGTATTAAACCTGTAGCTGCTAGACATTTTGCAGAACAAGCAGAACTCATTCAGAATCTTACTAATCTTACTCAATCTAATTTATGGCCTACAGTTCAACCTCACTTTTCAGGAGTTAAACTTGCTAAGATATTAGAGAAGACATTCAATTTAGAAGACTTTGAAGTAGTGACTCCCTACGTAGCTCTTGCTGAACAAGCAGATGGCCAGAAGCAGGCTCAAGCTCTGGAAGAGCAGATGCATCAATCGACTATGACTGCAACAGGTTTAGGTAATGACTTCGATATGGGACAGAATCCACCTCAAATTCAACCTCAAGGACAATAATGTACACGGAATGGACTAGTCATCTTCCAGACCCAGAAGATAAGAAAGAGTTCGAAAAGGCTGTTCTTAGATCTAGACATGTTTTAGAACGTCTAAGTACTATTTTAAGTATGAAAGAACATTCTATACAGATACATGAAACAGGTCTTAAACAGTTCGAAAGTCCAGCTTGGGACTATAAACAAGCATTCATTAATGGTCATAAAGCCATTATCCAATATATAAAAACTCTCATAGACCAGAAAGAGACTAAGAATAATGACCGATATTCTAGACGAGACAAGCCTGCCAATAATTGATGAAAGTAAAGATTACTATCAAGAATTAGTAGGAGAGAACAGGAAATTCAAGACCAAGGAAGACCTGGCTAAAGGTAAACATGTATCAGATTCGTACATATCTTTATTAGAGAAACGATTAGATGTTTCTAGACAAGAATATATGGATTTGAATCAACAGTATAATGCTAGGGCTAAGATAGAAGAATTGCTAGACCAAGCTAATCTTAGATCTTCTCAGTTAAGTAACGACACACCCATAGTGAAAGACGATAAAATACAAGCCCCTCAATTTGATCCTAAACAATTAGATGTTCTCATCTCTAATAAAATACAAGAGAATGAAACGACTAAACGTCAGCAAGACAATGCTAACTTTGTAAGGGATAAAATTATAAAAGAATATGGTTCTGATTATCAGAACATAGTTAATAGACAGATCAATGAGTTAGGACTTACTAGAGAGGAATTCAATAGTATGGCTCGTATTCAACCTAAGGTCTTATTAAGATCTTTAGGTCTAGACGAACAGATTAGACAAGATCCTTTTCGTGCTCCTCCTCAATCTCAACAGAGAACAACTACGACTGGACCTACAGTAGAAAAACGTACTTGGGCTTATTATCAAGATTTGAGAAAGAAAGATCCTAAACTTTGGGACTCTAAGAAAATAGCCGTTCAAATGCATAATGATGCTATCGCCTTAGGCGAAGACTTCAGAGATGGAGATTATTACGCATATGGACATACTTAACTAAAACTAAAAGGAACAAACTCATATGGCAGGTTTTATGGATGCCAATACTCAGTTCCTAGTTAGAACTAATCTTTGGTCTCGTCAGATCAAAGAACTCTTACTAGATGAACTGAACGCTATGAAGTTTGTCCGTATTTTATCTGACTTCCCTGATGGCTATACGTTAAATATTCCATCGATTGGTGAAGCTACTGAACAAGACTTTACTGAAGGTCAAGCAATTAAATACTCTGCGATGGATACTGGTAATTTTACCTTTTCCTTCGATCAGTATAAATATTCTGCTAATGCCATCTCAGAGAAGTTCAAGAGAGACAGCTACTATGCTGCTGATGTTATCGCTGCTTTCGTGCCTCGACAACATCGAGTCTTAATGGAAGGCGTGGAAACACGTATTCTCGCTCAGGCTAATAACGGACAGACTGCTTCTAACCCCAACATCATCAACTTGGCTGACCATCGTTTCGTCGCCACAGGTGTCAATACTGGTCTGGCTCTACCAGACTTCGCTCGTGCACAGTATGCCTTAACAAAGGCTAACGTGCCACTTACTAACTTAGTAGGTGTTATTGATCCTAGTGTCGCTTATACGATTCAGACTCAAGCCAATCTTGTTAACTTACTCTCCCCGATGCCTATGTGGGAAGGTGTAGTGAAAGAAGGTGCAGTTAGTGGATTTAAGTTTAGGTTTAATCTTTATGGATTCGATCTCTACGTATCTAACTATCTTCCTTCTATTGCTTCAGAAACAATTAGTGGTACTGCTGTAACCAGTGGTGTTGCTAATTACTTCTTCTCAGCAGCTCCTGGTGATACGTTACCATGGGTTGGAGGTTTCAGACAGATGCCTACCGTCTACTCGGAGTTCAATAAAGATCTCCAGCAAGAAGAATATCTGACTATCACCGAGTATGGATTCAAGCTCTACCGGCCTGAAAACATGGTCACCATCTTAACCGCTACCGGCGTCGTGCCGAGCTAACAAGGAGGTAACATCATGGTTGCTGGCTTTTGGTATAATCAGGATGGTCTCCCCATCCAATACGGCACTCAGAAGGCCGTATCTGACACTGGAGGCGATTATCTCGTCTATGGTGAAACTAGAGAAGTTGAACAATTAATTCCCTTAGTCCCTATGCAACAGGGCTCTGGTAATACTCCTCTCATTGCAGCTCCACCTACTTCGTTCGTAGGAACAGGTACATTTGCTGCAGCGGGAATCACTTCTCCCAACGTTCAAATTCCTTTACAAATCACTGCTCCGATTGTTACTACTACGGGTGGTAATTTAGTCTTCACAAACACTAACATCTTCTTCGAGGAAGTTACTGTTGAAAACTTAATTACATCTACAGGTGGTACTAGCATTGCAGTCGGATTAGCTGTAACCTCTCCAGGTTCTCCTAATTCTACGTTTGTACAGGCTACCCCTAATGCAGGTGCTCATTTAATCACCACCCTAGCTCTCGCAAATATGGTCGCTGGTCAGAGGGTTACATTTACTGTACCTTCTACTACCGGTCTGCGATGGGATACTGCAACTGCAGTAGGTACTAGCGGTGCTTGGTTAGGCAACGTTCCCCTTATCACTAATGCTATTACTCCACTGCCTAATTCGGCATGGATTAGCACTATTGCTACAGGTGCGTTTACTAACGGATTGCTTAAGCTTCGTCTTAGGTACACAATCTACGGTAATATTAGCTTCTAATTGGAGCTATTACATATCTGGTCTGGGTCCCTTCGGGGACCTAGACTGGTACAAATAAAGGATAAATAAATATGGCTGTTGTTGATCAAGGTCGACTTATTGATATGGCAGGATTGGACGATAGTATCAACAATACTAGAGTTCGTGCCACAAAGACTCCTATTACAGTAGGAGCAATCACTTTCCCTTCTAATCCTATGGGAACTAATTATATTGAAGGTGCAGGTACGCCCATCAGTATTACGTCCAATGCTGCTCAAACACTTACAGCAGAACGACTTCTAACGGGAATAATCACTATAAGCACTTCTACTGGTCTTACGGCTACATTTGATACTGCTGCTAATATAGTAGCAGGTGTAAATTTAGTAACTGCTGGAGCTGTTGTAGGTGATTATATTACCACTCTTATTTGCAGTGGGGGAGCTAGCACAGTTACTTTAGCTGCTGGTTCAGGTGGTAGTTTTGATACTGCACAAGCAAGTAGAACAATTACTACAGGTACTTCTAAATATGTTTGGGTCAGGTTAACTAACGTTACTCCTGGTTCTGAAGCTTATGTGATATACTTCTAATGGCAGATAAGGTCACTCTAGGTAGCGTAGCTAATATAGATAATAGTCTACTTACTACTATAAATAATAATAATGCTCTAACTACTTCTGCTATTAATAATACATTATCTAGAGATGGCACTACTCCTAATCAGATGTTAGCTACTCTGGATATGAATAACTTTCAGATAGTTAATCTTCCTTTCCCAAGTACAATCAATTCTCCAGCTAGGTTAGTTGATGTTACCACTCCAGGATCAATAACTATAGTTACTGCTCTTACAGGTACATCTGGTCATACAGTAGGATTCTTAGATGGAACTAATACTTGGTCAGGGGTACAGAATTTTAATGCAGGTGTTTTAGGAACTCTTACAAATCCTTCAGGATTTACTACAACGAATGTTTTCAATTCTTTCTCAGTTGGCGTGGATAATCTAGATGCCAGTGGAGTAGGAAATGTAGCAACTGCTTTAAACGTATACCATAATTTTGGAGGTTCTTCTACCAAAGGGGCTAGACAAGCTTTCACAGTATTAGCTCAACTTACAAGTCCGACTTCAGCGACTAATACGAATAGAAACTATGTAGGAGCTACATTCACAGGTCAAGCTGTTTCCGGTGATGGAGGTGGTATTGGAACTGAAAAGGGTGCTATATTTGGTATAAATCCTATAGCATTGTTAAATGCTGCTGCTACCAACATGGCTGCTCTTGTAGGCGGTGAAGTTAATATATCTGTTGCTTCAGGAGCTACAGTCTTAGATAAATACGGTTGGGCGATAGTTCAACTAAATAGTGATGTTGTTTCTGGTTCTAGAAATGACGGAGGTCTTTATCTTGCTAATCAAGCAGGTGCTGTTGGTTGGAAATATGGAATTCAATTTGGAGATACTACTAATCAATTTCCTGTGAAAACTGCAGGTACGCTTATTAAGACAGTAGGTGGAGCTACAGTTGTAAATGGTATTGATTTTAGTGCTACTACATTTAGTGGAAGTGCATTTGTATCCCCAGGATTTTCTGTAGGAGGCGGTGGTGCTTTAAGTTTAGGAACAACAGGTACTTCTAGCGGTATTCTTCAATTTAATGGAATTACTAGTGGTCAGATTCAAGTTCAAACAAATGCTGCTTCAAATCTGTTAACCATTTCTCAACCAGTTCAAATAGGTATAATTGGGACTACAGCAGGTACTTTAAATCTTGCAGGACTCACTAGTGGTTCAGCTCAACTGAGTTGTTCCGCAACAGGTGGAACTCTTCAAGCAGGTGCTGGTAATCTTACTATAGACGCAAGTGGTAATCTAACAACTTCAGGTAAATCTAAGATTGGTAGTACTACAGCTCCAGTATCTGGAGGAGATATAAATAATCCTTACTTATATGGAAGTGGTTCAAACTTTGGTATATACTTTGGTGCAGGTGCTCCTACGATATCTGCTGCTCAGGGATCTATTTATTTAAATACCACAGGAAGTACTACGGCTACTAGGTTATATGTCAATACAACTGGTTCTACTACTTGGACTAACTTTACGAGTGCTGCTTAATGGAACAGAAAGTTAAAGCTTTATTAGGTGAATATGCATTTCAAATAGCAGCTCTTATGGCTCAAGTAGAGAAATTACAAGAGGAAATAAAGAAACTCAATGAAGACAAGCCCCAACGGTCGAAAGCTAATTGAATCTTTTGAAGGTCTTATTCTTCAATCATATGATGATTATAACGATCATATAGTTCATCAAGGAGACACAGTCCATGGAACTCTTACTATTGGTTATGGGCATACCAGTGCTGCTGGCGATCCTAGCGTATTTCTTGGGCAAGAGATTACACAGTCTGACGCGGATAGAATCCTCGGATCAGACCTCGGACGAGTCGAACAAGAAGTAAATACTCTTGTTAAGGTTCCTCTAAATCAGAATCAGTTCGATGCTCTTGTTTCTTTCCATTTTAATACAGGAGCTCTAGGACATTCGTCTACTCTTATTCTTCTTAACGAAGGTAAGTATTCAGAAGCTGCAGATCATCTGTTATTATATAACAAAGCCGGTGGGAAAATCTTAGCAGGTCTAATCCGTCGTAGGAAGGCCGAGCAGGAGCTTTTCCTGTCTAAGGCTACTACCCCTACCTGGCACCTCTAAAAAACCTACCAGTGACGCTCCTACGAGCTTCTGGAGTACTTTTATTAGCATACTAACAAGAATATTTAGAAAAGGAAAATAAATGAACAATGTACTTAACGTTTTATCTAGTCTAGTCGGACCTACTCAGCTTGGTGGTTGGGTACGTGCTGCTATTGCTGCTGCAGGGGGCTTTCTAGTCGCTCATTATGGAATGCAGTATTGGAATGGTGACGCTGTAATCAGTGGCATCGGTACTGCTGCTTCTGCCGTAGTTGTCGGCTTATGGTCATCTCTGTCTAAGGTAGCGGTTACCACCGCTCCTGCTTCAACCTAATGTTGAGCTTACTCGGTTTAATCCTTCCTGGCTTATTTACTACGATTAGTAGTATAACTAATGCTATTGCCAATGAGAAGATAATTCTTCTTAAATCTCAGACTGAAGAAGATAAAATAGCTTCTCAGGAAAGAATAAACACTCTCGAAGCTAAGAAAGCAGCTCTATTAGCTGATAGTCAACATAGTAGTTTAGATATGTGGGTTAGAGCAGGTCTAGCAGTAGGTCCTGCTGCCTACATAACTAAGATCTTTCTCTGGGATAAAGTATTAAAGATGGGAGTTACAGATCCTGTCACTCCAGATCAATGGCAAGTCTTAATGGCTGTAGTAGGATTCTACTTCATTTATTCAGGTGCAGTATCTGTAGCAAGGATATTTAAATCATAATGCAAAAGATGACTCTACTGCAGTTAGTGCAGAATATATTAAGTGCTATGTCTTCTGATGAGGTAAACTCTATAGGAGATACTACTGAAGCTATGCAAGTAGCTACTATAGTTGAGACTACTTACTTCAATGTAATTAATAGAGCTGGTCTACCTGATCAATGTGAACTGTTTCAGTTAAATCCGTTTACTGATGCTACTCAACCAGTCATGATGACTAGACCTGATAATATTGCTAAAATGGAATGGATTAAATATTTCAATACTAATCCTTTTCAAGGTACTCAGTTTACAAGTCAATTCGGTGCTTTTAGTCATGGTCTTAATACAGATCTAATTACTAATGTTTGGAAGACTACATCTACAACTTCTAATACTGTCGGTACAGGTTTAAAGACTTTTACAGTCGCTTCCAGTACGTTACCAGCGTTCGCAGGACAACAAGTAGGTATAGCTAATGGAGGTGTCAATGTAATGGCTGGTACTGTATTTAGTTATATAGGAACTACTTTGATTGTTAATGTAACTACCATAGGTGGTTCAGGTACATTCAGTGCATGGAATATACAATCTACAGCAGGTCTAGGAGCTATTCCTGGTTATCAATATGTAAGTATAGTTCCTGTTAAACAGTTCTTAGATATGACTAGTAGTTTTAATCCTACAGATACTAATGTTAATTCTTTTGATTTTAGAGTTAACGAACAGAACTTCTTATTCTACTATAGAAACGACCATCAACCTCAATATTGTACTATTCTAGAGAATTTCTATGTAGTCTTCGATTCCTTTGATGATTCACAAGATAGTACTTTACAAGCATCTAAAACCCAAGCATATGGTCAACTAGTTCCTACTTTCTTAATGGAAGATAACTTTACTCCTGTGATGGATGGTAAACAATTCCAACTATTATTAAATGAAGCTAAGTCTCTAGCTTTTTATGAACTCAAACAGATGCCTCATCAAAAGGCTGAACAAGAGTCTAAGCGTCAATGGGTTAATGTCGAGAAGACTAAATCTTTAACAGGTAAACCTACGTATTTTAATCAACTGCCTAACTTCGGTAGACGTGCTGGAACAGGTGGATATTCAGGAATGAGGGATACAAATGATCGCTTCCTTGGCGGCTATCTCGCCGGATAGAACTAAGATGACATCAGATGATAGAATTCTGGTGTTAGAAATAACAGATGGAAAGAAAGCTAATGATAGTCTAGTAGATGCTAATAACAATCTTCATGCTATCTTACTTCAGAATAATCTATGGACTTTAAAGTATGAACATGGCTTCTTACCTGGTCCTCTTAAAGGTCTATCTTTTACTAATTTTAATCTTCTTCTAAAGCATGTTAAAGAATATATTGAACGAAGAGGTATGAAAGTTAAAGAAATTGTTGATGTATGGCAATAAATCCTAGCGTACAGAATAACTTTACTGGCGGTCTTAAGACTGAATTTACTGGTTTGAATTTTCCTGAAAACGCATGTACTCAAACCGAGAACTGCGTTTTTACTATTATTGGAGATGTCTTACGTAGAGAAGGTTTTGATTTTGAAGCAAATGCTATTGGTTCAGGTATCGATAGAACTAATGCTGCTGTTAATACTTATAAGTGGAATAATGTAGGTGGAGATGGTCTTACTCAGATAATAGTTCTACAAGTAGGTGTTAATATATTCTTCTTTAGATCTACTAGTGCTACTTTAACTAATCCATTATCTTCAACTAAATTGGCGTCTACTTTTAGTATATATCCTTTTCTATCTGCAGGAAATACATTAACTACTACCCAAGTAGGTCAAGTAGAATGTCAGTTTACAGATGGTAATGGTTATTTATTTATATTTCATCCTGCAATAGATACTGTTTATTGTACTTATAATTCAATCAATTCCTCAATTACTCCTATTGTGATAAATTTACAGATTAGAGATGTATTTGGTATTCCTGAAGTTGGTGTTGCAGATAATCTTAGACCAACAGTATTAAATCCTGAACATCAATATAATCTTACAAATCAAGGATGGACTACAGGTTCTCTTTGGACTGCTAATGGTAAGTTAAATAATAATAGTACTATATGCGTAGGTGATAAAATAGTTTTAGCTATCACTTCTCAAGTCAATACGACAACAGTCACAAATGGAAGTGTAATTCAATTCTCTTATCAAGCAGCTATAGTAGGTGATAATAATGGAAATGTTAATATTACTGCTACTGTACAAGGGACTGTCAGTTCTTATGTGACTCCATTTACCACTGTAACTATTCAAGTTGGACATATAGATTATGATTGTCATAGAGTAAATGCAGGATCCTGGTCCGGAGGCAACTTCTTTCCTGCTCCCAATCAAAATATTTCTATGTCTGTAGTTAATGTTGGTTTTATAAATACTTGGTTTACTGCCTTAGGTAATTATCCATCTAATTCAGACATATGGTGGTTATATAAAGATATTAATAATGCTTTCACTCCCGCTTCTACATTTCAGAATGTTCAACAGAATGTTGGTACAGCTCCAAAAGGTACATATATATTAAATGCATTTAGACAGCTACGTGCTCAAGTATCTAGTGTTCCTAGTTTAACAGACGTAATAACAACTGTTAGACCCTCTACTGGAGCATGGTTTCAAGGTAGAATCTTTTACACAGGAATTAATGCTTCTCAGCAAGCTATAGGAGATGAACCTTATTATACTTGGACAGAGAATATATATTTCTCTCAAACAATAATCTCAGGAACTACTCAGTTTGGTAAATGTTATCAAGTTAATGATCCTACTTCTCAAACATTATTTGATATATTACCTACCGATGGTGGAGTCATAACAATCCAAGGAGCTGGGACTATTTATGAGTTATTCCCTATTCAAACTGGTCTTATTGTTAGGGCTGCTAATGGTGTATATTTTATATCCGGGGGATCTGGAGTAGCTTTCCAAGCTAATGATTATTCAGTAAGTAAGATATCTAATATTCAGAGTATATCTTTTACTAAGGCTGTTAATGTTCAAGGTTGGCCTATGTTCTGGAATGAAGAAGGTATTTATTATGTTACAGTCAGACAGAACTCCAGTTCTATTCGTAGTCCCGATATTAATTTAGATGTTAAAAATCTATGTCTAGGAACTATTCTGTCTTTCTACGCAAACATACCTCTTCAAAGCAAGAAGTTTGCAAGAGGAGATTACAATCCTTTAGATTACATAGTTCAATTCTGTTTCAGAAGTACAAACGAATCTAGTGTGACTGATAGATATCAGTTTGATAGTATTATTAATTTCAATATAGCTACTCAAGCTTTCTATCCGTATCAGATAGCTACGTCTTCTACTTCACCGTATATACATGGTATAAACTATGTGGCTGGTCCAGGAGGTAGTACGTCTCCTATTCCTATATTTAAGTATATAACTTCGCAAGCTAATCCCAGTCAGAATAATTACTTTTTTACTTTCTCAGAAGAAAGAGATACTACATTTGTAGATTGGAATACTTCGGGATTTCCTTTGAATTATGTAAGTAATTTTATTACAGGATATAAATTATCAGGAAAAGGATTAGTTAAGTTTCAGCCTACATACGTTTATGTTTATTCTAACAATGTTAATAATACTGCCTATAAGATACAAGGCATATGGGATTATGCTATAAATAGAGATTCACATAGATGGGGTGTTCCTCAAACAATTAATAATTTCCTTAATACTCTTAATTTTAGTAAATTGTTTCGTAAACATAAGATAAGAGGTAAAGGATTAATTCTACAGTTTCAAGTTCTATCCGTAGATGGTAAACCATTTGATATAATGGGTTGGACTGTAATGGATAACACACAGGAAAGAATGTAAATGTTAATGGCAGCGTTTGGTGCGCAAGCAATAGGAACAGGATTACAGATAGTTGGTGGTTTGAATGCTATGCATGCTCAGAAGGAAGAAGCTGAAGCATCCAAAGGTATAACTATGCTTGAAATGAAAGCTGATCAACAGCGTAGACAAGCTATGGAATTAAGTGCTCAGAGGTCTTCTTTAGAAGTAACTCGTAATGCTCAGAGAGCTAGGTCTATGGGTACATTGAATGCTGAGGTAGGAGGTGCTCAATTAGGTTCAGGCCTTCAAGGAGGGTTAGCTCAAGTACAAGGACAAGCTACGACTAACCAATTAGGTATTAGTCAGAATCTTCAGATAGGTAGAAATATATTTGATATTAATATGGATATAAGTGCTGCTAGAATTGCTGAATCTAATGCTAAAGGTAAAGAAGCTACTGCCCTAGGTATCTCCAGCATGGGTTCAGATATTTCTAAATTAGGTAGTTCGTTTGGTCGTGGTCAATAATGGCTGAAACAGCTCCTATCTCTCTACAAGATACTAATCAGGATCAACAGGCTCCTTTAATTGATTTATCTTTAGCTAGAGATCCTCAACCTAATCTTCCTGATGATGTAGTAACTAAAAGAGCTTCTAAGGCTACATTTGGTTTATTAGATCAAGTTCCTAATAAGCCTTATGATACCTATTATCGTTCAATACTTAATGGTCAAGAGAATCAAACTCGTAGAGAGATTGCAAGTACTTTAGATTATCAACGTACTATGCAAAAGTACGATCGTATTCAAGACTTAGCTAAATCTAAAGGTAGTGCTTTAACTTCTGAAGATTTAGATAATTTACAGAACTTCATTAATGTTCCTCCTGCAGATCCTAGATCTGTCTTCGAAGACAACTATTCTAAGAAATATATGAATACTCTACGTCAAGCTCCAGGATTTCCTGGTTCATGGTATGATACTGTCTATCAACAACAACCAGAGTTAGTAGAGGCTACAGAAGCAGTAGGTAGTGAATATTTAGCTAAGAAAGAATATGCTAGGACTGGCAGAGAGAATGCTGAAGGTAGATCTAAAGCTCAGTCTTACTTTGGAGATGTAATAGATAGAGCTAAGGAATTCATACCTGGCTATGTTGAATACAATATGCGTATGGCTACACCTTCAGGTGAGTCTATGCTTCAAGGATTACTTGGAACACAGTTAAATAACTTAGCTACCGAAGGATTAAGATTACCTTTACCACAGTTCAAAGAATGGTTTGATTCCAATATGGATAGATTAGGTAATAAAGATCCTGGTCTTGCTGTACAGTTTGCTCATGCCGTAGAAGGGCAATCTTTAACGGATACTGTTCTTGGTAATGCTTTTACTCTAGGAGATATTACTGGTCTTTATGGAGCAGGTAAAGGAACTGTAAAGATTGTACGAGGTCTAGCTACTAAAGAATTAGATCGTAGAGAATTACAAGATATAACTAAGAAATTAGCTCAATCTTCTATAGGAACTGAGAAAGCTCCTCCTCAAGTAGTAGCTAATGCTGCTGCAGGTGATCTAGGAGAAGCAGCAGTACATCAAGCTACTGCAGATGTAATGGCTGCTAGGACTGGAGCAGGAGCTCCAGAAGCTCAAGCATTAGATGAGTTAACATCTCATCTTAAAGCTCAAGAAGATAATATGAGAGCTACTCATGGTCGTTATGGTCAAGAGATAGTTAATCGTGTCTTAGAGAGAGCTCAAACATTCAGAGCTAATCTTTCAGAAGCTATACGTAACCGTATGAAAGTAGAACGTATTCCTGAGGTAGTAGCTACTCAAGATGCTATTAGAGCCATTAAACAAGAGTTCTTAAACGATTACCCAGGAATAGATAGTTCTATTATAAATATTAATTCTTTCTTGAATTTAGAAGGTTTAAGATATAATGAAATAACAGGTACTAGAGAGATAGTAACTCAACTAGGAAGACAAGTACCTAACGTACATGATATTGTTTTACAAGTAGGTAGACATACAGCAGAGTATTTCGTTAGTAAAGAGGAAGCTGAAGGCTTTGCTAAGATGTACGGGCTTATCAATCCTCAAATTAAACAGCAAGGATTTGGTTATTATATTGAATTAAGTAAACCTCTTAATGAGACATCTCAAGTATCTAGAGATTTCTTAATGGCGACTACAGCATCTAAAGCTCCAGATAGTTATGTTAATGCTTTCTTAGGTTTCTTAAGAACTCCAGACGAGACTTTATCTTTAGAACAGAGACTTAATCGTAAAGTAGCTGCTTATGGTGGTGCTAATTTGATGGCAGTTGCTAAAGAAGAGATGAAAAGTATTAGAGCTTTAGCTAAATGGACTATCCCAGGAACTCCTAAGAGACAACAGTTTGATCAATGGGCAAGTGTTGTTAATTACAGTCGACGCGCTATTGATCCTTTAACAACTGAAAGAGGATATTTCTATCAATCTCCTGCTGAGGTAGGAGATCATTACCAGACTTTCTTTGGTAGACCTCCGTCGGATGGAGAGATACAAGCTTATTTCTCATTCGTACGTCTAGTAGAAATGGATGCTGTCTTACGTGACATAGGTCTATATAGAAATATGTCTCGTCTAGGTACTGAACATTGGCAATTCTCTATGTTAAATCAAGGTGGAGAAGAGATTAAATCAGGTTTCTTTCCAGCTATTAAACAGAATATATTTCCTATAGGTTCTGATCCTATTCTTATATTAGGTACTGCCTTGGGTGAAGAGAAGCTGGGTGTTGTAGGTGGAAGAGGTTTTAATCCTAAGTTCGTCAATCAAGTCAGAGATGATATTGCTGCAGGTACTAGATCTGTTTTTAGAATCTATGATCCTGAGACTAGACCTCTGAAAGGATTTCTTAATGGAGATGACTCCCGTATTAGATATGTAATTACTTCTAACGTAAGAGGGGCTGAAAATAAACCTTTACCATTCAGTAATCTATCACGTCGTGGAGGCGGTCATTTTGATTATGATTATGATCACTATATTAAACAGGCTAGAGTAGGTTGGGATAACGCTTATAAGAAGTTTATCTATGAAGGTGATTCTACCATCATGCCTATGCTTAACAGAGCAATGGGTAGGGATGTAGCTCAAGCTTTAGATGAAGTTAGAATAGCTTTACTTAATAGAGATTCTACAGCAGCTAAAACTGTAGCTGAGTCTCGTATACCTGCTATACCATGGAAAGAAATACAAAGTTGGTTTAATCCTACACGTACTCCAGCAGGTGAATTAATTCCCGCTCGTCTTAATAAAAGAGAACCTATTCAAGTAATACCTAAAGGAAGTACTATAGCTAGTCAAGATCCTGGTCTGTATAAAAGAGACTATTACGGTCAGACTAAAACAGGTGGTCCTAGATTTAAGGATGGTACTAGGGAAGGTTCAGACGCTAGAGTAAATCAAATTAAATATACTCAACAACGAGATGCTTATGATTTATACACTATGCGTGATGAAGGAACTCATGGTAATCCTATATGGAAATATGAACCTGCTCAGTTAATCGATCCTATTCCTACTCTTAATAGAGGTATTAAGGATATAGTTAATTCTACATTTATGGATGATTATAAGATCTTCTCTGTAGAGCATTGGCTTAAGCAAGCTGAGTCTTTACTTAAATTAGATAATCCAGATTCCTGGAAGTCTTCTCCTATGTGGCATTTCAATCACGCTGAGTTTAAGAATGATGCAGATATTCTTCAAGTAAGACAATTAGAGGATGCTCGATATAAGATTAAACAGTTCATAGGTACTCCGTCTAAAGTACAGAATATGTTAGATCGAATGTCTCAAGATTTAGCAGATGCTATGTATAAGAAGTTTGGTCCAGGTGGTAATCAATTAACTAGAGGTCTGATATTAGCTCCATCTTGGACTGTATCTAATCTAACTAAGCCTATAGATCTTATGCATTATGTAACTTATAATGCAGTGATTGGTCTATTCTCTCCTGCTCAGATACTTGTTCAATCTATGAACTATGTGACTATGGCTGGTATTGCTGGCTGGAGTAGAGCTGCTCAAGGAGGTGTTGCAGCTTTATTACATCAGTTTGGAAGACTTAATGAACATCCTGATTGGATAGCTAAGCTTGATGATATAGCTTCTAAGTTCGGATTTAAACCTGGTGAGTTTACAGAAGCTAGGATGTTAGGCAACCAGTCTGGTATGTTTAATGTCGGTTCTTCTCATATCTTATATGATAATCATTATGCTCCTAAGTTAATATCTAATGGGGCTCAACAGTTCTTAGATTTAGGAACTATGTTCTTTAGAGGAGCTGAACAACACTCTAGATTTGGAGCTCATTATATAGCTTATAAAGAGTTTAGAGATTTACACCCTACTGGACGTATTACAAATGCGGATAGGGCAGCCATTCTGGACAGAGCTGACTTACTATCGGGTAATATGTCCAGAGCTTCTAAGTCTAGAATTCAATATGGTATAGGTTCTTTCCCATCTCAATTTATGGGGTACCAATTAAGATTAGCAGAATTATTTACTGGTAGTCGAATGGGAGGTACAGGTACTGAAGCTGCTATTAATAGAGCTAGATTGTTTGGTACATTCGCTCTTGCCTTCGGTGTTCCTACAGCTACAGGTATAGCAACTATTCCATTTGATCAGTACTTCAGAAAGACAGCTCTAGAGAATGGTTATGTTGTAGGAGACAGATGGTGGCAGACTACCTTCATGGAAGGATTACCTGCAGCACTAGGACAGATGGCTACAGGTAACGTTTATGACGTAGGTCAGAGATATGGCGCTCCTGGAATGGATGTCTTTAGAGATGTCTTTACAGGCGATAAGCCATGGTGGAATATGTTAGGTGGTGCATCCTTCTCTACATTAGCAGGAGCATTCCAATATTCTAATGGTTTTAGAACTGCTATGATGTCCATGATTAGACAAGATAATGAAGCATTCCCTATGACTATGGAAACATTTACAGAACCTCTTAAGATCATATCTTCTTACAGTGCTGCTTGGAAGACAATGGCAGCTATTAATACAGGAAGATGGATGTCTCGTAATGAAACTTACATAGATAGAACTTCTCCGGCTAATGCTGTATTTATGGGTCTATCTGGATTGCAATCTCAGCAAGCTGCAGATATTCAAAGACAAACCTGGTCTTTAAAAGATAGAAAAGCATTAGAAGATACTGGTAAGAAAGAGTTTATTAGATACTTTCATAGAGCTTTAAGAGATCAAGAAATGAATCCTGAATTAGCTAGATCAGAGTTTGCTCAGGCTAATGCTTATTTAGTTATCTCTGGATATCCGGAAGAGAAATATCATGAAGCTATAGCCGAAGCTGCTAAAGATAACGAAACATTAATAGAACGTCTTAATTGGGATTTTTATCTCAAAGATATTCCCTACTCTCAGAAAGAGAACTATATGCGTGCATACAATTCTACTACTCAATTATATCAAGGAAGAGGTAGGTAATGGCTCCTGTTAATCCACAAGTACCTCAGGTTTCAGATCCTTTCTACCTACATTTATCTAGACCTGCTCAAGAACCTACTCCTGATAAATCTGGAGGTACTCTTTTTAAAACAATAGGAACTGCTTTAGAAGATACTGGTAAGTTAGTTGATACCGGTATCAAAGGATATATTAAAGATGACATAACTAAACAGATGACTTCTATAGATGAAGAGAATATCTCAGGTTTAGAATCTACTAAGGCAGCTATTGAAGGTGGTACTCAAGTAGCTCAGAACACTCAAGGTAATCAACCTAATGATGTTTTAACAGCACAAGGTAGTGCTGCAGTTCCTTCTGATATTCATCAAGGTATTAATGCTGTTCAAATGCTTCAAGATGTAAGAAATAATGGTAAGATAACTGAATCCTATAAATTAGGAAGGCAGTATCAGATTCTTAAAGATACTAGAGCTCAATGGCCTATGTATAGAGATTATATTGATAAAGAATCAGAAAAGATTACGGGTAAAAACATAGCTAATGCTTATGCTAATTCTCTTATAGGAGATCTTAATGCAGCTAATGCAGGTAAGCAAAAACAACATGATGAATTACTTTCTACTCTAGAACAAGAAATTAGATCTGGTAATGAACAGGCAGCTTTTCTTAAAAATAGATTAATCAGAGGTGAAATATCTGATGATGAAGGGAGAGTATCGGCAGCTAGATTAAATGCTTATAAGTATAATTACACAGTAGACCAACAGCAGAATCAACGTAAAGAATGGACTATAAAAGATGAGAAAGAAGCTGCTCCTGATTTAGCAGATAAACTTCTACATAAATCATCAGATACTTATGCACATTCTATTTCTCAACCTGAAGCTTCAGATACAGTTCTTAAGTCTCTTCAGAATGCAACTCTTACTCCTGAACAAGCTCAAGTAGCTTTACAAAAGATACAGTTGCTTAAGAATGCTGCTAAGACATCTATGGAAAGAGATATAAACGATCCTAAATCAGGGATTAATGGGAAGTCTTTATTTACTATATTAGGTCCAACAGATGCTAAAGCAAGAATAGATTCTAAATTAGAATACTTTGATCGTATATCAGATCTCTTGTCTAATGGTCAATATGGTCAAATACATTCAGCTACTAATGCTTATAATGCTATTACATCTACGTCTAAGCTTAGTCTTATGAATGATGCTACTATGGGAGGATTCTTCAGAACTCAATCTGCCCTTGTAGCTGTAGGTGGAGATCCTTTTGCTAAAGAAGTATCTCAATATTTTATAAATAAAAACTTAGGAGGTTCTCCTGGAGTTAAGACTTGGTTAGAGGATTTCGCTGGTAAACAGATGACTGGAACTTCTACCACTAATATGAAAGGTGGTGTAGACCAAGTTAATGCTGCTAAAGATATTCCTGCAGCTACTAAAGCTAAGACTATAGATGAAATGATTCATAATGTAGAACGTATATCTGATCCTAAGACTCCAGATAATGTTAAAGTAAATCTTATTAGAGATGCTTATAGTTCTCAAAACTTAGGTTTAGTATCTAAATTTGAGAAAGAGAATGGATCTAATTTATCTGTCTTCGGTAGAATGACTTCTCCAGATATGGCTAAAGAGATATGGAGATTAGGAGGACAGTCTATTAATAATCCTCTATGGCAGAACTACAGGTCTTGGGCTACCCAATCCTTCGGTCAAGAGATATTTGCTGGAGAGCTTAGGCAATTATCTGCTGCTCAAGCAGGATTAGCAGGAACTCCTCATTTTGAACGAGGAGGTATAGGCGGAACAGGACAAGGATCTATTGGTTGGGATACTGTCAATCATAGACTTGTAGCTGATTTTCCTAATATAAGTGCATTCGATAGTATTAGAAAGAATGTTAATAGAATTAACTATGGTCTTCATAATATTAAATCTATAGCTGAGACTGAAGGTACAGATATTAATTCTTATATGTTAGGTGAATTACAGAGGTTTGGAGCTGTTAATCCTGAAGTTATGAAGGGATTACCTCAACAGATGTACGATTCTATAGCTAAACAGAAACAGAATGAAGATGCTTTCAAAGCAGCAGTCAAAGAAAAGTATAAGAAGAGAGAGGATACAGGAGAAACTCCATCTCCTAAACCTTCAACACCTACTAGAAAGTTAGATTCAAATCCAACTCCAACTTCTTCAGATTTAAAACGACATGCAGATGAAGATGTAGAAGAGATTGCAAATAAATATAAGTTAACTCCTGAATTGAAAGAAGCTCTTCGTCAAAGAGCTTATGATGCCAGAGGTATTAAATAGTGGGTATCTCCTATGGTGATGGTCGTTGGTTTGATAATGAATATGAAGCTGTAGCTGATTCTCATAGAGTAGCCTCAGATTTTCATGAACTATATAGTCCTCAAACATCAACTCCTTTATCTGACATCAATCCTGATAAGAACAAACCCATTAGTTCTAAGGACCAAAGATGGATTATAGATCAGAGTAGAGATTATCAAGATATACCTGGGCGTAAACTTCAACCAGATGCTCCTTTAGGTCCAGAGAATGAGATAACTCCTCACGGTAATCAGATTGTCTCCAGTGATCCTAATTACCCAATCAAGTATGGACCTATTCAATCAGAACGAGAGCCACTACGTCTTACGGTTACTCCTAATATAGATGAGACTCAACCTGCTTTAACTGAGCCTAAAGATATTCACATTATCAGACATGGTACTACAGAAGAGAATGAAGAAGATAAGATTCGTGGAACTAATGATGATGTTAAGTTAAGTGACGAGGGTCGTAAACATGCCCTAGACGCCGCTGAGGAGCTCCGTGGTAAAGGTATAGAGGCTCTAGTGACCTCACCCTTAGCTAGAGCAAAAGAGACATCCCAGATCATTGGTAAAGAGTTGGGAATACCTATCACGGTAAGTGATAAACTAAAGACTTGGAATGTAGGTGACTTCGAAGGTAAACCCTGTGAAGGTAATAACGATACGTTACAGAATTATGCAGAGAAGAAACCAGATGAAGTAGTACCTGGTGGAGAATCTTATAATCAATTTAAAGATAGAGCATTCGAAGGTATTAGAAAAGCTATCCTAGCTAACAAAGATAAGAAATTAGGTATAGTCACTCATCATATGGTCGAGAGTTCTTTAGAAGGTTGGGAGAAGACTGGACAAGATAATCCTAGTCTAGATCTATCTAAGTTATTTGAAGATACAAATCAACCAGGTTCTGTACGTAAGATGACTATGCAACCTGATAGTACCATTATGCAGCCAGATGATGATGATCGTGATCCATTTGAGATGGCTGCTATGCGTCAAAGGGAAACAGTTAAACCTGGTGGAATGTCATTAGCTGATTATTCTGAACATACGGGACATAATGTACGTAATTATGCAGGTTATCGTAAAAAGGGTAAAGCAACAGTATACGGCGAAGCTATTGCAACTTCGCCATTTAGAGTAATTGGTAATGCCTTATTACGTGGTTCTCAAAACTTAATGGAAGCTCTTAAAACGATCTCAGATAGAGGACATGAAGGTTCTTTAACTGATGAAGAAATCGAATCAATATCTCCTAAACTCTTTGAATTTATTAATCTGTTGAATGGACCTGCCCGTCCTATTCCTAATACTTTAGGAATGTTTGTTGCTCCATCTCTAGGTAAGAAACTATATGCAGAAGGATTGCGTAAATCTGGGAGGTCTCCTGAAGAAGTTAAAGCTCTGACTGGAGTAGAACACGGTGCAGAAGGAATGCTTCGGGAAGAAATCTCTGATTTACCTTCTAAAGTAGTTAATACAGAACTTTTAAAAAGTCTTACACTTCCTTTAGAATGGGTATTTGATCATCCTGAATTATACAAAGTGTACCCTGAACTCAAAGATGTAAAGATATTTTATAATCCTAAACTACCTGAAACTACAGATGCAAGATTTATGTCAGTTGATAATGAAATACAATTAAATCCTTCATTAACAGATCCTATGGATATTCATGATGCTATTCTTCATGAAGTACAGCACTGGATTCAAAATAAAGAAGGATTTGCATTCAATGTTCCTTCTGATGCTCCTGAATCATTTGTAAAAGCATTTGGAACTAGAATGCGTAAGGAAGGAGTTACAGAATCTCCTAAAGAAAGAATATATAGACAATTAGCATCTGAAGTAGAAGCTAGGAATACTCAGAAGAGAGCAGGTATGACTGAGTTAGAAAGACGAACATCTCTTGCTAAAGAGACCGAAGATATTAAGAGATCTTATCAACTTATCTTTGATGAGAAAGGTAATAGAATAGATGCTTCTATGTCTAAAAATCCCTCTATGGCTAAAGACACAGATTTCACAATAAAGAAACGAAAAGAATTAGAATCTGATGCTGCTTTTGAAGCTATGGCTGCTAAGACTAAAGCAAGTCTAACAAAGAAGAGAAAAGAGAATCCTCGTTTTAGATTTAGAGGAGAAGCTCCAGATTGGTTTAAAGAAGAAATGAAACAATAAAGAGTTAAAATATCATCTAGACATAAAAATAGCCTCGGTAAGCGAAAGCCTACCGAGGCTTAGTCATGTGTGGGGTATGTGGCTTGTATAACCCCTTGTACGTTTCTTACATCAGGGGCCTGGCCTGATGATCTACTCTCTTCGTAGATTGTTATGCTGCTTCAGATAACCTAATCGCTGGAGGTTCTGTCGTATTAGCAGTAGTTTCGGAAAGAGGAATCACCTTAGCCGGTGGTGTCCAGTCCCATGCTTCCAGATCCTCAATTGCATCGATGATGACATTGTAATCAGCACCATTATCTCTGGTGTAATCATAACCTTCTTCGTCTAGACGACAGGCTACAACGATACGTTCAATCCTCTTAATCTCTTCACTAAGCTTAGCTACGTACTGATTGTAACCATCCTCATCTCGGACTACAGTAGGATCGACCCAACGTAACCAGTCAGTTAACTGGTAAACACTCTGGTAATGAAAATCATTCAGGTCGTGATCTTCATCTCCAATACGAAACTTACCAGTCTTCAACCATTCTACAGCTTCAGCCAGAGTCTTAGGTCTGGGATCTACCAGGCCAAAACGCTTAGCAGCCTCTTCCTGCTTCTTTGTAACAATATTGTTGATCTCTCGGAGGAAGTAGTTCTTGCTCTGAGCAGTGACATCTTCTTCGTTATTGTACCACATGGTAGTCTCCTTAGTTAAAGGAACTAATTTAATGTCTAGGGGGTTGTCTTGATAAGTTGGCGTGAGCAGACGTAACAACTGTTGGGACCTTATCCAGAGATCCTGTTCTATGGAATCCAATGTGGTCCAACTGTTTGTGGTCGCCTTTAGTGACCTTTCCAAGTCGTTCAGCATGCGCTCTAGCTGAATTACGAGCTTCCCGACGTCTAACTTGAGCGGGAGTATCTTCCCATTTTGTTTCTTTTGCATAGTTTCTACTCATATTTATGTTTCCATGTATTATAAAATGTTTTCTTAAATAGGTCAGTATGTTCAGGCCATTTCATACAAGCTACTATACAAAGTACTGCATATGCTCTAATATCACCATCAAATTCTTTTCTTGTAAACTCTATTATTTCTAACTGTTCTTTAGTAAGAGTATTTTTATTCATATACTCTAACCTTAATTTCCGATTGTTTACGTTCTTGTTTATTTAAGGCAATTGTAAGAGGTATCTCCAAGTTTAAATATCCATTAAGAGATTTAGCATTCTCCCACATAGGAGCTATCTTTCCAAATACAAAATGAACTACTTCTTCATCATCTGTGACCCAATTGTGTCTTCTTAGTTCTTCTTCAATCAAATCCTTAATATGACCTATACTAATACTTGTTTCTATTGTTCTAGAATTTTTATCTAGTTTTATAACTTGTTTATCTTTGAAACGTTGTTGGTCGTATACAACGGCATCCTCTTTAATCTTCGTTACGATGTTCATCTTCTTCTCCTGTCGAGGGTCGCCGTTTAGAGGCGCTCTGCTCTCGCCTGGCTTTCTTCTTCTGCTCAATTTTCAATCTTTCTAATCTGTTGGTTGGATGTTTATTCTTGCTCATGGTAATAACTTATGGATATCGAATGGAGTCGAATACATTAAGATACAGGCTCTACCTAGACATGTAGACATACTATTAATGTATATTAACGCTGTAAGGATTCCTAAAATAAACCATATAAGTCTATGTAGTAGTTTATCTACGATATCGATTATAGCCATAATGTACCTCATAAACTTAATTTAGCCTTTTTCATTACTTCATCTGGAACCCATTTACCTAGAAGGTAAGACCATTTCATCTCTAAAGCATTATATATTCTGTGATAACCATCTATGCAACATGGACGTTCTTGCCACATGACAACTAATATAGGTCTTAACATATTAGGAGATCTTCTCTCCATATCTGGATCCCAAACAGCTTCTTTAATTAACCATTTTAAATCATCTAATTTAAATAGAATTGGTTGAAGGTTTTCAGTTTCTTTCCACACAATATCTAAATCGTATTCGATACCATCATGTGTGAAAGTATTAGTTCTCATAATCCTAACAGCCATTCTTCTGGAATGTTCCCTATGGCGTATTTAAATCCATTCTTCATAGCCCATTTAATCTGTTTCTCTTTATATTCATAAAAGACTATTCTTAGATCCATATTAGGATGTTGTTTCTTAACTGCTATTAACTTGCATTTATCCTCTGGTCTTAGATAGCCTTTGTATTCAATGTATATTTTTCCCAGAGGGGTATATAGTTTAAAATCTATAAGATAGTGTCGAGCTAAGACGTAAGGAATCTTTTCAGTTTCGTATTCAAATGTAATCTTAGCTCGACGTAACTGATTGACTATATTCTCTTCAGATTTATTCCTCGTCTTCATCGTTTAAATATTTACAATCTCTAATAGGTTTCTCACATTCACACCAACCATTTAATAATTTACAGTCAGAAGGTTGGCTGTTAACGTTGAATAAGAAATCAGTGTATGATTTGTCCAGTTCTGTTAATCTCGATGACATCAGGTTTCCTTTCTACGTGACTAAGGTATCTTGGTCCATCTGAGTAGAGGAAAGTTCGTAGTCTTGGGAAGCAACAGTGTTTGTACTGACTGTAGCTAGCTTTAACATCGAGTTTATAATTGCCTGACTTTCCCTCAGGTAATACTCTACATGTACAAGCTGGCGCTCTGCTAAGTCCAACTGTTTCTTTGCACGATCTAATCCTTTGATGGATATGCTCTTTTCTAAATGAATGTTCATATAGTACCATATGTCCTAGTTGTTTGTCAATAGCTAATATGTATGCAGTGTCTTTTACCAGTACCAGATCGTCGTTAATACTAGCGCCCATATAAGCGTCAAGTTGAGATAGATAGCCCCAATCGTCAATCGTGCTTTGATCTTTCCTTTTGAATTTGTCCATCCCACGGCTAGAGGAAGATTTAACATCAACAATGTAGCCGTCGATAATGCAGTCTCTATGACCGCAGATATCATCGAGAACAAGTTCATCCTGCTCTCCCGTAACTGTATGTCCTGAAGCTTTGGCTAGAGTTATAGCTTGAGCCTCTATTATATGCCCAAAGGAGTATTTGAATTCTGCCCATGGTGGTAGAGGCTCGGCTAACTCTGGTGTATGTATCGAATGCCATAAAGCTTTAGGACAGACAGGTCCTAGTTTAGACATTCTTAAAGATGGTCTATAGATATCGTTATATTGAGATTGTAATCTTTTGGTTATGTTATTGGACAAATCCAGGGCTAGTTCATCCGTGAACCAGCCTCTGGTCGTCAATAGATGTTGTATATCGGTAACCAGAGTATCGATGTTTTTCAATTATATTTGTATTCCTTTTATGTAGTGAAATAAGAGTAGGTATAATGCTAATTGACCTAAACCTGCTATTGGTGCAAATGCAGACATGACTACAAATGTCTGTGCTATTTCCAACCATTTATCCTTCTTCTTAGATGGTTCTGGTTTCTTGGCAGAATCTTTTATTTCCTTTTCAACAGTCTTCCAAAAGTCTATTGTTTCTTTCATCTGTTGAAGAGGACTTTGTTGAGGACCGAAAGGACTTCCGTATCCATACATTGTATCCTCCATTCTAAATGGATTAACGGGGGGATGTGTCCCCCCAAACTTAAGGTGGTTGTTTGATTTGTCCAGAGTGCACATCATGTAACACGATTGCATCTCCATTAGTTAAAGTCCCGGACATGAGACTCTAGAAGTCTCCCTACGGTAGACAACCGTCGAGACCTTGGCTCTTGTCGCGTAGGCCGGTATAGCTTTCCAACCTCGTAAGGGGATCGTCTTCCTGGCGATACGCTTCTCTACATCGAGAGGTCTGATGTGTTTGTTCCAGGTTTACTCCCACCGAGTAGTTTTATGATGGGCGTTCCGGCTGGTTCGTTTCCCAGTCCCCGGTTATACCAGTGTACTTAACCACTGCGTCTCTTTAGATCATTCATCTGTTCATCACAGATCGGCGATCTCTGTAGAGTCTTCGATACTGAGACATCATTCCAGATGACATTTTCACGCCTAATGGAAGCGCTAGTCAAACAGTCAAGATCAACTCTTCAGAAGAGTGTCTACTTGCTAATGATGTTACTGCTCAGTCTTTTCAGATCAACATCCTTGTTGAATACAGACCACAGGTTGTTCGGTCTTACAACATCTCTGGAGTTGCAATCCAGCGCATCCGATCACATGGTACTCGCTCTAAACCAATTCCGAGTTCGACACTTATCTGGTGTCCTCATGAGCGTACCGTTGCTTGTCTGCCACCGTGGCCATATCAAGGTTTAGATCTTACTTGTCCTAATACTAGATCGTACTTTCACTCAAGAAGGATTTGAACCTTCTATTTATACCAGTTAAGTCTGAGTTACTGTAAGGAGCTACACATCTCCTTAGGATACTAATATTAGTCCTGCTTATGCTTCTCTGTCAGTTAGACAGTGACTACGGTATCTCCACTAGTCCTTTGCCGTCTCACAGTTTGGACCCTGTGTTCTAGACTAAGCTGACTGATCACGTCTGTCACCGGAGGTCTAGATTTGGATACGGTTCAGTCCTACTTCCTTATATTTTAACCTCCATGTAAGGATACACGGGCCTACTTAGCGCTCTCCTACTGTATAGCCCTCAAAAGCTAGTACGTTACTCACGTAAACGAACCGTGCCTTCCGTACATTTGTTTACAGGAGCGCTTATCGAGAGAGAGGTCATCACTCCTCTGTTGGTCTCTTCCAAGGAAGAGCTGTGGATGTTTCTCCACTACTCTCGGATCTGTCTGCTGGCCACTCTCTGCCAGTATTATCTGAAGCTCGTTCGATTGGAGATCTTCTTGAGATCGGAGGACTTGCTTTCTCGACAATCTCAACAACCTCACAGATTGCACATTTCGAAGTAGTTGTATCGTTTAATTGTTTGGTAGCATATTCAATTGCCTCAGACAGTGTTGCTTTGCAACCAGGAGGTAAACCATTTTTTGATACATGTTTGATAACAACCACAGCATAGAATTTCTCGTTCATAGATCACCTTTGGGTATGACGTATTTATTACGTCTGTTAGTTCGTTTGATCGTAAGATCTAAGAAATGATATTTAGTCTTCCATCTATTTTCATAGATACCTGGATGTTTAATCTCACATGCTGTGGAAACCATCTAATCTATCCTTTCTCCGTTGAGCATAGAACTCTTGTAAATTAGCATATTCAAGTCTACGTTGAATATTTAATTTAGTTTGACGTTCAAATACTCTTTGAAGCTGAGTCCTTGGTAAAGGACCATCAGATTTCTTTATCTTATGTTTAATGGGAGGTCTTTTCATATTATCCTCCTTAGTAGGAATAGGGAACTCCCACGGAGATAAGAGTTCCCTTTCCTTCGTTATTTAGGCAGCTAACTCAACCGAAGTGTTCTCAGTTGTGGTAGCCGGAATGTTATCATTCGCAACAACCAAGTCGGTAACCAACATGTCTGTCGGAAACGGAAAGGAGACTACCTTAGTCGCCTCTAGAACGAAGACATCGCTACGATGCTTAGAAGAATGCTTCTTAGCAGATTCTACGACTGCATCTAATGTCTTCCAACCATTCAGGTCATCGGTGACCTTTTCACCACCACGGATATAACCATAGCTAGGATCGTAAGCTAACCAGAACTTATTCATCTTTAACTCCTAGAATAAAGGGTTATCAGCAGGCACCTTATTGAAGCCTCTGATTTCCTTAGGGTCTCTCATATTATCCGATATCTTCGGATCGTAAGGGACTAATTTATCCACTCTAACAGAAACTAGTCTAGCTGCTGTTCCTCCCATCTTATTACCAGGAGGATTGTAACTATATGTCTCTAATTTAATAGTAACTTCAGAACCGTTACCTACGCCAGTACTTATCGGTAGATTGTTTTCGTCAAGTATCATAGGTGCAGCATATAATCTACGTACACCTTTTACCATCTTCTCTGAAGGACAAGAGAAAGACATACTATCTCCATCTTCATCTCGTCTTAGTCTATTCTTAATACCTTCATATTGTTTTCCGTTTACAGTCTTAATCTCTTTCAATTTCTTAATCTTATTTAAAGACTCTTCATTAGGATAAAGTACCATAGCATACTTACCGTACATGTCTGGTACAGATACCCTAACCCATTTAGCTTTACCCTGTAGGTAAACGTTATCCGTAGCCATTAGATAAGTTCTACTCTGACTACGGATGCATCTAAAGCCTCTGGATTATTTTCATCAAATTGTTCTAAAGCAAATATCCTTGCTTCTGCTTCTGTCTTAGCATCTACATCTACTTCAGCAAACATAGGTACTTCATATTCAATATGTACTCTGTACTTCATTATTTATTCTCCTGAATAAAGTTCCAAATATCTAATGCTTCTTTTTTAGCATCGTCTAAAGAAATCTTATCTACTCTTTGAGTTATGTAATCTATTAGATAGAATTCTTTCTTAAGTAAACGTCTACCCCAAAAGTCGTAATGATACATTAATGTGTTACCTTCCAATTTGTTCCTATTGTTTCTTTACCATCATTCATATAACTACCTGCTAGAGGACACTTAAGTCCGAACATTTCACCTACCTCTCTCAGCGAATCTGATGCTGTTTCAGCCATCCAACGAGCTTCTTCTAGATCATTGGATGGCATTTCTATTTGCCATTCATCATGGACTAAATTAACTAGGATCGGTTTATCAGACCGGATAAATAATTCAGCAGAAGGATAATAGCCACCGCGAATATTACTTTCGATACTCCTTGCCACATCATTAGGGAGTGGTATGTGTCCATATCTCTTCTCCATCTTCTCTAACCACAGAATTGTGGCATGTTTCATTACTACAGATTCACCGTTCTGAAGATAGCCAGACATTGCAAGATGCTTGCGTTCACTAAACGTATCTCCAGGTATCTTAACTCGTCTTCCATCAAGCCCAAAGAAGTAGCCTCTTTTAGCATCCTTGGGGATAATATATCTTTTAAGGTAAGCGAAGCCTTGGTAGCGCTGCAACAATCTTTCAAGAGCTTCTTCCGTTTCTCTCGCGGAACTCCCAAGGACTTCAGACAGTTTTCCAATGCCTGCTCCGAGCAACAAGGCGTAGATGAACCGCTTAGCGGCGGCACGAGATTTACAAACAGGACCGAGTATTCGTTGATTGAGCGAATGAGGGTCCGTTTTTGTTTCTTTACTACCTTTGACGAGAGCATCTGTGAACTCCACATCATCTATGTAATGAGCAAATATTCTGAGTTGAATGCCTTCCGCGTCAACGCCAACGAGAAGCTTACCTTTAGGGACTCCGAAACACGAACGCATCTCCCCACCAAGTAACTTGATCTTACCTTGAGTATCAAGTTCATTGGGAATATTGGCCATATTGGGTCGTTGATGGGCCATCCGATGCGTCCATGCACCGATAGCAATAAATTTACCGTGGATCCTATTGGTCTGTGGATTATATAAGTCAGACCATTCGGTGAGAGTTCTACGTCTAGCTTCGAAGAGTATCCTTCTGGCAAGAGTACGAGCTGACTTCGGGGCGGTCTCGGGAAGGGTAGATATATTAGTCTCATTTATCTTCCACCCATATTTATCAAAATCTGCTTTCATTATTCCTTGTCTGTTGGCTTCGATGTGTGTCTTGGTCTTGTCGCTTGGTCGCCAGCCAGCCTTAGAAAGAACATCCACAATTTGTCTATGTGAGGATGGATTAAACTCTTGGTAGATACATCTACAAAAAGATCCCCCATTGTATTCCGAAAGATCGTTACTCTGTACCCAGCGGAAGTCTTTTCTATGAAGAGTCCCATGTTTGGTTAACTCTGGATTAATCTCTCTAATTAAAGTGAGATGCGGAGGAAAGGATTTAAGTATATCTTCATCTAAATTCTTTAATTCTAATGTTACTTTCTCAAGTAGTTTATTACACTTCTTAATATCAAAATAGAACCCATTACCGTGAAGAGAATTAACAATGATTTGGAACTTGTGTTCACAAGTAATAGCATTCCTATACTTAGGATTATCGATGTCACTAAGATAGCTAAGGTAAATACACTCACAGATATCGACGTCTCTAATACAATACGTAACCATTTCTTCAGTAAGTCTAGACCAATCATTGAATTCTCCTTTAAGTAAGTTAAATTCAATACCATAGTCTTCTATTCCATGTCCTTTGCGCGAATAGTTACATAACTTAGAAATAATAAGGGTATCAATAATATTGATAACATCAATGCAATCATAAAACTGAATAAGATTACACAAGACAGGGTAATCATAACCAAGAATGTTGTGACCGACCAATCTTTTACATTTTTTAACCAAGGCTTTAAACTTCTCCACTTCTGTTTGATCTTCGTGGAGATTTCTAAATACATAATATTCTCCCGTAGCTATGTCTTTTAGAACGACACACCATATCTTGGTTGGATTATCTAATTTATCACATTCAGTATCAATTATTAATTGCATATTGAGATTTTAATTTATTATAATAGTTACTCTCCTTGTCTATTGCAGACTTAAACTTATTAGAATCTCTATTCTTCATCCACTTAACATCACTAAGTAATTGTCTCATAGTATACCAATCATTTAAATTAATAGGTCCGATAATGTTACTCATCCTTCTCCTCTACTGGTATTTGGATAATCTCATGTAATATAAATCTCTTACAAAAATCTTTAGGGTCTACCCAACGTATTATCTGTCCTTCATTGACAGCTAGTTTAATTGATTTCTTAGTCTTAACTATAACATGATACTCTAATAAGTCAAGACCTAACTTAGGAGAAGAAGCTAAGAATATAGTAAATCTCTTCATAGGAGATAGCCAATCTTCTACTTTAGGTTCTCCATTATCAGGGGGTTCTTTACCTCCTGTGACTACTCTTAAAGATTTACGTCTCTTACGTACTTCCTCTTCCTTATCGAGTCTTTCATCTTCAGTATCAGTTATTGACAATGCTTGTCTCCTTTTAGAATGCCTCTAGGACTGCGTAGGAAGCTCACTGGTGAGTTATTTTACATAGGGTGCTACCCTAGTAGCCAAGAGAAAAAGTCTTCTGTGCGACCTTCCTACGTGCTTGTTATAAATAGTGAAACAATTCAGGGGATGGTATTATGCGATACATGTAAGCACATGTTCCTGAAGGTAGACAGACAGATTTAACTGCAACTCCCGTTGCAACAATCATAGCACCTGCAATGAAACCTAAGATAAAGGTCATTGTATATAGGAGAAATTTCTTCATCACAGTTTCCAATCTATAGGATCTAACTTATCTTTAGCTAAATAGGCATTAACTCTACTAAAGACTCTACTTCCAGAGAATGGATGTTCTCCAGAACAGAAACCTCTAGGACTCGGATGACTTACTTCTATCAAGTCTGAGTAATCCTCGTTCACATACTCTGTCAATTCTCTTGCTATACCTCCGCATAGTACGAAGCAGATGCCTTTTTTGTTCAGGCGAGAAATTACCTCTATCGTAAGAGACCGCCATTCCTGCCAGTGAAGATGTGAGAGTGATAAGAATTGTAGACACGTCGGTATCGCGTTCCACAATAAGACTCCCTGTTCAGCCCATGGCTCTAGACAACCAGACTTAGGAAAGATAGACCTCTTTCCTTTTTTATCAAAATATTCATAGTGAAGATCGTTATGTAACTCTTTGAAAATATTAACTAATGTAGGGGGGAATGGATATTCCTTCCTATTTATACAATCCTTAGGAGTACTAAAGGCTAATCCTGTGGCATATTGAGGATTAGGATATGGATCTTGTCCTATGATTGCTACTTTGACTTGCTCAAACGGAGTAAGATCCAGGCTTGCAAACAGATTAGAACGTCTTGGGCAATAGAATGTACGTTCCACATCAAATCTATCCAATCTGGTTTGAACATCTTCCCACTCCTTTGATCTCCAAAAGTCTAGATCTTCCCAACTATCTATGTCATTCACCTGTTCCCCCTAGTTCTGAAAGAGTATATGTTTCGGGATCAAAGACAAGTATGCCCGCAGATCCCGTCTTAGAACAGTATCTATTTTTAGATATGCTAACGAAGGTTTCTCTGCTTCCTTGTATAACATCTCTAGAAAGGTCAATTCTAATATCGGCAACTTTACCGATGGCTCGGCTACTTCTTGTTTGTCCAAAATCATTGACATGACTCACTACTATTAATCCAAAATCTAATTCCTTGACCATCATTTCTAATCTTGTTGAGATTTGGTCGAGAGCTTGTCTTTCATTTTCTCCCGCCAAGAGAGGAATGGCCATGCAAATGTTACCGAAAAGAATAAAACGACAGCCACAGGCAGAAACGAGAAACCTAATAGTGTCGCAGAGTGTCTCTGCAGAGTCGCCCCCAAAGCTAGAATGAAGGTACAACCGCTCATCCATGCGAATAACCTTGGAGACAGCAGAAAAGATTTCATCTTCTTCGAGACCGCTGTTGGGAAGGTGCGCGGGTCTTTGGAGCTCAAGTCCAGCAATAGCCTGGAGGTGCCTTCTAGGGCTCTCTTCATGGAGAATACATCCTATGTTATCATCTGTTACCTTTAACAAATGATGTTCGAGGTTGTACATTAATTCAGTCTTACCTACTCCTTCAGGAGCAGTAATTAGAACGATCTCCCCTGTTCGTATTCCATACGTCTTTTCGGTTAAGGTAGGAAACGGATAGGGGATACCGTATTGTACTTTACCTTTCAGAATAGTCTTGAAGTCGTCGAAGGAAGAGACGATGGTCTCGGGCAAATATTTGCGGGAATTAAACCATGTGTTCCTGAGTACTTCACCTTCACCATTCTGAAGGTATTCATTGGCATCTTTCCTTGATGTTAGTTTTACATCAAAGACTTTGCCATAGTCGAAAAGCTTAGAAACTGCTGCTGTAGCTTCTCGCCCCACTGCATCGCTGTCGAAACAGAGGTAGATTCGATCGAAGCTACTAAGCCAGGATCTACATGCTGTGCAGTCACGTACGCTGCTAGAAGCAGACTGGACAGAAACCACAGGTTGATGTAGTACTTGGTAAAGGGAACACGCATCTTGTTCTCCTTCGGTAATGGTCACATATTTATGTTGACCAGCGTTGAACTTATCTGATCCGAATAGACCTGCTTTGCTAATCTCTCCTATGCTGGAGAAATCTTTGTTGCTAAGCTGTCTAACTTTGTAGCTACCGTTCGGATAGCGATAGCCAATCGAGACCGGCTTACCGTCGGAATCGATCTTAGTTTTGACGTCATAGAAGCGGAAAGTTTCCGCACTGACGCCACGCCATGGACAATACTCATAGGTAAACTCCTTGGTTGAAGGAGAGGTTAATGGCGGAAAATAATGATTACATGAAAAACAAAACCCATGTCCATCATCAAAGGTAGACTTAGCATCAGAACTACCACAGACTTCACATGGAATATGAACTTCAACTAGATGGGAAGTAATAATATGGCTCCTTCATCATTGCTTTTGATTTATAAATCGTGACAGGTTTACATCTAAATCCAATATCAATTATATCAGACCAATAGGCAGGTATTCCAACATACATCCATACCCACAGACCCATGTCACACATCTTAATATCTGTCTTATCATTTTCCAGATAATGTATTTGTCTATTAGGTATATGTATGTGTACTTTCTTACGTTCATATATTATAGTATTTGAATAGTCTTTGTCAAGAGAAATTAAAGTATTTCCTCTGATTGCTAACAATTGTCCTTTGATCTTAGCAGGTTGAGCTAATCTACTGGTATTAAGATCAGCCCATTCTTCGAAGGTAGCTTTCTTGTCTGTTTCCAAGGGAATAGGAAATGTTTCAGTCCCTAAATCCTTAGCCCAGAACTCGAAATTGTTCACTGTGAAACAATTAGCGACTAAGATACAATTGTCTTCTATCTGTTTAAATTTCTTTTCTCCTTGTATTAAAGTATCACATACAAATAGAAGATTATACATGTTATCTTCAATTGTACTAATGTCAGGAGTACAGTACATGCCTTCAATTCGCCATTCTCTTTCTGCAAGTTTCCACCATGCAGTGGATGGCTTAGCTCCTAGCTTATGCCAATTAATCTCAGCAGGAGAACGTAAGTCTAGGTTATCTACAGTGGGGGTCTTCTTGAAGAGTTGCATGTTGTGCTCCTGCTAAAATAAGTCGGAGAGTGTATTCAACATTTCTGAAGATACACTCTCCTATAGGTAGGGCCAGGGTCGAAAGAATACGTCCTACCTAATACCGAACTTCTTATTTCCTCCTGTAGCAGGAACAGAAGTAGTACCGTGACCTGCACTTGCAGGTTTATTGAGTAATTCTTCAGCAGCTTTAAGATCTGCAGTAGCCTTGTTGTAAGCTGCCAATAATCGAATATGATGATTAACTAAGTTTTGCCAACCGACAGCAGCAATCTTAGGATACGTATCTGCAAGATCACACTTCTTTGCAAATGACATCCTCAGACCATTAGCTAATTCTTCAGCAATACCCATCTGTTGAGACAGACTAGGCCAGTTTTTCTCGAAGTCAGCTACTTGCTGAGTATCCATGATCTCTAGATTGTTGACATCGATGGTTTTCATGAAGTTATCCAAGAAGTCTGTACGTTGTTCTGCGTCTATGGTCGGGATGATTGCCGGAGAATCTTTGAGTAAGGTCTCTCCTTCTGTCTTGGTTTCAGTAGCTCTAGGGATAAGAGATGAAGGTCCGACAGGTTTCTTATCTTGAAACATCCTCGCAGCATCTTCGAAAGTCTTAGCTGTCTGTTTACCTGCAATCTTCTTAGCTCTGACCTTAGGTCTATCTCTGAAGTTAGCAGGGACTGCAGCTATTCTACCTTCTCTGACTAATTTCTCATAGAAGTTTTTGATAGAGTTCTTACCTTGAATATTGATTCCAGGTTCAACTAACTCAAACTCCTCGTTTTCTACCTTTTCTTCTGGTTTAGGAGGTACGATTGAAGAGTTGTTACCCAACATATCTGCTAATTTATTCTTAGCATTAGCTGGGGTAAGGTGACTTCTGTCTTCTCCTTCTTTGTAATCAAAGGTATTAGAACAATAACCCCATTGAAAATCATCACCTAATTCATTATCTTTAGCAAAGGAAATAGCATTACCTGTAGAAAGAAATAAGCCAATAGCACCACGATGTCCAATAAGACCAGAGACAATCTCTTCATGCGTGGAAGGATCTTTAATATTCTCCCACATCTTAGTCATGTCTCCTTCGAAGAGTTTATACTCTTTCTTGAATCTGAGCATGAGTTTCTGTGCTGCTCGATATTCTGGAGTATGAGCAGAACTGTCGTTAGAAGAAGGAAATTCTCCTTCTAATACTCCTACAATAAGTGGATTATTTTCAGTATCCGATAACAACACAATGGGCTGTTTATCTTCCTCTGGAATAGTATTGGTAATATTAGATAAGTAGAAGATAGCCTTCTGATCCTTCAGTTTGTCCTGGAGACTCATCCACTTATCTGTAGTAAGATGATCAGCACTGACCAGTTGAAGTTCAGTTCCAGTATGGATGATGGCCCCAGCACCACCTTTGTTTTTCTCTACTTGGATCTTCATCATAGCCTCTGGTATGATCCATGTAGCTTCTTTAACAAGTAACGTACCTCTGTGTAGATCCGTATCCATGGTATTCTCCGTGATAAGATTTGACCTGTCGAGAGTGTCGTCTTCAAGTCTAAGAGTTGAATAGTTCCTGTAGAGACTTTCTCTTTGGTTCTTCAGGAACAGATATCTCATCCCAGGGTGGTTTATCTTTTGTACGTGGTACAAGGTCATCGATAGACCACACCTTAGCATACTTCTCATATAGATAGTATCGTTCGTCGTTGGTTATCTTCCCTTCTAGGTAAGTCTTATCTACCTGTTCGAGGAATAGATCAGCTACGATAGTCTCTAATTCTTTATCTCTTTCCGGAGTCATATTGTATTTCCTCTTAAGTCTCTTCCTGTAAAAGTAAGGAATGAATTGATAATAAGAAACAATGTTTCTAATCATATAGTATATAAGTACAGCTAACATGCCGAAGGCTACTATTAGTCCATACTCTTCACGCATGTTAGTTCTCCGTATATAGGTGGACCGCTGGGTGTTTACCTTTCTATTGCCACGTATCTGATACAAGCCAACACCAAATAGCTCGTATAAGCTAGCAAGAGGGTACAGCGGTCCGCTTATAGTCGGTGTGGTGCTCTCAGCCAGACTTGAACTGGCACGGTCATACGACCATCGGATTTTAAGTCCGATGCGTCTACCTATTTCGCCATGAGAGCTAGATAAGAAACCAGGTTGCACGAGAAGCTTGGCAACTCTCATACGATCAGTCCGTATGGCAACCTGGAATAAGAACTCCGGTGGGAGTCACAGACGCCGCTATTGCTCGTACCTGTTTCTCAACCACCGGAGTCTGCTCCGTAATGTGGGTTCTACGGAGACTAACATAGTGCACGGTATCTGAGGATCATGCACTACGTTTCAGAACTGAATTGAATATATCTCTTAAATGTTCACGTCGTATAGGATTTAATTCTGTTCTAATCCAAACTCTAGATTGTTGAAATATCTCTTCACGACAAGACTCACATAACCATTTGAAGGTATATGCACAGTTGTCGTGTTTGACGGTTCTACGCCCGCACTTACAAATGCCAATAGCCATTAGGAATTCTCCGTAGTTTCACCCTCCAGCCAGTGTATAGTATTAGTATTGTACCTTAACATAGCCATATCTCTACTCGGATAGACTAGACTAACTCTTTTCATCAGACCATAACTAGATTTATAGGTCTGCTCAAAAAAGAATCTAAGACCCGAGAACTTCATAATCAGTTTATTGTATCTACCCTCTACTAAAACGACTGAATACCATTCATCAATACCTTGAGCAAAATCAGACTTCCATGTCGTCTCATTCTCTCTAATGTTGAGAGAAATAGGGTCGAATGGGACATCGTTAGCTATCTTCCTCCATATAGGATTGAACCTAGTCGAATGCTTCTTAAGATAAGACCTCCTACTTGCTTGTTTTACTGGTCTCCTTCTTTTGGACATTGGAGTTCCTCACAGGGTTTTGTTTAAGCCATTCTTTTTCAGGAGAAGTTGTTCCTAAGATTAAACCTTTAGTTCCCTCCGGAGGAACCAACGTCCACCATTCCTTACAGATAGCACATGTGCAGCTATAAGGATGGTTACTTGCTTTGTGAAATCTTTCTAACTTCTTCTTGTTCATAGAGTGAGAACCTCTCTGGATGAACATATTCAACAGTACTTCCACCAGGGTCCATACATTGGAATCCTGATGGTGAGGAACATCTAGGACAAGCAACAATAAGCATGTCTCTCCATTTCAGTCTGCTCTTCTCACCCATGTTACTCTCTCCGTATTATTAGAAAATGTGGACCATACCTATTGGTATAGTAGTCACGAAACCAACGAGCATTGGCTAAGTTCATCCAACAAATACACATCGTTTGTTCGCTACGAATGTCTTCGACATTGTAGTTTCCGAATGCATACTTTGGCCTAGGTCTTTCTACCCAACGTTCTAATCTGTCCACTGGTTTTCTCCTCAGTTGAATTCCCAGTGTCATAATTATAACATAGTAGATAGTTAAGTCAAGGACTCAAGTCTCTTATCTTAGCTTTTAATACAATATTCTCATGTTCTAGTCTTTTAACTTCTTCAGTTAATTGTTTTAACAATCTTCCTACTTCTATGAAATCTATACGTTGAGCGATACTCATTATACGATGAGAGATAAGCTCAGCTTTCTGAACTAATGTGTTCATGTAAAGTCTCCTTTTACTGAATCAATCATACCACGATTTTCTGCAATTTTTCTAGGACTGCCTCCTTCAATACCTATTATTTCTAATAATTCTATTGCTTGATCTGGTGTTATTTCTTCACCTTTAAACATGAATAATATCTCTAAAAATTGTTCTTCAGAGAAGGTTATGTTCATACATAGTCTCCATCGACTAACCAACCACCTTCAGGCCAGAACTTCCTAGTTCTTTCCATTATGTCAGCAGATATCCTACGATATCGCTCTGGTTCTATCTCATCCGGAGAACACATGTTCTCTATGACACATATCTGTTCTCCTTCATCCCAGAAGACTCTAGTAATGGTATAGTTACCTTTACCAGATATGTTTACGTAGTGTCCTCTTTGAGGAGTAGACCTAGGCATTGAAGTCGCTCCAATTCCTCTTCTAGAGATAGAACTTCACTTTTCAGTGCGTTGATTTTATGTATGAGAACGCGTTCACGCAGTCTTAGATATTCTCTAAGAACTGTATCGCTTACTCGTTTCTGTGATCTGGATCTAGCCATTTATATTGGTTACTCCCATATGATTTAGGATATTCCTCTTCAATCTTTTGGCTCGTCTGACTGACCCAAACCATCAAACCTATAGTTAGTGTTGGCAATATTATTGCCGCTACTAATAGCGTTATTGTTATCCATCCCATAATCTTGACTCCATAAGTGAATGGTCTTAGCCATATCACCTTCTTTGAATTGAAGATGTCCCTGAGCGAACTTATTCATAAGTTCCTCAAGTTCCATCATTTCGCCATAGGTCAATGATCTGCATATATCGGCTATTGTCTCCAATGGATCTGTTTCCATTGAGATGGGAAAATTCTTCTTAGCATATACTTTAGCCTTTTCAGCAGCCTCCTCACGCTCATAGCCATGACAGGTATCGCACTGTACTCTATCCTTCGGATCTTCATTAAGGGAACAGTGTCTACTATTCTTAGTCTGCATACAATAGTATGGAGCTTGACTACTCATAGTTCCATCCTCCAATGGGTTCCACACGATATGCACGCCACGGTGTCTTAACAACATGGAATGCTTTAGAATTAGGGATTAAGTAGTCTTCCAGTTCTATTTGGAAACTATTGATAACTGAACATAGTCGTTCAGCTTCTTCCTTCCCCATATGTCTATGGACTTCTGCCCAATGACATAACATGCCATGAGCAAATAGAAGGTCAACTACGGGCATATTAAATGTCATGGTTCTATGTTCCTCTGTTGAATCTCAATCATTTTATGGATCAGATAATCTTTCAACATCTGATCATGTGACAGTCCTTGCATTAGAAGAAAGTCATTGATTGCTTTCAGCGTAGCTGGTCTTAATACAGGTTTGGCTAAGATCGTAAGAGCAGCATTGGAGGACTGCTTATAGGATGGCTCTTCATGCCCGTAGGAAGCTCGCTGGTAAGTTATTTTAGTATGCCCGCTACTAGGGTGCCAGCATAATTTACCTTCATGGGTGGGCATCCTACGTGTATATTTATCTGTTGCTGAATGCGGTGTCTCCCAACATACAGTACGAGCGTTGGCACATGAATATGTAATAGAAAATATAAGAGCTACAGCTAGAGTAAGAAATATCCAGTAAGATACCTCAGATAGATTATCTTTCCAAGACATGTTCATCTCCGTGATGTTGTACAGGTGGAGAGTACGCACAGAGGCAGCATTCCAGAGTAGCTCTGATCTCTCCTTATGGCGGCCCGTACAGCCAATAACCTACGACTCTACTGACTGGGGTCTCTGGGGAAATTGTCAGTAGAATGTAGGTTATTCTATATAACCTGTTAGGCTATTCTAATTGTACATCTCTACCTCAAACCATTCAGGTTTGATCCATTTTAATGGAGGAGCTTTGAGCTTATGTTGTTTTAGATGATGTTCTTCTCTATTACTAAATGCTGATCTACCTCCTGGTTGTTTACTACCTTGAGGTAGGATTGCACATTCATAGATACATTCAGGATATGTATCTTCTCTACCAGTTAAATCAGTATTGGTTACAGTTACAAAACCTTTAATAAAACAACCTAAGGTGAACAGACGCTTACACTGTTGCTTAGCAGCTTTAGTAGTCTTAGCTCTAAGCTTATGTCCTCCTTCCTTAAGGAATCCTTCCCATGCTCTAGCTAAGTGATACTCTTGCATATCCTTAGCTCTTGCTCGTCTCTGTTTAAGCCTTTCGTTCATGCTTACCTCCCAACAGACCGATATAACGATACCAAGAACGAGATATTTCTCCAGATTTGATACCTTTCTTAATTTTAGTGAGGGTGACGTTAATTATTCTACGTTCATCGCCAGGGCTATAAGTCCTATAGATCTTAGGTTTCTTTATTCTCATGTTCATCTCCCAGGAGGAGGATACTGAGGAGGATACCTAGGTGCATCTGGTTCACAGTACCAATACCAACCAGAGGCAGTTCTAGTCCAGTAACACCTAGCATCTGCTATGCTGGGCATTAACATAGTAAGAATTATCAACCATATAAGTTTCATCTTTTTCTCCGTGATTAGCCCCGTACTGTGCACCATATAGATGCACAGTGTCGAGAACAACCTAAGAGATTGGTCTGATTAAACCTATATTATCTCTCTTACGTTTGAACTGATCATAACTCAGAGCAGTAGGTTTCTGAGTTATGTAATGTCTAGTTATCTCTGTATATTGATCAAAGTAGAAGTCCGTATCGTAATCACCATTCGATAACTTAGGCCATTGTTTAAGATTGTGTTCCTCTAAGAATGTCTTCTGATACTCTGGTTTAATACAACCAGGTATTACTCCACGTGATCTAGTTACTACACGTGACGTAGGATGAAGAATGATGAAGTTAAATCTTCTAGGTCTACGACCTACCTCAGATACGTATGCTAACATGTTCTAGTCTCCCACATTCCTGGTCAGCAATTGCTTTCCCAGTATCCCCAGTATAAAGGAAGGAATAATTAAGTCAAGGTCTAGACAAGACTATCTTAACTTTTATTACATAATATGTAAAATAAAGCTTGACAAGGCTTATTCTCTTATATATATTAAGAAGACCAGTCCGATAGATAATAGATATATAGATAGCGCGTATAATACGGCGCGTATTAATAGGAGATTATATGAAGAGACCAGAGTTATTACCTACTACATTTAAAGGTAGTTTATATAAACTAACAGAAGAGTGTGGAGAGGTCTTACAAGCAATAGGTAAGCTACAAAGACATGGTATAGTTACTAAAGATCCTAAATATGATAAGATCTATGATAATGGTTTAGATTTAATGAATGAATTAAATGATCTTAAACACTCGATTGCTGAGACAGAGAGACTATACCAGACAGCGGATAGAACAATTGTTAATGGACAGCCTACTGAGTAGAGTCTGACCATGACGTGCGAACCAATGCGACCTATCACGATAGTGACCTGCGAAGCAGGACTACGATAGTCCTATTATAGGACTCTCAACCTATGGTTGTCACAACCTCTGTTCATGGTTTGAACTCTTGTTCATGTTTTGTACGTTACAGCGGTAACGCTCAAACAGAGAACAGATGAATGAGTAGGATATAAGTCTTATGTGCGACAGAACAGCACAGTCTGCTAAATCATTGGTAGATAAGGACTATTTGCACTTGACACAGTAATTGATGGGTCTATGATGAGGACAATAAGAAAAGGCTATGACTAGATCATAGAGTTGTTTGTCATCGTTAATCGGATCGAAGGCATTGCCGCCACCTTGCCCGTTCAGGCAAAGGAGAAAGCAATGAAAGAATACAATGAGGCTATAGGTACTCATAACGTAGTATTGCGTATTGAGTATCTATTTGTGCGTTGTTACCCCAAACATAAACTAAACCTTACCTATGTCGCGCAGTTATGGGATGAAGCTAGATCGCATGGTGCAAGATACCTCACTCAAGAGTTAGAGAATTACATCATGCAAGTAGTTAATCCGCATAGGAAAGGATAAGGCAATGACAGTCATATTTACTACAATCAAAGAGATAGAGGACAGTGTTCTTAGCTGTCGCCCTACTGGGAAATCTCTGTCATATGTAGAGGGTAAGTTACCTCCTCACTATCCCGTTCCTGTTATTCGTTATGTCGCAGTGCATCACGTAGATAGCATTGCTTTATTTCGTTTAACAGGTGAAGGAGCGATCTTCGAATACATGTTCTAACAACATACGACGGGCAAGATGAAGGCAATGCTTACGATCCAAAACAGACGGAGTTACTACTATGTTTACAGTAGAACAGGTTAAGACTGAGTTTCAGGCTAATCGGGGACGTCTACTCAATCTGTCGGATGTTGAGATATCCGAACAGCTTGATTTGATGGAACCAGGGTCTGACTTAGATGATGTCTTTGCCGCTCTTATGGATATGGAACCATCAAGCGGCGACACGACAGACGTGATAGGTAGCATACACATTGCTTCTCTTGCCTCTACACTGGCAAGAGAACTCGACGCAGATGTGGAGTTTGATAAGCATACTCGTGCTGCTCTCGAAGCATACGAGGTTATCAAGCGTGCTCCAGTCGTCATGTTGTGGGATTTCAAGCGTGTCTTTGGTGATGAGAAGGTATCCCAGTTCCCGATACCGGGATCATTCATCAAAGACGGAGTATTGCTCGATGCTGATGAAAGACCCATCAGTCAAGGCAATGTTCAACGTAAGCCTGATAAGTATAAGGTTAGTGTTAAGGTGAACGACGCTGAAACTAAAGACCAGCCTCGGTCATTCTATAAAGAACTAGCCTTGGATACTAAGCAGGGTCGGCAGATAGTAGAGATACTAGATCAGCTTACCTTAGCTAACGATAAGACTACTCGCACTAATGCGAAAGAACCTTATCGTTCTATGTCTGCTACTAAGAGACTGAGCGAGACCAACAAATGGAAGGTTCGTAAGTCTCGGTTACCTAATCTAGCTAAGCAAGCAATGCAATGTTATTTCCAATATGAGACCATATCTAATATGGATAAGGTTCTCGTTGGTTATAACTCGACTACTCATATGGTCGATAACGTAGAACACGTCGATCTAGATGAGGTTAATACCCCGTATTGGATACAGGATAAGAACAACCCTGCTAACGTGGATACTTATACGGTATCAGAGTTCTTAAGACTTGATCCATTACAGGCTAATCTCAATGGTGGTACATACGATGCACTGATAGCCACCATTGCTCGTGCTCCTAAGAAACCAACGACTACTCTGCCTGAGATCAAGACACCCGAGGAGCTTACTACTCACTGGGCAGTCGAGGCAGCATTCATGGATCAGCGCCACTCAGATTGGCGTAAGCGTGAGACAGCCATCATTGCTGCCTTACGTGCTGATCCTCATGCAATACGATCCTTCGGTAATGTCCAGATGGCTACTGATGGCGTTTGGAAAGTAATACAGCCTCTCTATGATGCACTTATTCAAGAGGACATCCGAGCAGAGGCTAACGAGCGTAAGGAGAAGGCTAAGAAGCTAGCAGAGAAGCACAACGAACAAGTCAAGGCTAACCAACAGCCTAAGACTAACCTAGCCAATCTAATGAAGTAAATATAAATTGAGGTAGCTAGACGATCCCATTAACTAGCCTAAACTAATAACCCCTAGGTTTAACCGCCTAGGGGTTTTTTATTGTCTAGCGTAATATCTAATCATATACTACGCGTATTACATAATATTACTTAATCTATGACATTAAGATATTAATAGTATACATTATAATTCATAGTATTCTTATACATTATAGTTATTATTAATAGATACTAATG
>Ga0137395_10000007_pt1 | contig 50293 bp, 96 predicted proteins | sample czobulk216metaG_FD_108283 | JGI IMG/M metagenome (GOLD analysis project Ga0137395, IMG submission 108283) | Vadose zone soil microbial communities from Angelo Coast Range Reserve, California, USA - czobulk2.16 metaG | ecosystem: Environmental > Terrestrial > Soil > Vadose zone | place: USA...
CGTGCGTTTTCGTGAGGCTCATCGCGGATCATCCTCTGGAGAAGCGCGTCGAGCTTCTCCTGGCCGAGCGGCAGAAGATCATCGACGAGAGCGTGGGGCAGACCGTGATCCCTGTGGCGACCGTATGACGCGAGAGCTCACCGCGATCGTGATGCACAACCTCCTCGTGGCGGCGCGGTCGGCCCGCGAGACAGTCGAGCACGCGCTGCGCGAGTGTCACGAGCAAGCGGCCCTCCCATGCGGCTGCGGCAGGAACGCGCTCCTCCCGGTGGGGAACATCAACAAGGACCGCAAGTGCGCGCCGTGCCAGGCGCGGCGGGAGTTGGGCTTGCCACTGCCTGCGGCGGACGGGTAGACTCCCGCGATGGAGGTTCTCGCATGTCCACCGCGCGTGTCCCTCATGCCACCGACGAAGGGGAAGAGCTCGCGTCCTTGATCGCCCAAGCTGACGCGCTCGCCGCGAGGCACGGCACCCACGCATCCCACGAGCTCCTCGAACACCTCATCGTGCTGCGTCTCGCGAACAAGCGCCGGGACAGTGAGCCGATGAAGCTCCTCATGGACAAGCTCGGCGACGATCTGCACGCGGCGTTCGCGACGGTCCTGCGGCCGGTGCGCGGTCCGTTCCAGTTGTGTACGCCCGAGCTCGTCACGAAGGGCGGACGGCATCCGCTGCGGTCCAGGACGAAGCGCGCGAAGTCGTAGTGACTGCCGCAGGATCTTGACGCGGCGCCCGGCGGTCCGTTACAGTGCTCGGCATGAAACGCACACTCGTTCTCCTGGCTCTCCTCTGCGCGTCCTGCGCGTCCACGGGCGGCTCCGAGCCGGTCGCCAGTTCCGGCAGCTTCGGCGGGACCACGGTGTACCGCCGGATCGACCCGGACGGTTCTCGGGTCTACTGGACGGACCGCGGCGGCGTGTTCGTCGTGCCGGGCGCGGGACGGTAGATGCCGAAGTTCCGTAAGAAGCCGGTCGTCATCGAGGCGCGCGAGCTTCGGTTCGACACGTTCAAGGACGTCAAGGAGTGGTGCGGCGGGGCGACGTGGTCACGCCCACCGATGCGTATGGTCACCGGCCTGACGATCAAGACTGCCAAAGGCGACATGAACGCCAGCTACGGCGACTGGGTCATCCGCGGCGTGAAGGGTGAATTCTACCCGTGCAAGCCCGACATCTTCGCGGCCACCTACGAGGCGGTCGAGTGAAGCGCGCGGCTCTCCTCGCGGCGCTCGCGCTCGCGGCCTGCTCGCAGACACCACCGCTCCAGGACGGGGAACTGCGCACGATCACCGTCAACGGGTCCTCGACGGGCGTTCTCCTGCTGCGCGTGAACGCGAAGCACTACATCGTGATTGACCAGCGCGCGGGGCTCGACGTGCGGCAGGAGATCATCGTGGAGGACGTGAAGTGAGCCGCCGCCAGGAGCCGTTTGCGTTGTGGGCGTGCTTCCTCGTCATCGTGCTCCTGGCGGGCGTCGAGTCCCTCGCTCTCAAAGTCGTGTGGCCCGCCTTCGTTCTGCCGGCTGGCTTCTTCCTCGGCGTCATCGGGCGGCAATGGGCGGACAGGGCATGAGCCGCTCGCAGTACGACGAGGCCCGCTTCCAAGCGGCCGTGGACCGGATCATGATGCTCGCTTCGGTCGCGCCGCCTCTCGTGGACATCGACTTCGTCATCCGCGAACTAGAGAAGGCCAACGACTTCGGGGTATTCACCGACCCCACGCTGTGGAACAAGACCTTCAAGGACCGCGAGGCGCTCATGCCGTTCGTCAGGGCGGCACACGCTTTCGTCCACGCGGCGGGGGCGTTCGCGCAGCGGCGCGGCGAGATCCTCGTCGAGCGCGCTCGCGCCGGGTTACTCGAATGAGCCGCCGAGAGCGGTCCGAGAACGCGCTCACCGCGAGCTTCCTCGCCGCCCGCACGCTGGGCCTGCGGCAGTCCGCAGCTTCGTGCTCGTACCGGCGACGGCTGCTCCTGCGCCGCGGCAACGGGTCGTGGCGGACGTGCCGGTGCGTGTGCTGCGTAGCGTTCCGCGTGTATCTCGCCGACCACCCCGATCACCTGCGCGAGATCGAGACGACGCACACGCGCGAGATCCTTCACCCCGGCGGGTTCGTGGAGTTCCGGTGCAGCATGGACATCACGCACCTGTTCACGTCGCCGGCCGCCCGAGAAGAGGCCGAGCGGCACGGCGACTGCGTGTACCCGTGACCGTCATCGCGCACTGCCTGCCGACCGGCGACTCGGTGGAGCTCGACGCGCACCTGTCGATCCTGCGGCTCACGTCGGAGTGGTCGAAGATTGCGCCGAAGGGGTGGGAGCTCGACTACTACTCCGTCCGCGCGCCGGTGTCGATCGCGCGGGAGACGCTCGTCGAGTTGGCGCTGCGGAAGAAGGCGGGCCTCGTGGTCTCGTCCGCGGCGGGCGTTGTGAACGTGGCCGACGTGGTGATCTTCCAGGACTCGGACGTGGCCGTGCCCGAGGCGAGCGACTATGTGAAGATCGCGCAGACGCTTCTCAACGCGCCGGAGGACGTGGCCCTCGTCGGCGCGCCCTGCATCCAGCAAGAGCGCACGGGCCGCCGCCTGCGCGTGAACGTCTGGTGCGACAACCCGAACGAGGCGATGCAGCGCGCCCAGCCGTTCGAGTGCAGGGCGATCGGCTTCGGCCTCGTCGCGATCCGCGCGTCGGTGTTCTCGGTGCTCGACAAGCCGTGGTTCTTCTTCGAGAGCCGTCCCGACGGCCGCCTGTCCGGTGAGGACGTCGGTTTCTGCGACCGCATCCGCATCCTCGGCTACAAGGTGTGGGCCGACCCGAGGATCGAAGTGGCCCACGCCTTCCGCAGGAGCTTCTCGATCCGCGGTGCGGACCTGGAGCTACTCGCGGCCCTGTCAGGAGATGACCCATGATCCAGCCGTTCGTCGCGCGCCTCGACGACATGCTCGACCCCGAGAAGCTCACCGCGTTCACGAAGATCGTCAACGACTTCGAGGCGCAGGCGCTCGAACTGGAGCTCATCTCGCAGCCGAACATCCTCGTCGGGCAGAACACGCTCGCTGTGGTGTTCGTCCTGGGGAAGATCGACAACCTGACGCGCTCCGTGAAGCCGGTGACGCCGGAGGAGTGGGAGAAGAAGAAGCGCCGCGCGGCGGGTGGGCTGTGAATGCGCCTGGACTCGCTGCCGCAGCCCTGGCTTTCTCAATGGCCGCGGGGATCACCGGCTGGAACGTACCGCTCCCAGCCCCGACGTACGGCAAGGGCAAGCGTATCCGCCGCCTCGGGAAGATGCGGCGCGGGCGGCAGCCGAACCCGTCCGGCACCCGCGGCAACAAGCTCGCGCGGCGGATGGCGGCGTTCGCGAAGGGGCGGCGATGACACCGAGGCCCTCGACTTGGTCTGTGTGCTTCTTCTGCGCTTGCGTCATGGTACTCGTGCTCCACCTCTGCGGATGCGAACCGGGCACGGAGAAGAAGGTCACAGCCCCCGCCGCGCCTCCCGCGCTCTGGCGCGACGAGGGGCAAGACCTCTGGTCGCGGAAGGTGCCAGGCGGCACGCTCTACAAGAGCAACAACTACTTGAACACCGAGGTCCTGACGTTCGCCCCGGACGTGCCGAAGTGAGCCGCGAGGTCGAGCTCCGTCTCCCCGCTGGCGGCGGCTTCCTGGCCCGCGGCGACCGTGACTCGTGCTTCGTCGTGTCGTGCTCCGAGGACATCTACTGCCGGTTCTACCTGCCGGCGCCCGACACCCTCGACATCCACGCCGTGCGCCTCGTGCTCGACCGCAAGCTCTCCAGCGAGAACGACGAGTCCGTGGAGATGAAGCTCGTGGTCGGCGCGAACGCCACGGTCGCGTGGCAGTCCTCGCTGGCCCCTGGCGACGCTGGACGCCGGGTGGAGCCAAGAGTCTCCCTGGGGAGCTCCGAGGCAGCCGCGCTCGTCCTGCGCCTGCGCACGACCGGCCACGGGCGACTGATCGCCTCCCCGTCACTCATCGGCATCCTGGGCGGGCCGTTTGCGATCGAGGACGAGCCGCTCAAGGACGGGCCGTGACCCGCGCCGTCTTCCTCGCCTGCGCCTGCTACCGCACGATCGAGCCGCGGACCGCGGCGAGCCGTGAGCTCCTCCTGCTCAACACGCCGGACAACATGACGATCGCCGGCACCGCGATCGGGCACGGGTACTCAGCCTGCGGCAACATCGAGAACATGATGAACGAGGCGTGCCGAGTGCTGCCGGATGACGGCCTCTTCCTCTACCACGACGCGGACATGAGCTTCGACCCGAGCGACGCGGGAGAGCTCGTCGCGGAGCACGAGGTCTTCGCCGGGAAGCGCGTGGTCATCGGCGCGATCTACCCGCACCGGCTGGAGCCGGGCGTCACGGTGGGCGCTCTCGGCCACTGCGACGCCGACGACAAGGGGCCGGACGGAAGCACGGTCGAGTCCGTCCTCGCCAAGCGCCTCGGGTTCGGGTTCATCGCGATCCCCGTGGCGCTGCTCCGCGAGCTCCCGGCGCCGCGCATGCGCGAGCACTGGGACGGCCACGATCTCCTCACGCCGGACACGCTGTTCTGCCGCTCGGCACAGGAGCACGGCTACGAGCTCCGCGCGATGGTGCTCGACGGCGTGAAGCACCTGCTCACGCAGTGGAGGGGTCAGAATGGGTGAAGCACGCGAGCGCGAGGGACGTGAGGTCGCCGAGGAGCGCGAGTGGGTCCGTGAGACGCTCGAAGAGATCGCCACGCGGCAGAAGCTCGTCATAGAGCTCATGGGGTTCCAGGGTATCGACCGGACGCTCAGGCCCGACGAGCTCGACAGCACCCAGCGCGAGCGCGTCGAGCTCCTCGTGGCCATCACGTTCACGATCGAGCTCCGTGACGTCCTGGCCGAGACCGGGGAGTCCCTCGACGCGACGGGCGAGAGCCTCGAACGGCTCAGCGAGCACTTCGCTCAGGCGTTCGCCGTCGCCGAGGCCGAGGCGGCGCGGGCCGCGAAGAAGGCGCCGCTCTCGCTCGTGACGCCCAAGCCGGGCGAGCCGCCGCCGCGCAGGCCCGGCTAGCCGTACTCGCCGGTCAGCGGGTCGTTCCCTGCCGCGAGCCGCAGGCGCGCGATGTCCCGACGGATCATGCCGTGGTCGCGAGCGTTGGCATCGGCGATCTTGTCGAGCTTCGAGTGGACGTCCGCCACCATGCGGCCGGTACTCGCGTCGCGCGAGCGCCTCTCCTCGCGGAGCTCGTCCGAGAGCCGGTCGATCGGCGCTGCGATGGCGCGCGGCATGCGCGTGAGGATGATGCAGGCGATCGTCACGAACGCCACGGCGAAGAAGACGGCGATCCATTCGATCGGAGAGAGGCCGGACGGCGGCGCCGGGATGAGCTTCGCGAGTTCCTTGAGCTCCTCGGGCGTCACGGCGCCACTTCGACGTCGCTCTCCTTCGCCGCGGCGAGCGAGGCGAGCATCGCTTTCTTCGCCCGCGCCACATTCCCGTTCATCGCGAACGGTTCGAGCCGCGCCTTGAGCCAGTTGAAGGCGCCGGTCGAGAGGATGATCGTCGCGGCGTCGGCGTCGAGCTCGTCGAGAAGCCGGTCGAACTCCTCGTCGGCTGTGAACGAGTCGCACGAGTTCAGCGTCTTCCATCGGTCCCAGCGGTCGCGCTTCGGCTGCCGCAGCTTGTCGCGGCACTCGATCGCGTGCTCGCTGTCCTGGACCGTGGCGACGTTCGCCTGCCCGACGGCCGCGAAGGCGACGACGATCGCGACGCCAGGCGCTTCCCACGTCACGGCCTTCATGGTGTGCTTGTCGGTCACGGGGCCTCCGCGCGAAGTCTCGGCGCTGCCGCCGAGCGTGTCAAGTCGTCAGTATCCGCCCGCCATGAACGAGAAGGCCGCAACGGACGGCGGCGGGGCGCCGCCCGTGTCCTTGAACCCTGCCGCGATCCAGTACGAGAACTTCGTCGAGCCGGTGTAGACGAAGCCCGTGGCCTGTGCTCCGGCCGCCATGCCCACCTGATACTGCGCCGCGTCTACATGTCCCTCGTCGTCGTTCAGGAGCGTGTAGCCGGAGCCCGCGCTGCTCAACGAGCCGACCGAGAGCCCGAACTGGCTGATCCAGAACACGGCGATACTGCCCGGCGTCGCGAGCGTGAGGTTGCCGGGCCGCAGCGACGAGTTGGCGGCCGACTCCGCGATGCCGCCGACGTAGTCGATCGCGTTGTCGAATGGGTCGGACTCGCCCACCGTTCCGGAGAGCTCGATGAGGTCATTTGCCTGGTCGCCGATGGTCGGGAACGTCACGGTGCAGGCGCCGCCCGTCACGCTGAACGCGTACCAGACGGAAGCGCCGCCGCTGCCCGTCGCGTCGCCCTTCTTCGCGAGCGTGTATGTGTTCCCGAGCGAGTCGGTCGGGTTGCCGGTGGCCGAGGAGCTCCCCAGCGATGCGACGATCAGAAGGCTCCCCGCCGTGACGTTGCTCGAAAACGCCAGCGTGTTCGTGCTGGAGTAGTCGTGCCGCGTCTGGATGACGGTGCGTGCGCTCACGCGTCGGCGCCCTTCGTCGCGGCGAGCCACTCGTCCAGGTGCGCCACGCACTCATCGAGCGACCCACGGAAGGGCGGGCGCCTGCCGCAGCTTGCGTAGTAGCCGCGGCCGTCGAGCCCGACGCTGACGATGAACTCGTGATCCTCGGCCACGGCCGCCCAGCCCTGCCGCGTGCGCCGGGTCCTGAGCGGAACCCCGCTCTTCGGGAGCGAGACGACGGGGAGTTCGGCGTCTGCGTCCGTCATGGTGCCTCCTCACGCTGCGGCAAGCAGCAACCCCTTCTTCGCAACGGCATCCTTCACAGACACGGCCGCGACGAGCGAACGCAGCGTGGGGTTGGAGCCGAAGTGCGCGCCACAGACGACGTTGCCCGAGGCGGCGTTGGGCCACGCACCCCACCCGTCCTTGTGCGTAAGATCGAGCTCCACCGTCGTTACGCTGCCCTGCGGCGTGAAGTAGTCGAGGTCCCCGAACGTCTCCTCGTTGGCCCAGAACACGTAGATCGAGTGCGACGCGGACGTGACGCCGGTGAGCGTTCCTTCGAGCGGGTTCGGACCCGGGTTCGAGAGCGGGTCGGGCATGATGTGCTGCATCGACACGTCGATCGGGCTCGTCGTGTCGGCGCCGACGAGGCAGATCACGGAGAGCCCGACGTCCTTCGCGTTCGGCACGGTGACGGTGCAGGTCCCGGCGACGGTGACGACCGTGTACCAGAGCACGGCGTCCGTGTTGTGCTCGCTGTTGACCACGACGTCCTGGAGCTTCGTGTACGTGTTCCCGAGGTTGTCGGTGCAGAACCCGTTGACGAGCGGGAACCCGGTGTCGCGAGCCGAGGACGCCCACACCAGGACCGTCTGCCCGACCACGACGGCCGTCGGCAGCGTCGCGGAGTGAACGACGTTGCTCGGATCGTAGACGTGGACGTTGTTGTTGTAGTTCTGGCCCACGGTGGCCGCCCCGTCAGTAACCCTTCACGAGGCTCACGACGTCCCATAGGTCGGCGGTGAGGTTGTAGAGCGCCGTCATGTAGTCCACCTTGTTCGCCGCCGTGGACAGCGTGACGGCCGTGATGTCCGTGCCGAGTCGGAACTTCGTGTCCAGCGTGATCGTCCGGCTGCCCGTCCCGTCCTGCTTGAAGCGCCAGGTGATCTTCTGGCCGTCGGTCGGGTTCGTGGGGTTGCCGAGCGTGCGGTTCGCGCCCAGCGTCACCGTGAACTCGTTGCCGGTGCTCGCGTCCGTGGCGATCGTCGCGGCGTCGGTCAGCGCGACGTACTTCGTCGCGAGCATTTTGAACGTGCCGATGCCGCTCGATCCGTCCGTGGCGGCGAGGATGCCGACCGCGGAACGGACGAGCGCGACGTCCACCGCCGAGCCACCGCCCGCGCCGAACGCGAGCGATGCGCTGCCGAGGAGCGAGGCGGCGTTCGCGTCGCCGATCGCCGTGACGAGCCGGAGCGTCTGTCCGGCGAGGAGCGTCGTGACCCCGCCGTCGCCGACCTTGAAGACGATGGCGCCGTTGTCGCGGGCGACGAAGATGTCCGCCGCCACCGCGGCGTTGTCGCACATCAGCGCCGCCGTCGTGAACGTCGGGAGCGACGTATTGAACCCGAAGTACCCGCCGACGTTCGTCGTCGCCCCCGCCGCAGCGAAACCGAGGACCGCGATGTTCGTCGCCGACGCCGCGACCGTGCAGGCGGCCCACATGCCGTAGTTCGTGGCCGCGCCGCCCGCCAGCATCGACCCGCCGACGTTCTGTCCACCAGTCGCTACGGTGCCAGCGGAGAGCACCTGTGCCCCCTCGTTGCCGACGGGCCGGAACGACTTGTTGCCGGAGTTGCCGACTGCGCCGGTGCTCGTGTTGTCAACCGACTCGTTGAAGAAGCGCGCGACGAGGTTGAAGCCGGCGCCGTCGCTCCGGTACCCCTCGACGCGCGGTTCCGTGCCCTGCGACGCGCCGACGCAGAACTGCCCGGTTCCGAGGATCGAGACGTAGACCGTGCCATCCGACTTCTCGAACGTCGCGATCTGGTTCGTCTGCGTCGCGTTCGCCCGGACCTGGAGCTGAACCTCGTCCGTGTCGCCGACGATGAACAGCTTGCCGCCCGCCGTCGCGGCCCCGATCGTCACGTTGTTCGTGGACGTGATGAGATTGACGATGGTCGACGTCGTCTGCCACGGACCGGAGCTCGTTGCGGCTGCCCACGTCGGCAAGCCACCCGCCAGCGTGAGCACGAACCCGTTGGTGCTCACCGCGAGCTTCGAGAGCGTCGTCGCTCCCGATGCGTACAGGATGTCGCCGGTCGAGTACGAAGTCTGCCCGGTGCCCCCGTTCGCGGCGGGCAGCGCCGTCCCGGACAGCGTGACGGCCAGCGTGCCGCTCGTCGTGATCGGCGAGCCGGCGATGGACAGGAACGCCGGCACCGACATCGCGACGCTCGTCACCGTGCCGGATCCGCCGCCCGCGACTTGCGAGTTGCCGATGCAGAACCAGAGCGCCTCGTTGGAGCGGTACGCGAAGAGGAGCACGTCCACCGCGCCGCCGCCCGTCGTGCTCGTCGGGAGCGCGACGATCGCGCCGCTGTACGCGGCGTTGAACGAGATCGTGTGCGCGGCCGACGACAGGATTTCGAGGTAGAGCTTCTGGCCGTCGTGCGGGTTGCTCGGCGCGCCGAACGTGTGGCCGTCGGCCGCGACGGTGACGCGCACCACGCCGCCGAGCGACCAGAGCGCCGCGTCCACGGCGATCGTCGCGGCATCGGTGAGGTTCTTGATCGTGCCAGCGAACGGGAGGTCGGCGCCGATCAGCGCGCGGAAGGCAGGCGCCCCGGTCCCTGCCGCAGCCAGCGTCGCGAAGACGAGGTTCGGAGTTGCGCTCGTCCCGAAGTTGTTGCCGGTGACGAACCCCCACGTCGGCGTCACGCCGGACGCGTCGGGCAACGAGAGGACGTGGTACTGGATGCCGGACGCCGCGAGCCGGTCCCACAGCGGCGTCGCGTTCCCGACGATCATGGCGCCTTGCAGCGGCGCCTTGAGGACCGTGTCATTGTTGTTGCCGGCGGCGCCGGAGAGAAGCGGGCCAGGCGAGAAGGACCCGCCGCCGCCACCACCACCGCCGATCCCGACGCTTTCGAGCTTCACGACGTCCTCACCCACATGTAGACGACGAGATACGGCGGCAGAACGCTCGTGGGCGACCCGCTGAACGCCGGGGCCGAGTTGGTCCCGGCCGGGGTGCCCGCGGACACGGCGGCGGACGTCCCGGAGAAGTCGTGGTGGTGAACGGCCAGGAGGTTGCCCGTGAACGCCGGGGCCGTGACCGTGCCCGCAGGCGTCCCAGCGGAGACGGCCTCCGAGGACCCGCCGAAGTTGTGGTGGTGCGTGCCGAGCGCCGAGCCAGTGAAGGCGGGAGCGGACACGGTGCCGGACGGAGTCCCGGCGCTCGTCGCTCCGCTGGTGCCGGACATCGTGTGGTCGCTCGGCTGCGTCACGGTGTGGTTGTCGGGCTGCGTCACCGTGTGCGAGAGCGTGACGCTCGGGTTGCCGCTCGTGACCGCGTTGTTCGTGACCGTGTGGGTCAAGGTCGCGGACGGGTTGCCCGAGGTCACCGCGTTGTTCGTGACCGTGTGGGTCAAGGTCGCGGACGGCCCCGCAGTCGTCCCCGTCCCGACGCCGCCGGTCGGGTTCGCGGTGGACTCACCGGAGGCGCGGAGCGATCCGCCCGTCGCCGTCGAGGTCATGATGTGCGTGCCGGTCGTCGCCGCCGTCGTCCCGCCAAAGCAGTTCTCGACGTGGACGTGATTCGGGACGTCCGTGTACGTGTGCGTGTGGCTCGCATGGTCCGCCACGGCCACGTTGCTCGTAACGGAGTGCGTGTGCGCCGCGTGATCCGCCACCGACACGTTCGAGGTCACCGAGTGCGTGTGTGCCGCGTGGTCCGCGACCGCCGAGCCGGAGTGCGCCGACACGGCCGTCCCAGCGTGCGCGCTCGGGACCATCGTCCCCACGCCGTGCGTGTGGGTGGCGAGAGCGTCTCCGGTGAACACGGGCACACCGTTCGTCCCGGTCGGAGTGCCGGCTGAGACGTCCACGACCGCGTACGTGCCGATCCCGTGGAGGTGCGTGCCCAGGGCTGACCCCGTGAAGGTCGGGACCGAGTTCGTGCCGGCGGGCGTCCCGGCGCTCGCGTCCGTCACCGCGAACGTCCCTGCGCCGTGCGAGTGCGTTCCGAGGGGACTCCCCGTGAAGGTCGGGGCCGCGACGGCGCCTGCCGCAGCCACAGTCTTCGCGCCGCCGGTGACTCCCGCGACGCCGAAGTCCGGGTCGCCGGGCAGGATGCCGACGAGGAACGTCCCCGCGCTGATCGCGAGCCAGCTTCCGTAGCCTAGCAAGGTGGCCGGGTCCGTTCCGACGATCGAGATGAATACCGACCCGATCGGTAGCTGCCCCGCCCCGCCGCCGCCACCGGAGCCCGCCCCGATGCTGACGCTGCCAAGCCGGCCGTTCGTCCCCACGTCACTACGTTTCCTCGCTGACACCAACGATCGTGCTGGACGACCCGGTCTGGCCGTAGATGGCGCTCGTGATGAGGAGGCCCTCTTGCAGCGCGCTCCACACGCCGTACTGCGGCAGGAGCACGGACGCGTTCGCGAAGCCGCCCGTCGTGAAGAAGAGGTAGACCGCGACCGTCCCGAAGTTCTCGATGATGAGGTTCTTGCGGAGGGCGTTCGCGGCCTTGACGAGCGTCTGGACGTTCGTCACGGTGACCTGGCTCTCGGCCGGGGTGACCGCGCCAACCCCGATCGTCGCCATGCGGCTCGCCGGGGTCGCGCCACGGATCGAGACGACGTCAGCCTTGGAGAACTGGCCCATGCGTCACCCGGTCTCCCACGTTTCGGCCCCCGAAACGCTCGACGTGCCCTGGCACACGACGTCGCGGCCGGCCGCCTGTGGCGCGTTCTGCCGCGTCGGCGGCACGCCAGGTCCCAGCGCATGGGGCGGCGACCGCCTGCGAGGCGTTGGCCCGCACAGGGCCGCCGTGGCATGCCTGGCACGGGTCACCGCGAGTAGTCCTCGGGCCACACGATGCCCTTGAGCCGGCCGGCGACGAGGATGGTGGACGCGCTGTCGTTCGTCGCCTGGAGCGCGAGGATCTGGCCGGGGTACAGCCAGATATGCGTCCGCGTCAGGTTGTACGCCTGGAGCGAGCATACCTGGGCGATCTTCGGGTAGGCAAGCCGCACTCCGTCGTTGACGGTGACGTGCCACGCGACGTTCTGGAAATCGTCGAGTCCGATCGCGTCCTGGCCGAACCACTGCGCGTATCCCTGGTAGCCGTCGGGCACCTGATAGCGCACGACCGGCGCGTAGACCCCGGCCATCGTCGCGCCGAGCGTGGTCTCGTCCACCACGTCGAAGTCGGTGACGAGCGGCCGGTACGCAGGGCGGTCGTCGGTCCGCTGTCCCGGCCCTGCGCCGATCGTCGGGTCGAGCGGCACGCCGCCGGGGCCGCAGCTTGCCGGAGTCGGGCGGCGGGTCACGGGACTACCCCCGCGCCCTGCGGAAGCCTCGGAGGGCGACCTCGATCGTGAGCGTGGTCGTGTTCGTGTTCGTGACCTGGAACGAGAGGAGGCCGCGGTTGCCGTACGTGTTCAGATACCACGGGCGGTAGCCGATGCGGCCGGGGCGCTGCGAGGACGCGCCGAACACGAGCTCCGCGCGCACTGGGTTCGTGGCCGGGTAGTTGATCGCCCAGTCGCCGGACCCGTAGTAGATCGTCGTGCGGAAGTTGAGGATGCCGTATGCCGCGTAGTTCGTGTCGCTCGACCAGGCGAGCCAGTCGTCGATCTCGATGTCGCAGTCGCCGGGGAGCTCGATCGTCGCCGTGCCCGACCCCGAGCCGGCGAGCACGAGCGGGTTCGTCTGGAACCCGAGCACCAGCGGGTACTCGTTGCTGCGCTGGCTCAGCGGCCACATGGACGCGAGCGAGCGGAAGAAGTCGGTCCAGTTCATTCGGTCACTCCTCCGCGGACTTGCCGAAGACGCGGTCCCAGCCGTCTCGGTACGCCTGCGACGAGCCGCCGACGAAGATCCGGCGGACTCCGTTGTCGATCGCCTCGCCGGCTCGCGAGAAGAAGCCCTGCGAGACGTTGCGCCGGACGCGGTCCACCGGCACGTCGAGCGGCAGGCCGCCCTTCGGCCCGTCGAACGAGTCGATGAGCGGGCGGACCGTGACGCGACCGCGGACCTTGCCGTCCACGGACCCGACCCGTTCGCGCGGCTCGTCGCAGACGACGGCCTGCACGCCGGTCAGGTCGGTGGTGCCCGGCGTGTACCCGGTGCCGTACTTCTTCCCGCCGCTCAGCGTCACCTTGTCGCCCGGCTTGAGTCGCATGCTCGTTCGTCTCCGAAGTGGGTCCGGGCGGGAGGTTCTGTCCCTCCCGCCCCCAGGGTGCTCGTTGGTGAAGGGCGGGGCGCGGCGGTTAGCCGACGCTCTGCCCGAGGATGCCGCCGAGGTAGACGCGCGCCGTGATGCTCGTGGACATCAGGAGGCCGGTGGCCGACGGGAACTCGAACAGCCCGCGGAAGCTCTCCGTGGAGTTCAGCTTCTCGGCGAAGTCGCCGAGGCCGAAGCGGTTGTCGAGGCGCCGAACGCCGGAGCCCATGATATAGCCGGTGAACCCGGCCGTGGTGCCGCCGGTCGTGACCGAGCCTTCCATGCCGAGGCCGGCGGGAAACAACTGGGCGTGCCCGGTGACGATTTTCCGTCCCGACGTCCCGCAGAAGAACGAGAAGATCGTCTGGTCGGAGAACCGCGTCGCGTCGCTCACGTCGGTCAGCGCGTACGTCGCGTTGAGCGGCGAGAGGGGGAGCGGCTGGACCAGGAACGCGCGCAGGTAGAACTCGTTGGGGGACGGGAGGCCGCCGCCCTGTGCGAGGTTCGTGTCGATGGCCGTCTTGCTCGACGTGCCGATCGGGACGGTGAACAGGTTGATCGGCGACGTCTGCGCCTTGCCGACCAGGACCGAGTCCCACAGCGGCTGGATGACGAGGTTCAGCGCGGCCGAGCCCGGCGTCACGCTCTGTGCGATCTTCATTTCAGGATGCTCCTCGGGCGTGTGCCCGTAGGTGCCGAGAGCACGGGTAGACCCGGTCACACACCGGCGTCTTTCAAGGGTTCAGGTTGTGAGGTACGACAGCGAACGAACGGCTAGAAGAGACCCTCCGAGCCGGGCGAGGACGCGGCCACGAGGGCGTTCGAGGGGGCCGTGCCGGGCAGGGCCGGCATGAAGTCGCTCATGTTGGGCGAGAACGTCAGGAAGTCGCCCGTGCCGTCGCCGAGGAGGAGGTCTTGGCCCCAGGCCGGGACCTGATCGCCCGCGATGTCCTTGATGCCGTGGAGCACCGCGTTCATCGACGCGCCGAGCACGAGCGCCCGGCGGCCGGACTCGCTCTTCACGACCATGCCGCCGACCTTGGCGACGAGCGGGACCGAGAGCACGCGCAGGAGCGTCTTGAGGAGCCCCTGGATCATCGGGCTCTGACCGGCGCCGAGCTTGTCGAGGCCGACCATGCCCGCCAGCTTCACCGTGCCGTTCACGCCCATGTAGCCGGCGACGCCCGCGGCGCCGTCCTTCACGATGGACGTCACCGAACCGAACGACGGGATCAGCGGCGGGTTGACGCGGTGCCCCTTGAGGCCCGTGCGTCCGCGTCGCTTCTGGTAGTAGCCGCGCCCCTTGCGGTAGTAGACCACGGGGCGGTGCTTCCCGGACCGGCGCGACCGGCGGCGCGAGGACGAACGCCGACGCGACTTCGGGCGGCTCCGGCTCCGGCGCCGGGACTTCGGGCGCGAGCGGTGCCGCCTGCGCGAGCGCGCGGCCTTCTTCGCGGCGCGGGACCGGACGGCGTGCTTCCTGGCGCGGGTCGCGGCGGCCTTGCGCGCGGCGGCCTTCCGGGACTTCGACTTCGAGCGATGCTTCTTCGCCATGCGAGTGCTCCTCTTCGCCGTGGGCCGGGGACGTGACCGCCTGTTCGCGCTGCGCCGCTTCTTCCGCAGGAACGCGCGCAGGAGCGACTTGCTCCTCTTCGAGCGGCCCTTCCGGGCCTTCTTGCGCGTCCGGCGCGGCGGGTTGAACACGAACACGACGGACAGCCTCACACAGAGGCCGGGGGGCACTTCAAGGGCTCATGCACGCGTGACGGCGTAACAGTTTGCTCGCCGGTCAGAGCCGGACGCGCCGCCAGGAGGCGAACGGCACGCGCCGAGGGTTCATCTTCGTGCGCCGCAGGTTGAGCATGCTGCTCGCGCGGGCGAGCACGTCCTCGTCGCGGATCGACGACCGTCCGTAGTCCATCGCCACGAACCGACCCGCCGCTCCCCAGCGAGGAAGACGCTGCGTGCGCAGCGCCCAGTTGCCGTCGTGCATGTCCCACAGGAGCACGTCGCGGTCGGTGAGCTCGGAGATCGCGTCGGCGACGCCCTTCATGGCGGCCGGCGCGTCGCGTTCGGCACGCTCGACATGGGCGAGGGCGTCGTCCAGCGACTCTTCGGCCTTGTCGGGCTCTTCCGCAGTCGCGGAGTAGAAGAAGCTGTCCGTGGCGTCCCACAGTTCGTTGGTCGCTCGCAGGAGCGCGCACGAGCGCATGTCGCCGTCCGAACACTTCTCCTCGTGGACCGCCTGCACCGGCTCGACGTCCTCGCGCAGCGTGACGTACCAAGCTGGCTTCTCGCGAGCGTCCATGAGGATCAGCCCCTCGACGACGGCGGGGAAGATCACGCGGTACGGGTTCGCAGACGAGTCCGGCGTGCGCTGCTCGACGAGGATCAGGTCGGTCAGCGCGGCCTCGGCTTTGCCCCACTCGCTCGCGCGCATGAACTTCGCGACGAGGCCGCCCGCGTTGCCGCGCGTCACCTGATAGATCGAGCCGTCCATGCCGCGGCCGAGGCGGTCGGCGCTGAGCTTCACGTCCCACAGAGAGGCGGCGGCTTCCTTGACTGCCGCAGGCGGGGCGGCGGCGTACCGCGGCGCGTTCCGGGCGGTGCGCTTCACTTCCGCCGAGCGCGGCTGCGTCGCCGGGAGCGCGGCTTCCTCGCGGGGGTCTTGATGAGCCAGATGGCGGCGAGCACGCCCGCCACGACGATCGCGGCGGTGCCGAGCGTCGTGGCGCTCGCGTTCACGTTGACGTTGCTCTGCGTCCGCACCTGCGTCTTGCCCGAGAGCGTGTCCGTCAACGCGTTCACGAGGTCGGCGCCGGAGCCGAGGCCGAGGCAGTAGCCGGTGCGTGCCATACTTAGTCCCTGATCCACGAGTCGATTTTGTACCGTCCGCCATCTACGAGCGCCGCCTTGCTGCACTTCGCACCGCTCCCGTTCGTGTGCCCGACGGGGCAGAGCGTCGGCCGCGGCGCGGAAAACGTGTGCTTGAAGTGGGCGTCCTCTTTCGCGCTTTCCTCGACCGGATCATAGGTCAGCGCGTGGACCGCCTTGCCCGCGACCTTCGAGAAGTCCATCGTCTCGCGCGACACGAGCCAGATGGACGAGTCCTCGGGGTTGCAGCACACCCACACGCGGGCCTTCGTCGCCACGCGGCAGTCGCCGGTGCCGAAGTCGATCGCGTACAGGTAGCCGAGCGCGAACGTGACCGGCGGCGTGCCGGGCGTCGGGCCGAGGTCCACCTTCCTGCCGGTGAACGTATCCCGTTGGTGAAATCGGCACCATGCCGCCTTGAGCGCCGCCTCGCTCACGCCGCCGGGGTTGCCGGTGACGAGCATGAGCGACGGGTTCTTTCGCAGCCGCAGCTTGCGCGCGGCGACGTCGGCCGCATACCGCGCGTAGCCGCGGATGCCACCGGGGAACTTCGTGACGTGGTCCCAGTCCACGGCGTCGAGGGCGTCGGTCGCGCCGGGCGGGAGGAAGTTGCGTCGGGTGCCGCGAGCGCCCCCTGCCTTCCTCTCGCCAGCCATCACAAACGGAGTCAGAACCGTGGCTCCGGTGGCCGTGTCGAGACGCAGCACGCGCCACACTCCATCCTTGCCGCGGCTCGCGTACCCATGCTTCTTCGCTTGGGCCAGGTCCGACTCGGTGAGCACGAGAGGGCCGACGGGACTGCGCGAGCGAGGGTTCGGTCGGTTCGGCCGAGCGTGCCCCGTCTTGCGCTCGTACACCTTCCACGCCGCGTCTCGCCACCGCTGCGACAGTGGGCAGTGGCAGAGCCGGACGCTGTGCCCGTAGCACGACAACTGCGCGTTGCTCGAACGCTTGTTGTGCTCGGCTTCCAGCCGCAAGAGCTCCGGCGACTCGCTCAGTGCGTCGGGGTTCCGACGCGTGTCGATGTCGTGGTACGTCGCGAAGCACCCGAAGTCGCAGAACGGCCCCTCCGGCGACCCGGCCCGACCTAGCGCCTGGTCTTCGATCCAGCGGTAGCCGTACATGCGAGCCTTCATCATCCCGCACCACCGGCACGAGCGGCCGACGCCGTCCCACACGCTGCGCTCGTACTCGCCGCGGGCGAACGGGTCTCGACGGACGGCCAGGGGGTTCGTGCTCATCTTGCCTCAGTCGATCGTGACCGGACCCGGATGCGCCCGCGCGTACGCCGCGGTGTCGAGGACCGACACGCCCGTCCACGTCCTGCCGTCGGCCAGCTTCGAGCCGATCGGGATGCCGCGCGGGTCGAGCACCCGGCCGTTGCCGAGATCCACCGGGGCGAGTTGCCCGGTCGGGACTCCCGGCACCGGCGACGCGGAGCCCGGCTGCGGCGGCGTCCACGACGACTTCGCCTCGGCCTCGCTCATCGCGGCGCTCTTCTTCCTCAGGATGAGGACGAGGGCGACCACGCCCAGGCCGATCAGGGCGTACGTGATCTGCGGCGGGTTCCTGCGGGCCATGTTCCTACTCCCTGACCTCGTTGCCGTTCTTGTCCACGAGGATCGACTCCCCAGCCACGTTGATGATCCCGACCGCCTCGGCCGGAGCGCCGGTTCCCGCCTTGATCGGCGTGAACGGGTACGTCCGCCCACCGATCGTCGCCGTCGTGTACCGAGGCTGGGCGTTCGGCACTGCGGCAGCGGCGCCGCGCGAGCGGCTCCAGAGCCACCAGACGAGGGCACCGACGCCTCCGAAGAGGAGGATCGCGTTCATGCTCGGGTTCCGCCGCGTGCGCCGCGCCATGTCGTCTCTCCGATCGTCAGGTCTTGCCGGACGAGAAGCCCTTGAACTTGAACGAGCCGCCGGACTTGTTGAGGAGGAAGATCGCGAGGGCACCGATCAGGACGACCGGGACGAGCCCCATGCTGGCCTGCTTGAGCGCCTCCGCGGCGGCCTCCGCGATGTAGCGGATCGCGTCCACGAGGACGTTGTGCCCCGTGAACAGGTAGATGATGAAGCCGACGGCCACGACCGCCCAAATCGCGGCGGCGCCCCACGCGAGGCCGAGGCCCGAGAGGTTCGCGGCGGCCGGATCTTGCGCGTCCACGTAGATCGTCGCGCGGATGAGGATGTCGGCGAGCGCCTCGCCCTGGCCGAGCCAGCCGGTGGTCCCGTTCTGCCGCGTGCCGAGCGGGACCACGCTGCGGCAGGTGGCGTTGACGCCCTTCGCGCGCATCGCCGCGGTCCACCTGTCCGGGTCCAGGTAGTCCGTCGTCTTCTCGGTGACGGGCACCTTCTCGATCGTGATGTCCATGACGTACAGGCCCGGCGTGTTCGTCCGGAACTCCGGGGCGATGATCGCGCCCGGCGCGAAGGGGATCTGCGCGTTCGCGGTCTCGGTGCCGAGGCCCGAGAGACCCGCCACGCCCCGATCGTAGAGCCGCACGAGGCGGCCCTTCGGGTTGATGTAGCTCTGCCGCAGGAGGTACTTCATCGCTTCTTCCTCCCCCGGTACTTCTTGAGGACGAAGTACCCGACGAGCGCGAGACCGGCCAGGACGACGGGCGACTTCAACGAGAAGCCCGACGGAGCCGCCGCCTGGTCCTGGGCCGGCGCCTGCCCAGGCTGCGGGACGTCGCTCGGCCAGGCCGTGTCCGCGCTGTTCCCGGCGGTGGAGTCCGGCGACCCCGCGTCCTCGAACTTGAGACCCGGCGGCAGTTGCACGAGGCCGCCGTCGCCCGACGGCGTGATCCCCGACGGGAGCGCGCCGCCCGAGTCCACGATGGTCTGGCCGGCCGTGTCGGTGGTCTTCCCGGCCTGGTACGCAGCGTTCGCGGCGTCCATGCTCGTCTGGATGTTCGTCTGGCCCGCGGCACGGTCGGCGCTCTGGACGTACCGGGTGAGCGCCTTGCCCGCGAGGACCGGCGTCTTGCCTGTCAGGATGCCCTGCTCGAACGGCGTGAACGGAAGCGAGCCCGAGCGGCCGGCGCCGAGACGTCGCTCGGCGCGGGACAGGATCTTCCGCTGCGCCGAGGTCAGCGTGTAGACCGGGGCCGCGCCCGTGGGCGTCTGCAACTGGATCTTGCCGATGATCGCCTGTGCCTGCGAGATCAGCCTCTTCCGCCGCGGCTGGGTGACCCCGAGGCCGCTGAGCCCGGCATTCGTCACGTACATGCGATCACCTTCTCTTCTTCCGGTTCAGGAGCCAGAGACCGACCACGAGGACCGCACCGCCGAGAACCCAGGGCAGCGCCTTCGCGAGAGTCTGTCCGGGCGCCGGGGCCGCGACTGCCGCAGCCTGCGCCTCGGTCGCGATGCGTCGCTGGTCGAGTTTCTCCGCGACGTTCGCCTGCTTGAACGAGGCCCGCTGTAGACGCAGCGCCACCTTGAGGGGCACCAACTGCCCCTCGAACGTCACGTACTGGGTCTTGCCGAGGGCCACGGGTTACTTCCGCTTCCTCCGCACGAGCGAGATCCCGAGCACCGACAGGCCCACGAGTGCGATCCCGCCGAACACGAGCCACTTCGTCGTCGTGGACATCGCCATCGAGCCGCTCGCGGCCGCCTGGGCCTGCGCGGCGCGGGCGTTCGCGTTCGCCGACCGCACCGCGGCGCTCGCCAGGTCCGACTGCGCCTTCGACTGCGCCTGCGTCGTGAGGAAGCTCGTGTAGAGCGTCGCCCCCTTGTCGAGGCCCGCGAAGATGCGGTCGGTCGTCGAGCCGGACGAGCCGCCGCCCGGCGAGCTCTGGTGGAAGGACTTGCGGTAGAGCGGGTTGCCCTGGTCGTCGGTGACCCACTCGGAGATCGGCGATCCGTCGGGAGTGCCCGCAGCGCCCAGGCCCGAGAACCCCGTGCGCCGCCTGGCCCGGGACACCGCGAGACGGCTCGTGTAGTACGGCATGTTCACTTCCTCCGCTTCTTCGTGGTCAGGGCGATCGTCAGAGCGAGAACGCCGACCGCCGCGACTCCGGCTCCGACGTAGATCCACGTCCGCTGCGTCTTCGCCCGCTCGATCGCCTGCGCGCTGTTGCGCTGGATCTGCACCGCGTGCAGGCTGGTCAGTGCGACCTTCTCAGCCGCCTTCTGCGCGTCGGCTCCTGCCTGCTCTCCGGCCCGGCCGGCGAAGTAGCCGCCCGCCGCGCCGACGACGGCGCCCACGGCCGTCCCGATCACCGGGAACACCATCGTCCCTGCGGCAGCGCCGCTCACTGCTCCGGTGACGGCGCCGCCAGCCGCCCCGCTTCCGCCGAGTCCCGAGAAGCCGGTGGCGTCGTCCTGGAGCCAGCCGCGAGGCACCGGCACGCCGCGCCGGAAGAGGGCGTTGATCGTCCGGTCCTCGCGACGGATGAGGCGCGGCGACGGCAGGCCAACGAGGGCGCGACGGTCGATCCGCCGGTCGAGGCGGGCGCCTCGCCGGTACAGAACGGCCGTCGTCTGCCTGTCGAAGTAGCTCACCGGCGCGACTTCCTCCGGCCCATGCGCTTCGATACGAACCACACCGCAACCGCGGCCACCGCGACCGTGCCGCCGATCTTGAGCCAGTCCCACTCGACGCCACCGGCCGATCCGTACCGCTGAAAGAAGTTCGGCGTGCCGGCCGGCGTGAACGCCCCCGCCGGCGACGTCGGCACGAGGTTCTGGCGGGGCTGCCGCCCCATGCCGTACTTCGCCGCGATACCCGCCTCGGCGACGTGCTCGATGGCCTTCGACGCGGTGTCGAAGTTGTCCCCGAGTCCCGGCGACCGCTTGAAGTTGCGGTTGTCGTTCGCCTTCGGGTTGCCGTCGTCCACGCCGTTCATGTCGAACCTCATCGCACGAACCTCCGGTAGAGAAGCCAGCCGACTCCGGCGAGCACGAGAGCGGCCTTGGCGTTCGGGATGGGACCGACGCCGGTCACAGGGCTCCCGTCCGCGCCGCTGTAGAACGGGTTGAGCCAGTCGTTCACGACGTCGCCAAGGCCGTGCATGCCGCGCGCCTCGCACGCCGCCCGGCGACTCTGCTCACACCGGCACGCGGCGCTGTTCGAGCCGTAGCCGCCGGGGCGGCAGCACCGGACGATCTTGTCGCCGAAGCCGCTCATCGCCTCGCGGCCGGCCACGGGGAACTCCTCGCGGCGCAGCACCGCCTCGGGCGGGACAGACTCCCCGACGTCCCACTTTCGGACGATCGGGTCCATCGGCACCCAGCGGCCGGTCGCCTTGTCGCGGCCCTCGACGTAGACGTGCGTGAACTCCCGAGGCCGGCGCGGGTTCGTGGCGACCACCACGAACTTCGACGGGATGCCGACGGCGCCCAGGTAGCTCGACAGGAGCACCGACGCGTCATCGCAGTCCATCGGCTCGGGGCTCGACGCACTGCGCTGAACGGCGACCCACGGTGCCTTCACGAGCTCCGTGTCGAGCGGGTCGTTCGTGTACCGCATCCGGTGCCGGACGTCGGCGAGGAGGGCGCGCATCGACTCGATGTCGTTCCGCTCGGGAGCGCTGCGAACCGCGTCCTGGGCGGCCTCGATCACGGCCGGGTGGCCTGCGCCCTTGCGTGCGAGATCACGCATCGCAACGAGCGTGGCGATGGTGCCCCGGCGACCGCCGGAGATCGGACGAGCCGTCGTGGTCCAGGTCGGCACCAGCGCATCCTCGGCGCTGCGAGCCCGGTCCGCAATGCAGCGCCGGGCGGGGGTTACAAGGTGTTACGCCGTCACGGGCTCTCGCGCGTCGCTCACCGGGAGGTTGCGGCGGACCCACGCGTCGATGCGGCGGCGCGACGCGACGATCGTCCCGCGGCGGTCCTTGAGGCGCAGCGCCACCGGCAGACGGTCACGGTCGCGGCGTGCGAGGCGCCACAACTGCATCCGGGACATGCGCCAGCCGAAGTTGCCGGCCAGGTGCCGCAGCACGGCCTTCGCACTGAACAGGATGTCCTGGGGGTCCGGTGCCTCGCGCGTCTTCGCGGCCATCGTCATCGCCTCCGTCGTCGTGGGTTCGGGAGCTTTGGGTCCAGGCCGCCCTCGATCGCCTTCTGGAGCGTACCGAGGAGCCCGTCGAACTTGCCGCGCAGGAGGCCCTGACCCATGTAGTCCTTCATCGTCCGCGGCTGGCCGGCGGGGTTGCCATCGAGAAGACCCGCCTGCTCGGCCTTCTCCAGGAGCGGGCACACGCGCTCCATGAGAGCGTTGTTCCGGCGCAGGAGGGCGCGGACCTCTTCGAGCGAGCGGATCGCGCGGTCCTCCTTCGTCTCCTGGACGATCTCGGGTTCCGCAGGGTCCTCGTCGTGTGGCATCGGTTACGCGAGAGGATTGTCGCCGCCCGCGCCGGGCCGTGGCTCGTCGCCCGGCGCCGCAGGCGTGTCGGGTTCGGCGTCCGGTGTCTCCTCGGCCTCCGGTTCGTCGCCGCCGTCCTCGTCGTGCGTGGGGACGGTCGCCATGAAGTCACCGAGCCACGATGCGGCCTTCGCGTACTTCCCGATCATGCCGTCGATGATCGCGACCTGGGACGCCACCGCCTTCGGCACCGCCCCCTTGAACTCCGGCCAGCCGACCGCGAACGCGACGCGCCACGGCTCGGCCAGCGAGAAGTAGAGATCGCGCAGTGTGATCTGCGTGTCGTCCTGCGGCGTGTCCCACGCCTCCTCCGGGTCGGACTGCGCGAGGAGCTCGCTGCCGAGGAGCTCCAGGAAGCTCGTGAGCCGGATCTGGTTCTTCTTGTCGGCGATGTCCTTCATGCGGAGGAAGGACGCCTCGGGCGCGTTCGACGCGGCAGTCTCGCCGCCTGCGGCAGTCTCGACCTCGGCATCGACCGCGGGCGTCGCAGGGGCGGGAAGGACTCGCGCGGGCGGCGCGGCCCGGCGGGGCGGCTGCGCGGCGCGGCCCTCGCGAACGACGTCGAGGAACTTCGACGCAAGGTCGCCGCCGTGGTCGGACAGCACCTTGCGGATCACGCCGCCCCAGTCGTCGGGCGTGTCGCCGTCGCCGCCACCGGCCCGGTCCTTGACCTCGTCGAGGAGGATCTCGGCCAGCGACTCGCGGATCTTCTTCACGCCTTCGAGGCCGAGGCCGCCGCCCGCGTTCATCTCCATCGCCTTGAGGCGCTCGGCGTTCGCGGCCTTGATGTTCTCCAGTTCGAGTTGGAACCGGCGGTCGCGCTCCGCGGCGTCGGCCTTGAGTTGCGCTTCGAGCCGCGCCGCGCGGGAGTCCCGCTCTTCCTTCTCGCGGTCGGCGCGTTCCTTGCGCTCCGACTCCTCGGTCTTCTCGCGCTTCTCGCGCGCCTCGCGATCTTCCTTGTCCTTGCGGTCCTGGCGCTCGCGGTCCTCACGCCGCCGGTCCTCGTTCTCCTTGTTCATTTGCTGGATCATGGCGAAGAGCGTGTCGGTGCCGGACTTCTCTTCTCCGGGCGCACGCTTCGCGATCAGCGCGTCCACCAGCTTGTCCATCGCGCCGGTCGCGTCCTCGTCCTTCGGGCGGCGCTCCTCACCGAGCTCGGCCTTCTCCATCTTCCGCTTCCACGCCTTGCCCTCGGGCGTGAGCATCTTCGACGAGCCGCCGAGCGTGAGGCTCAGCGTCGCGCCCGCCACGACCTGATGGCCCGAGCGCCGGCCGATGATCTCGTACTCGCCACCGCCGAAGCGGTCACGCACGAGATCCTCGATGGACTTGCCACCGCGGAGCTCCATCACCTTGATCTTCTCGATCTTGCCGCGCTCCTCGGACGGCAGGTTGCTCGGGCCGAGGCGCCAGACGTCGAAGTACCCGCCGGGGTTCGTCTCGCGGAAGCCCTGCAACGCGTCCTGCACGATGCGGGACTCGGCTGCGGCAGCCTGGACCTCCTGCCGCGCGTCCTCGCCGCCGAGCGCGCCCTCGATGATCGACCGGCGCTGCCGGGTCGCGGCGGGAGGGCCGCGCTCCTCACCCTCGTCCCGCTGGAGAACCTCGTTCGGCGGCTCGACGATCGGCGCCGGTGAGTCCGGCAGCGGCGGCATCGTCATCGTGGCGGGGTCTTCTTCGGTGCTCATGCCCGCATCGTAGGCACGCCCGGACAGCGGTTCGGAGGTAAATCTCGCTCCTCGCGACGCGTGAGTCTAACTTACGCGCTCCCATGAATGACGCCGCGAACCTCGTCGGAAACATGTTCCACTGGCGCAATTCGGTACGTTCGCTCCTGCTCGGGGGGCAACCGCTCCTGCCGATCGTCCAGCCGTCGTCGCCGTTCCACGGCTACGTGAAGGGCGACCCGTGCCCGCCCGCGCTGCGCGTCGTGGTGCGCGCCCTGCTGCGCGAGTCGTTCCGGCTGGGCAACCACTCGGCCCCGTTGAGCGACCCGCTGCTCGACGTCACGGGCACGTACTACGGCCTGTACCAGAGCAACGCGCCACGCCCGCGCGTCTCCGTCCTCATCCCCGTCCGCGGCGCCCACAAGCACCTGGCGCTCTGCCTGCGGCGGCTCGGAGCGCACTCGCCTGGGCTGGCCGACGTTGTGATTGCGTGCGCGGAAGCCGAGCGCGACATCGTCGAGAGCATCGTCGCGTCATGGATCGAGGGAGATGTCCGTGTCGTCACGTCCCCCGAGCCGCAGGGTTACCCGGCCAACGTGAACCTCGCGCGGCGCCACGCCCGCGGTGACGTCCTTGTGCTCCTCAACTCGGACTCGTTCGTCACGGCTGGCTGGCTCGGAGGACTCATGTCGGCGCTCGCCCACGACGGCGTCGTGGCGGCCGGCCCGACGTTCCAGGCGCAGCCCAAGAACTTCGACCCGACGGCCGCGAACGCCGATCGCCGGATCGACGCGATGGCGGCGGCCGTCGGCGGCGGCCGGATGGAGCGCGTGCGGCGCCTCGTCGGGTTCTGTATGGCGATCAAGGCGTCGGCCTTCGACGCGGTGGGGGGGATCTGCGAGGACTTTGGCATCGGCAACTGGGACGACGACGATCTCTCTCTGCGGCTTTCGCTGATCGGCGATCTGGTCGCCACGCCCAGCGTGAAGGTCATCCATCCGGCGAGCCAGTCGTTCCGAGAACTGCCGCAGTGGGAAACGACGTACAACCGGCTCCTCGCCGAGAACGAGAAGCTCTACCACGCCCGCTGGGGCTGGATCTTGCCGGACTGGGCGAAGTGGCTCGACGGGCGCGACGTGGCGCCCGCACAGCACAACATCTTCCACGTCGAGGAGTGAGACATGACAACCCGCGTCCGCGTCCTCAGGCGAAGGCGTCTCTTCCGTCGGAAGCCGGTGAAGGTCTCCGACGAGAACTTCAACTTCGCGGCGGCCGAGCTTGCCAACGCGCGCTCGGCCCTCATCGCCGTGGGGTTCCTCAAGCCGTCCGACTCGCTCGTGATCGCCGCGCACGACCAGGCGTGGAGTAACGCGTATCGGCGTGCTCGTGAGTGACCGCCGTGGACGCAAGTGCGATCTGCCTCGACGAGATCGTGGCCGAGCACCATCGGGCCGCGCAGGAGATCCTACGCCTCATCCGCGAGCGACATCCAGAGGCGGGGCCGATGGAGGGCCACGAGGCGCTCGTGAACCCAGCGGCAGCGTTCAGCCGGGAGATCGGCTCCAGGCCATGTTGCTGTGGTACGAGATCGAGGAGTTCTACTAGTGAGACTTCGCGACGACCCTAGCGCGCATCTCACGCACGACGAGAACGGGCTCGACGTGGTCGTGTTTAGTTGCCCGGCGTGCGACGGCGACTGCATCTACGCGCGCTTCGTGCGCGACCGGCCGGCGTACGAGCGTGACGCCGACACGTTCGTCTGGCACGCCGAGGGCGAGTTCCCGGACACGCTCACACTGACCCCGTCGGTGCATGCGAAGGAGTCCAGGGGCGGCCCGACGCACTGGCACGGGCACGTCACGAACGGAGTGGCCGGATGAGTTTCGACGAGGGGCTCGTGAAGTTCACCGATGAGCGGATACGAGAGGAGCAACTCGCCCACGAAGCGATGCTCGCGGCCGTGGCGGCCGTCGATGGCGACGCGGACGCGGAGTCAACTCGCCGGGCGCGGCTGTCGGCGTGCGAACCGGAGTCGGGCCTAGCACGCGACCTCGACAACGACCACGCACCACTGCTCCCGAGGCGCCTACGATGAAGGTGACGGAGTCCCCCGCCGTCATGCTCCTCGCCGTCCTGCGCGACGGGACCGAGGGCACGGGCAAACCCGAGACGTGCGGCCTCTGCGGCAGGTTCAAGGTCGAGTTCGTGACGTCGCCTGGCCTGCGCGAGAAGCGGGGCAGCCGCGATCTTGAAGAGCGCGCCGTCGTCTGCGTCAACGCGGACACGCCGTGCCTCCTGGCGCTGCGCGCGAAGAGCATCCTGGGTGCGCTCCAGGCGGCGAGCCGATGAAGCGCGCCGCGAGCGATCTCTACCACACGAGGTACGCGTGGCGGCAAGACATGATCTCGTTCCGGCCTGTCGAGCTACCACAGGACGTGATCGACGCCCCTTCCTGCCAGCCGCGACCGATCGTCGTTCGTGGCGCTCGGATCGTCGAACCAGAGAAGGCGCACGACCTGTGGCACTACGTCCCGGTCCGCCTGGAGCTCCTGTGTGGCTGCTCCGGGAGCCTGTTCGCTGCGGCAGAGTTCCACCGCCATCCGATGAAGTGGGACCTCCGTAACGGTGAATTGGAGTACATAGGCGAGGGCGAGCGACTCGCTGTACGCGTCACTGGCCTCTACAACCTAACGTGGGCCGTGGAACTCGACGTGCTCGTTGGGAGATTTCTGTGACCGATGACGCCAAGCCGAAGCTGCGCCTCATCGAGAAGCCTGCCGAGTGCGAGCACCGCGGCCAGCACGAGCACGCGTGCTCGTCTGTGTGGATACCCGAGATCCGGCGCGTTGCCCTCACAAGGTCCGCGTGAAGTGCCTGGCCTGTGGCAAGCAGTTCGCGTTCGACCCGACGTCGCCGATCTGCCGGGCGCGGCTGGCCGAGGACGACACGGAGTTCAGGGTCCTCCTGCGATGATGATTGAGGTTGGCCCGGACGAAGTGCTGCTCCTCACAGCGAACGCGGATCGACGGTCGCTGCTCGTGCAGAACTTCGACCCATCGTGGCTCCTCGTCTACTTCGAGCGGGGGCATCCCCACGGCTGCCATGACCTCATGCTGCGGCAGTATCAGTCACTCGAACAGAGGACGCCGGACCCTGTGTGGTGCGGAGAGGTCTTCGCAAAGCGCATCGACGCCACGGGCGGCTGTGGCGCAGTGGAGTTCTCGTGGTGACGGGCAACATGTGCCTCTCGTGCAGCGCGCCGCTGCCGGACGTGGTCCGGTCCACTGGGCAGGGCCGCCATGAGTTCCGCCCGGTCTACTGCTTTCCGTGCGCCGAGCGGATCTCGGAGAACCTGACGGTGGTGGGGGTCGAGCGGCTCAAGCGGCGGGCCGTCTCTGAGCTTCCCGAGGTCCGCGATGGACGATACGCGCGCAGGTTCGGCTGGTGAACGACGCTGAGTTCCGCCGCCGGGCGCACGCGTTGCTCCAGCACGCGGTCATCATGGAAGAGGGGGCTAGCCATGCGCGGTCAGAGGAACACCGCGCCATCATCGAGGCCGGACCTGAGAGCTCCGAGCCCGTCGCCCTCGTCGTCGGCATGCTCCCGTATCAATGCCCCCGATGCGGCGTCGGCGCGATCATGGACATGGCGACGTACAAGTGCGCGAAGTGCGGCTCACCGCTGGGACGCCGCGTGAGTCCGCCGTGACCGCCCGCGGCTACCAGAAGCCCGACGACGCGCTCCTGATGACGAAGCGCGAGATCGCGGCGCTGCTCTGGACGGCTCACATGAAGGCCGACCCGAAGGCTTACCTCATGTTCGCGCTCCAGTTCCTCCTCGGCCTGCGGGTCGGCGAGGTCATCCTGCTCCGCTACGAGCACCTGGGGCCGCGCGACGGCGCCTGGCCCGAGTACGTCATGATCCCGACGTTGAAGAAGCGATACACGGGCGGCGTGCGCGACTCGGCCACGAACCTGCCGCTGTTCCCGGTTCCGGTGCTCTCGCACCCCGGCCTCGTGCTCGCCGGGTTCAACCCCGAGTACCGCAAGGGGCGCGAGAAGAAGTCACAGTGGCTCTTCCCCGGCAGGCATCCGAAGGACCATATGACGATCTCGTGGGCGATCAAGCTCTTCCACATCTACTGCGACCACGCGCAACTGCGCCGCCAGGAGTTCACGCCGCACAGCCTGCGCCACACTGCGGCAACGTACCTGCACGAGAAGGCGAAGCGCGACCTCGTCGTGTCGATCTTCCTGCGGCACTCCGTGAGCTACCGGCCCGGCGACGGCGCGGCGGTGACGAAGCGGTACATCCACGTCACCGAGGAACAGTGGAAGAGCTACCGGGCGACGAAGACTTCGCCGGGGCCGTTCGATCTGCCGCCGCTCGGCCCGCTGCCGCGCGTGATCGCGCCGGCCGCGTACGGCGGGACGCTGTAGCTACTCGGAGCGAACCGGCCAGGACCACGTTCCCGGCCCGGTGCCCTGGAGCACCGACGTCACCCAGTGCGTGTCGTTGCCGTCGAGGAACGCCTGGCCGTTGAAGCACGTCTCGCTCGACGGCCACACGACGATGCACGGCACGACCTGGCCCGCGCGCGGCAAGTTGCCGTGGAAGGTCAGGTGCGGCGTCGCTCCGCGGCGCCGGTTGATCGAGTCGCAGTCGGACTCCGAGAGCCGGTACTGGACGATGCGGCCGGGGGTCAGTGTGGACATGCGGGGCACCTGCGGGGTTTGAGGAATAAGAGCACTACGTACGAGTAGCAGGATCGCCAGACCGGCCGACACGCACGCGGCGGCCACGATGTTCCAGAACGTCCAGGCCCGCTCAGCCGGTCTTGCCGGGAGCGCCGCCGGGGGTTGCGGCGATCTGCGCGTCGTGGGCGTCGAGCCGGGCGGCGTGCTTGTCGGTGGTGCGCTTGTTGAGCCAGGCGGCGACAGCTCCACCGACGGCGACGATGGCGGTGCCTCCGAGGGCGAGCCAGGGGTTGCCGCTGGACTGGAGATCGTGTCCGGCGGCGTCGAGGAACCCTGGGATGCCGCTTTTCTTCCCGGCCGCTTCGGCGGCCAAGTCCTTCGCCCGCTTGAGCGCGAGAGCGTTCGCGGCGGCGTCGGCCTGGTTCGGGTCGGCCACGATGAGCCGGTTCACGTCGAGGAGGTTCTCCCCGAGGCGCGGGTCGGGCGGCGGGTTCAGGAGCGCGCCGACGGTCGAGCACGCGGCGAGCACGAGGACCAGGGGCAGGAGCCAGAGTACGCGCTTCATGGGTTCCTCCGTCTTCGCCGGTTGGCTAATCCGGCAAGAACTAGCCGATGGGGCGGCGCTGGAGAGAGTGCCGCCGCCCCCGATCGTCTGGCCGTCAACGCGCGGAACCCTACCACGCGCCCCCGACGGGCGCTAGACCTTCGGACGGGCGTCGAGCTCGTCCCACAGGGACAGCATCCGCCGCTGCTCGTCGTCGCTCAGGCCCGCGGCGCTGTTCTTGATCGCCTTGAGCCGCTGGATCTCCTTCAAGAGCTCGCTCTTGGCCCAGCCCTTGATCGTGACGATGAACTGCTCGTAGGACTCGACGCTGCCCGGCGCGGCGGCCGGAGCGGTCGTGGTCGCGTTGCTTGGCGTCGGCGTCGGCGCCGTGTTCGGCGGCGCCACAACGGGCTCCTGCGCAGCGGTCGGGACCGGCCGCCCGAAGAAGTCGCGCTCCACCGGCGACGTTCGCGGCGGTGGCGGCGCCGCGGCGGCCTACGCGGGCGGCGGCGTCAGGTCCGGCGTCCCGTTCGCGGCGTCGGCCTTCTTCTTCCGCGTGCGCTTCGCCGGGGCCGCGGGCGGCGTGTGCGTCTGCGGCGGGATCGGATCGCCGATCTGCTCTCTCTGCGCCGGGGCCGGCGTTGGTGCCGCGCCGCGCTCCAGGCGCTCCGTGAGCCCGTGCAGTGCGCTCGGCGGCGCCGTGGATGCCGCCGGGCCTGCGGCAGCCCGCTCGGCCGGGAAGAACTCCTCGGCCTTCGCGAAGCCGTCCTCGATCGACTGCCACACGCGGCCGAGGCGGATGACCTCCTGCACGGAGCACGCCTTCACGTCGTGCTGGAGCCGCCGCGCGAGCGCCGCCTCCGGCACGCCGATCGCCGCGAACGCCTCGATCATCTTCGCGATCTTCGCGTCGAGGGTCTCCCCCTTGTCGCCCATGAGGGTCTTCTCGCAGCGCGCGAGAGCCTCCTCGATGAGCTCGCCGGGGATGATCTCCAGGATGCAGGCGCGAACGCGGCGCGCGGCGGCATTACTCACCACCTCGTACACGTCCCTCGCGTCGGTCAGGGCGTAGCTGCCGTTGCGCGTGTCGCGACGGTGCGGCACCGTGAACTCGCGGCGGACGAGGACGTTCGCCTCCAAATCATACGCCCACGTCTCGACCGTGCTCATCCCGCGGCGCGACTCGATCTCTCGCCAGCCGTACGTGGTGTTCCGCCAGACACGCGCCGCGATCTCGGCCAGCCGGATCGACGGCCCCGTGACGAGCTTGTCGCCCTTCGGGAACTCGTACGTCGCGTTCTCGGCGAGCGACTTGCTCTCGCACGCCGCGAGAAGTGCTCGCCGTGCTCGCGCCTCGTCGCGCGGGAACTTCTGCGCGATGACGAGCGACGCCTGGACCTCCTGGCTGGCTCGCGCCTCGCCGACTGCGACGCCTGCGCCGCGGAGCTCTTGCTCGCGCCTGGGGTCGAGTACGACTTCGTTCTCGGTCGTCATTCTTGGGACTCCTCCCGTGGACCAGCCGCGGGGCCGGTGGTTGCTAGATGAACGGGTTGGCGGTGCGCTGCTCAACGGCCCTCACACGGGCTTCGAGCGTGTCGATGCGGTCGTGCGCGTGGGCTACGGCGACCACTAGGACCACCGTCACGATGCCCAAGGCGATCATCATGCTTGACTCTCCCTGAACCGGAACTCCCGGTACGTCGTCGCCTTGACGGTGTGCTCTTTCTTCGAGACCTTCCGCCAGCGGTACGATCCCGCGCCCTGCGGCAGCACGCCGACGAGCGCCTCGCCCATCGCGGCCTGGATCTCCTGCGTCGCTGCCCGCATGATGCGCTCCCACTTCTCGACCCGCTCCTCGCACCGCATCCTGCGGCGGTGAGCGGCGAGGCAAGACTGCGGCAGTGTAACCGTGCGCGACGGATCTTCCGCAGGAAACATCGCGAGAAGGGCGCCGCTCGTCGGCTCGTGCCCGTCCACGCGCGGTGGCCGCCCTTCGAGGACCCGCCGCCAGAAAGCGTCCTCGGCGGCGGCGAGCGCCGCGATGAACCGCTCGTCGCGCTCGATCTCGAAGACGCGGAACTTCTGGCCGCCGATGAGGGCGGCGAGCACCCAGCGTTGATAGCCGGTGACGAGCATTTGGTGCTGCGTTTGAATGACGTATTGCAGCGGCGGCTCGTCCCGACACTTCTCAGCCTGACGCTCCCCGACGGCCTTCGCCTCGATGCCGCACTCCTCGTCGTCGAAGACCGCGTCAGGACTCGCGAGGAGCCACGGCTGCGCGGCGTTCCGGTACAGCATGTTCCGGCAGTAGACGACGGGCCGGCCGTACTCCTCGGCGACGCGCTGGACGACGAGAGGCTCGATGCGATTTCCCCAATCGACGTACTCGTTCACGACGGCGTCTTCCTTCACCACGAGCCCCGACTTCTCGGCCCACAGGCCGTAGGGCGTGGACCAACGGGACATGAGCCAGGGCGCCGCGATCGTCGCCGCGTCGCTGCCGCCGATGCCCGTGTGTCGGGCCTGGAGCCACGCGGCGCGGCTCGGGTACTTCTCGATCGTGAACGCCGGGGCCGGGAGCACTTCCGCAGTCATGCGACACAGAGTACCGCCCGGTAAGGACAGGGGTCAGGCGCACTCTGCCGCAGTGGGCTTCGTGCGCTCGGCGACCTCGCGCGCTTCGAGGCGCCGCACGAGTTCGGCGAGCGCATCCGTCGCTTCCGAGCGCCAGCCGGGCCGGTTGCCGCGCTGCACTGCGGTAAGCCCCTCGCGGGCGAGCTCGACGTCCGTCTGGAGCGCCACCGGTGCTCATCCCTTCCACTCCTCTCCGTCTTCGCGCTCGGCGTCCTCGCGCCGGGCGATCACCGCGTCGATCACGAACGCGTCACACTCGGCGCAGGCGACGCGAAGCTGCCCGTCGAAGTACGTCACACGCGAGTTCGCCATCGGATGGCAGCGCGCCATGATCGACATGCGATCCGACGTCGGGCTCACCGACGCGGCTGTGCGGTCCAGGTCTTCGCGGTAGACAACCCCCGCTGGCCCCTGCGGCGGCAGGACCACGGCACTAGCTCCGCTTCGTGACCCGCTTGCGGCGGTCGGACCGGGCGCGCTTCACCGCGGCGCGCGGGCGGCGCTTCGGCTTCCTCTCGGGCGCCGGCACGTCGCTCGACTCAGACCACGGCAGCTTGCCGGCGACGAGCACCGCCTCGATGCGCTTCGCCTGATCGGGGTACGGGTAGTAGACCCCGCAGAGCCAGTACCGCACCTGCCGCTCGCTGCACTTCACCGCGGCGGCGAACTCCGTCGGCGTGGCACCCGTCAGGCGCAGGAACCGCCGGATGCGCTTCGCGAGGATGCGCCGCTGCCACGGGCCGCCCCACTTCGTCTTGGGGAGGGACTTCGGTGCCGTCTCGGTGGTTGTCATGGCGGGAGGCTATCGCCCCCTGCCGCAGGTGTCAAGGTATGACTTTGTGATACACGTTGCCGCTGTGCAGGAATTTCTCCCCCCGAAACTTGTTGACTGCCGCAGTCTTCTCTCTATGATGGCTGGGATGACCGACTACACCGCGCCCGCCGTCCACGCCTGCCCTCTCTGCGGATCGCCCGTCCAGCGGGTCACCGGCAAGGCGGGGCGCCCACGCGATTACTGCGGCGATGCTTGCCGCGAGACGTCCAAGCTGCTCGGCCGCCTCGTGGCCCACCTGGGCAAGCTACGCGACCGCGGCCTCACCGGCGCGGCGTCCAAGACGATCCGCGCCAACGTGTGGAGTGACCTGAACGTCGCCCTCAACCATCGCAACAAGAGGGCCGCCGCTGTGCCGTCCGCGTCGGACGTAGCACAGACTGCGGCAGTCTAATACGGGGGACGAAACCCCCGAGGAGAGAACACCATGAGGATCATCGCAGAGACGGAGACGCGCTCCGGCCGCCAGCCGGTGAGGCTGCGCCGCGGGGAGCTACACGGGATCGTTCGGCGCGACGAGAGCTCGGCCGTCGTGCTCGTCGAGACGTTCGGCCGCGGCGCGCAGTTCGTGACCGGCATCGTCTACCACCACGACGGCGACGCGCCGCGCGGCGAGAGCGAGTGCGAATGGGTGGACGGGTGCTACCACTCTGCCCACGGGGTCGCGCGCCTGTGTCAGGCGGCTCGCTCGTTGGGCCTCCGCTGCGGCGAGGTCGTGCTTTCGGCGAGTGGACAAGTTGCGGTCGCCGCGGACCGCTGCCACTACGGCTTCACGGAGGCTCGCTAGGCCGAGACCGAATACGGCTACCGCTGCCGCGTGTGCGGCGGCACCACGCCGCTCCTCGTCGGCTGGCGGCGCGAGGTCCGGTCGGTCGATGGGCCGAAGCATCACGCCAGGGACATCCCATCGTCCCGCATCCTCGGATCGGTCGAGTGGGGCCGAGGGCCGCGGGGCGGCGCGGTGTGGGCCGCGACCGCTCACGACTCATGGACGAGGCGAGACTACATCGCCAAGACGTTCCCGACGCTGCGGGCCGCGAAAGCCCACGTCGAGCACGTCGCACACAACGTCTACGCGATGCGAACCGACCCGTGCCGCAACGAGAGGCCGCTCCCCAAGACCTTGACTTAGACTGCCGCAGTCTGTACCATGCCGTCCAGTACCGTGCAGTCCCAATCAGCCGCGCCGCACGGGGCGCCAGGAGAGAACACCATGAACGCAACCAAGCCCGGCGCGCCGCCGCTGGCCGAGCGTATCGCCGCGCGGCTCAACTCGGGCGCCTCAGTCATCATCGTCCAGGAGGCGGACGAGATCCTCGCCCGCTCGCAGGTGGCCGCCGCCGCCGCGACGCGCCAGCCATTCGACCCGGCGACCGACGTCATCGCGTCGTCCTCGATGGAGTCGCACGCGCGGCTGGACGCGCACCCGAAGGCTTCGGGCACGCTCGTCCTCTGCGGCTACCTGGCGGCGTACGGCGCCGACGCGCTGCGCCAGAGGGCGATCCGCGACGTGGCGCTCCAAGACCGCGACGATCCCTCGCGGCTCATCCTCATCGAACAGCCGCAGACGCCGATCCCGGCCGACATCGCGGGTGACGTCGAGATCATCGAGAGCACGCTCCCCAGCGTGCCGGAGCTCCGCGAGGAGCTCGACGTGTTCACCGAGGCCGAGGAGATCAAGCTCCCCGGCAACGGCGAAGTCCGCTACGCCATCGCGGCAGCGGTCGCGGGTCTCCCGCGGCACGAGGCGGCGCGTCTCTACGCGCGCTGCTACGTCGAGAACTCCGGCGCGATGGACCCGGCGTGGCTGCGCGCCGAGAAGGCGCAGCGGATCACCACGCGGCTCGGCGGCGCCCTCACGTTCGAGAAGACTGACGGCCCCGACGTCGGCGGGGCGGACCGCCTCAAGGCGTTCATGCTCCGGCGCGCCAAGGCGTTCGGCTCGGCGAAGGCGCGGGACTACGGCCTCTCCGAGCCCAAGGGGCTGTTCATCGCGGGGCCGCCCGGCACCGGCAAGTCGCTGTTCTTCCGCTACGCCGCGCGCATCCTCGGCGTGCCGCTGCTCCGCTTCGACATCGGGCGCGGCTTCGGCTCGCACGTCGGAGAGACGGAGCGCAACTTCTTTATGGTCCAGCAAGCGGCCACCGCCTGCGCTCCGTGCTTCCTTCTCCTCGATGAAGCGGACAAGGGCTTCGGCGGCGCGGCGGGGTCGAGCGGTGACTCCGGCACCGCGTCGCGCGCGTTCGGCTCGTTCTGCTCGTGGGCCAACGACAAGACGTCATCGGTCTTCCTCGGCGCGACGGCAAACCGCCCGTGGCTCCTGCCGGCCGAGTTCATTCGACCCGGACGCTTCGACGCGGTGTTCTGCCTGACGCTGCCCAACGTGGCCGAGCGCCAGGACATCGTCCAAATCCACCTGGCACAACACGGGTGGAAGCTCGGCCCTGCGGCAGTCCAGGAGATCGCCGCTGAGACCGTGGACTTCTCCGGCGCCGAGATCGCGCAAGCGATCCTCGAAGCCGGTTTCGCCGCCTTCGCCGAGGACGCGCGCAAGGTCACCGCCGCCGACGTGCTCACCGCCGTCCAAGAGACCGTCCCCTTGAAGCGCATGGCGCCCGAGGACGTGACGGCGATGGAAGCCTGGGCCAAGACGCGCGCCAAGCCCGCGTCGTCGGGGGCGGCTATCGTCGCCGCCGGAGCCGCGCCAGCGGCCCCGCGCCGCGCCAGGATCGGGAGCTAACCCCATGCACAAGATCACCGTGAAGATCACCGCCGAGGGCAAGACGGAGATCGCCGTGGACGGCGTCACCGGCCGCTCGTGCAAGGATATCACGAAGGCGATCGAGGCGGCGCTCGGCCGCGTCGAGGCCGACACGACGAAGCCCGAGTTCCACCTGACCGTCCCCGCCGCGCAGCGCATCGCGCAGAAGGGCAGCTAACCCATGAGCCACGTCGCCACCGTCGAGGTCGAGATCCGCGACCTGGACGCGCTCCGCGCGGCCTGCGCCGCCGCGGGCCTGGAGTTCCGAGAGGGCCAGCGGACGTTTCGCTGGTACGGCCGCTGGGTCAAGGACTACAACGGCCAGGACGCCGCGTTCCGGGCCGGTATCGACCCCAAGGACTACGGCAAGTGCGAGCACGCGATCGGCGTGCCCGGTAACGCGCAGGCGTACGAGATCGGCGTCGTGAAGAAGCCGGGCGGCGGCTACCTGCTCGCCTGGGACTTCTTCATGGGCGGCTACGGCCTGGAGAAGGTTGCCGGCAAGGGCTGCCTCAACCTCGTCCGCTCCTACGTCGGCCAGGTCGCGCAGCGGACGCTCCGGCGCCAGGGATACACGCTCGGCGCGAAGCGGATGCTCGCCGACGGCTCCGTAGAGCTCATCTTCAATCACGCGTAGAGAGGAGCACCATGAAGGTCACGATCGCCCCCGACGGAACCCTGCGCTTCATCTACTCGGACGCGCTGCGCCCGCTGCTCGACACCGGCGCGGCACGGATCAACCGTGCGAGCCACGTCGAGCCGCAGGGCACGACGTGGACCGCCGACCTGGCGCCAGCCGGAGGCCCCGTCCTGGGGCCGTTCACGACGCGCCAGGAAGCCCTCGCCGCCGAGGTCGAGTGGCTCGACGCTCACCTGGCACACGTCTCGCTCTGACTCGACTGTCGCAGGGCGCGCGGTGCGCCCGGCGGCTCGCTCAACCGTCACCGCAGGACAGGAGAGAGAACCCATGATCGTCGCAAAGTTGACCGTCGGTTTCGACCGCGGCGCCGTCCGCAACACGAAGGAAGACATCGTCCGCATCGACGACGCCGCGCCCAACAACGTCACCGGGAACATCGTGAGCGAAGGCGGCCGGACCGCCGACGGCGGGATCATCCGCGGCCTGGGCACGCACTACGTGAGCGAGGAAGCCCGCGCGACGGCCGAGCGGTGCGAGGCCGAGGAGCGCCGCATCCGGTCTGCGTTCAACCGGACCTTCGTCGCGGCGCCGATCCCCGGCGTCTACCTGCTCCCCGATCGCCACTCGGGCGCCACGCTGCTCGCGTCGCTGGCGCCCTCGTCCGAGGTCGCCGTCCGCTGCGCGGTCTACGATCTTTCGCCCCACGGGACGCTGCCGCCGGCCGAGATCGCCGAGTGGACGGAGCGCGTGAAGAAGCAACTTGCCGCGGTGCCGCTCGGCCGCGCCGAGAACGCAGCCGCGGAGGGGCTCGATATCCTCGACCGTCTCGCGGCGTGCCCGGTGCTCGCCGAGGAGACGCGCCTCAAGCTGCGGGAGCTCATCGCCGGAGCGCGCATCGAGAAGATCCAGCGTGTGGACTTCAAGCGGCGCCTCGGCGAGATCAAGCTCGACGTCGTCGTGATCGGCGCGCCGCAGGCGGCGCCGCGCCGCGGTCGCGTGGCGAAGCCCGCGGCCACCCCCTCGTCCACGCAACCCGTCGCGGCGGTGTAGCTGCGGCGGTTCTCTCCTGGGGCGGTGGGCCTTACCACCCGCCGCCCCTCCTCAACCGAACACATGACACAGGAGACACGATCATGGGGCAGTACCACGTCACGGTGAACCTGGACAAGCGGGAGTTCATCAAGCCGTACCCACTCGGCGACGGCGCGAAGCTCCTCGAACAGTGCGGATGGTCCCCCGGCGGGACGAATGATGCGCTGCACTTGCTGCTCGCGTGCTCGTCCGGCAGGGGTGGCGGCGACTTCCAGAGCGCGCGGTGGACCCGCCGCGGCAAGGAAGCGGACAGGTTCGTGGGGCGCTGGGCCGGCGACCGCATCGCCGTCGTCGGCGACTACGCCGAGAACGGCGACCTGGCCGCGAAGGACGGCGCCCAGCGGATCTACAGCCTGTGCGGCAAAGACGATGAAGTGCCGCTGGCAAAGCAGTTCTGCGACATCACGCCGGACTTGATCCCGACGATGGAACGCGAGTATGAAGTGCTGTACGTGGGCGAGGGGTGGTGCGACCGCATCGACCTGTCGAGCCGCATCGAGAAGTGGGGCGGCTCGCACGGCATGGGCGACCGCACTGGGATCATCGACGGCCGCGAGTTCCCGATGTCGGCCATCCGTGAGGCGGTCCGTGCCGCGTTCTTGAAGCGCGAGCGTGGCGCGTACCACGCGGCGACGTTGACGCTCGCGGAGCTCACAAAGGCGGGGCTGCCTGCGGCAGCGGCGAAGGTGCGGTCGTGAGGACCCACACCTGGCTCGCGACGGACGTCAACCTCGGCGCCAGCGGGAAGCGCGACAACCCAGCCGATGCGGACCGCCCGCTCAAGCTGGCCGGACCGTGTCCTTGCGGCTGCGACCTTCGCGACGGACCGAACCACGGGTACATCACCGCGGCCAACAAGGACGGCGGGTTCTCGATCGTCGCCGAGAACGCCGCCGAGCGGGCGACCCTCGAACACGTCATGCGCGTTCTGCGCCGGGAGATCAAGCGATGAGCCGCACCGTGAAACAACTAAACCCCCCGTGCCTCGCCTGCGGCAGGCCGTTGAGGACGTACCGCTGGCGGGTCGGCGTCGAAACCTTCGGCGAGCGGATGGAGAAGCGCACGATCCAGCCGGGGGAGGCGATCTGCACAAACCCCGACGGCACCCCGCGGCAGTTCGGCGACTACGGGGACAACGTGTTCTGCGGCCAGCGGTGCGGCTATCTCTACGCGACGCGGCTCACACGGCCAACGGCCTCGACTCGGGTGCGGCCATGATCTACTGCCCGAAGTGCGGCGCCGTCGCGATCAAGGGGGCCACCTACTGCCCGCGGTGCAACGCGGTGCTCAAGTGACCGGCCACTGGCCGCTGACACGGGGAGACTTCGCGCGGCGAGTTCGGCATCGGGCCGCCGCCGCGGCGCAACTGGCCCTCAAAGAAGACAGCGGCCTTACGGCGAACGAGGCGTGGATGGACTTCCTCGCCGACGACGTCGAGGCCGCGGAGTGCTACCGAGCGATGCGCATGGGCGGAAAGACCGCTGCGGTGGCGCGGTTCTTCCGGGTGTTCAAAGCGACGCTGGAAAAGGCAGGCGGCGAATGACCGGCCCCCGCAAGCGCTACTGGCTCCAGATGGCCTTCGAGGTCCCGGCGCCGACGCTGACGATCGCCGTGGAGCGCGTACTGCGTCTCTTCCGCCGCCGCGTCCGCGACAACCTCCGCGGGAACACGCTGTACCAGGGAGCGTACCGAGGCACCTGGGTCACCATGACGACGTTGCAGCGCCCGCCGAGCGACCGCGTGAACCTAGTGGGCGCGGCGAAGAAGCACCGCACACTGCGGAAGCGCCGCAAGAAAGGAACCAGTCATGCCGCGCGCTGAGAAGTCGATGGCCGATCGCGTCGCAGAGCTCGCTGCGATGGCGCAGGTACACAAAGAGGCTCACGCCTTGAACCTCATCATCATCCACGAGATCGAGTGGTGGCGTGTTCAGCGGCAGCTACCAACTCAGGAAGAGATCCACCGCCACGTCGATACGTTCTCCGACGCGATGGATAAGTTGGCCGGGCTCTCCGGCACCGCAGCGGCCTTCGCGATGACGTGCCGGCTGCGCCTCTCGGAGCTTGGGGCGAGCGGCGCCCTACCGCCCCCTCTCGCCGACATCGCGAAGGACGTCGTCGCGTCACTCGACGCGATCCTCGCCGGGCAGCACCCTCAGTCCACCGAACGGCTGCGGGCAGTCATGGTCTACAAGGACCCAGCCGGTCAGGAGGACGCATGACTCCGCAGGGCCGGCCGATCTCGTGTCCCGTGTGCTGCGACGGCTACCGGGGCGGGGCGATCGACGTTGAGATGCCATGCACCGGCTGCGGCAGGGTACTCCCACCTGCGGTCGCACAAGACATCCGCACCAGTGAGGGCTGTGCAGTCCTGGCGCTCTCGATCCTGGTGCTCGTTATCGCCGGTCTCGCCGCGATGGCGTTCGGGTGGCTGCCGTAGTGGGGGCTTGCGGCGGCTGCTGCGAACGTGCTACCGTGGCGCTCATGCGAGTCGAGAGCGTGTTCCTCCGTCATCGAGACCCGCGCGTCGCCGACGAAGTGCGTTCCTCAGAGCGCACCGGCTCCGACTCGCAATCGCGCCTGGGTGGCGCGCGGATCTCGCGGACCGCGAGGGGCTGACCCCGGTGGCCGGCCCCGACGAGTCCGCACCGCTTCGGCCGTGGCTGCGGATCGACGCGGCGCTCTACTCGGACGCGGCGCTCATCCGCGGCGGCTTCGCCGCTGGGGTGGCGTTTCTGGCCGTCCTGACGCGCGCCAAGCTCCTCGGCCGCTACGGGGGGCGCCTTGACCCTTCGGACGTGGACCCGCTTGTCCTGGCCCGCCACGTCAACGGCGGCCCCGAGCACGAGGCGCTCCTGGCGCAGGGGATCGCGGCGCTGCGCGATGGGACGCCGCCGCTGATCGTCCCGTCTGCCGGCGGCGGCCTCGTCCTCGTGCACTGGTGGAGGTACCAATCGGACCCCGGCCACGCCGCTCGCCAACGGACCTACGTCGAGCGGAAGAAAGCCGCCACTGACGGAGTGACGTCACCTGACGTCAGTTCGTCATCGAGCGTCACGGACCGTCACGCTGACGACGACGGGACGGGACGGGACGGGACGGGACGGGACAGAGAACCCCCCCAACCCCCGAGGCGTGGGGGGTCGTCGGCTTCGCCTTCGACGAACGGCAACGGCGCCGACCTGAGCACGAGCGACCGCCAGGTGTTCGAGGCGCTCTGGCGCCGCTGCGGATGCGACCTGTCCCCAGGACGCAAGTTCCGGGCACAGGCCGACGCGCTGCGCTCTACGCTGCTCACGCCGCACCCTGACGTCGCCGGGGTCGTGGCGTTCCTCGACGAGCACAGTGTGGCGAGCGCCGATGTGATCGAGGAGGTTGCGCAGATCCGCAGGAACGCCGCGATGGCCTACAAGGCGCGCGGCAGGAGGACCCGATGACCTTGCCCGCGTCGTACGAGATCGGCCGGCGGATGCGCGCCCACTTCCACGCCGAGCACGTCGAGCTCGACCGGCTGCGCCGCGTCGCGGCTCGCCTCATGCTCGCGCACCGGAACCCGGACGACTCACTGCACCGCGCGCTGGCGCAGCGGCTTCTCGACCTGGACAGCGAGTACGCCCGGCTGCGGAAGGCCGAGCGCGAGGAAGACGTCACCTTCGCGGTGCGGTACTTCGCGCCGATCGACGACGCGGTGACCGTGGACCAGGCGCTACGGGAGCCGCTTCTCGCGCCGACGGCCGAGAGTCCCGCGATCCCGATGGACGACCTGTCCTTGAAGATCGAAGAGGAGCGCAAGGACGCGAACCCGTGGAGCAAGCCATGAGCGACCCGACGAAGCCGCTGCCGGATGCGACGGAAGCGGAGTACCTAGAGGTGCTTCGCTGTGTGCCGGGCCGCGTGGCGCGGCTCTGGTTCAAGTTGACCCTGTGGTTCGTGTTCCGGCGCTTCACCTGCGGTAACTGCGGCAAGGCGTTCTACAGGGACCGCGAGAAGCTCAAGGCGCTGCCGCACGGTACGTGGCGGCGGTTCGTGCCGATCTGTCCCGAGTGCAACCCGTTCCGGCAGGTGAACCCGAACCTTGCGTCCGCGCCGGAGTCCGCGTAGACTACCGCAGCCATGAGACTCACACCTGCCCAGCGACGCGTCGTGACAGCCCTGGAGTGCGGCAAGTGGATCGCCGGCAAGGAACGCGTACAGCACCCCGGGGCGTGGAAGGACCCAACCCCGGCGAAGCACCCGATCCGGTACAGGTTCGTGACGACGAGCGGCCACCCGTTCCCGATCCACGCGAAGGTGCTGAACTCGCTCCGTGCCAAGAACCTCGTTGCGCTCGTGCCGGCGTACGGGTACTCCGAGGGATGACTCACACTGACGCTCGTCGCCGCGCCGAAGGTGCAGGAGATCCTCCCATGCCGATCGTGACCGTCAACCCGGGCGAGTTCCACTCGCAGTACGGCTGGTGGGCTCCGACCGCGAAGATCCACCGCGTTCTGCACGGCGGCGCCCGGCGCAACCCCGTCGAGAGGATCGCCACGGCGCGCAAGCCGCTCCTCTCGGCGCGGCTCTTCGTTGGCATGAACGTGGGCGGCCGGGCCAGGTGGAAGATCAAGGACGTCATCGCGTCGGTGACGGCGGCGCTCAAGCGCCTGGCCGTGCCGGTGGACTCGTCCTACCTGTCACAGACGGGCGTGTGGTCGTCGATGGCGACCGGCCGCGTCGTGCAGGAGAAGTCCGCACAGGTGGTGCTGTTCAACCTGCACGGCGCGACGGAAGCCGCCTTCGGCGATCAAGTCGCGGCCGTGGCCGACGCGGTGCGGATCGCGCTGCGGCAGGAGTCCGTCGTCGCCGAGGTCCAGCGCAACGGCGTGTCGCGCGTCACCATCTTCGCTCACGCGTAGGAGGACATCATGGAGACTCGCGAATGGCGTGGGGCGGCCGACCGCTCTAAGTGGCCGGCTGGTCCGTGGGACGCGGAACCGGACAAGCGGCAGTGGCCCGATCCGGCCACGGACCTGCCGTGCCTCATCGTGCGACACACCGCGCTCGGGCACCTGTGCGGCTACGTCGGCGTCCCACTGGGCCATCCGCTCCACGGTGCGGGCGGCGACGAGCTCGACGTCCACGGCGGCGTGACCTTCGCGGGTCGCTGCCAGCCGCACCCGACGGGCGGCGAAGGCGAGGCGATCTGCCACGTCGCCGGGCCAGGCGAGCCGGACGACGTGTGGTGGTTCGGGTTCGATTGCGCGCACCACCTGGACGAGTCGCCCAGCGACGTGATGCTCCGAGTGCGTTTCCGGTTGCCGGAGCTCCTCGCGAACGGCGAGAGGATTGGCACGTACCGCGACGTGCCGTACGTCACCGCCGAGTGCGCGAAGCTCGCGACGCAGCTTGCGGCAGTGAAGGCGTGAGCTTCTTCAAGCGCAAGCCGCGGTGCGTTCACAAGTGGCGCGTGCTTGAACGTGTCGATGTCCCGGAGGCGCAGAACTCCGTCAAAGCGGAGTGCGTCTACCCCGGCGATGTCGAGCGCATCCTCCGGTCCCGAAGGGCACACACTGTAGTCCTCGTCGCCTGCGACCTGTGCGGCGCCCGCGAGCGCGAGGAGCTCCGCTAGCGTGCCGGCCACGTCCCGCCACTCCTGGGTCCGTGTACGCGAGCACGTCTACGTCTGCCGCCGCTGCGGCACGGGGCGCGTGAACTCACGGCGCGACGACGACTTCCACGGCGACTTCGCGTGGGTCTCGACGTGGCACCGCGCGGACGGCACGTCGTTCGAGGGCGGCCCGACGCCGCCGTGCGAGGTCGGCACGCGCACGGCCGCCGCGCTGACGAAGTACGAGGCGGCGATCTCCGCGGCGGACTTCGAGCGGCACGAACAGCGGCAGGCGAGGCGCGGAAAGGTGCGCGCGTGACGGGCGGCGAGACGATGCTGTCGCGGGCCGAGCTAGCTGACCTTCGCGAATACTCATGCTCACTCCCCACCGGCACCACGATCGGCACGCGCTGGCGTCGAGACGTGAACGCCTATCGGTCAGACAGGCGCGGGGTTCCGAGCGAATGGGTGATCGGCGAGTATTTCGACGACGGAACGCCGGGTATGGTCGCGATCCGCTGGACATGGGCGGTCGATGAGGAGCGCCGTGTTCATCGTGGCGATCCAAGGGCGCCGCGGCAGCAAGAGGAGGCAATTCGCGCCGTCGTACCCCCTCCCCCGGCAGGCGCATGACGCGCACTACCGGCCCTTTGTGCGAATGGAGCTTGAACGGCGCAACTCCTTATGTACCAACAAGTTACGTTCTAGTGCATGTTCCCGAAGCGCACTACGCGCATCATGTCAGAGGCGGTGGGTAGCCTGTCGCAGCCACAACAAGGAGGCTCCATGACGAAGCTCGACGACTTGACGATCCGAGAGGCGCGTGAGCTTGTGAAGATGCTCGGCGCGCGAGAAGTTATCGCGCCCCTGCGCCGCCGCGCTTGCCCATTCAACGTCGGCACCGCGTACCTCATCCGCACGGTCACGAACTACTGGACAGGCCGCGTCGCGCAGGTCGTTGGCGCGTTCCTCGTTCTCGAAGACGCCGCGTGGATCGCGGACACGGGCCGGTACTCCGAAGCGACCGACGAGGCACACTTGAAAGAGATCGAGCCGTGCAGCGAGCCCGTGATCGTCGCTCTCGGCGCCGTCGTCGATGCGCGTCTCTGGACCGGCACTCTGCCGCGCAAGGTGAAGTGACGCCATGAATGCGGCGATCAAGCGCATCGGCTTCGAGCGGTCGCGGTCGTGGTCGCGATCGTGGTCGCGGTCGCGGTCGTGGTCGTGGTCGCGATCGTGGTCGCGGTCGGGGTCGGGGTCGGGGTCGGGGTCGGGGTCGTGGTCGGGGTCGTGGTCGGGGTCGGTATGAGCGTCCGCGAGCACCCGTCCGACCCAGTGATCCCGCTGCATGCGATCGAGCGGTTCCGCGAGCGCGTTCCCGGCGTGGCGTCCTGGACAAACGCGGGCGTCGAGGGTGTTCTCAAGCGCCTCGTGAAGTCCGCGTCGCGCTGGGGGCCATCGTCGCCGCACCGATGGCACCTACTCATCGAGTTCAACGGCCGGCAGTTCGTGCTCGGCATGGTGACGGCGAAGGAAGGCGAGGGGCCACGGCCTGGGCACCCGCTCGTGCAGACGGTGCTCACGCTGGACCAGGCCATCGCGAACCAGAAGCAGGCTTTCAAGCGATGACGGACGAGGCAGCGATGGTGCCCGCGACCGGCTGTGAGACGACCGAGGGTCTCGTCGCTCTCCTGCGCGAGCGCGACCGCCACGGCCGCGCGAAGTACGGCACGACGCTCGACCGCGGCGATCTCTCGTTCGACGCGTGGATGCAGCACCTTCTCGAAGAGCTCCTCGACGCGGCCGGGTACGTGCAGGCGGCGCGGCGGGAGTTGGTTCAGCAAGGGCCGCTAGTGACCGTGACGCGGCTGAACCCGCATCAAATCGTGAACGTCGTGGTGGACCTTCTCCCCACAGAGAAGGCGGTTCGCGACATCGACGTGCGCGCGTTCGCGCAGGTGACCGCGGACGGCCGAGTCCGTGGGTTGTCGGTTTACTACCCGGCGACGATCCCACCGGATGCCCCTGCCCCCGGCTATGGAGCGCCGAGCCGTGACTGAGCACGTCCCAGGCCCGCGGCCAGAGCATCCGATCCAAGCGATGGGCTGGGACTACGCCGACGATCTCCACCGGCGGCTCAGGTGCTCGCCGCTGGTCTCCGAGGACGAGGTCGCGCAGATCCGCTACGCGTTGGCCGTCGCTGGCGTCTACTGGGTCTTCACTGAGCCCGAACCGCGCCGGAGCGTTCTCCTCTCGAAGCTCGGCGGCGCCAGGGCCGCGCTCGGTCGGCTCAAGATGGCCCGCGACCACTACGACGAGGCGTCGCAGAAGGTGTACCGCAAGTTGGTACGAGAGGAGGGGCTGTGAGTGAGGTCCAGTCCGTGTACCGTTACATCCTGCGCCGCGAGGTCGCAGACCTGCGGACTGCCCACGAGGGCGCGTTCGTGATGCTGAACCCGAGCGTCGCGGACGACACGACGGACGACCCCACGATCCGCCGGTGCAGCGGCTTCGCCAAGTCGTTCGGTTGGCGCGGGTTCGTCGTCATCAACCTCTTCGCGGCGCGCTGCACTGACCCGCATCGGCTGGCCGGGATGATGCGCGACTTCAACATCATCGGCCCGGAGAACGACGCGATGTTCGTCGCGCTCGCCGCCGACCGCACACGGCCGGTCGTGGCCGCCTGGGGCGTCGCGGGTGGGAACCTGGCGCGCTTCCGTGCCGCAGAGATTATCCAGCGCGTGCCGATCAACTGGAAGTGCCTGGGGACAACACAGGACGGCTCGCCGCGGCACCCACTGTTCGTCAAGGCCGACGCGCCGCTCGTGGCGTGGGACGCGCATAGGTGGCTGCGCAGGCATTTCGGCTCAGGCACAGGCGGCCTCGTGAGTCCGTGAGCACTCGGAGGACGTGATGGGCACAAACTTCTACGCGACCTTCCCGACGTCGGACCGCTGGCCGCCAGCCCTGCCGCAGGGCGAGCGCATCCACCTGTTCAAGCGGTCATCCGCCGGGCAGGGCGCGCTGCGGTTCACCTGGGCGACGGACCCGGTGAACGTCATCGCGGCGTTGGCGGTGATTGGGAGCGACGAGCGCCCATTCGAGGACGAGAACGTCACGGCAAGCGAGATGCTGGCCGACCTACTGCGCTACACCACCGTCAACGACTACTCGATGATCGGACAGGACTTCTCGTGACGGTGGAGCCCTCCGTGATCCGCAGCGGTTACGGCCAGTTCGTGAGCATCCCCGGCTATTTCAGCGCCGTACGGGTGGACGCGCGCCTGAACGTGACGCCAGACTCCCGCCGCGGCGTGCGTTTCGTGAGCGACAGCATGGGCGGCTGCTACGTGAAGGTCGGAGACGCGTGGATCGCCGATGACGATATTCAGAGCGCCCCCGTCGTGGTGACGGTGACGTTCGACGACGGCGAGGCGGCCAACTTCCGCTTCTCGCCGGTTCACCATCAAGTAGGAGTGACGATGCCCGACCCCGACTACGGCTGCCGCGGTCTCTACGACAAGTTCACGGTCACCAGGAACGACGGCAGCCCGAAGCACAAGGACTGCCGCTACTTCGTCCTGGACCTGACGCACGACGCGGCGGCGCGAGCGGCGGCGCTCACGTACGCCGCCGAGGTCATCCACGACCAGGCCGTGCTGGCGCTCGACCTGGAGCGGCTCGTACGCCAGTGCGAGGACGACGCGCAGGGCCGCCCGTGTCCCGGCAAGTGCAACGGCGCGAACCGCGTTCACGGCACCGCCGCGCTGTGCGACGACTGCGGGCCGAAGACGTGAAGAAGCCAAGAGCCCCAGCCCAGTCCGACGCCGGCATTCTCAAGCATGGGTATCGGCTTGACTCAGGAAGGACGCTAAGTTGACCCTCCCGACCTTCCTCTCTCTCGGCGCGGGCGTCCAGTCGTCCACGCTCGCGCTCATGTGCGCTGCGGGCGAGATCGAACCGATGCCGCGCGCGGCGATCTTCGCCGACACCCAGGCCGAGCCGCGCGCCGTCTACGAGTGGCTGGATTGGCTAGAGCCGCAGCTTCCGTTCCCGGTGCATCGCGTGACAGAGGGCAGTCTCGCCGATGAAATCGGGCGCCCGCGGAAGACCGGGGTTTGGCCAGTCATGCCGATCCCGGCGTTCATCGAGGGCGTGGACGGAAAGGCCGCACCGATCAACCGGAGCTGCACTCAAGACTTCAAGATCAAGCCCATCCGCCGGAAGGTCCGCGAACTCCTCGGCCTCACCGGGAAGCGGTCGCCCGACGCTCCAGTGGCTACGCAGTTCATCGGTATCAGCCTCGACGAGTTCCATCGCATGAAGCCGTCGCGCGAGCCGTGGATCGAACACCGACCGATGGCCGCTCGTCGAGAAGCGGATCACGCGGACGGACTGTATCGCATGGATGAAGGCGCGCGGCCTACCGGCCCCGCCGAAGTCCGCGTGTACGTTCTGCCCGTACCACGACGCGACCCAGTGGCGGGCGATCCGCGACGACCCTCTGTCGTGGGCTCAGGCGACGGAGATCGACGATCGCATTCGCGACCTCTGGCGCGGTCGGGGCGGCCGACTCTTCCTCCATCGGAGCATGAAGCCGCTCGCCGCTGCGCTCGCCGAGCCGTCGCGCGACGACGGGCAAGGAAGCCTTTTCGGCAACGAGTGCGAAGGAATGTGCGGCGTATGACGCAACGAGCCTGCCGACCCGGAGACCGGAGTCAAGCCGATACCCATGTTCTCAAGACGATCGAGCCGTACGACCCACCGCCGGAGAAGCCCACCCGAACGCATGGGCGATCTCGTAAGTCGGCGTTCAGGAGGCCATTCGCCGGTGGGGACGGCGCGGCGAAGATGGCCTCGCCCAGTGAGACCCCCATCCACAACGCCGGTGTCTGCTGCGTTTCAGGCTGCGGCAACGAGATCAACAGCGAGCGATTTACCGACTCCAACGGCCGGTGGAAGCACCATCTTATCTGTCGATCGTGTCTGTCGTACGCGAAGAAGAAGATCCTTGCGATGCGCAAGCCTGGCGACCAGTTCGTCATAGCGGACATACCCAAGGTCCTCCGCGCTCTCGGGGTCAACTTCGACGAACGGTTCGCGCCAGTGACAGGGCGCGGTGCGGCATTCCAACACGGTCACGGCGGACGCTACCCACGCGAGAGGAGAGACGGGTGACACGCACCGACCACGTCGTGATCCAGAAACGGCCGAGCGAGAAACCGACCGTGATCCACTGGCGCGCCCCGTACGGTATGGACCGCACGTACCCGAACGGCGACTGCCCGAACGATCCGACGTCACCGCGCCCTGGTGGCCAGACGGTTCGGACGCACGACGTGGACTTGCTCCTCAACCGCTTCACGAACACGGAACTGCTCTACTGCTACGTGTGCGAGGAGTGGTTCCCGCTGGCCGAGGGTTACCGCGGATGAGCCCCACGATGCGCCGCGCGCTAGAGATCCTCCGCGACAGAGGGCCGCTGACTCCAGCCAACTTCGCTCACGAGCTCTGGCCGGACGCGCCCGCCTGGCGCCGCGTCGGCAGGTGCGGTGCGTACGGCTCCGCACGGGGTGTCGGGATGCGGCTCGCGGGCGGGGCCTACATCGGCAAGCTCGTGAAGCGCGGGCTCGTCGAGCGGACGTTCGCGTGCCGCGGCATGCTCCAAGCCAAGCTGACGAGCGCCGGATACCGGGCGATCGACGATGGGACTCTCGGCAAGTAGACTGCCGCCGTGGCCCACTCGAACCGTTCCCGCGCCGCCGCCCTCGCCGAAGCGACGAAGGATCTGCGGCTCAAGAACCTGCCGCAGTTGCCACGGCAGAAGCGCGAGCGCGAGAAGCCGAAGTGCTCGCACTGCGGCACGGGTTCCGTGGTCTTCAACGGCCTGTGCTTGCAGTGCAGCTACAGCATCCAGAAGGCGAAGGAGAAGCCGGCGCCGCCGGTGGCCGCAGTCGCAGCCGCCGCGATGGACAACGAGGAGCCACTTGGGCCGCTCGGCTTCGGCAACCCGAACCTGCACTCAACGCAGATGATCTCGATGAGCGTGGGCCTGTCGAAGCTGTGGGGCCAGGCATTGTGACGGCTACATGCCCAGCCCACGGAGTCTTCGCGCGTACGACTGCGGAAGTTGCGAGCAACGCGGGCCGCGGTTGCCCGGTCTGCGCGGGTCTACGAGACGGCGACCCGGCGCTCAAGGCCGCCTGGCTTGAGCATCGGCGATTGGTCGATCACTGTGGGCACCCTGGGCTGAGGCCGTGCTCGTGCGAGGTTGCCGTCGCGGTCCGCGCTGGGCTTGGATACCCCGATCCGGTGCGAAACTGACGACTCACGCGCTTTGGCCGCACCAGGACGTCGGCGCCCGCGTCCTCATCGCGAACCGCCAGTGGGCGCTCTTCGACAAGCCCGGCGCGGGCAAGACCGTCACGGCGCTCGCCGCGATCCGGCGCCGTGGCCGCGGGATCGTCGTGTGTCCCTCGGGTGTGAAGTTCCAGTGGCGCGAGTTCGCCCGCGAATGGCGCTCCGATCTGCGTGTCGCGATCCTCTCCGGCAGCAACGCCTTCCGCTGGCCGAACGAGGGCGAGATCGTCGTCCTGAACTACGAGATCCTCCCCGCCGCGTGGCGAGAGCTCCTCAACCTGCGGTCGCGGCTCGTGCGGATGGGTGGCGGTGGCGCGAAGAAGACGAACGACCAGCGCGCCGCGAAGCTCCAGGAGTACCTCGAACGCGGCGAAGACTTCCGCAAGCGGCTCATCGCGCCGCCCGAGGGGGTCGTGCTCATCGCGGACGAGGCGCACCGGATCAAGAACGACTCCGCGCGCTGCACGCTGCGGTTCCGAGAGCTCGCGGCGCTCGTGTACCAGAAGGGCGGCTCGATCTGGCCCATGACCGGCACGCCGATCACCGCGAGCCGCAATGACCTGTGGGTGGTGCTCCAGGCGGCTGGCCTCGGCACGAAGGCGTGGGGCACGCGCGACGCGTTCGACGAGGACTGGAAAGTGCCGGGCGCCATCGCGGCGAAGCTCCGCACGATCTCGCTGTGCCGCGAGCGGCCTGTGGACATCGCGACGATCCGCCAGGCGCTTCCCGTGTCTCTCGCCGCGCCCGCCATGCGCGCCCTCGACGAGCTCTCGGCCGCGATCCGCGCGCAGGGCGTGAACATCGACACGGCGACTCTGGAGGACATCCGGCGGGCCGCGAGCGCCGCGCAGGTGGCGAAGTGCGTCGCCACGGCGCGCTCGCTCCTTGCGACGGCCAAGATCCCGGCGCTCCTCGATCTGGTCGCCGACGCGGAGGCCGAGGGCACGCCGCTCGTCGTGTTCTCGATGCACCGCAGGCCGCTCGATCTCCTCGCTGGCCGCCAGGGCTGGGCGAGGATTTCAGGGGACGAAAGTGCCCAGGAGAAGTTCGAGGTCGCGTCGCAGTTCCAGGGCGGCTTCTACCCGCGGTTCATCGGCGGACAGCGCGTCGGCTCAACGGCCGCGCTCGGCGTCGCCGTGCAGACGCGGGCGGGCGGCCTGGGGATCAACGTACAGCGCGCGTGGAAGGCGCTGTTCGTCGATCTGCCGTGGGTGCCGAGCGACGTGGACCAGGCCGAGTCCCGGCTGCGCCGCCCCGGCC
>Ga0137395_10000009_pt1 | contig 49376 bp, 46 predicted proteins | sample czobulk216metaG_FD_108283 | JGI IMG/M metagenome (GOLD analysis project Ga0137395, IMG submission 108283) | Vadose zone soil microbial communities from Angelo Coast Range Reserve, California, USA - czobulk2.16 metaG | ecosystem: Environmental > Terrestrial > Soil > Vadose zone | place: USA...
AAAGATTGAAGAGCCGGTCATCCTGGCCACCATCCTGACCAATGAAGAATATGTTGGCGGGATCCTCAAGCTGGTGGAAGAAAAGCGTGGCAAGCAAAAAGGTTTTGAGTACGTGAGCGCCAGCCGCGTGATGCTCACCTACGAACTGCCGCTGAATGAGATCGTGCTCGACTTTTATGACAGGCTCAAGACCATCTCGCGCGGCTATGCTTCACTCGACTACCATCTGGCCGGGTATTGGGAATCTCCCATGGTGAAGCTCGATATCCTGGTGGCGGGCGATCCTGTGGACGCGCTCTCCATCATCGTGCACCGTGACTTCGCTTATGATCGTGGCCGCGCACTAGTATCGAAGATGCGCGAATTGATTCCACGGCAGATGTTTGAAGTGGCTATTCAAGCGTCAATCGGGGCCAAGATCATTGCCCGGGAGACCGTGGCTGCCATCCGCAAGAACGTGCTGGCCAAGTGCTACGGCGGCGACATCTCGCGCAAGCGCAAACTGCTGGAAAAGCAAAAAGAAGGAAAGAAGCGCATGAAGCGCATTGGCAAAGTGGACATCCCCCAGGAGGCCTTTCTGGCCGTGCTCAAAGTCGGCGAAAACGCCTGATGCCCCGAACCAAAGAAAAGTTGCTGTTTGTAAATGTGCAAATCCTCATTCTTCCCGCCAGCAGATGCTCGTTTGTTGTGCACCGCCATTGCCCTAAAACGTGTCACTTGTAAGTCTATGAAATTAGGCCTCTTGCAATTTGCAACGCTACTTGGGCATGCTCTTTAAGTCATTGAAAAATCACTGCCTCGCGCCGCATTGGCCTCTCAAATTTGCACAGACTTTTCCACAACGGGGAACCCTGATTACCGCCCTTCTCGCCTGAAGTTTACGGTGATGAAGGTCTCCACTTCTACTGCCTCTCCGTTCAGGTAGTACGGACGATATCTCCACTGAGTGACCGCGTCTTCCGCGGCGCGGACCAGCAATGGATGTCCGCTCATTACATTGAGGCTGATGATCCTGCCATCGCGCGCGATGATGGCATGCAATTTCACCTGCCCCTGAACGCCCGCCACAACAGCCATCTTGGGATAAATGGGTTCCACGCGGTTGATCAGTTGGGCTGCTGAGAGGACTGACACAATGCGTTTGGTCCCTGGACTGACATCCGAGGTGCCACCGTTATGGCGAGTGAGATCGGGTAGACGATCATTTCCGGTATACGGGCTGTAAGGCGCGGGGTCCTCATTATGGTTATTGGTCGGGAAAATTGGATCTCCATAGAAAATCCTGTTTTGACTGTTGTTGAGCAGGGTCACAACTGTTGGTCTCGGCGCGGGGTTCGCCGGCCCGGAAGCGCGAGGGCCACCCGCAGGAACGTGCCTGATCGGTTCTACTGGCACCGGGTCTAGGTGGACTATCCGCGGCACGCGCGCCGAGACCGGAATCACTCCGGTGGAGAGCAGCGGCACAATCACCACGATTGCGGCAACAATTGTTTCCACGGTAAAAGCGGTTGCCATGGGCCAGCGCTTGCGTTTGCGCGCCGCGGGCGACGATTCAAGCAGAGTATCTCCGAACATTTTCTCTCACCTCCGATGAAGAGATTGGACACCGGAGAGGACGTGCGATGTTCCTCAGCGCGCAAAAATAAAAAGGCCGCCAACGCGGGCGGCCTTTGAGAATTTCAGGAACAATCAGGGTTTCTTCGGTGTCGGGGAGGGAGTGGCAGGCCGCGTAGCTGGGGCGGTGGGCCGTGTTGCCGGGGCCGCGGAACTCGCAGGTTTGTGTGCGGGAGCGGCTCCGCTCACGGGGTTGACGGCATTGTAAGCGTCCACTAGCTCTTTGGTGATGACCGTTCCCTGAGTGGCCCATAGCACCGGAGATGTTTGCTGGTTGGAAACATCCAGCACTACGGCATAGCCCTTGGACTCGGCGTACTTTTGCAGCACGGTCAGCATCTTTCCGCCAATGCGATTGACCAGCTCCTGCTCGGCCTGCTGGAATTCGGCTTGTGCGTCCTCATAGTTGCGCTGCAGGGACTTTTGCTTGCTGTCGATGGCCTTCGCTCGCGCGTTCTTTTCGGCGTCGCTCAGCTTATCGCCCTGGGCCTGATATTGTTTCTTCAGGTTCTCCACTTCATCATTCAAGCCTTTCAGTTCCGCCTGTCTGGGACTGAACTTTTGTTGCAGCGCATCAAATTCCTTCTTGCCTTCCTCGGTAGCCAGGATGGCGTCCTGAATATGTACAACGCCGATCTTGGTTGCGACCGGGGCATTGGCTGCGGCGGTTGCGGGTGCAGTGGGCGCGGGTGTAGTGGGCGCGGGTGCGGGTGCGGTTGCGGTAGGCGCAGTTGCGGCTTGTGCAGCCTCAGCTTGTGCAACGGCCGCCGGTGCGAAGGCAGTACTCAGACTCATGCTGAGGGCCAGAATTTGAATTTTTGAGATGCTCATTGCTTTACGTGCTCCTTGAATTTACTTTTCGCCGGGCTTCCGAGACCAGGCGTTACGGTTTTTTCGGCGTGGGCGTCGCGCCGGCCGGCGGTCGCGCGGCTGTTCCCGCCGATGGACGCGGCGCTGGGATGCTGGCCGCCGGTTTCGCGGCCGGGGCAACTCCTGACTCAGCGTTATAAGCGTCAACCAGTTCCTTGGTGAGATTGGTGTTGGTGCTGGCATACAACACGGGTGTCTGCGGGCTCGAAACATCCAGGACCACAGCATAGCCGTTGCTCTTGGCATACTTATCCAGCACATCAAGCATCTTCTTGCCCAGCCGGTTCACTACTTCCTGTTCCGCTTGCTGGAATTCATTTTGCGCATCATCGTAGTTGCGCTGCAGCGTCTTCTGCTTGACCTCGATGGCCTTGACGCGGCTGGCGCGCTCGTCTTCGCTGAGCTTGTCGCCTTGCGCCTGCAACTGCTTCTTAAGGCTCTCAACATCGTCGTTGAGGGTCTTCAATTCGGCCTGTTTCGGCGAGAATTTCTGTTGCAAAGCTTCCAGCTCTTTCTTGCCTTCGTTGGTATTTGCGATGGCTTCCTGGATATTGACGATACCCACCTTGGCGGGTGAAGTGGACGGCGCGCCTTGCGCTAAGGCCCGGCCGGAAGCGCCCAATGTGATGGCCAGGGTGAAAGCCAGGGCGCGGATCTTCAGGTTGTTTTGCATGAAATCTTGGACTCCTTCGTGGTTCTTGCGTAACAATTCGTCGCGATGCACGCTTTTGGACCGCTCAATGAATGCAGTGAAATCTGCGGAGGGACGAATATCTTGAAATTATAGGTTGTGGCCTCCGGCAGCGTCAAACAAGGGTTTCTCCTTAAAAAGTAGTGCTAATGGTGAAACGAAAGGTCTTACGCGGCTCCTGCAGCCGGAAATCCGGCGCCAGCGTGGAGATCGCCGATTGAAAAGTGAAATCGCCCGCCGCGCCTGCGGGAAACATGCTGCGCGTAATCGGACTCGGCGAACGGACAATGGTGTTCAGCGTAAGCGGGTTATAGGCGTAATAGACGCGGAAAGGCTGCTGCACAATGGGCAGCAAAACCTGAAGTTCCAGACCAGTGGACATGCGTGGAACGTAGTTTGTTCCCGCCACCGGAGTCAGGTTCCCGCTTATGTTGATGGGGGACCCGCCAGAGCACGCGAAATTGACGATCGCCGGGCAGCCAAAGACCGTGTTGTTCAGCTGCGTAAGCGAATTCCCGCTGATCTTGAGCTGCGAAGGACGGGTGACAAAGTCCATGCCGAAATCCGCGAAAGGCGCCAGGGTCACCGGGCCAACCACGTGGACGCGATACTCCACATTGCTCACAAACTGGGTATCGCCGCCGGGCAGCGTGATGTTGTTGACCGGGATCGGGATGGTCACGCTGCCGCGGCGCGGGTTTGTGGGATCAATAGGAACGTTGCTGCCGTCAGGGTTGGTCAGGGCGATATTCTGCACCGTGTTTACAAAGACGTAAGGTGAAACCGTGCGGACGTCAAAGCCGCGCAAGTCGTTTTCCCCGCCCATATAGAAGCGCTGATACGGCGGGGCCTCAGTACCGCCAAAGCCGTTGATGAAGCTGGCCTGGAAGCGTACGCCCAGAGTGTTCTGGTGATACAGCGGTTTCCATTCCGTAAACGCGACCAGCGGCCGGTAAAACTTCACGTTGCCGCCCAGGCCGGCGATCTCATTGGAAATGAAAAGGCTCTTGCCGCGATGCGGACGGATGGGGCTGTCAATGGTGCTGAAGCCGAATGAGGGCGTAACCGAACTGGTTACGATTCCCTTCAACGCGTCGGGGCCGGAAATATTCCGGAAATTCAGCGTCTGGAACAGGTTGCGGGAAGCGTCACTGAACGTGTTAATCGTGGTGTTGTCCAGGGAATAGGTGAGTCCCACGCGCTTGAAGGAATGTCCCAGGAGATAACTCATTGAACTGGTGAAGCCCGTGCTTGACTGGTTGTAATTCAGCAACTGGTTGAGCACGCTTTGCGGCAGGTTCAGGTTCTGGCCGGCAATGATCGAGGCCTGCCGCGCCTGGTTGAAATCAAACCTGCGGCTGTACACCGTGAACCCGAGTGTAAGCGGGCGGTCAAACATGTAAGGCTCGGTAAAGCCGAACAGCAAGACGCGGGAGAGGCTGCCGACGTTGGCCTGTACCTGGAGCGTCTCGCCCAGCCCCAGGAAGTTATTGGTCTCGTAATTCAGGCCGATGAACGAACCTTCCAGGCCGCTGACGCCGCCCGTAAGTCCGATACTGTTCTTGCCTTTTTCCTTGACCTTGACGGTCAGATCCACGGTGCCGTTCTGCGGATCGAGCTTGCGTTCGGTATCGTCTTCCGGTTTCAGCGCGTCAAAATAATTCAGCTGGTTCAAACGCAGGATGCTGATGTCCCACAGGCGGCTGTTGAATACCTGGCCTTCCTGCACCAGGAGTTCGCGCCGGATGACGCGGTCGCGCGTGGTGGTGTTGCCCTGGAATTCAATGCGGCGGACAAAATAGGGCTTGCCCTCTTCCACCTCGACGTTGAGCGTGATCAGCTTCTTCTCATCGTCGATTTCAGTGTTGGGCACGGACGAAAAATCGATATAGCCGAGCTCGCCGTAAGCTTTCCGTAGGTTGTCCAATCCCTTGTGGACCTGGTGCGTGTCAAACGTGTCGCCATCTTTAATGGGGAACAGGCCGCGCAGCAGTTGGGTGTTGAGAATGGCCTTGTTGTTCTTGAACGTGATGGCCTTCAGCTTGTATTTATCGCCTTCCTCGATGGGTACGGTGATGTCCATCACCTTCCCTTTTCCGCTCTGAATAAAGGGAACGCGGAACTTGTTATGCACGTCGCGCAATTGCGTCTTGGGATCATCGACGACGGCCTTGAAATAGCCATGCGACTGCAGGGCATCGCGGACGCGCTCCGCGTCCTCTTCCAGCTTGGACGCGTCAAACGTCTTGGCAAAGACGCCCTCAAGGAAAATGGAATTGGGAATGCCAAGGGGGTGCAGGTTCTTCATCGCCGCGCGCAGGGTGCGGCTCTTCACATGCTTGTTGCCCTTGAAAATGATCTTGCCGACCTTGATCTTGGGGCCTTCTTTTATGTTGAAGATCACCGACACTGACGCCGGCGGCACCTGCTGCACTTGCACGGTGATGGTGGCAAACTGCCGTCCGTGCTCGGCCAGCAACTGCTGCAGCACCACCTTGGCCTTGATCACCTTCGTTGCGTCGTAGGGACTATCAACCGTCAGCCCGACCTTGACCTTCTTGTAGCGATCCAGGACGTCGCTCTGCGAAACGGAGTTCAGCCCGTGATAATCAATTGTTCGGATCGTCGGCTTCTCGCGAACGTAAATATGAATGATCCAGCCTTTGGGCGACTGTTCGCGCTCCATCCTGACGTCTTCGAAATATCCGCTGTTCCAGATGGAACGCAGATCGCGCTGGAGGGCGGATTCGTCGTAAACATCGCCAACGCGGGTATAAATGCGCGACCTGACCGTCTCCGTGGGGATGCGGCGGTTCCCGATGACATCAATGTTCTCTATGATTTGCCCGGCTTGTGGCGCGGCAAATGACTTAGGAAACAGGCCAACAAGAAAAAGACCAAGGATCAGCGCCAAGGGCCCGATCCGCGCAGCGTGCTTAGGACTGGTTTCCTCAAAAAACGACGAAGCTATATGACTACCCTCAGAGCAAGGTGGGAAAAGCCAGATTATACGGGAGTTATCGCCGAAGTGCCACTTGGACATGTCCCTAATCCCTAAATCCTCAAACCTGACCTGATATTGAGTTGAAGGAAGCCTTGACGCAGCCACCGTCCGCGCTGGACGGGCTACTCCCCGGACATGGAACGACTCAAATTGGGAAACTTGCAAATTTTTTTACGAGGATTACCAGGTAGATCCTTCGCTCCGCTCAGGATTTCGCCTGCGGACTCCCGCTTCGCCCACGCCCGCCAAACGGCTCAACCTCAACCAGGCAGGAATAGAAAGTTGCTCCCCCGCCGATGTCCGTGAGCGTCTCTGAGGTCAGGACGTTGATGCTGTTTCCGTCAGGGGCGAACCGGGCCGCGTTCAGCCGCGCCGCCACAACACCGGGTTGCACCGCGCCGTTGACGTGGGCCCGCAAGCGGACTTCTCCGCGCTGGTTGTAAACCCGTACCCAGTCGCCTTCGTGGATGCCGCGCCGCTCGGCGTCTGCCACGTGGATTTCAAGCAACTCCGGCTGCTCCATCTTCTGGACCGATGGGATATTGGTAAACGAGCTGTTCAGGAAGTTGTCGGCTTTGCGCGACAACAACTCCAGGGGAAACTGCTTTGCCCGTTGTGATAACCGCGACTCTTCCGGCGGCACGAATGAAACCACCGGATCAAGGCCCTGCGCGGCCAGCTTCTCGCTGTACAACTCGGCCTTGCCGCTCGCGGTGGCAAACCCGCCCTTGGCAAAGGGTAGAAATGGCCCGTCCCCCAGGTTCAGGCGGATGTGCCCTTCTTTTTCCAGGCGCTCGCGGGTGATCCCGTCCATCCACTTCTCCCAGCCGTTGGGAATTCCCGCAGGCTGCGCTAGCGTGGCGTCGATCAGTTCGTCCACATTTTGCTGGAAGCAGTCATCGGTCAAGCCGATGCACCGCGCCAGAGCGCGAAACATATCCGTGTTCGACCGACACTCGCCCAGCGGCTCAATAGCCTGGCTGGAGACTTGAAGATACGTGTGTCCGTAGGCCTTGTTCAGGTCTTTGTGCTCCAGGAACGTGGTTGCGGGAAGCACGATATCGGCATACGTGGTGGTATCAGTGAAAAATTGCTCGTGGACAACGGTGAAAAGGTCGCTGCGCATGAATCCGCGCACCACGTCAAGGTGGTTTGGCGCGACCACGGCCGGATTGGAGTTATAAACAAACACTGCTTTCACTGGCGGATCGGTCAACTGGTTCAGTGCCTTGCCCAGCTCTGACATGTTCACCACGCGCGCCGGTCGGCCAAGCGGGCTTTTCTGCATCAGGTCAGGACGCTCCAGCGCCTGGCCATTTAAATAAAACGATCCGCTGGTGGAAAGCTGCAAGCCCCCGCCAGGCTCCGCCCACGAACCCGTGATGCACGGCAGCATAGCGACTGCCCTCATGGCCGAGCCACCGTTCTGCGAACGCTGGATTCCGTAGTTCACACGGATGACCGCCGGACGAACCGTGGCGTACTCGCGCGCCAGCTTGCGGATGTCGCCCGCGCTGATTCCAGTCCAGCCAGCAACGCGCTCCGGCGGATACTCCTGCACGCGCTTTTGCAGCTCATCAAAGCCAAGCGTGTACTTGCTGACATAATCGGCATCATGAAGCTGCTCATTGATGATTACGTGCATCATGGCCAGCGCCAGGGCCACGTCAGTCCCTGGATTGATGGGCAAATACCAGTCCGCCACGCGCGCGGTGCGCGTCTTGTATGGATCGATCACCACCAGCTTTGCCCCGTTGCGCCGCGCTTCTTCAATAAACGGCCACAAGTGGACATTGGTGGCGTGAATGTTGGCGCCCCACGCGATGATGTATTTTGAGTTGGCGAACGCCTGCGGCTCCGTCCCCACATTGCGCCCGATCACGGTCTGCATGCCCGCGCCGCCGGCTGAGGCGCAGATGGTGCGGTCCAGTTGCGAAGCTCCCAACCTGTAGAAGAACCGGTGCGCCATGCCGGAATAGCTGAGCACGCCCATGTTGCCGGCATAGGAGTAAGGAAGAATGGCTTCGGGGCCAAACTCGTCTGAAATCCTTTTAAAGCGGGCGGCAATCTCGCTGAGCGCCTCGTCCCAGGAAATGCGGGCAAAGTCGCTGACGTCTCCCTTGCCTTGTCCTTTGGCCGCAGTGCGCCGCATGGGGTAGAGCACGCGGTCGGGCGAGTACACGCGATCAAGATACTTGGTGACCTTGGCGCAGAGAAAGCCGCGCGTTACCGGATGCGCTGGATCACCCTGCACCCGCGTCGCACGCCCGTCTTCCACGGTGACCAGAATTCCGCAGGCATCCGGGCAATCGTGCGAGCAAACGGTGTGGACGACCTTCTTCATAGGGATATTATAGGTGACTCCGGTGAAACTTTAATGAGCGGAATCAAGATACGGAGTCATCCTCAGTTACCTCATCTCCGGGCATGGGCGGCTCATCCTTCCCAGCACGTTCGAGAATGCGCAGGGTTTCATTGCGGTCTGCGCGACGGGCACATTCAAGAAAGTATTCAGACACGGATGACTTCTTCATATGACATTATAGGATTGCTCCTCTTAGATGGGCCACACCTCTTATTAAGCTTCCTTTCCAGCCAACTCCGCCGCGCGCGTTTTCAGCGCCCGCAGATCCAGTTTGCCCGTGCCCAGATACGGCAGCATGTCCACGTGGAAGAACTGATCTTTTTTCGGCTTCCACAATGCCGGCAGATCGGACTCAGCCAGCTTCGCCAGCACTGGCGCCAGGTCTTCATCGGTGAGAGTATGCAGCACGATAATGCGCTCGCCCTTTTTTTCGTCGGGAACGGCAGCGACGGAAAAGACTTGTTCGGTGGCCCCCGCCAGCTCATTGAGCTTCTCTTCAATCTTGATGTGGGGCACCATCTCGCCGCCAATTTTGCTGAAGCGGCTTAGCCGGTCCGTGATGGTGAGAAAGCCGTCTTCCTCCATGGTGGCGATGTCGCCGGTGGTGTACCAACCGTCCTTGAGGACTTCAGCCGTCTTGTCGGGACGGCCCAGATAACCCTTCATCACGTTGGGACCCTTTACCAGCAGCATTCCTGGCTTATTCAGCGGCAATAGCTCTTGCGTATCTGGATCAACAATGCGGACGCTCACGCCGGGCAGGGGATGACCAATCGTTCCTCGGCGCGCTCCGACCTGGCGAAAGCCCGGAGCACGGAAGTCGCGGCCATTTACGGCAACCACCGGAGCGCACTCGGTGCAGCCATAGCCTTCCAGCGGACGTATGCCAAAAATATCTTCAAACGCCAGAGCTGTGCGCTCCGGCAGCTTTTCCGCACCCACCAACACGTATTGCAGGCTGCCAAAATGTTCCGGCGAGCAGCGCCGCATGTAAGCCTGAAGAAACGTCGGCGTCGCAATCAGGAAAGTGATGCCGTATTTTGAAACCAGCTCGCTGATGGAGGTCGCGTCCAGCGGGTTGGGATGGAAGACCACGCCGATCCCATGCACCGCCGGCAGCCACAGCCCCACGGTAAAGCCGAACGAATGAAAGAACGGCAGAATGCCTAGCACCTTGTCGTCTCCGCCCAGCATAAAGACTTGAGTGACCTGGCGGACGTTGGCCAGAATATTTAGGTGGGTGAGCATTACGCCCTTGGGATCGCCGGTGCTGCCGCTGGAAAAGATCACTGTGGCTAGGTCTTCGTCGGTGCGTAGGGTCGCGCCCAGCGCAGCTTTCAGCAGACGATATGGCAGCGTCCAGGCCAACAGGAGAGCCACCAGCTTCTCTCCAATTCTCGGCTTGTCCAGCACCTCTTCCAGCAACAGCGTGCGCCCGGGAATCTCAATCTTGGGAAAGCGCTCCAGAAACGCCTTGGAAGTTACGGTGGTTTGCAGGTTGCACTGTCGCCCGCAGGAGGCGATCACTTCATTGTTCGCTGTGTAATTCAGATTGACCGGTACCTGTCCCAGCAGTGTGGCTGCGTAATTCACCAATGCTCCACCCACCGACGGTGGCAGCAGGATGCCAACCATCTCCTGGTCTTTCCATAGCGGTTTCATACGACGGGCCACAAAGATTGTTTTCACCAGAGCGGCGGCGAAGCGCATTTTGGGGACTCGTCCATCGGCCATGGCGAAGCGCCAGAAGTAGCGGCGTGCGCTGCGCACAAACCCGCGATCGAGCGTGAGCCGGGGATGGCGGTCGGCGGCAAAGGCCACGCTCTGTAACTCCTGCACAGCCTGCCGAACTTCAACTGGCGCGGTGGTGGGCGGCAGCCACTTGCCAAAGCTCACGGTCACGGGATAAGGAATGCGGCGCGGCACTTTCCACAGAAACCGGTTGCGCTCAAAACTGAAAATGCTGCCCCAGACACCGTGAAGGTTCACCGGCACAATCGGCGCGTCAATGCCTTTGATGATCCGCTCCATGCCACGGCGGAAAGGAAGCAACTGGCCAGTGCGCGTGATCTGGCCTTCAGCAAAAATGCAGACGATCTCGCCGTCGCGGATGGCGTCGCTGGCTGTGCGCAGCGAGCGGATCATATCGCGCGGCCGCAGCTCGGAAGAGATGGGGATCGCCTTCATCATCCGCGCAAAGGGTTTCACGATCGGCTTGTCATAAATTCCCTGAAACATCAGGAAGCGGATGGGCCGGTCCGTGGAGGCTAGAAGCAGCAGCACGTCCACAAACGACATGTGGTTGGAGACGAAGAGCGCGCCACCCTTTTCCGGAATGTTGTCGCGCCCGATGACCTTGATGCGGTAAAGCGTGTGCGTCAGGAAAAAGAGCAGCAGGCGCAGGAACCAGTCCGGCAGCAGATAAAGGACATAGATGGTGCCGGCCAGAGTGATTACCGCACCCGCCACGAAGACGCCACGCGGATCCAGATGGCCGAAGCGAGTGAAAAGAAAATAAGCCCCTGATGCGGCTACGCCGGCGACAAAGGAAAGCAGGTTGGCAGCGGCAATGATGCCACCTTTCTTGTCCGCGGCTGGGCGGTGCTGGATCAGCGCATTCACCGGCACTGCGAAGAAGCCACCAAATATGCCTAATCCTGCCAGGGCCAGAGCTGCTGACAAAAAGGTGTGCGGCGCCGCGCCTGTGACCGCAGCCATAATCGTCATGCCGAAAGCGCCCAGCGGCATCAATCCGTATTCAATCTTGTTACCGGAAAGGTAACCCGCTAAAAGGCTGCCAATGCCAATCCCAAGAGCAAGCGCAGCATCGAGCAAGGCAATGCTGGATGGCTCAAGGTGCAGGGTCTTCTTGCCGAACACAACAACAGTCTGAAAGAACAGCGTGCCCAGGAACCAGAAATAAGTATTGCCAATGACTGAAAGCCACAGCGTGCGGTCGCGACGCATGAGCTGGATCTGATCCCAGAGACCGGCAACAAAGTTCGCACGAAATCTGATCTGCGGAGCCGCCGCCGGTACTTTGCCGATAGCCATGCTGCACAACAAGCCAAGCCCGGATGAGCCAGCCAGCAGCACAGCTACCTGCCACTCATGACCATGAAAAACCTGCGAAAGCCAGCCGGCAGCCATGGCGCCGGAAATGATCGCCAGAAAAGTCCCCAACTCAATTATGCCGTTGCCCCATGAGAGCAATTTTGCCGGCAGAAGTTCGGGCAGCAATCCGTACTTCGAAGGACCAAACAATGCAGCCTGGGTCGCCGCCAGAAAAAGCACGATCAGCGGCAGAGGAAAATGCGCAAACAGCAGCGCAGGATGTCGCCACAGGTCAACCACATCCGCCAGGTATTGCTGCTGCGTTGCAGACAAGGCGAAAATCGCCAGCACCATGGCGCCGATTTCAATGACCTTGGTGGCGATAGTGACCTGCCGCTTGCTGAAGCGGTCCGCCAGATATCCCCCCGCCATGCTGAACAGCACCAGGGGCATAAAGAACAGGAATGAGATCAGAGAGACCAGAGTGTCATTGCGCACGTCAGAGAGTGCCGCTCCCATCACCATGAATGTGAGCAGGTAACGCAGGACGTTAAGGCTGAACGCGCCTTGAAATTGGACCAGGATCAGGGCCCAGAAGCTGCGCCGCCAGCCTTTTTCCACGGATTGCTGCTCGGGCGACGGTGCAACGGTTGCAGCCGTTGGACCGTTGGGCGAAGAAACATCGGTAGGCAGAGTGGAAGCAGCGTCTGGCATAGGTGGTTGGCGGGTGACATTCTGGCATCAGGAGGCACAGGATGTAAATTGGCAAAGAAGCTTACGCCACACCTGGGCTGGCGATGTTACTTTCGTTTTGCCGGCCTATATCAAAACCCTGCCTGGATTACCTTCGTGATCTTTAGTGCACGGCCCTTCGGATGGATACTGGGTCCACAAAGCTGTACCAGTTATGACGGAGGAGAATATGAATTTCACGAAGAAACCGTTTCGAGCCGGCGGTCTGCTATTAGCGGCTGCGGCGTTGTTATCAGTCTCATTGACTGCCCAGCAAGAGGTCAGTCCTGACCATTTCGATGAAAAGCCTGCGGTAGCCAAAAAGCATAAGACGGCAACCAGTACCGCCAAGCCTTCAGCGGCACGGAGAGCCGACTCAAACAATCATGCTGCAACCAAGGGGAAACCCGCGCCTGCCCAGTCTGCCTCATTGCAGACGGACGGCGCGCCGGTGCAAACAGCAGCAAACCCCCGGTAAAACTACTATACTTGCCGCAACCACCGCCTGGGTGCGGTGGTGCCAAGGTGCATGCTGGATGAATCGCGGGCCAGGGAACAGGCGAACGCGCGTGAGCGCTGCTCGTCTTTCTCGCCAAGCTCGCGTCTCTTTCCGGCCTGTAGAGTCCATGGACGCCGCCCAGAGAAGGCAATCTAATGAAGAAGTATTCGCGCAAGCTGATGATCCTGCTTGTAGCGCTGGTCATCCCCTGCATGGCCGGCGGTCAGATACAAAACAAAACGCCGGGTGTCACCAATAATCAGATACTGATTGGCTCCTGTTCCGCGCTGGACGGACCGGCACGGTTCCTTGGTTTGCAGACCATCACCGGCGCCACCGCGTATCTCAACCACGTAAATGCCGAAGGAGGCGTCTTCGGACGCAAGATACAGTTGCTGGCCTTCGACGATGGCTATGAGCCGGCGAACGCGGAAAATTGTTTCAAGCGGCTGATGAAGGAAGACGTCTTCTCTGCCGGCTTTTTTGTGGGCACACCCACAGCGGCCAAGTACGTCCCCATGGCTGAGACAAACAAGATCCCGGTAGTGGGGCTGTTCACCGGCGCTGAGCTGCTCTATACGCCGTTGAAGCACTATGTGATCAACGTGCGCGCCTCCTATTACGACGAAACCCGTGAGCAGGTAGATAACCTGTGGAACGCTTTAGGGGTCCGCAAGATCGGCGTGATCTATCAGGACGATGCTTTTGGTCAGGCAGTACTGAGCGGCCTGCAACTGGCATTGAAGAAGCACAATTCTGCGCCCGTGGGCATGGGAACCTTTGCCCGAAACACGCTGGATGTCGAGAAAGGCATAACTACCGTCCGCCAAGCGAATCCTGGCGCCGTGCTCCTGGTGGGACCATATGCTCCCGTGGCTGAGATCATCAAGAAGTCCCACAGCATGGGATGGCATCCGCTTTTCCTGACCGTCTCCTTTGTGGGAACTGAAAAGTTCATTACGGAGGCAGGCAAGGATGCTGAAGGCACCATTATCACCCAGGTCGTGCCACCGTATAGTCGAACAGACTTTCCGACCGTCGCTCTGTACCACGATGCGCTGAAAACCTTTTATCCGGCGGAACAGCCGAGCTTCGTGAGCCTGGAGGGATTTGTGGATGCCATGGTTCTGGTGGAGGGGCTGAGGCGCGCCGGCAAAGACCCAACACGGGAGAAACTGATAACAGCGATAGAGTCAATCCAGAACAAGGACCTCGGTCTGGGGCCCAAGCTTAACCTTAAGTACAGCGCGACGCGGCACAAGGGTTTTGACCAGATCTACACTACGGTGGTGCGTAATGGAAAACCGGAAATCGTGGAGGACTGGAAGACCCTGGCGCACTAATCGACAATCACCAATTGCAGTAAAACAAAGAGCCTGGCCGCGCGGCCAGGCTCTTTTCTGCTGAGCGAAACCTTACACGGTCATCAGTTCCTTTTCTTTGGACTTGCAGAGCTCTTCCATCTTCTTGATCTCATCATCGGTCAACTTCTGGATCTCTTCCAGCGCGCGGCGCTCTTCGTCCTCGGTGATTTTCTTGTCTTTCATGGTTTTCTTGATGGCGTCATTGCCGTCGCGGCGGATGTTGCGCACGGCCGTGCGATGGTCTTCCAGAATCTTGTTGAGGTGCTTGACCATGTCGCGACGGCGCTCTTCCGTCAGCGGCGGAACCGGGATGCGGATTACTTTGCCGTCATTCTGCGGGTTCAGCCCCAGCCCGGCCGAGCGCACGGCCTTTTCAATGTCTCCGATAATGCTTGGGTCATAAGGCTGCACCGTGAGCAACTGTGATTCCGGGGCATGGACCGTGGCCACCTGGTTGAGCGGCATTTCTGATCCGTAGTAAGGCACGCGGACCGTGTCCAGCATGTGGACCGTCGCCCGGCCGGTGCGCGCTGCCGCCAGATTGGCGCGGAAGTCCTCCACCGCTTTGTCCATGCGGCTCTTGAGCTGCGTATAAACTTCCTTCAGTGCGGGTATGCCCGCGATTGCTGACTGGGCCATGGCAGAAAGCCTCTGTTTAGAGTTAACGAACGCTCGATTATACAGCCAAGGCGGCGATGCAGAGCGCGGCGCTCGTGCAAGGGAACGATCAGCTCATTCTGATGTGGAAGCGCAATAGATTCTCAGGTTGCGGTTTTGGCGGCCGCTTTACGCTGCAACAGCCACGCATGCCAGAGAATTCGCAGTGTGGCCAGTACGGGGATGGAGAGAAACACGCCGATCACGCCCGCTACTTCCCCTCCGGCCAGCACGCCGAAAAGGACGGTGAGTGGATGGAGCTCAAGCGTGCTGCCCATGATTCGCGGCGAACTCACGTAGTCCTGGATGCCGCGCCAGACCAGCAAGAAAATCAGCAGCCAAAGCAAATGGCTGTATCCGGAAAGCAGCGCTACCGCCAGTACGATCAGTCCACCGACGGCGGGACCGACGACGGGAATGAATTCCAGGGCGCCAGCCGCCGGGCCTAACGCAAAAGCATACGGTACGCCCATTACCCAAAGCACAAATGTCACCACCACCATGGCCAGGCCTGCCAGGGTGATCTGGGCGCGAATGTAGTGCCCCAGCATGAGGTTCATCTGGCTGACCGTTTCGGCCACAATGCGACGCCTGCGCGCGTCTTCTACCGAATTCACCAGGCGTTCTCCCATCTGTCGCCCATCTTTCAGGAAGAAGATCGCCAGAATGGGAACCAGCAGAAGCCACCACATGCTCTGGATGGATCTGGCGGCCCTGAGGATGAAGGTCTGTGTCGCAGCCACAAACTCCCCACGGTGCAGGTCCAGAAAAGAAGAAATGCGTTCGATGGTGAACGTGCTCCAGCCGTGCTTTGCACCCAGCTGCTTGATCAGCTCTCCTGAGTTGATTGTCTTCACCCATTCCGGAGTTTGTTCCAGCAGCTTCTGGCCTTGCTGTAGGACCTGTTCGCCGGCGAGCGAAAATACCACGACCAACCCAACGATCAGGATCAGATAAACCACAGCGATGGCGCCGGAGCGCGAGCCCTTAAGCAATCCCTGCAACCGTGAGACCGGAGCTTCCAGCAAGTAGGCAAAGAAAATGGCAAAAAGAAAAGTAATGATCGCGCGCCAGGCAACGTAGAGGAACAACAGCCCCAGGGCAAATACAAGGGCAGTGAACAGCGCTTGCGCCGTCTTTTTATCAAAAGGCTTCAAATGCCTTCCCGTGGCCACTCGGCCTGAATGGAACGATATTCCCTGCAACCATTCTATTCAACAGCGAACCTCCCAACTCCAAGCTAACAAAATTGGCCGTATCTTAATTTCTGGGTGCAAAAACCCGGACCGAACGTTGTATAATCCCGCAATCCTAATGGCTAAAAAGAAGGCAAAATCAGCGTCCGCAGCGGACGTGTCAAAAGACTTGTGGATTTCTCCGCGCTTTTCTCTCAAGACCGAGAACGGCGCGCGGGCCTGGGGCGCCAGTCCAACTGATAATCCGGGAAGCGCCAGATTTCTTGAACTGGCAGACATAGCGCTGGGCGTGAAAAAGGCGGAGCCGCAAAAGAAGCGGGTCAATGGCGCGTCCGCACATGTCACGGCCAAGACCGAGCCTTATACCAGGTAGATTCGCGCTCGCAATTCCTGGGCGCGACGGGCCTTGGCTCAAGAACCTCTCTATTAATGAAATAATCAATCAGACGCCGGAACTACCAGAGGTTGAGCCGTGTTGCGGGCGTGCAGCCCGCAGACGAAATCCTGAGCTGTAAGCGAAGGATCTACAACTCACAGGGACAACGGGTGTAAAAGATGCCGGAACTGCCGGAAGTCGAAACGATTGCAAACGGGCTGCATAAGCGCGTTGCCGGTGACCGAATCGAGTCGGTCTGGGTGGGCAGCAAGCCCGAACCGCTCAAGTCTCCGGCGCGGGAGATTTCCGGCACGCTGGAAGGCGCGCAGTTGAACGGCGTCCGCCGCGTGGGAAAACATATTGTCTTTGATCTGCAATCCGCCAACAATCCCGAAGGTAGCCAATGGATCGTACACCTGGGAATGACGGGAAGAATGCTGGTGGCGAATCCGGAAGCTGAGTTGCCCAAGCACACGCACCTGGTGGCGAAGCTTGCTTCCGGCAGAGAGTTGCGGTTCGTTGATCCGCGGCGCTTCGGCCGGCTGGAAGTGCGGCCTGGCAGCTTCAGCGGTCCGGGCGCCGAGCCGCTTCAGATCACGGCCAAGGATTTCGCGCAACTGTTTCATCGCAGCAAGGCGCCGATCAAGGCTGCTCTGCTCAACCAGAAGCTGCTCCACGGCGTAGGCAACATTTACGCCGACGAAGCCTTGTTTCGCGCCGGAGTAAGGCCGCGCCGACGCGCCAGCTCCCTCACGCGGATTGAGCTTGCCAGACTCCACGCCGGCTTGCAGAAGGTGCTCAAGGCGGCGATTGCCGCAGGAGGTTCTTCTATCTCTGACTACGTTGATGCCGATGGCGAAGCTGGATTGTTCCAAATACAGCACCGCGTCTACGGCCGGGAAGGCAGGCCATGCGTGCGCTGCAAGACTCCGATCAAGAAAATCGTTGTCGCCGGACGAGGAACGCATTATTGTCCGCGATGCCAGAAGTAGTTTTTTCTGAAATCCCGAAGCGCAGCGAGGGAACCTTACACTTATCACAATCTGAAGGCGGCAAATACAAAAGCAACCTACGGATTTCGAGATTTAATAAGGATTTTTGCACTGAATATTGACTGCTACGCTTTCAGCGGCGCGCTATTCCTCTGCAGCTTCCGCATGCCGCGAATCCAGCGCTCATAATCGTTGGCCTTGTTCTGAAAATACTTGCCGGCCTCGGGATGAGGCAGAATCAAAAATTTTTCTTCAGCTATGGCTTTCACCACGTCGTCGGCAACCTGGTCCGGCTCCAGCGCGCCTTCCAGCAGGAATGCGCCGCCGGCGAACTGGGCTTTGAGCAGCATGTCAGTCTTGACACCTTGCGGGCATAGCGCAGAGACGCGTATGCCCTGGTCGCCGTATGTAATGGAGAGCCACTCGGCAAAACCCAGAGCGGCGTGCTTGGTCACAGAGTATGGCGCTGATCCGATTTGCGTGAGCAAACCTGCGGCAGAGACGGTTTGCACCAGATAGCCCTCTTTGCGCGCCAGCATCTGTGGCAGCACCGCGCGAGCGGCGTACACGTGCGCCATGACGTTGATCTCCCAACTGCGGGCCCACTCGCGGTCGGGAGCTTCCGGCCCTCCGGCGGCGCCGATTCCTGCATTGGAGCAGAAGATGTCCACCTGGCCGAAACGATCGGTAGCCGATGCCACCAGGCCCTGAACGTCAGCTTCCTTACTGACGTCGGCGATAGCGGCCACGCCGTTGATCTCTGCGGCAACTTTCTTCACGCCCGCCGAATCAATATCCGCCACAATTACGCCCCTGGCGCCTTCTTTGGCGAAGCGCAAACATAGCGCCCGGCCAATTCCGTTCGCACCACCGGTAACAATTACGACCTTGCCTTGGATTTGCATGGGAAATAAAGATAATCTCCGGCACGCGATTGTTCAAATCGGAGCGGTGCGTCCGGCTGATTCATGGCGCAGCGGCTTGCCGGACAGCCGATGAACGGGCAGAAACTCGCAATCGCCGCCGCCGGATATTAAGCTAGAGCGGGCATCATTGCTGAAAGCCCGGGAGTCAAAACTCAAATGACAACGTTTGCCATCGGTGTTGATCTGGGCGGCACCAATCTGCGCATTGCCGCGGTGGACAGCAACGGCAAGACCCTGGAGAAGATTTCCACCAGCACAGAAGTATCCCGCGGGCGCAACCTTGTGATCGACGAAATGTGCACCGCCATTCAGCAGACCGTGACTAAACTCCATGGAGCGGGCGAGCTGGCGGGAATCGGCATCGGCGTGCCGGGAATTATCGAGATGCAGACGGGCATGGTGCGCGCATCACCCAATCTGCCCGGCTGGCACGACTATCCGGTGCGCGATGAGATTGAGCGCCGCCTGGGAACGACCGTGGTGCTGGAAAATGACGCGAATGCAGCCGCACTGGGGGAGAAGTGGCTGGGTGCAGGAGCTACCGTCGAAGAAATGTGCATGCTCACGCTGGGCACCGGCGTGGGCGGCGGCGTGGTGCTCAACGGCCGCGTCTGGCACGGCATGACGGGCATGGCCGGCGAACTGGGTCACATAAACGTTGAGCCTGAGGGCCCACCCTGCAACTGCGGCAGCCGCGGATGCCTGGAGCAACTCGCCTCCGCCACTGCGGTGAAACGGATGGCAGTGGAGGCGGTGGCCACTGGTAAGGCGTCTGAACTGGCCCGCGCTATGGATGAGGATCCGGAGTTCAGCTCCAAGGTCGTCCACCAGATGGCAACGCAGGGAGACGTGCCGGCGCAGGAAATCTTTCGCCGTGTCGGCAAAGCGTTGGGAATCGTGCTGGCCGACCTAGTCAACATTTTTAACCTGCCCATGTATGTGGTCGGCGGAGGCGTGGCCAGCGCGTGGGACGCGTTTGCTCCAGCCATGCTGGAAACCATCCGCAGGAATTCTTTCGTCTATCGCGCAACCGCTCCGGCAGAGAATACGCGGGGCGTGGAAGGAAGCAACGTGCCGGACGATGTGCTGCCGGCGCGGCGCACCACCATCATTACGCGCGCATTGCTGGGCAGCGATGCAGGCTTGATTGGCGCCGCCAGATTGCCCATGATTGCCGGCAAAATCGCTTCGGCCGAAGCAGAATTAAAGCGTGCGTGAAGGTTCACCGCAGAGTGTGCGAAGGGCGCGCAGGAATCTAAATTGATCTATCTTTGCTTCCCTTTGCGCTCTTTGCGTCCTTTGCGGTTAATTTGTTTTTTGGCTGAGTGCTGATTGTTGACGGCTTAAGATGGAATGGACTCTCAACAGGAGCCCTCTCATGCCTGTCCGCACCCGTCCCGCGATTCGCTCTGATCTTTCGCGTCTTACTGAGATCTACAACCATTACGTCATCCACACGCCAATCACTTTTGACCTGGAGCCGTATACGGTGGAGCGCCGCGTGGCGTGGTTCGAACAGTTTGCGCCGGCGGGACGCTACCGGCTGCTGGTGGCCGAAGAGGCCGGCCTGATTGTGGGTTATGCCGGTACCATGCGTTTCCGCGTGAAACCCGCCTATGACACCACCGTGGAGACCACGGTGTATAGCAGCCCGGAAACCGTGGGCAAGGGGATTGGCAGAAAGCTATACGCGGCGCTGTTTGAAGCCCTCGCCGATGAGAATATTCATCGTATCGTCGGCGGATATACCCTGCCCAATCCGGCGTCGGCAAGATTGCATGAGATGTTCGGTTTCAAACTGGTTGGCATTTTCAGCGAGGTTGGATTCAAGTTCGGCAAATATTGGGACGTGGCATGGACGGAACGTCCTCTGCGCCTGCCCTGATCGGGCGCGGCTCAGGTACTAAGCAACTGGCGAACGATGGAGCAATACAGGTCCACTGCTTCATGAAGTTGTTTCTTGGAGATGCATTCCTGCTCGGTATGCGCCACGTGAATGGACCCCGGGCCAATCAGCACCGGAGCGCCCCAATTGCTCAGCCAGGGAATGTCGGTGGTGAATTTGGCCACCATACTGTCAATGCCGGTGACTGTGCGCAATTTCATGAAGGGAGTTTCCAGGGCAAATTCAGCTTGCGCCAGGCCTTCAACCTGTTCTTCGATTTGCCGGCGCAGAGGCTCTGACGGACCGACAAGCCGGTAAAACAGTTGCGCACGAGCGTGGTCGGCGATGACGTTAGGCGCGCGCCCGCCTTCGATCAAGCCAATGTTCAGCGTGCAGGGCCCCACCTCGGGATTGACCGGCAGCTCCATCGCGCGCAGCCGCTCAATCGCCGTGAGAAGCTTCTCGATGGCGGATTCTCCCAGCTCAGGATAGGCCGAGTGCGCCATCCTACCCTTAGCCGTAAGCACAAGACGGAGCGCGCCCTTGGAGGCAGTGGCGATTTTGTTTTCCGTGGGCTCACCATTAATAAGGAAGCGGCTGCCCAAAGGGCTTTCATTGGCGACCTTGGCGCCCAGGCTGTCGCGCTCTTCTCCCACCAGAAACAGCATGCCCACGGGCGCGCCTTCCTTCCGCAGACGCTGGCATGCTGCGATTTGTGCGGCAATGATCCCTTTGGCGTCGCACGAGCCGCGCCCGTAGATGTTCCCGTCGTCCTCCGATGATGGAATAAACGGTGGGACAGTATCCATGTGAGTGGAGAAAACGACTTGCGGCGGGTGGTCATCGAGCGTGGCCACCACGTTGAATCGCTCACGCGCCACCGGCATTTTGTGCGTCGTGTAACCGAGGCGGAAAAGCTCTTCGTAAAGCTCCGCGCCCACGGCGCCTTCATTGCCGGAGATCGATTCAATATCGATGAGCCTGCGGGTTAGCTTGATGGGGTCCATGGCGAATTACAAGGATAAATGGTTGGCACTCAGCAGTCAGCCAAAGAAACTTACCGCAAAGGACGCAAAGAGCGCAAAGAAATACGAAAACCTATCAATTTCTTTGGGTCTGCGGTGGTCAATCTTCTCTGGCTGATTGCTGAGTGCTGAATGCTGAGTGCTATGGTAAAAAGAACCATGGCCAAAGGAATCAAATCCTTCTTCCTCAATGGGCTCGCAGGCCGGCTGGAGGCGCTGCTGAATGAAGGCCAGCCGGACGCTACGCACGCCGCTCTGGTCTGCCATCCGCATCCTCTATTTGGCGGCACCATGCACAACAAGGTTGTGTATCACGCCATGAAAGCGCTGAGCGAATTCGGCTTTCCGGTGTTGCGTTTCAACTTCCGCGGCGCCGGCATGAGCGAAGGCGAGCACGACAAAGGCCGCGGCGAGCGAGAGGACGTCCGCGCGGCGCTCAACTGGCTGGATTCCGAGTTTCACCTGCCCATCATCTTTTGCGGATTTTCTTTCGGAGCAGCCACGGGGCTTGACGTTGCATGCGGCGATGAGCGAGTGGTTGGGCTGATCTCTCTGGGGACGCCCGTCGGCGTGGAAGGCCGCGCCTACGCCTACCACTTTCTTCAGGACTGCATTCGTCCCAAGTTGTTTGTGAGCGGCTCGCGCGACCAGTACGGTCCGCCCGAGAGTCTCAGAAAAGTAGTTGAGCTTGCGCCGGAACCGAAGGCCATGGTGATTGTGGAGGGCGGCGACCATTTCTTTGAAGGACATCTGGCGGAGATGCAGGCCGCCATCCGCGATTGGGTCGCCACGCTCTTCAAGCCGGGAAGGCAGGCCGAAGCGAGCTGATGTCGATTGCCCACAGCATGCGCTCTGCGGCGCGGGAGATCTTTCTTCACGCGCTTGCCGAGGCCAGCATTGAAAAAGCTTTTGACCGCCACGTGTATTACCAGCGCGGCGTGCTGCGCGTTTGCGACGACCTGTATGACTTGAGTTCGCATTCGCGCGTGGTGTGCATCTCCTTCGGCAAGGCCGCCCACCGCATGGCGGAAATCGTGGCCCGGCAAGCAGGGACGACCGTGGAAGGAATCGTTGTCGATCCCAGCCAGCATCCTTATCAACTTCCCGGCTATCGCTATTTTGCTGGCGGCCATCCCCAGCCTAATGAAGAGTCGGTCCGAGCGGCGGAAGCGATCCTGAAATCGCTGGGCGCTCTGAACCCACAATCGCTGGCGATCTTTCTCATCAGCGGCGGCGGATCGGCGGCGGCGGAGAAGCCGGTTGATTCTGAAATCTCCCTTCCCGACCTCATCGCCACTTATAAGACGCTGGTGAATTCCGGCGCGCCGATCGCGCAGATCAACGCCGTGCGCAAGCACCTCTCGGCGGTGAAGGGCGGACGCATGGCCAAGGCGGCGCAGGGCGCGCAACAGGTTTCAATTTTGGTCTCAGACGTTCCGGAGAACGCGCTGGACTCGCTGTCCTCGGGGCCGACCATGCCTGACTCGACCACGGTGGAAGATTGCTACCGCATTGTGCATGAGCACAACATGCTGCCGGACTTTCCCGAGCCGGTGCGCGAGCTTTTTGAACGGCGTGCGCTGGAAGAAACGCCCAAGCAGGATGATCCTGCGTTCGTGCGCTCTCGCTGGTGGAAGGTGCTTTCAAATGAGACGGCGGAGAAAGCCGCCGCAGCGGCGGCGGCAAAGCACAGCTTCGCGGTAGAGATCGATCACAGTTGCGATGACTGGGACTACGCCCGCGCGGCAGATTATCTGCTTGATCGGGTACGCAAATTGCGTCGCGGCGTTGCCAGGGCTTGTATTGTTTCCGGCGGCGAGGTCACAGTGAAAGTCCCAGCCAGCGCGGGCACAGGCGGACGTAACCAGCATTTCGCTCTTTATTGCGCGCAGAAGATTGCCGGCGAGAACATTGCTGTCCTGAGCGCGGGTACAGATGGGATCGACGGAACCAGCCCCGCGGCTGGCGCAGTCGCGGACGGCACTACGCTGGAGCGCGCGCAGAAAGCAGGCTTGGATGTGGCGGCGCAACTCAGCGGCTTTGATTCGTTTCCGCTGTTTGAAAAACTGGGCGATACGATCCAGACCGGGCCGACGGGGAACAATGTGCGGGACCTGAGGATTTTGCTGACGTACTAAAGAATTTTGTAATTACCCAATCTTTCTCACCAACTGCAAAACCACATATAAATGATGCGCCTCGTGGACCAGAAAGAATTCCAGCCAGAGAGCAAGGCTCATCTCGCCGAATTTGGGATGAACGCCGGTCCGCTCAAAATCTTCTTCACTCAGAGATCGCAGCCTTGCCATGAGCTTGGTCCGCATGGATGAGAGCCTGGCGAGCATCTGTTGCGTTGGCAAACTCGACCACGACTGCCACTCCGGATCTTCTTCTGCGCGGTAACGCGGGAACGCCGGCGACTTCTCGGTGAGCATCTTCTCAATACGCTGCAAGAATACCTGGTGATATCGCGCCAGATGGGCCAGGTTTTCATGCGCGGACCATTTGCCGGCGACGGTCTGGTTAGCAATCGAATCAAGAGACTCGCCGCGCAATGCTTCAGCCAGAAAGTCCTGGAGCTGGGTTTCGCAGCGTTGGAGGCGGGATGCGTTGGAGTTGGTCACAGATTATTGTGGAACAAACCCGGTATGGTTGTCAGATTTCAGTAAGCAGTAAAGCACGCAGTCATGCGCTTTGAGACTCTGGTAATGATAGGGATCCCTCGCGCTCGGGATAAAACATCACTTCTTCTTTGGTACGACTTTCAGCTCATCCGCGGCCAGAATCTTTCTGATCTGGTTTTTGGCGTGGATTGACCAGGGGCCAACCGTGTCGAGCCTGGCGTAGGCTTGCCAATGGTGCAGCGCTTTACGCGGCTGGCGGGCTTTTTCCAGAGCTAGGGCAAGGTTGTAGTGCGCGTCAGCGTAGGTCGGCGCCAGCGAGATGGCCGACTGATAGGCGCGGACCGCGTCGGGCAGGCGACCGGTTTCGTCTAGCACGTTGCCGAGATCGAAATAAGCCAGCGCGTAGCGAGAATCCACCTCGATGGCTTTGCGGTAATAGCGTTCCGCCAGCACGTAGTCGTGGCGGTTGTAATAGAGTGTTCCCAGGTTGATATAAGCGGCAGCGTGCGTGGGGTCAAGCTCAACGCACTTTTTGTAGTTATCAATCGCCTCAACCTGTGTGCCGGGATCTTCTTCCAGGGCAACGCCGCGGGCAAAATAGTCAGAGGCGGTTTCCGCCGCGCGCATAGCGTGGATCTTATGCGACTCCACTACGTTGCGCTCAGTAAAGTCCATCACAAACTGGCCCGCCAGAGGCTCCATGGCAGCGCCCTGGTGGCGAAAGACGACGCGTGACTGGCTGGCGAACGTGCCCATTTCCATCAGGGGATTTTCCATGCCCGCAACTCGCCGCATCGCCGCCAATGATTCCAGGATCACGGCTGAGCGCACGCGCTTGGCGCGGAGGTCGCGTAGCTTCTTGATTTGCAGCAGATCAAAAAAGGAATAGGACTCCGCTACGGGCAACAACCCGGCTTTTTCCCAGCCGGCCAACTGCCGCGCTGTAATGCGAAGGATCCGCAGGACGTCCGTTCGATCGTATCTTTCCACTCGTGGCCTTTGGGAAGTACGCGGTCTTTCTTACAGAGCTACAGAACATTATGCGAAACTCAGAGCACAAATAGCAAGGCCAAACTGGTCCTAAGATGTGGAAAACTCACCAGTTTAGTTAACATCCTGTGAATGTGCGGGGCGCGACCGTGGCCTTTACGCCCTCCGGACTCTCTCATAGAATAGAAACACAGTCCCGCAGGGCCGACGTAGCTCAGTTGGTAGAGCAGTCGATTCGTAATCGACAGGTCATCGGTTCAAGTCCGATCGTCGGCTCCATCTCTTTTGTGCCGCTTCGTGGCAAACCGCTCAACAACATTCTGTCCCCATTGATGGATTTTGCTCCTGTAGCGCGCCGCTCGGCGCGTGGTCGGCCTCGCGGCGATTTCGTGCCTTTTGTGTCTTGGCGGCAAACCGCCAGAGAGGTCCGTCTATTCGAACTCGTTGTGCGCTTGTTGCAGCGGCACCTCCAAATCGCTTGCAACTCTGAAAGATTTCCGGGAATGGGCAAGCTTATAATGTCTGGCAGGACTCCGCGGATTAATAGAGAGAAACGCGCGAGCAGTACCTGTGTCCGCACTGAAAACGGATAAGAGCAAACGTTCGCTTCCCCTGACGCAACGGCGCGCCCTGCTGATACCGCTTGCTCTGGGAATCGTTCTGCTTTTCGGCGTGGTTTTCTCCCAGCAAGCCTTTAATCTAAAACAGCTTCGGCCTGACTCGGCTGAACAGACATTGGGGCTGGTCGCGCTCTCGGCGCTGGTTTTCCTGCTGTTGGTTGTCCTCACCTTCGTGTTGTTCCGCAACCTGCTCAAGCTCTATGCGGAACGCAAGCTCGGCGTACTTGGTTCGCGCTTCCGCACGCGCATGGTCATCGGCGCTCTGGTGCTTTCCTTTGCTCCCGCGCTGGTGATGTTCATGTTCTCTTACGGGCTGATGAACCGCTCTATCGACAAATGGTTCTCCAGCCCGGTCACGGCGCTGCAACAGGACTCCGGCCGGGTCGCCACTCTGCTTTCGGCGTACGCGGGTGACAACGCTCTGCAAGAGGCGGTGGAGATTGCCGAATCGCCTGACGTCCAGCATGCCTTTGACACGGCGAATTACACCGGAGTGCTGCATGAGCTCCGCCGTCACCAGCCCACCCTTCAGGGCGGATTCGCTCTGGCCCTTCGTGACGGCGATGCCGTGGCCAGTTGGAACTCGCCTCGTCCCTGGGCCATGTTGCGTGGGGCGCTTCCCGATCTCCAGAGTATCCAGACGTCGCCGCAAAAATGGACGTATTTGAACACCGAATATCTTCTGGCTTCGGCTCCGGCGGGCAAGACCGGAAAGATCCTGGTCGGGCTTCCGCTGCCCCCGGACTTCTCTTCGACGCTGGCGCAGATCAGTCAAAACCAGCGTGATTACCAGACTCTGAGCCGTGAGGCCAAGCGCATCCGCGGCCTGTATATGCTGCTGCTCACGCTGCTTACCGTGTTGGTGCTCTTCGTCGCAACGTGGTTTTCTCTGTTTGTAGCCAAGCTGGTAACTCGCCCGGTGGAGGCCCTGGCCGAGGCGACACGGGAGATTTCCATTGGGCACCTGGGGCATCGCGTGGAGGTCTCTGCCGCCGATGAGTTGGGAGAGTTGGTTTCTTCGTTCAACAATATGGCGGCGGAGCTGGAGTCCAGCCGCAAGAAAATTGACGAATCCGCCCGCGCTCTGACCGACACGAATACAGAGCTGGAACAGCGTCGCCGGCACATTGAAACCATCCTGGAAAATATTCCCACCGGCGTGCTTTCGCTGGGCCCGGAGAGGCGTGTGACCCACAGCAACGTGGCTTTTGGTCGCATGTTCTGGCCCAACGGCGGTGCACCCATGATCGGCTCTACGCTGCGCGAGGTCTTCAGTGCGGAAACGGCCGCCGACCTTGACCATCTGCTGCGGCGCGCGGACCGCATGTCCGTGACGGCGGCGCAGTTTGAGATTCCGGTGGAGAAGGAAAAGCTCAACGTGAGTGTGACCGTCTCTTCTGTCCAACACGGCAAATATCGGCTGGGCTACGTGATTGTGTTTGAAGATTACAGCGAGCTTCTCAAAGCGCAGCGTGAAGCAGCGTGGCGTGAAGTGGCGCGCCGGGTGGCCCATGAGATCAAGAACCCGCTCACCCCGATTGCGCTGTCGGCGGAACGTATCCGCCGCCATTTGGAGCGGGGCAGCGCGCCCGACCAGGCTTCTCTTGCGGTGATTAATGGCTGCGCGGAAACCATTACTGACGCGGTACAGACCGTGCGCTCGCTGGTGGATGAGTTTTCTTCACTTGCGCGCTTTCCGGCGGCCCAGCCCCGGCCTGCCGACATCAATGAGATCGTGGAGGCGACGCTGGCCATGTTCAACGGAAGGCTGGGCGGAATCCATGTGGAGAAGCAGCTTGAGTCGCACCTGCCGCTGGCCATGGCCGATCCCGAAGCCATCAAGCGCGCCCTGGCCAACCTGATTGATAACGCGGCGGAAGCCATGCAGGACTCGCGCGTAAGGGAGATTCACATCACTACGGCATTGCTGGAGAGCCGCGACGGGCTGGAGATTGTGATTGCGGACACCGGGCACGGCATTGACCGTGAGGTGAAGGAAAAACTTTTTCTGCCTTATTTTTCCACCAAGAAGCGCGGTACCGGGCTGGGCTTGGCGATCGTGCGCCGCATTATTGAAGACCATCATGGCGCCATTCGCGTGGAAGAAAACCGGCCCGCAGGCGCAAAGTTTCTGGTCGAGCTGCCTCTGGCTGGCGAGATGACGACAGCGGAGCCGCATAGTGCATAGCATCCTGGTGGTGGACGATGAGCGCGATATTCGAGAATCTCTGCGCGGCGTCCTGGAAGACGAAGGCTACAACGTCGCGCTGGCTGAGAGCGGTGAGGCCTGCCTGGAGCAGTTGAAGAAGCGTGCCTGCGAAGTCGTGCTGCTCGACATATGGCTCCCCGGCATCGACGGCCTAGATGCGCTGGAACGCATACGCCAACTGGAGGACCCACCGGAAGTAGTGATGATCTCCGGCCATGGGACCATCGAGACCGCGGTTCGCGCCACCAAGCTGGGCGCGTTCGACTTCCTGGAAAAGCCGCTCTCGATCGATAAGACTCTCATCGTTCTCAAGAATGCGCTGGAAGCGCACCGCCTGCGCCAGGAAAACGCGGAATTTAAAAAGCAGTTTCAGGCCAAGAGCGTGATCGTGGGCGAGAGCATTCCCATGAAAGCGCTGCGGCAGCAGATTTCCGTGATGGCGCCCACGAATGGACGCGTGCTCATCTACGGCGAGTCCGGTACGGGCAAAGAACTGGTGGCGCATGCCATCCACGCGCACAGCCTGCGCAAAGACAACCTGTTTGTTGAAGTCAATTGCGCCGCCATTCCGGAAGACTGGATCGAAAGCGAACTCTTCGGCCATCGCAAGGGCGCGCTGCCCGGGGCCGCCGGCGATAAAGACGGCAAATTCGAAAAAGCCAACGACGGGACTCTCTTCCTGGATGAAGTGGGCGACATGAGCCTGAAGACCCAGTCCAAGGTGCTGCGCACGCTGGACGAGCAGCGCTTCACGCGTGTAGGAGACGACGAATCCATCAAGGTGGACGTGCGGGTGATTGCGGCCACAAACAAAGATCTGGAAGAGGAGATTTCACGCGGCAATTTTCGCGAAGACTTGTTCTACCGGCTCAATGTGATTCCGTTTTACGTGCCGCCCTTGCGCGAGCGCAAAGAAGATATCCCGCAGCTGGCAAAGCATTTCCTGAAGGAGTTTTCCGCGGCGTACAGCCGGCGCCCGCGCGAAATCACTGAAGACGCCATCGAGACTCTCTCGCGCTACTCCTGGCCTGGAAACGTGCGCGAGCTGCGCAACGTGATCGAGCGCCTGGTTATCATGAATCCGACTGTGCACAAGATCGAGCGCAAGCACTTGCCGCCGCTGATCCATCGCGAAGGCGGGCGCACGACGGCAGGGTTTTCCACGCTGCATCAGGCGCGCGCTGCCTATGAGCGCGATTACATCCTGAAGAAGCTGGACGAAAACCATGGCAACGTGACCCGCGCCGCGGAAGTTCTGGGACTGGAACGCAGCCACTTGTATCGGAAGATGAAGACGTTGGGAATCGCGGTGAAAGAGTAATTTCTGCCGCGAGGCGAGAATGGCTGTCGAAAAAACGTTGTAACGAAATTGTGAGCTGTGCATCTCATGCGCATGAGACGCTTTTTCGCTTTGGCAATCCTCCTGGCTACGGGTGTCTACATTTCGACTCTGCTCGCCCGTCCGCAAAGCCCCGGTGACCCTCGCAAAGCGGTCGTAGTGGAGCTTTTTACCTCCGAAGGCTGCTCCAGCTGTCCGCCTGCTGATAAGTTGCTGGGCCATCTGCGCCAGGACCTGGCCGGCAAGAACATCCAGGTTATCCCGCTCGGTTTTCACGTGGATTACTGGAATTCGCTGGGATGGAAGGACCGGTTCTCGTCGGCGGAGTTCAGCCGCCGCCAGGAACAGTACGCGCGAAGCCTGGGGGTTGACGGTCCATACACGCCGCAGATGGTGGTGGATGGAACGTTAGAGTTTGTCGGCAGCGACGCCGGACAAGCGCAGCGCGCGATCAGCCAGGCCGCGAGCCAACCTTCGACCGCAGAGGTCAGGATTTCAGCCGGAGCGACGGACCAGTTGACTGTCCAGGTAAAAGCTCCGGTCTCAGCCAACGGAGCCAGCGTGGTAATGGCGATTACGGAAGACAATCTTTCTACGAAGGTCGGCCGCGGTGAGAACGGCGGGCGCGAGCTCCATCATGCCGCTGTAGTGCGAGAGCTGCGGGTGCTCGGCCGGCTGCGGGATGGCAGCTTCGAATCGAGCGTGCCGACGAACTTGGAAAAAGATTGGAAACGCGAGAATTTGTGGGCGGTTGTCTTCGTTCAGGAAGCGTCCAGCGGCAAGATCCAGGGCGCCGCTTCAGTTGCCCTGGTGGGTCAGCCGCGCTGACGTGCGGTCAAGCTTATTGATCTCTTCGACAAACAGAGGGTTGTCGGGAAATTGCTGATGCAACTGTTCCAGCTTGCGCCGCGCTTCGGCGGGATTGTTCTTGCGCACGTCCTCAAAAGCCACCAGGATCCGCGCGAATGGCGCCAGGTAACGCGCATGATCGGCTGCCAGGGCAAGCTCTCTCATACCTTCCTGCTCGTCTCCCTTGTACCCGCCCAGGCGCAACGCCCAGCGCACCGGCGCCGGTTTGCGTCCGATGATGTATTTGCCCATGCCGGTAGCGACGTAGGCGTCATAGGAATCCGGAGCACGCGCCAGCACCCGCTCAGAGTAACCAGTTGCCGCCTTGATATAGGAAAGGGCCTTGAGGTCTTTCTTGGTGAATATGCCCACGTCATCGCCGCGCAGGCCGTTGCTGAGCGATAGGGCCAGCAATGCCCGGGCATCATTCTGATCGCGGTTCAGGCGGTCTTGCGCCAGCTTCTCCGCCTTGTCCAAAGCGCTATCAAAGATTTTCTTGTTGGCGGCGTCCCACCTATAGGATTCACGGGAGTTGAAGCCGTCGTCGGTGGTAAATACTTCGCTGCGAAGCGCGTGCAGGCGGTCAAGCTCACGAAAGAACGCTACCCAGGCCTTGGCGACGCTGGGCAAAGGATCGTCCTGGGCGATAGCCCCTGCTTCGTCGGCGGCCTTGAACGCTTCCTGGAACTTCAGGTCATACATCGCACGATAAGACTGCGCCAGCTTGTCTTCCACTGACGGCGTTTTGGCCGCAGCGTTCTGTACCTGCGCCTGGGCAGAGACAGATCCAAAGAAAGCCAGGACGGCTATCGTCAACACGAGGGCAGTCTTAGGGCGAATTCCAGCGTCCAACGTTCTCTCCAGTCCTACAAGGTATCGGCAATGCTAGCAGTTCAAATCAGTTTTGCCGATGTACGAAAGGGTATGTCCCCGCAGATGCACAAAAAAGTGTGCCTTGCGGCGGCCACATTTTGCAGCTTCAGTTTTCGGGAACTTTGATTATAAATGAAAACCGCATCACGGCGCGAAGGCAAAGGGGTTACTGTCCTGGCCCCGCGGGTGGATGATCCAGTTTGGCGATCTCCTGCAAAAAGAGCGGATTGTTGGGGAAATGATCATGCAGCCATTCCAGTTTCTTGCGCGCTTCAGCCTTGTTCTTGTGGCGAAGGTCGTCAAAGGCCAGCAGGATGCGCGCAAATGGCATGAGAAAGCGCCCATGCTCGGCCACAAGTTTAAGTTCCTTGATGCCTTCTTCCTGATTGCCTTTGAGCCCGCCCAAACGAAGGATCCAGCGCACAGGAGCGGCCTTGCCGCCAATGATGTATTTGCCCACGCCCGTGGCGATATAGGCGTCATAGTATTCAGGTGAGCGCGCCAGCAGCCGTTCGGCATAGCCATTAGCGGTCTTGGTGTAGGAAAGGGCGCTGAATTTCTTCTTGGAGATGAGCGCGGCATCGTCGGCGCGCAGGCCGGTGACCAGCGTAAGGGCAAAAAGGGCGCGGGCATTATTCTGGTCGTGCCGCAAGCGTTCCTGGGCCAGCTTTTCCGCGCCGCTGACGGCGTTGTCAAAGGCAAGCCGGTTACGCGGGTCCCAGGCGATTGCCGGCCCGTCAATAAAACGGTCATCCAAGCCAAACAGCTCACTGCGCAGAATGTGCATGCGATCGAATTCGCGGAACAGGATGGCGCAGGACTGCGCCATCCAGGGCACGGGATCATCTTTGTCGATAGCTTTTGCCGCCTCGGTCAGGCGCAGCGCTTCATCGAACTGCAGGTTGTACATGGCGCGATAGCTTTGGTCCAGCAGGGAGTCCACGCTCGGTGCCGCGTAGATAGTGGCTTTCGCCGGTCCCTGGGCAAGCGCGGACTCCGGCAGTGACCACGCGATCAACGCGAGCACTATCACGGAAGCTATCTTGAATCTGGCGGGAAGTGGCAAGCGTTCTCTCTCCAAAGCTGCTGCCGCAGCATATTAACAGGTTGGATGCAATTCATAGACCCGCAGCCCGCGGCGAAGTTTCGTCATTCATGGCCTCACCGAGAGGAATAAACGTGGCCTACTACAGTTTATAGCGATGACGGAACTTTATTGGAGTTGAGGCTTCTATGAAAACAATTCTTTACAACAAAACTTTTGCCCTGAGGCGTTTTACCGCGCTGGCTCTGCTGGCGACGATGGGAGCCGTAACAGCGTGGAGTAAGGATCGCGCAAAGCCTTCTGATGGCGTTCAGGTGCTTTCCACAATGGCGTTTGACGGAAAGTCGGGGATAGACCTAGTCCTCCGTGAGGCCGGAGGCAGGTCATACCTTGATGTCCAGCGTTCCGGAGAACCGGGAATTCAAACCATTGATGTGACGGACCCGGCGAACTTAAAGACAGTGAATGTTGATGGGACAGCCGGAAAACCTGCCGAGAACCGCACAACCGTTGGCGATGGCCCGCTGATGGTGAGCGAAAAGCCGGAAGGTCAAGCGCTGGGAGCGGCCGCACAGGTGTTCGAGCTGTGGGACATCTCGCAGGCGCAAAAGCCGCGTCTGGTGCGGGAATTTCACGGCGTTCAGCGGATCATCGAGGACCAGCGGGGCTACATTTTCGTGCTTGACCGCGACGGTTTGTCGGTTGTCCGAACCAAACAGAAGAAAGGCTCAGACGGCACAGACTTCAGTATCTATGGATGAGGATCGGGATGAGGTGATGTTGCCGCGGGACGGCAGGTCCGGCTGCATGGCGATGGATCAGCCGTCCACGCAGACCGGAATTGGCGGGCATCCCCAACGATAAGCTTTTCTTTTTTCTGCGGGGAATATTTCCTCGATCAACGAGTTAAGTCACTTAGACAGCCGCGCCGCGAGCGTGGCGCACGTCTCCAAGGAGCAGACTATGGCGGACAAAGCAAATGACGAAATCCTGCACGACCATAACCATGACGGAATCGACCGCCGGGGCTTTTTGAAATGCATGGCCTGGGCCGGCACGGGGGCCTTTTGCGTGATGCAAGGCGGCGTGCTCAAGTCGTACAGCCTGAGCGGGCTTTCCGGGCTCAGCGAAAAGCAAATGAAGGGCGAGCTCAGCTTCGTGCAGATCAGTGACAGCCACATGGGCTTCAACAAGCCGGCCAACCCTGACGTGACAGCCACGTTCAAGGCTGCTGTAGATAAGATTAACGCTCTTCCCGCGACGCCAGGATTCATCCTGCACACCGGCGACATCAGCCATCTCTCCAAGCCCGAGGAGTTCGACAATGTCGACCAGATCGTAAAAAGCGCCAGCGCCAAAGATATCTTTTACGTTCCCGGCGAACATGACGTGATCGGCGACGACGGCAAGCAATACCTTGAACGCTATGGCAAGGGATCCAAAGGAGCGGGCTGGTACAGCTTTGATCAGAAGGGCGTGCACTTTATCGGATTGGTCAATGTGATGAACCTCAAAGCCGGCGGAATGGGGAGCCTGGGCAGGGAGCAATTGGAATGGATGGAACAGGACGTGAAACATCTTTCCAAGAGCACGCCGGTAGTTGTGTTTGCACATATACCGCTGTGGAGCGTCTATCCGGAATGGGGCTGGGGCACGGAGGACAGCGCGCAGGCGCTCGCCTACCTGAAACGCTTCGGATCGGTCACGGTACTGAACGGACACATCCACCAGACCATGCAGAAAGTGGAGGGCAACGTGATCTTCCACACCGCAGCCTCAACGGCGTTCCCGCAACCGAAGCCGGGCTCTGCGCCTTCGCCCGGGCCAATGAAGGTCCCGGCCGAACAACTGCGGAGCCTGCTGGGCGTCCGCGATGTGAATTATCTTCCCGGCCGGAACGCTTTGGCCGTGATCGATTCAAACCTGGAGTGATTCAGGCTCAAACATAAGGACAGGAGCAGTACCGATGAAAAGGACTTGCTGGACATTAAGCATTGCCGCGCTCGCCATCGTGATGGTCATGGTGGCTGGCCGGACAAAAACTTTCGGCGCCACCGCAGTGGAAGACAAGCCGGCGATGGAGGTCAAGATCGATAACTTTGTTTTTTCGCCTAACGAGATGACGGTTGCGGCGGGCAGCACAGTCCGCTGGACGAACCGCGATGATATTCCGCACAACGTGGTCAGTGACGACAAAAGTTTTAAATCGAAGGTGCTCGACACAGACGACGCCTTTGTTTACACCTTCACCAAGCCCGGCACATATACCTATTTCTGCTCGATCCATCCCAAGATGACGGGCAAGATCGTAGTGCAATAAGGAGCCCGTGTGAGCCCGTTTGATTTGAAATCGACTCTGTTGGCCCGTCATGCGCAGCATGTAGTGCTCATCCACTTTCCGATAGCGCTGTTTCTGGTGAGTGTGGCCTTTGATTTTGCGGCGCAATGGAAACGCAACACGACTCTTGCTACGGTGGCGTATTACAACTTGACGGTGGCGGCGATTTCTTCTTTGCCCGTGGTGGCTACCGGACTGGCCGCCTGGCAGTGGCAACTTGAAGGCCAGCGCCTGAAAGGAACGCTGCTCCTCCATCTTGTCCTGGGCGTGACTTCCAGCGTGCTGATCTGGCTGGTATGGTGGATCCATTTCCGCGGGCGCAAACCAGAGCAAACGCTCTCCAGATACAGATTGCTGCTGGAGGCGGTAGCGGTGGCGATTGTCGCGCTGACTGCGCATCTGGGCGGCTTTCTGAGTGGAGTGAACGCGCCGGTATGATCGTCTGGAGAACATCAAGGGTTGTTGCCGAGTCGTAAAAAGAGCAGGGTTACAGGAAAACTTCAGCGAAGGGGAATAAAATCATGGCCGCAGCGGTTGTAGCCCGAGGAGACGTGAGCGGCCTGGACAACAAAGACTTTGAGAAGCTGGCGGTCCCCCTGTTGGATGGGCTGTACAACTTCGCCTGCTGGCTGAGCGGCGACCCCGATGAAGCCCGCGACCTGGTACAGGAGACGTTCCTGAAATCGTTGCGGGGCTTCGCATCCTTTCGCGAAGGCACAAACTTTCGCGCCTGGATGTTCCGAATCCTGCGCAACACATTTCTGACCAGCAGGACGGGCCTGGAACGGCGAAATACGCGGCAGGAAGACGAAGAAGGGTTTGAGGAGTCGGCGGTGACCCAGGAAACGCCGGAGTTAGCGCTGATACGCCGCGCTGACACGGAACTTGTGCAGGCCGCGATTGCGCAGCTTGCGCCCGCATTTCAAGAGGTCGTCCTGCTGGCGGACATGGAAGAGATGAAATACCAGGAAATTGCCGAGGCCCTGGATATACCGATTGGCACAGTGATGTCACGGCTGGCGCGGGCAAGAAGACAAGTGCGTGCGCATATTGTGACAGTACTTGGGGAAAAGAAGATTGTGGGTACAAAGCGATGAATTGTGAATGGCGGGAAAAGACCGGTTTGTATGTGGATGGCGAGTTGGAGCCGGCCGCGCAGCAGGCCTTCGCCGGCCATCTGCAGGGTTGCTCTGATTGCTCCGCTGCGGTGCTGGAGCAGCAGGAGCTCAAGAAGGCGGTCCGTGTGGCCGGGAAACGTTTCAGTGCGCCGCCTGAGCTTTACGCACAAGTGCGCAGGCAGATCAGTCCGCAAGCGCGGCCGCAGCCATGGTGGCGGTGGGGATTGGCGACAGCGTTGCTTGTCGTGATCGCGGCGCTGGCTGGTTCGTGGTTCTCGCGCTCGCGCGCAGACAACTCCCTCATCGCGCAACTGATGGACCAGCACGTCATCATGCTCGCCAGCGTCCACCCTTACGACGTTATTTCCAGTGACAAGCACGTGGTCAAGCCGTGGTTTCAGGGCAAGATTCCATTTACCTTCAACCCGCCGGAACTTGCGAAGGATTCTCCCTTTACCCTGCTGGGCGGCAAACTGGTTTACGCTGAGCAGGCTGCTGGAGCGGAACTGGTGTACCAGGTGCGCCAACACAAGATTTCCGTTTTCATCTTTCAGGCGCGCGATGTGCACGGCGCGCCATCGGCAGGCAACCACGCTTTCACAGTGAATGGGTGGCGGCAGGGCGGGCTGCAATATTACGTAGTGACAGACGCCGCCAGGGAAGACGCTGAGCGTTTGCGGGCGCTGTTTGAGGAAGCGAATCGCACCTGACTTCCTTGCCCATGGGCCTCACTGCTTGCCGGTGGGCTTAATCGGTTTTGGTATCGACGGCGCCGAGCTGACTTTGGCAACATAGCGATTGGCCAGTTTCCACGCATCGCCGTTCTTCTTCCACAGGTCCACGACAAAGAACTCACCGCCATCGGGCTTGCCCTGGTAGGTCGACTCCTGAATGCGTTCGTACTTCACTATCGCGGATTCCCCAAGATCGGCCACCGACATTTGCCGGATGACAAATGATTTCAAGTTGAAGTCTTTGGCGGTCACCGAGTCCAGCCAGTCTTCGCCATCAAGCGGGTCCGCGTTGGGCATCTCGATTGTGAAATCGTCACCCAGCATGGCTTGGAGAGATGTCTTGTCCTTTTTCTGCACCGCCTGGAGCATCTGCCGTTCCAGCCCCATAAACAGCGTGACTTGCTTGGTGGCGGTGATGATCCGCGGCGTCAGCTTGGGCTGTGTCGGCTCCTGGGCCGGAGCCGCGATAGATGCGGCGAACGCGATCGACACAATGAAGACAAGGCAACGAATGAGCATTGGTAACCACCTCACGAGATGAAATTGATTGTAATGAAAAAGCCGTCCGGCACGCCGGACGGCTGTTATCGAAAAGCTAGAATTAGTTGGTAAAGAATGGGCCACCCAGGGTCTGGTCGCAACCGCCGCCGCGGCTGTTTTCCCATTCCATCTGGATCATCCAGTTATGGCCGCCGAAGGTCTGATTAAACCGGGCGCCATTGGCCGCCGTCTGCGTGGGACCGAATTTGAAGTTGCACTTGTCGGCATCTTCCTGGCCGCTGGAGTCAAACCAGGCGTTCAGGTCGGGATCGGTGATGGTCTCTTCCGTCTCGTGAGTAATCACGTTGGCCATGCCGTCCGCGCCGCCCACGCCGGTTGAGGGGCTGTTGGGGCCGGTGGCCTGGATTTCGCAGCCGCTGGGGCACTGGTCAGTGTTGCCGATGAAGGCCCATTTGATATCGGCTCCGTTGAGCGTTTGATGGGTATGGAATCCGCAGAACTGGGTGCAGAACCCGCTCTCTTTGACGTCTGACGAGGTCGCAAAGATATAAACGCCGTTCGGATCAGTGGGCAGATGGCCGGCGGTTAGCTGGGCGGAAATGGCGGCTGAGATCTTGCTATTCCTGAGCCTTGTTCCCTGCGAACCGGTGTCAAAGACTGCCTGGACGAAATTCAGATGGCCGCTCACGTTTCCAGTGGTGTCACCGTAAGTGGTGTTGATCGCTTCATAGCTGGAGCCGCCCAGAGACGTGCTCGCCAGGAAACCTTCGAGCAGGCTTACTGTGGCCGCGGTGTTCGATCCTGTGCCGTTCCAGTTTCCGTACCAAATGATGTAGACCGGGACCGGACTGCCTTTCAGCACCGGGCCGCCGTTGTAGTTGATGCCGTTACCGGTGACCACGGCCTGGCCGGTGGGAGCGGCGTTGCCGGTTCCGTCGTCGGGAAGCAGGCTGGCGCTGCCATCACCGTTCGGGACCGCCCTTTGGCCGGCAGGAGTGGATCCTTCACGTACTTTTTGCGCCATCAGGAAGTTAGCGGCAAGAAATACAAAAAGCATTACCAAAACAAATTTCATCTTTCCTTGGGAAGCTGTCATGCAATGACCTCGTTGGTTGCGTGATATGTGCTGCTCTGTCGAATGATTGAACAGAAGAAGCCTGAGATCGAAAAAAGAACCGTACTTATTAAGAGCGCGAACTGGAGCCGAGTAGAGCGTCAGCAGCACTGGTTGCGAGAGTCTACTACGGAAATTGCACAGAGACAATCATCGTTAATATTTTTAATGTTTTCGTAAATCTTGAATGTGCAAGGTTTTTTACTTCGTGTAGGCAGAATTAAGGCAGGAATTAAAATCCGGCAACTGAAGTTCAGCCGAAAATGGGATTCAGCATCTTCTTTGCAATATAAACGCCGCGACTACGATGTCCAGTATGCAGCGGGCTTTGGGCAGGAGAATTACACGCAACAAGGCCCGGGGGGCACCTAAGAAATCACGATTTTCTGTTCCCAGGGATCTTCGCCGCGGGGAGTGGCAGAAGCGGGCGCGGCCGGTTGGGCTATTGCAGCGGCAGGTTGGGGATCCGGAGCGGCACCGGGCGGCGGGGGCGGGGCTGCAATGGGTTCCGCAACAGAGGTATCAAGCGGCGGAGCGATGGGACGAGGATCGACGGGCAGCAGATGGCTGTTTTGCGCCGCCCACTTTGCCGCCAGGCCATTGAGCGGGCTCTTGGTGTTGTATTCCTGGTAAGAGATCATGCGTCCGATGCGGATAACTAGATCGTCCAGCGCCTCTGAAGCGGCCCAGAAATCGCCGATGCAAACCGAGCTGTCATCGAAATTGGGATGGAAGACCGGCGTGAGCATGCGGCACTGGGGAGCGCGCCGCGGATATCCCAAAGAGAGATTGACTTCGAGCAGATGGTCGTTGCGTTCCAGAATGGCGCCGTCCGGGGCGACATAGAGACCACGAATCAGGTATTGGAAGCGATACAGCTCTGGCGGCATTCCCGCCGTTCCAACCATACGAATCAAAGGCCAGGCGGAAAAACGCTTCAGCAGCGAATCGTGGTCGAGTTTCAGCCGGCGAATTCTGGGTGACAACATGGGATTAACTCACAAAAGAAAAGGGAATGTTTCGGGCTACGCCAAATAGCAATACAACCAGGTATAAGCACATGATGGCCAGACGCGGAAGAGGCAACCCAGGCCCCTGCCCGGAACGCAGAACCGTCGCATACCAGAAAATAAAATATGCCAGCGCGAGCGGTGCCAATAGCGTCACCAGCGCGTTATAGTGCATGGCCTCGCCCAGGTGAAAATGCAGCAAATGGTAGAGCGCCCGCGTGCCGCCACATCCGGGGCACTGCCAGCCGGTGAGAGCATGGAAGATGCAGCGCGGATAAAACGAATGTTCCGATGGCGCAAACGTATAAAGCACACCTCCGCCCACCAGCAGGGCGGCGGCGATAGCGTGCGCGCGAGATTTAGCCTGGGTCATCATTGCGGTTGCAGGTAACCTGTCTTCTTCCAGTTTGCGATACGAGAAAAATGGTACTGAAAGTAGTAAACGGAGAAAAAGAAAGTCATCACTCCGCTCAGCCGCAAGTTGATGGGTTCAACCGTGTTGTAGTAGTCCTCAAGGTCGCTCCTGATCTGGAATGCGCCGACAAGATAGACTACCGCTGCCGCGAGCGTGAAAATCGAGCCGTATGGGGTTGCATCGTGAGTTAATGCGCGCATAAATCCATTCATGAATCCACCAAAGAAGATCCCCACAATGCCAAGAATGACGAGGAGCAGGCCTTTGCTCTCTGGTTTGAGCTTTCTGGTGAATGCGGCTTCCACGACCATCCAGGCATGGTTGAACAGGCCGCACGTCACGATGCCAAGCAACAGCACCAGGGCCCAGTGAAAGTCAGTCGGAATGGGCCCAGTGGCAACGGCCGGGGCAGCAGCAGCGCCTCCATAGACGGTCGCGGCGGCGGGGTAACCTGTGCCTCCGCCGTATACAGGAACGCCGCCATAGGCTGGATTTGCCACGGGCATGGCAGCGGCAGGAACCGGCACCGGTATGTTGCCGATGACCTGCGAGACCGGCACCCAGTCGGTCATGCCCTCACTGCGCGCCAGATCTGTGAGCAGGATATTTCCCTGTGCAACATAGCGCTGCAAATCAGCCAGAGTATAAGGGCCATACTCATTGAGCTGCCGCTGAATGTAATATTTCATTCCCCACCTTCATGGTTGTACCCCCGACGAGAGGCAGCGCTATCTGCCGGTTCGCACGGGCGCAGCGTTCTCCTGGGCTCAGGTTCCAAGTCCCAAAGCTGACTTCCTCTTCCAGGAATTGATTTGATTGAAATGATATTGAAAGTAAATGGCCCCAAAAAAGAAAGTCATGACTCCGCTCAAACTCAGGTTCATCGGTTCCACGGTGTTGTAGTGGTCCTCAATCGAGCTGCGCATTGAGAACACCGCCACAATGCGCAGTACCAAGCTGCCGATAATCAGCAAGCCGCCCAATATCAGCGCAGGAGAGTTGTCCGACCCTTCGCTCACCACCGCGATGCCGATTCCGACGTAAAGGCTTGCCAGTGCACTCACTGCGAGGAAAATGTCTTTGGTAGTATTCGTGACTTTGCGCAGCCAATTGGCTTCAACGATCAGCCAGATGTCAGTGAAGAGTCCGCGAGTAATGACTGCCAGAACCAGCACCCCAACCCAATGAAAACCTGGCGGATTCGCAAATGCCTCCGGAGCCAATGCGGCCGCAGCCGCGGCGCCATACACGGTGCCTCCGCTGTAAGCCGTGCTTCCGGCCGGCGGTATGGCGGAAGGTGGGACAGGAACAGGAATGTTGCCCATGACCTGTGACACGGGTACCCAATCGGGCATGGCTTCACTGCGCGCCAGGTCAGTGAGAAGAACGCTGCCTTGTGCAACATAGCGTTGCAGATCGGCCAGTGTATAAGGGCCATATTCTGTGAGCTGGCGTTGAATGTAATAGTTCATTCCTTACCCATGTTGGTTAGCTGAAATTTAGCCCAGTGCTGTCTTTGTCCACAATACAAATCTCGATGATGGCCGAGATCCAGGAGATGATGCCGAGGTAACCCAGAGTGAGGACCGTCAAACATAGCTGGCCGACAGCCCTGCCGGTGTATCCTCCATAAAAATTGTGGATTCCCAGCGCGCCGAGAAAAATCCCCAGCACGATGTACGTGCTCCTGCTCTTTTGCGATCGTCCGTACGCAATCGCCGGAGGCACGTACTGATAGCCCGGCGCAGGCAGGCCATCCACCGGCGCCGGAGCGGCCGCAGCAGCTTGGGACAAGCCCAAAGGGCCGCCGTAAATCGACGGCGGATACTGCGGAGTGCTTGCGCGTTGAGCGGGAATGTAAGACTGTACCGCCGGAGTATACGGTTGGGCGGGCAGGTTCACCGCGCGCAAATCGCTTTGCGAGACCTGGAGTTTGGGATCGTCAGCGGGAGCGCGGGAGCAGCCGAAGACCGTGCACCCTCCGTTTTCGCGATAGCAATCTTCATGATGCGGCGTTCCGCAAGCGGTACAAAAGATCCTGGGCGGAGCGCTCTCTTCGAAAGGCATGCGGCAGTAAGGACAGACAGGTTCGGTCATCAGTTTCTCTGCCTTTCACGGAAGTGGAATGCATAGCGGCCGATCTGGATGAGATCGCCGCTCTGCAATGCACGCGTCCGGGTGGGTTGACCTGAAACAAAGATCGGTCCGGCGGAATACAGGAACGTCTGCGCCCCACGCATCTCGATTCTTCCATGCTCAGAAAGGATGGAGTTGTCTTTGAACAGGTAGATATCGCACTTCTGGCTGCTGCCGATGGTGGTGAGCGGCTTGTACAAAATGAACTGTTTGCCCGCCAGCGGGCCGGAGGCCACATACAGCCAGCGGTCTTTTAACGCACTCTCGACGATGCCGATGGCAACGCCGGTAGCCAGGCCGATCAGACCGAAGCCAACCGCGCGGCTGGGACCGCCCATCCCCGTCATCATGCTGATAGGATCGAAAAGAACGCCACCAACACCGCCACCAATGATCGCGCCGATCACGCCGTAGCGTCCTTTCTTGGCCGAGCGGTCCACCAGGCCGTAGACAATGCCGGCCGCGGCGGCAAAAACCATCCAGGCCAGGCTCCGGGCAATCCAAAATGCCGGGTTCTTGTAAGTGGTTACGCCCAGCGCCATGCAGATCTCTTTTCCAACCGTGAAAACAAGGCCTCCGGCAAACATGAAAACGAGGGCAAAAACAAAGCCGAGCGGCAGGCTGAGCCCGCCCCGTAACAGGGCTTTCTGCATCGAACGTTCCACAATGCTTTCCGCTATGCTAAAAGCAAGACACAGGAACGTGAGCACCATTGGGACCATGAGCAGGGTGAGCAAAACATGTTTCCCGCTGCGGTCGCCGTCAATGAAGAAGGGTTCGGCGATTCCCCAGCCCAGGAGCGCACCCAGCAAGCCAGCCACTCCCAGATAAAACCAGCCTTGCAGCAGAATGTTGGATTTCGCCTCTGTGCCGGCAACGGGCTCGGCGCCTGCCGCCGCAATGGTGCCGTATTGCCTGGCCCCGGCAGCCACCGGCGTCATACCGTCGCTCAGGCTCTCACTGCGCACCTCAACTTTGGCCAGATCTTCAACTGTGATCTTCAACGTCGGTTTGTCGTCAATGTTTGCCATCGTTTCCTTTTTGCGCGGGAGTCTTCTCCAGCGGCGAGACTTGCGGCGGAGTGGCTGGCGCACTCTTTGCTTGAGGCGCAACCGGCACTTGAGGTGCGGGCCCGGCTTGCGGCGCCGGCGCTACAGGAGCAGCGGGCGCGAGCAATGAGGGTTGGAGCTGCCGCAATATATCCTGGCAAGATTCCACCGGGTGCTGCGCTATCTGCTGGCAGGCTGCAAGCTGTTCCGACATGTTCCCGAGCGCCCGAGCCACTTGCCAGTCACGCAAAAAATAACCCAGCGCAAGCCCAAGAACCACAGCAGCCAGGTATCCCAGACCCATGCTCGTCCATCGCACCCATGCCGGCTCCTCCGGTTCGCCCTGGCGGCGAACTTTGACCATCGAATCAAGCGCAGCATCCTCATCTTCGTAATCATTCACGCCGGAAGCAGAGACCTCGATATTCTGCGAATATCCAACGCGGATCGCAGTGAGTTTTTCGATCTTTTCCCCGACCCAGCCAAAGCATCCTTCCTCATCAGTGTGCGGATCGTAGACCCAAGCTACCTGCTGCGGATTGGAGAAGAAATTCTGCTGGATAAAAAGATCATGCTCAGAGAGAAACACGCCAAATCCGGGATGGGAGTGGTACCAGCCGACAATCTTGTGATCAGGAAATTCTTTGTCCTTGATTTTGTAAATGTGCTCCCAGGTATCCTGGGTGAAGGTGACGTGGGCGCCGCCCTGGGCCGCATTGTTGCCCGGGATGCAGGCTTCCACCATCATGCGCTCGTGCTCAGTGCTGCCGATCAGCACGCCACAAACCTCGGCCTTCATGGAGGTGCGAGCATGCTGGCGGATCTTGCGCGCCACCTCCGCTTCCATCACCACCGGCTGCGTGGACACTCTGATCTTTACTTTGGCCGCCTTTGCCATCAGTGTGAAGCTCCCATGGCCAACTGGCCCAGCATTTGTTTCTTATCTCCGGCGATCAAGTATGCTACTTCGCGCTCGGCAGAGCGCGCGCTGAAAACGTCAAACAGAGGAAGTCCAAGCCGGTCCAGCGTACGATCGCCAAAAGGTTCCTGGCCGCTGTAACCGTGCGCGGTAATCACGGCACGCATCTGTCCGCATGCGGGGCATTTCCCGCGAGCGTATGGCACGGTACCGACGGCCGTGAACAACTCTTCTTCTGCGCCGCAGCCCGGGCAAGCCAGCTTGTGAATAATGTCACGGCTGAATTCCAGGATGACTTCCTGCGAACCTAGTTGTCGCCGCGTACGAGCCAGGAGTTGCGCCAGCGTGAGCTCAGCCGACGTCTCCTCAAGAGAAATAAGCTCTGCGAAAGTGTGGTGGCTCATGCAGTCTGCATTTTCGGTGTACTCAACTTTGTAGGAAGTATGGTTGAGCCCTTCAAAAATGAAGCCTTTGCCGGCCAGCACGGGCAGACCGTGAAGCAACTTTACCGCCTCCTGCACCTGCAGCCCGGCGATGATGGAAGAGATGGTTGGCGTGGTAGCCACTTTGCCTTCGGTGTCACTTTCAAGCGCCAGCAGATTGCAGGACATGCGCTTGTTGAGGATGGCCCAGTCAGTCTCGCCCAAGGTGCATTCATAGCAGGGCGGCTTGCCGGGAAGAAAGAGCCGGGCCACACCATTGATTCCCTCGATAGCGCCGTCGATCCACGGCTTATTCATCTTCCAACAGGCGCGATTAATCCACAGCCGGGCTTCGCGATTGTCCAGGCCGGCCAGCACTACGTCAGCCCAGGCGAACAAGCCGAGTCCCAGGCCATGCACCACGTTGGCGGTAATGGGATGGACCTGTGCTTCAGGAAAAATGTTTCTGACTGCATCAGCAGCCACGTCAGCTTTGCGCCGTCCTACGTCGGCGGCGCGATAAAGAATGCTGCGGGAGAGGTTAGAAGCGTCGATGGAATCAAGATCGACGATGACAATGTTGGCAAAGCCGAGAAGCGCCAGGTTCTTGAGAATCTCATTGCCCAGCGCGCCAGCGCCGATCACCAGCACGCGCGCCGAGCCCAGCTTTTCCTGGTCCCACCATCCGATAAGACGAAACCGGCTGAAACGGTCTTCATTCAAGCCGACATCCCCGCCGACGGCGCGAATGGCCGGGCCGGCCGGCGATTCCAGGGACTTGCTCATCGCGCTCCTGCGGTGATTTCCGGTTGCAGGCGCAGAATGTCGCCGTCTTTCACAGCGGCGTCAGCCAGCGTTTGTGAATCCTGGACCTGGCGGCCCGAGTTCTTGTGATGAAATTTGTAGCTCAACGGAGCGCCGTCAGGGCCGTTCTGCGGCAGTTGCAGCTTGTCCACCAGCACGGCGATGATGCGGTTCGCCGGCGCATCATCCGGCAGTTCCACCGGGACACGCTTGTTTTCCGTTGAATCGTAAATAGTGACGGTAATGTTTGCCATGTTTTGAAGTTTTCCTATCGCGCAGCCACCGCGTCGGCCGGTCCCCTGCGCACCTTGGCGCGATGTACAAAGTCTGAGAGCAGGTTTTTGGGCGCGGTGCCACCGGTAACGATCTCCCAGTCGGCTTCATGCAACAGGGCGTCAGTGCTGACGGCAAAATTCAGGTTCTCCGCTTCCGGTTCCATGGAACGCGCCACCTTGGAAGTAACAATGCCGAGCAGATTACCGTATTCATCGTAGACCGGGCCGCCGCTGTTGCCGGGACTGATGGGGGCTGAGACCTGCAGGACGTCATTGCCGGGCGTGCGGGACACAATCCCGTTGCTGACAGAAAAATTCAGCCCTTCCGGATGACCGATGACAAAGATCCTTTCGCCCATCTGCACGCTGTTGTAAGTAGCTACAGGCTGGGTGAATTCGCCGCTGTCGCCAAAACGGCGCTCCAGCCATAGCAAGGCCACGTCGAACCGTTTGTGACGGCCCACAACCTGCGCCGCAGCCCAGCCATTCATACCCACAGAGACCATCACCTGCTGCACTCCACTGCGTCCGCGCCAGCCTTCGCCATCGGCCACGTGCCGCGCGGTTGCCAGCAGGTAGCCGTGAGAATCAGCGTGCAGAATCAGCGCTGCGCCCAGCAGACCGGAGGTGCCATAAGATTGCTGGAACCAACGCTTTGCGGCCGGCGAGGCCATCAACACGAGAGGCTTCAGGGTTGAACTCAGTTCCACACTCGACATCACTTTACTGGCGGGAAGCGTGGGAAAGTTGCTGCGCTCGTCCAGGTCAGACAGGGCCGAACTAATGGCGTCCGGCGCCGGAGCCCATGAGAACGAGACCATCAAAATCGTGAAAATAGTAGAAAGAAGGCCGCTGATGATGAATAGGGTCAGGAGATAGGACGCCCAGGTCTGCCGCACTCTTGGAGGCTGGCCGCGCACTGAGACGCGCAGAACCAGCGCCGCCAGGCATAACAACGGCAGCACAAGAACCAAAGGTGCAAGCAGTAGCCGGGCCCAGATCGGGACCGGGTTGGGCACTTTGGGACGTATTTCCGGCGCGGCTTGCACAGGTATCTGCGCCTGGGCAACTTCCTGAGTAGTGATTACGATAGGATCCATGAGAAATTTCTAGTTCACACCTGGGGGAGTTAATGCGGCAGTGAATGATACACAATAAACTGGAATGCTCATTTTTATAATGGCCTCCACGCCCAAAGCAAGGAAAACTATCAATATAAAGTCCATTTAGTGTAACCCCGGCCTTGAACGAAAGCATCCAGCAGAATGCCTTAGCAAACAGCCGCTGCGGAAGTTGCTTACCTAGTCGACTGACTGATGCTGCCCCATGGAGCCGCCTGTGCGAGGGCGGCAAGGTGGTGGGAACTCATTGGGTGTGAGCTGGGAATCATTGGGGACTCTTTTGGTCAAGGCGGACTCGGGTTCGACTGGAGAATCCTTCGCGCAATCGAATCCTTCCGCTTCGTCGCACCCGAAGCCGGCATCGGCGATCTTTCCGACAAGCCACTCTGGAAATCGTGGCATCACCCTAAGCCGTGGAGTTCATCGTTAGCGCGATCCCGGCAGCACAAGGCTCTACTGTAAGCCGTCCTCGAAGAACGGGGCGTCTAAACCATGGATCTGCTTGATACAAAATAGCTTAGTGATTGCCAGGTCGAGCACTTTGATGGCACAGAAGTGGGCCGATTTATCGTTTGCCAGGTCTGCAAGCGAAAAGGCGGGAAGCCATTGAGCACTTGCTTTTTTGTGGCCGGAATCGACCTTTTGGTGTTAAATGTATGCCTTCGCGTTGCAGATTAGAATTCACTAATCATTTTGGCGTATTGCCGATTTTGTACGAGAAGATTCTTGCTCGGTCTCTGAAAGCCGCAATCTGTCTTATAATGTCAGGCAAAAAATGGAAACAAATTTAAGAACCGATAAACTCCTGGATCAGATCGGCTGGAAACTCCTGCATGAACTGCAGATCAATGGACGTCTCTCTTACGCCGAACTCGGCCGCCGCGTGGGGTTGACAACTCCGGCAGTGGTGGAACGAGTGAAGCGCATGGAGGAGGCTGGCATCATCGTGGGCTATCACGCTGATGTTGATCCCATGAAAGTTGGAATGCCCATCACCGCGTTTATCCGCATGTCAGTTGTGGGTGACGTGTTTACCCGCATCACCGCCGTGGTGAAGAATTCACCCGAGGTGGTGGAATGCCATCGTGGCACTGGAGCCGATTCGTTCATTATGAAGGTCCACGTGCGCTCGGTGGAGCACCTGGAATCTCTCATCGACCGGCTGACCCCATTTGGCACCACGTCGACTTCAATTGTTTTGTCATCACCGGTGGAGAAGCGCGCCATCAATCGCATGGAAGAGGCGCAGCACGCGCAAACAGCCCAGGCAGCGCCACGCAAGTAAAAGAAATCGCCGAGATCGCTGCGGAATCGCCGGAATCGGAAAATCGAAATCTCACCACTGATTAACACGGATCAACACTGATCCAGATTGTCTTTCCAATATTGGTCGATTTCTGCGATCAAAAACGCGCCGAGGATGGCGAAGATTCACCCGATCCCGTGCGATTACGCGCGATCCCGGCGATTCCGGCGATCTCAACTCTCATCTCATCTTTGCTCTTTCATATTGGACCGGCCATTTAATCTCGTACCCCAGAGCGTGCGCGGCCAGCAGAGGCCAGTAGGGCTCGCGCAGAAATTGGCGAGCGAGAACCACCACATCAGCCTGACTGGAGCGCACAATCTGATCGGCTTGAGCGGGATCTGTGATCATGCCTACGGCGGCGGTGAGCACGCCGGCCTGGCGACGCACCTGCTCGGCGAATGCCACCTGATATCCAGGCCCAACTGGAATCTTCACGTGCGGCACATTGCCGCCGGAGGAACAATCGAACAGGTCGACGCCTAGTGGCTGGAGCGTCCGCGCCAGCGCGATTGATTCTTCCACCGTCCAGCCGCCCTCGACCCAATCCGTGGCGGAGATGCGCATCCAGAGCGGATATTTCTCCGGCCAGACTTTTCTCACCACAGTGACCACTTCGCAAGCCATGCGTATGCGGTTCGCGAAAGAGCCGCCGTACTGGTCTGTGCGCTGATTGCTGAGCGGTGAGAGAAATGAATGCAGCAGATATCCATGAGCGCCGTGCAGCTCAATGAGTCGCGCGCCCGCGGCCTGCGCCCGGCCGGCAGCGTCAGCAAATGCTTGCACGATGCCGGCGATCTCAGCAACGCTGAGTGCGTGCGGAGCCTGATAGCCCTCGGCGAACGGCAACGGGCTGGGAGCAAAGATGGGCGTCCATCCGCCTTCCGCGGGTGAGATCGGCCTGCTTCCATTCCAGGGCTGGCTGGTGCTGGCTTTGCGACCGGCATGCGCAAGCTGAATTCCGGGCACCGCTCCTTGTTCGGCGATGAAGGAAAAGGCGCGGCGCAGCGGCTCGACGTGCGCGTCTGTCCATATGCCCAGGTCCTGCGGGCTGATGCGGCCGTCGGCGGTGACCGCGGTGGCTTCCGCAATCACAGCGGCGGCACGCCCCACAGCGCGGCTTCCCAGATGAACAAAATGCCAATCGGTGGCGAAGCCATCTTTGCACGAGTACTGGCACATGGGTGAAACCACGATGCGATGCGGAAATTCGACATCGCGCATTTTTAGAGGCTCGAATAAGTGAGACATGGTGAGCGCTTTTTATTGTAAAGGGTGGCAGTGGCTGGAGCAGGCGGTGACTTGTGCAAGCCTTTTCCTTTTCCGCGAGGGACATGCACCTTGGGAAGCACCTGTCTAAGAACTTTTGCCAGTTGAAATTTAGGTAGAAATGAGTCAGATTTGGTGCATGGCGCAGAAGAAGTCCAAGGATGAGTGGGGAACCGGGGCGCGCGAAGGTTATGAGGACCGCGGCTCGTTTCGTCCGCCGCGTGCGTCCGCGAAAGAGCCGGGAAGCCCTCTGCTGCGTACGCTTGGCGGCATCGCCATTGTCGGCGGGATCTGCTGGGGCGCCTACCTTATGACCGCGAACGGCCTTGCTGTTTCCGCTTTGCAACAGAACCATGGCCCAATCGCAATCGTTGCCCTGGGAGTGCTTGCTTCCGTGCTGGGCAAATATCTGCGTGCCTAACCTGTTTCCTTCAGATCGGTACTGATCTCCCTTAGAAACGCGGCTTTCTGCGCGCGTTGATTAACCTACATTTCCGTCTTAGCGGCAAGCCTCTGATTCCACTGGACATGAACATGTTCAAAATTATGCTTGACAGCCTGCTGTGCTTTGGCTATTCTTGTTTTGAACACGTTCAATATACTTTTTAGGAGGTTTTAGCGGCCATGTATAACAACGAAACAACCATCGTCGTCAGCTATGTGGTTTATCTGTTGATCAGCGTTACTTTGACCGTATGGGTGGCACGCACCCTGCATAAGCGCGGCGCCATCTTCCTGGTGGACGCCTTTCAAGGCAATGCCGAACTCGCGGCCTCCGTCAATCATCTGCTGGTCGTCGGCTTTTATCTGATCAACATCGGCTTTGTCACGCTGGCGCTCAAGAGCACCGCGGTGATCGGCAACTCTCGCGCGGCGATTGAGATGCTGAGCGACAAGCTGGGCTTTGTCCTGCTCACGCTGGGCTGCATGCACTTCTTCAATCTCTTTGTCTTCTCGCGCATTCGCGCGCACGGACGCAACAATGGACCACGGCGTCCACCGGTGGCGCCGGACGCGGTGTTGCGGGTGGCGGTGCCGAGGTAAGA
>Ga0137395_10000010_pt1 | contig 47168 bp, 66 predicted proteins | sample czobulk216metaG_FD_108283 | JGI IMG/M metagenome (GOLD analysis project Ga0137395, IMG submission 108283) | Vadose zone soil microbial communities from Angelo Coast Range Reserve, California, USA - czobulk2.16 metaG | ecosystem: Environmental > Terrestrial > Soil > Vadose zone | place: USA...
GAAGCTTCGTCAGCTGAGCGGGCTGAATTTGAGGCTCCCGTCGAAAGGTTCTCGATATTTGCCATTGCCGCCGTGCGTGCGCGGTCGAGTATGTTGCCCTGATGAATCTGCTCGCTTCCGCCACCGAGGCCCCTTCGCAAGAGTGAGAAGTTGGTTTGCCGCTGCGCTTCAGCTGTCTGCTCATCGAGCGGCTGTTGCTGATAATCCTGAACTGCTTTTGCGATATCAGCGTAAGACTTGTTTCGAGCTGCGAAGTTGGCAGCAGCAACCGGATCCCATGTGCTGGTAGGGGTGCTGGCAGGAACGCCACTGGAAGGCCGCGCATTTGGATCAGGAAATATCCGCAATCCGCCGGAAGTCCCGGGTGCCGCATTGGGGTCCACTGCACCCCCGGGCTGGTAGCCGAAGATCCTGTTGACCGTGGCGATGGAGCTATTCTTCGCCGCCTGCTCCGCATCCGCGCGAGCTTGAGCATCGGCAGCTCCGGTATCTGTCGGAGGGAGGAATGTCTGATCCAACTTACCGGTGATCCTCGGACCGGTATCACCGGAAGGAAGGCCCAAAGGCTGCCCCGGACCAAGGGGATCGAAACGCCCCCGCCCGCCGCCGATACTCAAGTGCCGACCGAGCTTATTGGTCGCGTGTCCTGCGCCGCTGAATGCGCCAGCCATTAAGGCACCATCCCGTAACTGAGGAGGTCCTCACGGTGAGCCCCTCCACAAACCATCCGACCTTCGAAGTTGAACCTCAGATGCTCGAGCAATCTTACCGCCCCTTCAGAATCGAGGCATTGAGCTTGCAGCCTGTGGAATCCAGTTCCATCGAAAATGCCCTTCACAAGACGTTGGGTGAAGCTGTAGAGCTCCTTTGGCCTGTCCCAGCCTTGATCGGTGCAGATGAGCCACAAGTGGGCAACTCCCTTGATCGGCTCTGCAATCCCGCCCACTGCGACGGGAAGATTGTCGATCACGCGCGCCCAGCGGGTGAGGGTCTCTTCGAAACGACGAATGGCGAACATCTCCAGATTCTGATCCCCGATAAAGGCGCGGATGCTACGCAAATCTTCCTCGCGCGCGTTCGCGATCACGTAAGCCAGATCGACAAGGGTCGCTTGCCTGATCATGGGCCTCCTGAAATCCCGAGATCGTTGTAATAGATCTTGAGCCAATCGAGCTTGAAAGCTTCCCCGGCGGCATGGGTGAATACAGGGGCAACTTCTTCCGCCATCACCTCGAGCGGGATGATCGGACCCGGCCTCGTATCCGAACTGAGAGTGACGGTATCGGTGATCTTGGTCGGATCGCGAGGGTCGAACCGCAAAGCCAGTGTGCAAGTTCCCTGAACCACCGCATCGACCGCGTAGATCTGCTTCATATGCCCACCGAGCTTCAGATCGAGGTAAGGCATTTCGATCAAGACGCTAACCGTGACACCGTCATCGGTGAATTGCGTCGGATCCAGCCGGTAGACCGCGTCACCGGAACGAAGATAGAGAAATTGATTCAGCGGAGCAAAATCATCGACAGTGAAGGGAAATATGTACTGCGACCATGCGGAAATCTTCGAGGTGCGGGAGAAGGTGAAGACCCAGATCGTCGTACCCACGGCGAGCCAGTATTGCCCCAGCCCGGGGACGTAAGCCCCGATCGGAGTGCCTGTGAGGGTCGGTACGACCAGAGTATCGATCGGCGATCCGACATCCACATCTTGCATATTGCTGGTGAATGCCGCGATCGTGAGGGATCGAACTCCCATGGCGGATGCAAAAAAGATATCCGTTGAGAATGCAGCTGGTGTCCTTGGGAAAGGACAACCGACGCCGTAGATCCTCTGGAAGAGGGCGTTATTTGTCGGGTTCTGATCGACGGTCCACATCTGGGCACCGTCCTTGAAGAAAATCCCGAGCTTATTCTGGTACTGTCCCAAGGCAGTCACCACCTGAGACCCGTCTTGCTGGATTCCGGGGGAAATGAATCCCGCATCGGTGACCCCTGTCCAATTTCTCGGATTGCCTGCCGCGCTGAACCTGACAGTTGAACCTTCTCCAGCACCAGCGGCCCATATTTTAGAAGCTGAAAGAGAGACGGCTTTGGTCTGCGGGCAGTTGGGATCGGTGATTCTCGTGGGGCTTGTCCCGTCAAGGTAATGATGCCACACGGATCCGTCGGCATATTCGACCACGGCATACAAAAAGCCGAGGAACGGGAGACAGAAGTGCGCTCGCACGACAGATTGGCTCAGCGTCGGGTGCGGGACTTTATTCGCGACGAAGAGAGGATTCGCATGAACGATCGTCCCGTTCTCGTAGAAGGTGTTCAGGACTCCCAGCGCTGGCCGGAGGCCTTTTGTCCCGGCTTCCAACGTCGCGACCTTGACTGCTGCGGGCCTTTTTGTCAGGGTGTGGCCGGTATTGACGTAAGCATTCTGCAGAACGCGAAGCCGATTCGCATCGCTTACCGACGGACCTTTCCGGAGATCAAGCCCGAGGTCGAACTTGTCGTAAGTGATCTCGGCCACTCAATCCGCCGCGATGACATTGACAGAGTAAGTGAAGCTCGTGGCGGCGGAATGGACCGCCTCCACCCGGATGGTATCCGGAAGGAAGTCATTCACCGAAACGTTGGCGGTCACGGGAGCACCGGGGTAAATCGAGAGGACCACAGTCGATACTGCCACGATTGCCGCCGAGGCAAGGAGGGTGAAGTACTTCCCGCTCAGCTTGTCCTTCCCTTTCACGGTGAAGGTCACCGTGTCGACCCCGGGAACGACAGTCATATCGATCACCACCTTGCACCCGAGGTAAGGCCTGACATCGATATCAGCGCTATTGGAGCTCGCGGTGCGCGCGGCGGATGCGAATGCGGTATTGTTTGCAGTCTCTGCTGGCAAGGGCATGAGTTTCTCCTACACGACGATAGGCTTCGGAAGCGGAGTGGGATCAAGAGAAGGATGAGAAGGTCGGTCTCTCCTGAATCGTCCTTCTCCGAAGGAGTGCCTCTTCAATCGAGAGAGCAGTTGCGTCAGCTGATCGCCGTAAATCTTCGCATCCGGCTGGCGATATTGCGCCTTCGCGGTCGCGAGGGCGTAGAGGAAGATGATATCGTCATCGATCGTGGGCAAGTCCGCATCCTGAGAAAACCTGCCCAACGACTTCACATACCACACCCGGATCGAGTAAACACGATCGGCGGCAGGCCAGATCTCCAACTGATCGCGAGGCTCATAACGCTGCGGGTAGGGTTGGTTGGTGGTGATGTTGTACCACTCATTCGGAATTCCCTCGTGCATCGGGAGCCATTGCGAGGTGGGAGAAACGCCCGCATTCACAGCCATCCTTTGGATTCGGCTCTTATTCGCATCTGACGGAAAGTCGATGAAGTTCTGCCCGATACCGAGGCTCAAGTCTGGCTTCAGGTTGGTTTCCGTCGTGAGGCCTGTCCTCACCGAGAGGACGTTGAAATCGAACTGCTCGTAGAGAAAACTCTGCGCGGATCGAAGAAACGAATCGATCACGGGCCCCGTGATGCCCGAGTTCGGCCCGGTCGAGGCAAAGCCAAGCCGATCGCGCAACTCGGCGCGAAGGGCTTGGAGTGCTCTGGAGGGCGGATAGCTCATGCGGCCTTGTCGAGTTCTTCAGGGACTTCAGGGACCGGCTCGGAGGAAGGTCCGTCTGTTTCCACATCGATCGCCCCAGCACCGTGGATCGCGGAAAGACGAGCGATGAGGCCTTCTTCCGTCTCCCCGATCATCGGCTCGACCGGGATCCTGCTCGCGTCACGCCTTACGAAAATCCTGCTCATGTTCCCTCCGTTTGCGGTTCATCTTGCGGGGTGAGGAGCGCAATCAGCTCGTTCCTCGTGTTCGACTTCTCGTACAGAATCCCTTCCCGGTCGAGCTTCTCCCGAAGCTCGGCGATGCTCATTTCCTCGATACTCTTCACCCCGAGGGATTTGGTGAAACGCCCTTCGCGGAATTGCCCGTAGACGTACTCTACATTGGCGATCTTGTACTCGTGATGCATCCCGTAGACGTCCACCATCCGCCGGTACTCCTCCTGCGGCTCGCCCTTGAATTCTTCACCGAGATGCAGCTGACGACCGAGAAGCTCAGCAGTGCTGACTTCCTCGATCTCGATCTCCTTCTTCGCGATCGCGAGCTTGATCGGATGATCGATCGGCATATCCTTCAGGATCACCGCTTGCGTCGAGCCCTTGATCACGGTCGCCTTCAAGGACTTCGGGGCGAGATCCCTGAGCGAGAGACGACGTACCGCCCCCTCGCCATGGATCGTGTCGAGGATCGCCACCTCATGCTCGAAGCACGTGATCGGAGTCGAGTCGGTCACCCCGCGCTGAACTACTACCAGTACACGCTTGCTCATTTTTGTCTCCTTGGGTTAAAGAAAAAAGCCCCCGGGCCGTTGCCGGTCGGGGGCTTCCGCACAGCCGTGCTTCTACGCTACAGAGAGAACTGCTTGCGCGTTCGACCGGCTCAGGGTCTCCGCCCCGCGCCACGTCATTCCCCAGTAGTACTCGTACTTGTCATACGCCCTCGGGGGTTTGCGGGTGATCATGTCGTGACCTTGCAGAGGCCGCAGGCGGAGGTACTTGGTGTTCATCATGTACATCCGCTTGTCCCACGGGGTGCCGGGGCCGTAGAGGGTATCCAGATCGGCGAACTCCGGGCTCCACTCCATCGGCACGCCATGGAAGGCGAACTGGTCGAGCTCCGTCCCAGCCTTGACTTCACGGAAGATCGCGACTGAACCGTAATCCACGCGACCGAAGGTCTTGGTCATGAATTGACGGAACCCGTCGAGGAAAAGCCCACCAGCGATGATCTTGTTGGGACGCCCGCCGTTACGGACGCAGGCGCGCCACGAGATTTCCATCTGATCGAGGATATTCCCGGTAGTGGTGGTGGTGGTGAGGCCGGTGGATGCGGTATTCCTCCACCAGATGTTGGACGCGAGGGAACGGTCGATCGATCCGACGACCCCGGTGGTCGGGGTGAGGGAGACGAGAGCATCCAGCCCCACGACCGCATCGGCGGATTGCGTGCCGTCGAGGTGCAGCGCTTGGCTGAACTTCTCCTCGAAACCGAGCCTCAGGATTTCCGACTGCTCCTGAAAGAGGTTCGTCAGCTGGAGCTTCTCCGCATCCGACGCATCGGTCGCGGCGTGGGAATTCTCATTGATGATGATCCCGTTTTGCGCCAGACGATCCTCGTCCAACGCGAAGCCGTCATGCGCCGCGCGCCACGCGAAGAGGGTCACTTCGATCGACTGCCGACGGTTGTAGGTGACGACTTGCGCCCCGTTGAACCACTGGAAGTTCGATTGGTACCTGTAGCGCAGCTGCTCGGAGATGTACTGCTTTGCGCCCGGGGCTTCCTGCTTCGATGCCATGAGCGCCTTGAGGAACGGACGTTCGACCGCGATCTGGTCGATCGGATTATTTCTGAGGTAATAATCCAAACCTATTTTCCCTGCGTCTACGATGTCCTGTGAGCTAAAAGGCATTTTGGATCTCCAAATTCTTGGAGGACTTCTCGCGATTCACCGACTTCGTCACGACTCGCAAATTTCCTTCCAAGTGAAGTCCGCACACGCCGTGTCCGCGAAGCGGGACGACATGATCGACTTCCCAAGGAATGCCTGTGGCTTTCGTTCTCAACGATGCGAGATCGTAAATCTCTCGCATGAAGAAAAGATTGGCCCAAGCTGGCGTGGCACTTTTTATGACCTTGCGCCGATGCGAAAGATGAATCTTCGCAGTTAAAAACGCGCGTTCCTTATTCGCTTGATACCAAATCGCTGTTCTCGCGCGGGCACGAGCCATATAGACAGGATCATGCTTTTGCGTTGAATGGTAAAAAGCTAATGAACGAACTCGCGCCTCGGCGCGAACACGGTCTCGATGCCTTGCCCGAAACTCGCGAGAGCGTTTCGCCGCATGACCGCTTTCGCGATCTCTACGGTGCCACGCCTTTTGCGCTTCTGGGTCTTTGAACGGCAAAGAATCCCTCTCGCAAAACTGAAACGGTCGGGCCAATTCAGGCCCCTCTAGTCGATGACGAATCGACTTTCAGTCTGCGGGAGGCGAAACCGCGTACAGCCTCATGCGGGAGGTGATCCCCGCTTACACCGTCCGGTGAACGATTCCGGTACTCAGTTCGGTCTTCCCGGTGGCGTGTGGCCCCATTGCGCTTCGAACATCGACTTCGGCTCCGTTACAGCACCTGTCGGAGCCCCGCCTGCTCGAATGGGCCTCGCACCCGGTACCGCTGCTGGAACCTTCTCCACCGTGATATTGGCGTAAGCGAGCTTCAGCGTCGGCAACCACTGGTGAGGCAGGTAAGTCTTTACTACCTCATCAACGATAGGTAGCAGCTTACCCTCCTTGATCTTGAAGTCAAGATCGTTCTCGGAGAGTTCCTTGGTCCACGCGCCGATCGCGTCGAGGGACTCGTGCACGCTTTTCAACGTCTGCTCATCCGTCTGTCTTTTCGAGCCTTGCTCCGCCGCGTTGCGCCGGGCTGCCTCTTCGCGGGCCGCATTCTCGCGCCGGTTCTTGGCGATCTCGAGGGCCGCATCTTCGGTGATTTTGAAGTCGCTGACTTGCGTCTTAAGGTCGGGAAAGTCTTCCAAGAGATCGTACCCGGGGATCTTTTTCCCCATCCGCTGGGCGAGGGCTTTGTATTCCGCCTCGACCACCTTAAAGGCCGTCTCCAGATTTCCGCTCTTGACTGCTTGGTTGTAGGCCAGCATCCGGTCGAAATCTTCGGGGCTGGTCTGGGTGTCCTTCAAGATCTTCTGAAACCCGAGCAAGGTCGACTCGAGCTCCTTGTGAGCCCCGCTGACGCGCGCGAGCTCTGTCGCTTGCTCCTTGACGGTGGCCGAGAGGGCCCTGAAGCGCTCTTGGGCGGGTGCGCTCAGCCCTTCAGGCAACTCATGGAGCGTCTTCGGGTCGGGTTTTTTGTCCTTCTTGTCGTCGGGTTTTGCGTCTGTTTTGGCCTCTTTCGACGGCTTTTCCTTGTCGCCTATAGGGGTTTTCGCCTCTTTCTCCGGTTTCGTCGCATCTGGAGCTGGTTTTTCTGGGATTTCCTTCCCTGCGGCCCTTGCGGTGCTCTTGAAGGACTCCTCCAAGGCCTCACGCATCGATTTCGGACCTTCAGGGGCTGGCTTCTCTGCAGGCTTCTCGGTACTCTTGTCACCGGGGGCCGGTTCGGCATCCGATGGCTCCGGGGAGTCACCGGCAACTTCAGCCGCCCCGGCTCCCTTCCCTTCAGCACCCCCGCCTTCAGGAACCGCCATCATCACGAGCGGCAGCAGCCATTTGAAACTCAACAATTCGAACATTGTTCTCTCCTAGTAAAGAAGCAGCCACTCCTCATCCGACTGGAGCAGGGCGAGTTTAGCGCGAATCGCCTCAAGGTCGGTATATTCCAGTGCAGCACCCTTTTCGTCTTGTAGCGCGACGAACGCTGCTGCAGCCGCTTGAGCGACTCTGGGCTCATCGAGCGCGATCCGTGGAGGAATCCCCTTTCCTCCGGGCTTCGCCTTGATCGACTTCTCCTCCTCACGTTCGAGCTTGCGGATCTTCCTCCGGTAGATCTTGACCTCGATCGGCCAGCGTGCGCCCAGTTCAGGGGCGGTAGCAACTTCCGGTGACGCATCGTCAGGCAACGGGCTGCTATTGAAATCCTGTAGATCGGCATCATCGAGTTCATCGGGCTGAAGGGAGGCATCGTCGTAAGGTTGCTGGTAGTCAGGATCTGGAACAAATTCATCGGAAAGTGGGTCGTTGTTGAAGCCCTCCTGCTCCTCAGAATCCTCAGACTGGTTGCTCGCATCCTCGACGTAGACGGCATCGGCACTAAAATCTGCCGACAACGGCGCGTCACTGAATCCTTCGAGGAGCTCATCATCATCATCGGTCGAGCCTTCACTCGTGAGGGGCCCTTCGATCTCGGGCGCGAGAGGCGCATCGGAGAATCCCTCAATGAGCTCATCCTCCTCCTGCTGCCCGCTCGCATCGTCACTCGGGAGAGGCCCGAATAGTTCTACTGCAGCTGGAGCATCGTGTGTGCTTTCGAGGAGCTCATCCTCCTCGAGCTGTGCATTGGAATCTTCGCTAGTGAGGGGGCCGTCGTCGATTTCAACCGGACGAGGAGTATCAACAAAACCTTCGAGCTCTTGTTCATCCTCAAGCTGATTACTCGCGTCTTCCGGCGCAATCTGGTCAGCGACAAGAGCCGGGAAGGGCGCATCCGCGAACCCTTCAGCGAACTCGTCCTCCTCGACAGGCTGAACTTCGAGCTGTTGAGGAAGATCCTGCGCGGGTGGCGCATTGGGCGATAGGGGATCAGCCGTGAAGTCCTGAACTTCGGACGATTCTTCAGGCTCGACAGGTTGAAGGGAGCCATCCTCAACCTCGATCGTGGTGATGGCGGGAGATTCGGGCGGAGCTTGCGCCCAATAATCAGGCCAGAGCCACTCCTCATCCGGCTCCTCGGATTGATCAGGAAAATACGAAATCAGCTGATCAGTCTGCGCTGGGAAGTTCGGAGAAAGTGGACTGATATCGAAACCTTGAACCTCATGCTGCTCCTCCGTCTCGACAGGTTGCATCGATCCATCTTCATAGGAATAGACCTTGTCATCGCTCGCCGCTAGGGCTTTGTACTCTGTCGCAAATGCTGCCCAGCCACCTACGCCGGGAAGTCCAGCCCCTTGTGTCGAGTAGGTAATCGTGACGGCGGAAGTGCTGCTGCCATTCAGCCAGTGCATCCATCCGTCATCGTTATTCATCCCCCTGTTGCCGTCCTGCCCGGTGAAGGGGTCGACATCCGGCACGCCACCATTCGCCGAGGTCGGGATCGTTACCCCGCTGATGGTCATGCCTTCGATCGGGCAGGCGGCGATGATGAGAGCATTTTGGTTCTGCGGCGTGATCGCCACCGTGGCGAGATCGCCGTTAGCGTTCTGAGTGCCGTTCGTAGTTACCGTCTGCACCCGTCCACCGGTACCCTGCACCGTATCTGCTCCGACGATGTCGTATATCGCCCCGAAGCCAGTATTGACGGTAAGCACCACGGTGAAGGAGATCAAGCCAGTGACAAGGTCGGTATTCGGCGTAAGGTTGATCGCGCGCCAAGATTCAGCACCAAACGCTCCGCTTGGCAAGAGTTTGCGGTCAGCCCCTGCTGCCGCTGTTTGATAGGTATTGGTATCTCCGTCGGTGATTCCCGAGATCACATTCTCGTTTTCCGAGGAAATATGGATCAGATTCCCGACGTGCGGCATCTCGAACTTGATGCTTGCTACTCCAGCCAGTGCATAGAACTGCTGGATGCCTGCCACCCTGATTCCTGCTGCCGGTGCAGTTCCCGCCGCCGCCGACTTCAGCGCGATGGCGACCGTGTCGCTGGTGTTCAGCGCGCCGCTATAGGTGTAGGTCGGGTTGATCGAGCCGTGCGTACCTTGAACTTGATACTGCGAGACGCTCGTGGGATCGAAGTTGGTGGCTGTTCCGCTGATCTGCGAGCTGACCTTGGTGAAGCCGGATCCCTTGGTGAAGGTGGTCGAGTTATCCGTATTGGCATTATTCTCACCCCACTGCCTGATGAGGTCTCCATCGACCGTCGTCACAATTGCTCCGGCTGGAACGGAGTTTCCCGAGCTGACAAAGGAAGCGGTACTCGTGCCATCCAGAGCAGTTGCGACCGCCGCCTGCGAGATGTTGTACCACTCGCTGTACTCGAATTGGACGGTATTGGTCGCCGTGCCGTAGGTGACCGTCAGCAGGTTGGTCCCTGCGGCGACATTGGTTGCCACCAGTACGCATAGGCGTCTACTTCCAACGACGCTTGCCGCTACCGCCCAAGTATTGCTCTTGTTGTCCGTGACGGTAGGATTTGCGCCACTGTCAACACTTCCAATCTCCAACTGAAGACAGTTCCCCGCGAGAGTCGGAGGAACATTGATCTTCAGGACCGTAAAATTGGTCGGGCCTCCAACCGCGCTCGATTTGCGGAATACGAGACCGGGAGTAGCCATTGGCTAACGATCAGCCATGAAATGGCTGGGCCATTTGAGGGATAAAAAAGGGGGCTGGCCTGAGCCCCCTCTTTTTTAGAGTTCTTCGATCAGCGCGTGAAACACGATCGATCCGGTACCGGAGATGACCTTCCAGTTCAAGGTCTGGTACCCGGCGATCGCTTGCTGCGAGATGAGCTCGAAGTTGGTCTTGGCGAGCCAGCGGTACGTGCCGCCATTGGAGTTGACCCCATACCCGAGTCCCGCTTGCGCATTCACTGTGGGGATTGCGGTTGCGTAGGTGGTTCCTGCAGTGAAGCCTGCCACCGCAGTCGAATCTCCGTAAAGCGGGAAAGGGGCGATATTGGTCAACGCACCGGTGCCCGCATTACCGGGAGCGGCTTGAAACTCGTTTGCGGCGGAGGCGTTACCCAAGCCGGATCCGGAGAACTCCTGACAGCGCAATTTGCGATTGGTCGCGGCCAGAGCTGAAAGAAATGTCACGGTGGCAGTATCGACCGCGATCGCCGTACCGGCCTTACGAAACGAGAACACGGCCATGAGAGCCTCCTTTGAAAGACGTTAGGGTACTACGATCAGGTTGCTGTGGCACAATGATGAAAACTCCCCCTCCTCATCGACCCGTCCCGGCTCGCATGAATCCTTCCGCGAAAGGCCGAAACCCTGAAGATCGATATCGGAAAGGATCTCCCCCTTGCAGTGGGAATAGAAGTGGTACGGGTCGCGCTGCCTGCGAAAGAGCCTGAACTGCCCTTCCGCGTTCTGTCCGAGATCGTAGATATCCGCATCGCTCCCGTCCCTCACCACCGTCCCCACGATCCTGAAGCCGTTGGGCAGGGTGATCGGGACGAACGTTTCCCAGAGCTTATCGTTCGAGATGTGGGGATCGGGCTTCATCCGTTAAGTGCCAGCTTCGGACCAGAAGTCGTTCGCCGCTCCTCGCGCCTTTTCTGGATCACGAGCTTCGCGACTTCCAGCATCCCGAGGGAAAGAAGGAGATCATCGAATCGGTCCATCGACATTGACCTCACCATCCGAATAGATCTCGATCTTGAGGGTTTGTGCTACCGTGCGTTCGGTCATTTTTGTCTCCTAGACTAAGAAGAGCCAACGCCGCGACGAGTTCAGTCTCGATGTTGGTTAGAAATGTGGTGACAAGAGCCGCGACGTTCACCGTCACGGTAAGAGAGATCGGGTCTGTCTCGAGGTCCGCTCCCACTGCAGGGCTCAACCCTACGACGAAGCTCATGCTGGATGCTTGAGACGCCTTGAGCGCCCGAATTTGAGCAAGCTGGCTCGACAATGCCGCGATCACCGGGGCGTTTGCGAGGCTGGCATTTCCGAGAGCCATTATTGCACCGTGGTGCTTTCTTCGACGCTGGCGATTCTACCATCAGGCCCGTAGACTGGCTTACGCACCCGGGGTGCTGACCAGACTTTCTGCATCGCCTCGAAGGATTTCTTCAACTCCTCGATGACTTGGGTGATATCGGCAGTCGATTGCCCTTCGACTTTGGCCTTCCCTTCGGCACCCGCCTTGGCAGCACCGATCGTAGCGGCAGTCTTCGCTTCGGCGTTCAGCTTCGCGATACGCTCGTTGGAAGCGATCTGCTCAGCTTCGTCGGCAGAGCGAGCCTCGATCTCCATCCGCTTGGTGTCCTCCTCCTCGAGGAGACGTTCATGCTCCAGCTGCTGCCTCAAGTCGGCCTCGTGCTGCGCGATCCTAACCCGCCCGTCGACCTCCATCTGTACGCGACGCTCGTGGGAAGCTTCGGCATTCGCGATACGCTGATTCTCCGCAGCAAGAGTTCTCTCGTGCTCGACCCCTGCAGCAAGGCGATCTTTCTCGCTGATGGCGGCCTTCGAGCTAGCCTCGATCTGCTTCGCCTCGACGCCAGACTTCGCGAGCTGGAGCTGCTCACCCATCTTCTGCATCTCTTCCTTGCAAAGCTGGATTTGCTGCTGCAGCTGCGGGACCATCGCCGCCATCGCCTGAAGACCCCCTTGCTTGGATCTCGGCATGAAGGAGTCGACATCGATCCGCTCGTCAAACTTGCGGAAAGTCTCGCGGAGGAGCTCGGTAACAGCTTCAGCCATATCCATCTGCCCGGTTTGCCGGAGCTCGGTGACGGTCTTCATCGCCTCCTGCACAACAGGGAGGAGCTTGACCCACTGCTCCTGCTCGGCAAGAAGGTTGGGCTTTCCGGTAGATCCGGCACGGATCTCGATCTGGACCATATCGAAAACGCGATCCTTCGAAAGGGTAGGCCAGACCGCACCTTGACCCGCGACCTTGATAACCTCGGGGAGGGTCATTTCCTGCATCAGGATCTCGGCTGAGTAGTGCGCCATGGCTTGAATCATGTCCTCGATCGTGTCTTGCCGCTCGCCGGTCCTCGAGGCAAGGCCTTGATTGAGGTACGAGGCTTCTGTTGCAGTCTTGGCGCGCATCACAGTCCCGCGCTCCGCATCACCGGCTCCGGAGACCATCTCGATATCAGTCCTGATCGGGGTGGTGTCGTACGTCGCCGGATCGATGGGAGGATTCTCGAATGCGGCGATATCGTGAGAAAGGGGAATATCCGGAGTGCCGTTCACCACGATAATCTCATTGATCTTGCGATTCTTGATGAGCTCGATATCTTGCTTGGTCAAACCCCCACCGCCCTTCACCACACGTACCGGGATATTTTCCTTCCTGTGCTCGGCGAAATTAGTCCGGGTGGTGTTGTACTCGTCCTGCAACTCCTTCAAGAGGTCGACATCGGAGATCGGGTAGAACTGCCCATCGACCGGGCAAAATGCGAGACCGAAGTACGGATACCAACGAAGGCCCAAGTTCGGTGGCTGGTAAGGGGCACGGCACCAGCCTTGTTCACCACGTGTCCATGTGTAGACTGTGTTATCGCTGAGTGACCAGATCTCGTAGACCTTGTAGAAGGTGGCTGAGACGCCCTCCTTCCCCCTCCCCTCGACGTAGAGGCTCTTCTCGCCCTTGACTCCTTGCTCCTCGGGCGCGCCGTAGTATGCAGTTGCGCGGGTGGGCTTGTAGCCCATGACTGTTTCGAATCGTTCCTCATCCAGCCAGATGACTTCAGCAAGGGCGTTGGCCGTTTCGTAGAGCTCGAATTGCCTCACTGACGGGTCGAGCATCAGGACCTGCTCAGAGAGGATCGGATCGATCACGATTCCCTGCTTGAGGACCACCTCCACATTCTCCTCGAGCGACTTCAGCTGTATCTCGAGCTGGGACTTCGCAAGCTCCTGATCATCGATCGATTCCTTATCAGTCATCTTCTCCTTCAAGGCCTCGACTCGTCGGAGGTTGTCCTGAATATCGTTCATCCGCTGCATAATGATCGGGTCGGTGGCGATATCCCTCTGGTAGAGGACCTTTGCCCAGCCGATTTCACAAGTCATCGAGGAGCGGCAGGCGATCTTCATCCGAGATTTGAGCTTTCCGTCTCGAACGAAAATCCGCTGCAGCACAACTTCCAGCGTGCGGCAGAACTTCTTGTACAGATCGTACTCAGACTCGTCCACCGCCTCGCTCGGGGTGACCGAGATATCCGGATTACGCGCATAGACGCGCGGCAGGATCGTTGCGATGGTGGAGAAGATGATATTGGTCCGAACGAGACCCGGAGCGCCATCGGAGTGCATATTCCCGGCGTAGTAATTCCGGTTGGTCAGGTAGCGCTGGAAGCGCTTCTCGTTGGTCTTCTCGGCAGCGTCGATCTTTCCCTTCCAGCGCTTGACGAGAAGCTTCTCAGGCTCAGGGACATCACGCTCGCCGAAGTTGCCGGGATCAGCCGTAGCGGCCCCGGCCTCAGCTTTTGGCTGAGGTGGGGCCTTACGGGGGGTTTGTACTTTTGCCATTATGGCGGGAAGATCGCGTCCTTCATCTCATCGGCCATCGTGCGACCGGTTTTGGTGTTGCGACCTCCGAGGTACATCCTTGGATGACCCTCGAGCTTGAAAGCGCTCGGCCAGTGGCCGGTTTCATCTGGCGTTGCGCCAGCTGTGTACGCGGCCCGGTAATCGTAGAAGTGCTTCGGGTCATCGGGATTGGGATTCAGGCCCCAGCGCTGCGCGTGACCTGAGTACCAGCTCCTGAATCCCTGCTCATCGAAAGGCTCGGCCATCAGTACCTGCGCGCGTTGACCACCAGCTTCCAGAGGATATCCTCCGCCTCGCTGGTCATGATCATGTGCTCCAGCTGGAAGGCGAGAGATTCGAGTGCGTGTGCCTCGTGCCTCAGGTGATCCGCCTGCTCCTTGAGAACCGTGATGGCAGACTGCCGCCTGCCCAGCGCTTCGCCTGCCTGTTGGGGCCTATCCGCAATCTTTGCCTCTGTTTCACGCATTTTTTGTCTCCTGTGGTGGATAAATGAGGCGCGCCTTTCCTTTTGACACGTCTCGATGGGAAAAAACCGGAACTCCTTCTATGACAGCGATCGCTTTGCCGTCATGTTCGGGAGTCTGGTCTTCCTTTGCGACCGGAGTGACAGACCCGGCGAGCATATCCTGATTCAGCTCGCGCCGGTCGTACTCGGAAAGAATGATCGCCTTGGGGATAGCTTTCCCTGCCTTGCGGAGGTCGGCAAGCAAGCTCCGCAAGCCATCGACGGTGATGCGAGGGCGAATCGCATCACCGAAGATGAAAGGCTTCACGCGGCGATCTGTACGCCCGCGACGCCCGAGGTATAGGCCGAGGCGCGGCAAGTCATGTACCGCTCGAGGGTCACCTCGAGCGCGAGCGCTTGCCCGGCGGTGGCGGCAGGGATGGCGATTTCGCCGGATTGCAGGGCGGAAGCGAATCCCGCAGTCGCGACTCCGGCGACGGTGTTGTAGAACTGGGTCGCGTCGAGCGAGTCGGCGAACTCGATCACGATCGTCCCGACGAAGACCGCGCCGGAAGGCTGACCGATCATTACAAGAGCCGAGTGACGCCGCGCGAAGGGGGTACGGTTGCACACTTGCGCCACAACTGCGGTACCGGCGAAGGCACCATTGCCGACAGAGCCCCGGAGGGTGGCGACGGTGGTGCCGACCGCATCCAGCGAAAACTCGCCATTCATGTTGGTCAGGGTGGTGACCCCGGCGATGGCGATGACTTCGTCATTCTTCAGCCGGTGACCGGCGGTGACGGTGGCGACGATCGGGGTGGCATTGGTGCCCGAAGTGATGAGGATGCCGCGAGCGGCGGAGGCAAGGTTGCCGAGGGACTTTACCTTGATAGACATGGAGGAACTCCCGCAGAGTTACGGCCCTGCAAGTCCGGGCAGAAGGTAACGGCGTCGGCCCGCCGTGGCCTCAGTGCAAGATTCGCCTGTGGCCTTCGATGATGATAGGGGCATTGGCGGGCTTGTCAAGCCGCCGCACGCGCCTCTGCAGTTCCTGCCGATGGAGCTCGATCGTGGTATCCAGCCCGTGGACGGCCATCTCGTCAGCCTCTTGGCGAGTCTTTACCCCGCTGATGATGATCCCGTCCCCACCGATGGTGCAGCCCAAGATCGAAAAGCCGTCATTGGGCGCAACCTCCTTCCCGTCCAAGATGCCAGCCACGGTGTAGAGGAAGAATCGCTCATGGTTCGAGTCGAAGTATTCCCCCTCCAAGATGACGCAAGGGTCATCCATCCGGGCGAGCTCGTCAAGAGTCAATTCACGGCGCGTGTCGAGATTCGGAGGAGCCACGTCCATCTCCCTTCAAGTGACGAAAAAGGTCCACCATCGCCCGCCTGTACTGCCCGGAAGCTACTCCATGATTCTCGTAGGCGATCTTGATCCTCATTCGAAGGCGATTGGGCAGCGAGAACCAGTGAGGCTTACACATCACGTGCCCGTCGCGCGGCACCACTACACACTCAGGGTAAGCGCACCTCATCACCATACCCTGAAGACAGCCTTCCAATCGACATTGGTCAACGATACGACACTTCCGCTGGTGAAGTTCACTACGGCAAAAGTGTTGCTCGCGCCGGAGTTGGCATATCTGACGTTGATATTCGTGGCATCCAGAGTAACTGCTAAACCTCTTGACACGGAGAGCACCGATCCGAAGACAGGTTGCAGGAGCTTATCGCCAATCGAATAACCCTGCTCTGCTGTTTTGCATACAAGCACCAGCTGACAGAACTTCGGAGTGAAGCCGAGCCCGTGCGCGATGGTGAGCGCACCGCCATCGGTAATCGTCTGCTCGGAGGACTCGAAGATTGCGATATTGCTATTGGTAATCGTCGCGCTCGCGACCTTCGCCCCGGTGATGGTGGCGGCAGCAATCTGCCCTGCTGTGATCGTCAGGTTGGCGATCTGCCCTGCGGTGATGGTGAGGTTTGCGATGTTGCCTGCGAGGATCGTCCCCGAAGCGATATTTCCCCCGGTGATCGTTCCTGCAGCGATATTCGAACTCTGAATCGTGGCGGGAGCAATCTGCTGCGACGTGATCGTCGCGTCTGCGATATTTTGAGCGCTGATAGTGGAAAGAGCGATCATCGCCCCGACGATCACTGCGTTTCCTATATCGGCAGGGCCGATTGCCTGAACCCCGGAACGGATAAAGGTGGGGTGCGGGTTTTGCTCAAGCCATGCCGGGATCTGGGTGAATTCCCCGGTCTCAGAGCGGATGAATGGATTGGGCTGGCTCACCGGTTCCTCACAAAGGGACCTTCACGCCAAAGGTTATATGCCCCGATCGGGCTATCTTGCCGATAGACACAGGAATCGTCGCGCGACCAGCAATACCAATATCCACGCCAGAATTTAAGTCTTGGCTTTGGTCGTGTCATCGACCATCACCGGGATGCTTCTCGTACGGGTGCGCTGCCCGATCGAAAGCTCTCAGCATCGCTGCATCCAGCACCAGAGGCTTCATCGGGACCATGACCACACGTGGAGGTGCCTTCACGAAAGCCCTGACCATCGCCTGCTGATCGGCCATGTCCTTGGGAAGCGGGCAGTGAAGAATTCGAGCAATGTGCCCCGCGATCGTCTTGATATCCACATTCCACTTGAAGCGTACACCGAGAAGGTCAAGCATCCTGATAGCCGACTGTCTCTCGTCGGGCCGTAAAAGGATGACAGTGTTTCTCACTCCGGCTGCGCTCGTTCAGGCCATGTGGTGCTCAATCGTGACGGCTGAAGCGGCGAGCCGAAGGTGAGTAGCTTGAGCCACACCTTCCCACCTACGAGTACCTCGAGCCTCTCGCGCCATGAGAGCTTCCAGCACGAGACGACCGGACCATCAGGCGGCGGTCCTCTCCACGCGGGAAGGGGCAAGTACTCGGGCTGATCTTCAGCGAAGACAACATTCTGCTGATCGAAAGTGATGGGCTCCATTCTTCTCTCCTATTGGAAAAGCTCCCAGCGATGGGTCACTGGCGACCAGCGCCATTCGAGATCTTTGTAGAGGATTCGAAGATCCTCGAGCCGCGCTCCTTGCGAGATGAGCTTCGCAAGCTCACCCTTCAAGTCATACGATACTTGCTCTTCGGTTGCTTGTCCTCCTCGGCGAGCCAGTCGATCGTGTAGGGCGCGGGGCCGAGTTTTCTTGGCGGCGGGACGAGGCTTACGGGTCTTGCCATGCACATATACCTCCAGTCGTCAGCTGCATGATCCTCGCCCTCGGTGTCGAGATCTTCCGCATTGACCTTATCATGCTGCAAGGGTGGGATGGTGCGGATCGAGTCGACGCAGGTGCCGAAAGTATAGATCATCGGAATGCCTTCAGTGCCGCGCATTCGTGCCCGGATCTGATCCCAGCCAGACTTCCGTTTCACGGTCGCGCGCCGCAAGGCAAGGGGTGGCCGATCTTTCGCCTTGAATCCCTCCATCCGCTCGGCGATCGTCGGGCCTCTGCCCTTTTCCCATGCATCGAGACCCGCAACGGTGAAGGCGGTCTTCTCGGCTTCAGCTTGCGTCTCGCGTGCGTGGATTCCCTTGGCGATATCTTCCGCCTCGAGCCGGATTCCCACATTCGGCTGGCCCGGGACACAGCCGTACCACTCCCGGTACCGGATCAACGAGCCTCGGGGAAAGAAGACCTCATCCAAACCACGGCGTGCAGGGTCGTCTTCAGCCATCGCCCACCAGCCGATCGAAAAGGGCTTCGCGTAACCCCAGTCAAACGACCGGAAGCGCGTCCAGTGGGCTGGGATGGTGAGGGGAGGTATAACCAGCGCCTGCGACCAGCAATCGAAGTAGGCCCCTTCAACCGCATCCCAATCCCCATGGATCCACGCCTTGACCAAAGCATCCGACCCGACAAGGTGCAACCGGTCAATGTAGGTCGGGTCGGCCTCTAAGAGCTTGGGATTGTCTTCCAAGAGCGCCGGGATCCAGATCCGTTCGATGATCTTGCCAGTCGGCAGCTTCTCCGGAATGACTTCGAATCCCAAAGGGGCCGGTGTGACATAGCGAGCCTTGACCCACTGATGCCCGGGCCCTCCGGGGTTGCCGGTATTCTTCATCTGACAAGGGACACCCTTGGCCGAGCGCAGCGCCGCATGGAGCTTGAGTATCGGTGTTGGCGAGGCGAAGGTCGTCACCTCCTCAACATAGATCCGGGTATAGGCATGACCCTGATAGCGCAATGCATCATCATCACGCTCGAGGTACCGGAACTTCATCCTCGCCCCGCCGGGCATGGTGAATGTCTTGATCTGCTCATTCCAGCGGGCCCCGATGGGAAGGTAGAGCTCCTTCGCCCGGGCCATCATCTCCTCAAGCTGCGTCAACTCGCGCCGGAAGACGACCCCGATTGCCGCACTGCGGTAGGTGAAGGCATGATCCATCCAGTCGCCCATGACACCATCCGTCTTGCCCGGCCCGCGCCCGCCGCCGAAGAAGACCTCATAAATTGGACAGGTGATGAAGGCTTCCTGCTTCGGCTGGGGAGCCCAGATGCATTCCCTGATCTTCTCAACATTGCCCATTGAGACTCAACAATCCTCAAGGCTTCTCGGGGTTGGGCCTCTCGGCTGTCTCGTTCTTGAAGGCCCGGACTTGCTCATTGGGGAAGGTCCAGATCTGCCCCGACTCGAGGAAGACAGTCCAGTAGAGGGAATGCTCAATCGATTCCCATGTCACGAGGTGCGCCAAGCCGCACCCTTTGGGCGTCTGGAGCCAGAGGGGCGGGTTGAGTTGCAGCATCAGTCACGCCGGATTGGCGGTACGTCGACCGGGGTAGCTTGAATGGCGAGCACCTCAGTCAGCACGATATCGATCACGGAAGGTGGCGGCGGCACCGCTGGCGGCATCCACTGATCCTCGTACGGCTCCATGGGGACAGTCTTCCCGACGAGGTCATGCCGACAGTCGCCGCAGAAGGTGACCTGCCCGTTGGTCACGATCGAGTGGCACAGGACGATCTTGGGCACCTCCGACCCGTCAGGCCTCTTCCAGCCGCCGCTCGAGATGACGAGGGACGGGGTAAAGGTCGGGGCTTCGTGATTCCCGTTGAAGCTCCACTGGTAGCCGCCCGGGTAGTTGGTCTCAGGGTGAGGCTTGGTAGGCTGCTCGACATTGAAGACGTGAGGATGCTTGCACCCCGGGCACCACCAGACCCACCCTACTGGCCCCGCCTCATCCACCAGCCGCTGGAGGAGCTCACCCAAAGAAGAATCCCCAAGTCGCGCTCACCACTACCGCCAGCATCATCGCCAGCCAGAGGAAGGGGTTCGGATCGGGCTTCATGCGAAATATGCTGAAGCCCACCGGTAGAACCGTCCACGATAGCGCCTGCGTTCCAGCGCATCGATGCGAGATGCCTCGCGTCGGGTGTAGCGCCTGTGGAAGAACCACCGTCGTTTCACGTGGAACGCTTGAACTTGATAGGGGGTGAGAGGAAGGGCTTCACGTCTGGCGCTGCCTCGCGCGGCAGGGCGCGCCGCTGGAGCTGGATGCAACGCTCGGCCGCGTGCGGCTCGTGGGGCAGGCGGATCATGTAGCCGGTCGAGAAGACCGTATCGGCGCAGACGATCTCCTCAATCTTGGGCTGCTCGCACCCGATGAGGAAAAGCGCGATCAGTGCTGCGTAGGTTTGTTCTTTTCCAGCCACTCGGCCTTGTCCTTGGGGTGATTGACGCCCTGCACGTACCACTCCCTGTTGTCGGTGATGACCGTATCGACAAACATCCCTTGCGTCCGGGCGAGGGAGTCCAAGACTTCCTTCCGGTTGATGAGCTTCACCTTGGCCGTGTGCCCCACGATCCGCCCGTCCACCTTGATCCCCTCAAGCTCGAAGGACTGAATCATGGCGGCTTGGTCTTGAGAGAGCTCATGAATCGGCTTCAGGTGCCCTTCTGTGGTGAAGAATCCCCTCGTATCCAGCCACGCGAGCTTGGCGTAGGTGTGCAGGATCCGGTTGACCGTCACCGCGAACTGTTCCTGCACCAGCACCCGCCAGCGCTCAGTCAGGTAGACAAGGTCGACGTGTTTGAGGAGGGTGTTGGCCTTCACCATCGCCTTGGCCGGGTCGGGCTCCTTGAAGACCTTCCGATAGGCTTCCGTCCTGCCAGCCCGGATCCACATCTCGAAGAAGTCAGCCTCTTCAGCCGGGAGCCGGTACAGGACCTCGAGGTCCTCCTCGCTCCATGGAACCCCGCCAATCAGAGCGACATCCATCCTCGGAGCGCGTGGAGTGCTACCGTTTCCGTTGATTTCTTCGCCCATATCCCTCCAAAGGACGCCCGGCTGAATCGTGGCCGCAAGCACAAGCCGGGTCGTGAACGCGCGCCATGACAGGAGGAGACGAGGTCAGCGCTGCGAGCGAGCTATTCCGGGTTGGCCGGATTGCCAAGCACTCTACCGGGTAATCTGTTGAAAATCAAATCGGTATAAATAGTTGACACTATCCTGTCAAGGTGAGCTATAATCCAATTGCCCGTCAATGAATTACGGGCATCAGTACGAAGGAAGCGGGAAGGCCGGATTCTCGAAGTTGCGCCACCGGTCTGGAGAATCTCCCGCCAAGGGCTGGGAAGACGGTCGAAGCTGCAGGTACCAGCAGACTGCCCCAGTGCTGAGTAAGCCGGGTGCGTGGCATGAGCTTCGCCGAATAAAACGGAATCATCCGGACCCCCGCGAGGGGATACTGATGGACTCATGGTGGTTCGGCTCCGATCGCAATCGTGGGCAAGGAGGGGTTTGCGAGCCCTAAACCGTCATGCTGCCGTGGGTCCTTCAGTGTGTCTTCGTAAAAAGGAGAAATATCGTGAGCGAACAAACTGCTGTACGGCTCGTCAAGGGCCGGGATGGATGGAAGGCTGAGTCGATGGTGGATTTCGATGGCGAGCAGAAGCTCACCGTGAGCACCTACAAAGGCGGTAAGGGCGTACTCACCATCGCTAGCGTGGCAAAGCACGTGGACGGCATGATGAGTTTCGAGATCTGCGGCGACTACCTGAAGCGTGTTATGAATGTCGAAGCTCGCGCCACCGAGAAGAACGTGATGGCGCAGCAGCAACAGGTACTAGGCGTCCTTTCAACCCTGCTCGATGATGCCCGCACCTTCTATAAGATCAAGGCCGCGAGGCTATCGTGAAGGTCCTCGCGCTGATCAAGAAGGCCTACCGCGACGGTAGGGTCAGCCTCAACGAGGCCGTTTGTGCATTGTTGAGATTCAACAACAGCATGAGCCCGGGTGATGCTCTCCGGTTACTGGGAGTGTGATCCATGTACGAATCCCCGGGAAAGGTGATCGCGACGTTCGGGAAGTACCGGGTAGTCGAGGAGCATAACGGCTTCAGCAAGTATTCAATGTGGGGCCCTGATCTGGCCGGTCGTGACTGCCGGATGGGGCGCTACTCGGACACAGGGTCGGCATTTCGATCGGCCCACTGTCTCAATATCCCTGACCAAAAGGAGCAGCCATGAAGAACCCATTCGGCAAGAGCAGGAAGCCCGGCAACGCTTACGCGGTTGTGGAGTCGGGCAGCTGGAAGTGGGAGATCCTGAAGCTCTACAAGAGCCTCGAATCTTCGAAGAAGGACCCCTACGCGAGGGCGTTTTGCTTCGTGCATGGGTTTGCAGATGAGTATGGCGACACCTACCTTACCGATATCCCGGGAGCTTATCCGGCGCTCGAGAAGGCGCTCGCCGCGATGACGCTCAACACGATGGTTGGGCCGGAGCTGGTGGAAGAGCAGCCATGACCACAGCACTCGAATCCGTAGTAGCAAGACGCACCACCCTCACCGTGGAGGAGCGCGAGGTTGAGGTGAGCCTCGTGCCGGGGGACGTCAAGACAGCGACGCCTGAGAGTATCTCTTTCCACTTGGTCGGGCTGCACGAGAAATCCGACAGGTCGATCCCGCTGCCTATGCTTCTGAGGCTGGCGGGTTACGAGGTGAAGCTCGCCAAACTCGCAAAGGGTGAAGCAAGGCTCTCCCCTGCCGACGAGATCAAGAAGCTGTTCGATGAGAGTCCTGAGCTTCGAGCACTCGAAGCGAGGAGCAGAGAATGAGCACCCACAAAAAGGTCTACCTCGGCGACAGTGTGTATGCGGAAGACACCGGGTACAACATCAGGCTCACCACGGAGAATGGGCTTTCCGATGATCCGAGCAATAAGATCTATCTCGAGCCCGAAGTTCTCGAAGCTCTCGTAAGATGGCTCGACAGGAGGAAAAATGAGTTGGAAACCTGAAGTGTTCGTGCAAGGCAAGTGGTGCAAGAATGGGCTGGTCTTTGCCACGAAGGAAGAAGCGACAGCTAATGCTGACGATCTGGCCTTGCGCTGGACGCTGGTGCAGGACTTCCGCGCCGTGGAATCCAAAGAGCCCGTCAACTACAGCTACAACCCAATCTGCGGGAATCTGGAACGTGTCAAACAGGAGGTATTGTGAAAAAAGAACCTGCAACAGTAGTGCTCGCCGAGATCAGGGCGAGAAGGAAGAAGCTCCTCGAGATGGGGAAGCTTGTCGCAGGGCGCAGAGCGAGCCTTTACGCGATCCAAGGTGTTCTGAAGAAGTACAGCCCGACGTGTATTGCCCTTTCGGAGGGCCAGCCTTACATCTGCTGCTACATCAACGTGGAGAGCTTCAGCGATCCGCATCTTCTGGAAGCTCTCGAGGAAGTTGGCAGGCTGGTCGGTGGTGATTGGGCTTCCGAAGATTACCCTCAAGTCGAGCTGCGGGAATTCAGGCTTCGCCAGCCGTGGGTATCGGTCGAGATCAATGCTCGGGTTTCCGAGAACTCGACCAAGTGCCGGAAGGTGCTCGTCAAGACTGACAGCATCCCCAGCAACACGTACAAGTTCGTTTGCGAAGGAGAGGAAGATGGACCGCAGCCCAGCCTGCAACCGGTATCGTGAGGGGGAGAAGATCACCCCGGAGCTTTTCCTCGAGATGTGCAAGGAGCATGACTTGACGTACGAATACTCCGACGACTCGAGGTATTACAACCGAGGGAGAGATCAGCACAAGGCGATCGAGGCGGCGGCGAAGGAGCTACCTGCCGGGATCGCGGCTCAGATCTGGAATAAGGTCGTGGCGGAGAAGGTTCTGCCCGACTCGCAGTCGATGTTCATGTGGTGAAGAAGAAAGGAGGTAGCAAGTGAAAACCGTTCGGTACGTAAAACTGAACGGCAAGCACGTTGCCCAGTTCGATCGGGCTCAACGTGCGGCGGAGTCAAGGCGTATGAAGGCTGTCCTCGAGCTGTTCTACGTAATCAGGACCTATCCGAGCGGAAGGACGTTTGGAGAGTTCCACGCGAAGGATATCTCTCAAATGTTCGAGGGGTTTGGCTGCAAGACGCGCTCCGTTCTAGTCGTGCAGTAAATCGGGCCCGGGAAACCGGGCTCTTCTTTTAACTTTTGGAGATCCAAATGAAACAAGGCAAAAATCTGGTACAGCTGGCAGAGGAGATCACGCGGCAGCAGGAATCGAAGCGTGACTACATCGCCGACACTCGGGCGCTCGAGATGGTGGTGAAGGAAGAACCGCGCCTGTCGATCAAGAATGGGAATGTGCTCGACTTTCCCTTGAAGCCTTATGCCCATCGGCAGCTCGGTGAGCGGCTGGGCATTCCGGCAAAGTATTACGACCGGATGCTGCAAGAGACTCCGGACTTGCTGGCGGCGAACGTGAACCGCTGGCTGCAAAAGAGCCCGGAGCGCAGGATGGTCAGGACTCTCGATGGCGCTGTCCGTGGTTTCCTCTCGGACAAGTTCAGGCCGCTTGAGAATTTCGACCTATTCGAGGCAGTCTTTCCGGTGCTGCAGGACTTGGGGGTGATGATCGTCAGTGCCGACATCACCGAGACCAAGCTCTACATCAAGGCGGTCGACAAGTCGATCGAGAAGGACATCCCGACTGGGGCATTTATGGGCGACGGGGGTCACACGATCTTCGATACCCTTTCCCCTGCAATCGTGATCTCCAACTCCGAGATCGGTGCCGGTACGCTTTCGGTGGAGACTGGGGTCCTCATCAAGGGTTGCACCAACCTCGCCATGTTCATGAAGGCCGTCCGGAAGTATCACATCGGATCCAAGGCCGATATCGGTGAGGAGGTGTATGCCATGCTGCAAGACTCGACCAAACGAGTCTCCGATGCCGCGATCTGGATGCAGGTTCGTGATGTGGTGAAGGGCGCATTCAGCCAGACTCAGCTGGAGGCGCATATCGCCAAGATCCAAGGGGCAACCGAAGACGCGATCGAGGGTGACCCGGTGAAGGTTGTGGAGCTGACTGCCAAGCACTTCGGTATGTCCGACGGTGAGCGTGGCGCGGTTCTGAACGCCCTTATCAAGGGCGGCAACATGACACGGTACGGCCTCTTCAACGCGGTGACGCGTGCCGCTGAAGATCTTCCGGATTACGACCGGGCTTCAGAGTTCGAGCAATTCGGCGGCAGGGTGATCGAGCTTCCGCGCAGTGACTGGAAGCAGATCGCCGAGGCTGGCAAGCTCGAGAGGGTGGCCTGATGGCGAAAAAAGATATCGTCAAGAAGGGCAGCGTGTACGACACGGATAGCCGCAAAGGGCGGCTGACGATCCGGCTCGAGGAAGATGTGAATCTCAAGGAGGATACCTTCTTCCAAGCCACGATTCTCGAAGGGACAGCGAAGTATGCTTCCATCGCGAATAGGCTCGAGCAGAGAGCAAGCGGCATGGGAACGCCGGGAGACACCATCAGCTTCCGAACGAGCCTTTGGCACTTCATCCGGCGCAGGCCGGAGCTCGAAGTCAAGTAGCAGATACCCACTGGTCCAAGGGTTCAATCCGAACCCTGACCCGTGGGTTTTTTTTATCCAGACCCCGGTACGAGTGCTCCTCGATGACCTGCCGGTCGTTATCGATCATCCGATAGAGCTGCAGACAATCCTTGAGGAGCGCGATATCCAGATCCGGACGCCAGTCCTTGTAGTAGACCCAGCAGGAGAGCTTGAGGGGCCCAGTGTAGGGCATCTTGACCTTTGGGTATTGCCAGCCGAAGTCTTCAACGAACTTCCTCGCTTTGGAGTTCTTGATGATTCGGAGTGACCCTTCCTGCTTTACGATCTTCCTGCTATTCGACTTGCTCGCCAGCTGCCCCTTCACCTCAAACTCAAGGATACCCAAGGATCTGTCTGCACTGCAGCCATAGCTCTCTCTCTGTTCCGAAACGGAGAGACCACGCACGCCTGCTCGTCCCGTGGAGGGCAACCCCAAACCCGCCAGTGCGATGATGGGCGGGACATAGCGGAATCGTTTTGTCGTCCGGTACTTTCTTGCCATTTTCGAAGGGATGATGGATATCGGGAGGGCTCTTACCCAGCTTCTCGTTCAGACAAACGATACAGCCAAGGTCCGAGATCTCCCGCTTCCATTTTTCTCCCGCCTTGCTCAACGCGAGCCAGCAGCGTTCGAATAACTGGCGCGTGTTTTGGTGGGCGTGAAGCTCGCAAGATTCGAAACCGCATCCACCCCGGCTGATCTGCTGGAGCTCATCGAGACACCGATCAAGCTTTCCTTCATCGCCAGCTTTTTGAAACCTTGCGGCGGTCCCGCCGCTGCTACAGCGACATATGCCTCTCCCGCTTCCGCTTTCGCGGGGGAGGCTAGAAAGGGCGGAGAACGATCTCGACCCGGTCGAGCTTGTCGATGTGCGTTTCGGGAATGTCGCGCGCCGCAAGAACAGATGCCTCCTTCTCGTTATTCGCGAGGATCCGCTTGAGATCGACCAAGATCTCTGACTTCGGCTGGGCACCGCGCTTTTGCTCATCCTCGGTGGGCGCGGGATGATGCAAGACTGCATACTCGAATAGCTTCATCGTTGCCATTGCCATACCTCCAGTGAGAACTGCGTTGAAAAAACTTTACTCGATTGCGCCTGCTTCTTCCGGCGCGATTCCGTCACCCAGCAGCTCGATCAGATCCTCCTGCGTCGCTACCCGGGCCGAGAACTGGGCCCTCACCGCGTGCGCGATCGCCTGCGACGGGGTCGCCGCCTTGATCAGCTTTGTTCCCTTCGGGGTTTCCACTCGATACACTCGCTTGTCCATCTGTTGTTTTCTCCATGAAAGCTGGGGCACCGTTGAGTTGGAGGTGAAGCGCGTTGTACCCCTCCTTCACGCGCGACACCGAGAATCCCTTTAGCTCGGTCCATGAGGTGGTACCGAAGTGCTTCTTCAGGAAGCCGATGATTTGAGCTTTCCCTTCCTTCGATTGGGCCGAGATGGCGTGCTCGATGAAGAGGGCCTCGATCTTCTCGACATAGATCTCGCGCTGTTCCGCATCGATCTTGTACTTCGGCTTCTTATCGTCATCGGGGATCAGCTCTTGAGAGTTGCGCTCATCATTGATCCCGGTGTGTGCCCCGCCGAGACTCAACCTCGTCACGAAGGGGCTGAAGGCATTCATGACCCTCTTCACCATCAGCTCGGGGGTTTCCTTCGGGATTGAAGGGAAGTCGAACTCGGATCCATCGATAATCCCGAACCGGTCACCGATCACGTGGCACCTCCGGATCAGCTTCCCGTCAAGGTCGAGCTCACGCTCAAGGTAGCAAAGGAGGGAAGGCTCGTAGGACATCTCTCCCTCGGTCTTCATCTTGACGCCCGTCTTCTCGAGCTCCTTCTTTCCATCCTCGCGGATCGAGTAATCGTACTCGTACCCGGCGCGACCGCAGATGATGAAATGGATCGGGCTATTCAGGTAGGCTGTGGTGAACTTCCCCCACTCCTGCTTCAGGTAATTCCAGTCCTCGAACTGGATGAACTTTCTCCCCTTCTTCTTCTTGTAGGCCTCCATGAACTCGTGCCACGGATGGGTCACCGAGTCGATGATCATCGCACTACCGTTGGCGGAAGCTTCCTTCACCGCCGGGACCATATCCACAAAGGCGCGCGTGGTCGCAACGAGTAATGGGATCTGGAAGTGATCGAAGAGCCTCTTCACGTACGGGATCCCACCCTCGCTGTCGATGAAGTAGACAGGCCGATCGGCGTAGGGAAGCTTCTTCTCCCTGCATAGGAGGATCACCCCGATCGTGAGGAGTGCAGCAGTGACAGTCTTCCCTGACTTCGGGAAGCCCATGAAGCCCGCCTTCATGTAGGCGGCGGTGATGTCGAGCGAGTCGCGGAAGAGGCTCATTTCTTCACCAGCTTCACGAGCACCCAGTGTGATTTCTCGTTCAGCTCCCGCTTCACCCAGCGGAGAGCTTCTTCCACCCGCTTGAAAGGCCCGTACAGCCTTTGACTTGTTTCAGACTTCACGACCCACATTTTTTCTCTCCTATTTCCACCAACGGTTGATCATACCCTGCATTACAGGGCGGTACTTGCGAGCGAGAACGGGGAGCTCGTTTTCCCAGTTGATCCCCTTGATATGGTCGATCTGCTTCTGGGTCGGCAAGGCAGGAGGACCGTTCTCCCACCTCTCGAATGCCGTAATCGCGAGTGCTTCGGCCACGTTGACGTTGATCTTTCCTTTCGGACAGATCTTACCCAAGAGCCTCAAGAAAGCATCAGCCCGGAGACGCTTCGCATCTACGCCCAGCGCCACATCGAGCCTGCTGAGGCACATATTCGCAGTCCCGTGGCCCTCCAAGCCGGTAGCTGCGGTGAAGGTCGATCGTACGACGACCATCGCCCCGATCCTTGAGCGGTTATTCCCCTGCTCAAGGTTGATCCGTTCGTAGAGCGGGTGCTCGGCGCTTGCATTCGCGAGTACCAGAAGCTTTCCAGAGTGGCCGGGCCAAGACTTCACGATCAGGTTGGCTGACATTCCCCGACGGGAGTTGAGGGCGAGGAAGAAGATCCGTTCAGCTTCCAGAGATTCGCTCTCATGGACCAAGGCGTCGAAACCGGTCGAGGTTTGTTGGAAAGCGCAAACGCGCTGATGTCCATCAACCACCCAGAGCTTCTCGCGATTGCCCCAGCTGGTGCGTTTGCACAAAGTCACCGGATCGAGGACCGCCCCACCCCGCTGGATCGCAGTCACGATCGAGCTCACGAAGTTCGTCTCGCCACGCTGGTAGGTTGGGTCCACATCCAGCCGGTTGAACTCTTCCGGCTCGATACGCATCAGCTTCCCGCGCGAGATCCCCTTGACTGCGAGGATCGAGTGCTTCCTAGCCTTGTCCGCCTGCGCCTGTATCGCGGCGCTGGTGACTTTGGTGGGGCGTGGCTTTACTTCCTTTTGACCGATCAAGGGGTAAGCTTTGCTCACAACCTTCTCCTCCCGGCTGCAGCCTTGACATCCTTCGAAAGGGCGATCACGTCTTTCTTTGAAAGAGAAGCCACCGCCGCCAAAATCTGCGCGATTGAGTTGATCACCGGCTCGGAGAATGGCGGGAAGATTTCCTTTAGTACCATCGCAAAGTTGGTCAAGTTGCCAAGCTCCCCGATGATGATCGCCACATCATGCCCGTGGATCGCTTCCAGATTCTCGATGGCCTCCCTGTCGGAGGCCATGAGATCCTTCAGCTTTGCCGGATCGAAAGGAAGGTTCACGGCAGCTCCAGCGCTTCGCGGATTGACTTCAACATGGAGTGATTCGCGTTCCCGCTCATTGCCAGAGCGTGGTACAGGGCGCGCCTCCACTTCACTTCGTCAAATCCTCCGCGACCGTCATACAGTCGGTCCAGAGAAATAGCGAGATTGTGAGTCTCGACCAATTCGATCTTTGAAGTTTTGCGATCCATGACTTCAGTCCGGATGTTTGCGATCAGGCCAACTTTCCATCTCACGAGCGACCTTCAAGGCCCCTACCTGCTTCTCGCTCAGGTCTTTCGGCAAATGGAAAAGGTGCGGCACCCCGCCCGAGGCGAGATAGACCCAGTACCGGACCACTTCAGCTGCCGTCCTGTCTTGCGCCCGCAGCACGAAGAGCGGCTCATTGTGGTGAGCCTTGTTCAGGCAGCTGGTTTGATCTGAAACCTCGAGGTGCTTTTCCATCAGAGAATATCCTCCACTGAAATTTTCGGCTCTTTGTTCGCCGGATCATGGGGCGACTGCTCGACTATGACGACCTTCTTTCCCACCACGGCGACGCAGCGCGGCTTCTCGTCACTAACCGCTTTTCGAAGTTCGCTCGCGATTTCCTTCTGATCATCTAGCGCGAATTGCAGTTTGCTATTCGCCCTTGTGCGATCAGATATCGCGGAATCCACAGTCCCTTGAGACTCGACATACTTCTCGAAGAGCTTCTGCAGCGGAAGGGAATACATCGGGTCTGCTCGTTCACTCATAGTCGGCGAACTATACGCCCCGGGCAATATCATGTCAAGCAGTTCGTTTCTCTTGACAATGAACTACCTTCTCCTATACCCTCCTGCAACCATGAGAAAACCCAAACCTCCGTCTCGAGATCTGCAAACCCTGATCCTGAATGAGTTGAAGCAAAACCGGCGCGAGATGCACCGGCTGTCCAAGCTCTCAGGGATTCCTTACCGGTGGCTGCGGGCGGTGGCGGGCGGGCACATCAGAAGCCCCAACTTCAGCCGCATGGTGAGGGTCGCCACCTTCGTCGGGATCCGGGTGATCTGGGAACCATGCCAGCATTTCAACAAGTTCCAAGATCCGGGTGAGTTCATTCCGAGCCAGATACCGAGGGACGGCTCCTGATGTACAGCAAAATATTTCGCCAACTCTACGATGGTACCCTCGCGACCAAAGGACCGTGGCAAGCCCTCGTGACGTTTGTCCAGCTGCTCACCCTTGCCAATCGCCACGGCGAGGTGGACATGACTGCCGAGGTGATCTCCCGCACCACCACCATCCCGCTCGAGATCATCGAGATCGGGATCAGGGCGCTCATGGAGCCTGATCCAAAATCGCGATCGTCCGCAGAAGAGGGGCGCAGGATCATTCTCCTCGCGCCACCAAGAGACTGGGGCTGGAGAATCGTCAACTTCGCCGCTTATCACAAGATCCAGTCTGAAGAAGACCGGAGGGCCTACCACCGCAGGTATTACCACGATGTCAGGAAGAAGAATGTTGAAACTCAACCGTCTCAACACATTTCAACCGTTTCAATACACACAGACGTAGACGTAGACGCAAACGTAAAACCTAAACCCACTGTCGAGCAAAAGACGCTCGACCGGAAGAAACCTGTGGATAAGTCAAAGGCAACAACCGGGGATCTACAGCGGGCGGTCGACATCGCCCGGATCTCGATCCGGTATCTGAACCTGAAAAGCGGCAGGAGCTTCCCAGAGACGCGGGGCAACTTGGCCCTCGTCTGTGCCCGGATTCTACGCGATGGGGCCACTGAGGCCCAAATTCAAGCTGTAATCGATGCCAAAGTGGCCGAGTGGGGGAAGGACCTCAAAATGCGGATGTTCCTCAGGCCCATGACCATCTTCGGGGCGGAGAAATGGGGCCAGTACGTGGGGCAGTTGACGCACCGCAGCAAGCCAACTAAGCGTGTGGTTCACATTGTCGGGGTGAGCCCTGAAGGGGTTAGAGGCTCGATCGATAGCTTCATGCAATACGGGCCGATCGACGCGGTGGGCACTGCGAGGAGGTTCCTCATGAGCCATTCCATGCTGATCAGGCAGAAGGGCTTCAGCTCGATCGAGGTGCAGGACACGAACGAGGAACGCTCGATGATCTACGCCTTGGAGGAGCTGAAGTGACGCACGAGGAATTCAAGAGTATGGGGTACCGCAAGCTCCGGGTGGTGGCTGGCGGGAAGCTTTGCGGGATCCTGCCGCAGCTTTTCACCACATCTCTCGTGGTTGGGCTTAACGATGTCGGTTACGAGCGCCGCTACTGCTACGAAAAGTCATACGAGGCTGAGGAAATGCTCGCCGCGTGGGATGGGGTTGGAGATCCGCCGGGACCTTGGGTCAAAGAGAAGCCGAGCGATAGGCTTGGCCCCGGGGCGGCGGAGATTTTCTGATGTTCTTCGTCGTGTATCGCGTGACCGAACCGGCGAAGGTGATTGAGGGCTTCAAGAGCCCGGAGCGGGTGGAGTACTACGCCGGGTATCAATGCGAAAATTGGTCTGACTCTGGGGTATTGTGGAATCGCACCATCAACTCATACTGCAGGTTCTTGGAGCCGGTCGCCGATCAGGCGGTGAAGCAGCTTACCCAGATGGGATATACCGTCTTCAAGAGATCTTTGATGGAAAGGAAAAAGAAATAATGAATGAGATCTTCAAGGGGGAGTTGCTCCTCCTCAGTGCGAGCAAGAATCGCGTCACCTTCGCGATCGGGGATCCGAACCCGTTCAGGAATGGATCAGGCCGATTCATGGGCGCGATCGTGGCGGTCGGAGATGACGAGATATCCCCAGAGATTCCTGAGGATCAGACGCCAGTCGAACTCGAGCCCGGAGCTCTCGATGAGGCTTTGCGAGCAGAGTGCCGGGAGATGCTCCATCGGCTGGACGAGAAGTTCTCCCCGATCGTGACGTATGCCGTCATGTTGTGCAAGGATCACTGCTTCAGGAGGTTCATCAAGGTGAATACCGAACCTGAAGCGAGGGCCTATATTCTTGGCTACTGCAGGATCGCATCGAGGAGCGAGATCGCGAATGACGGCCCGAGGCACAAATTCTCCGAGCTCTACAAGAACTTCAAGGACACGCTATGAGTGCCGATCTTGAACGGCTGGCGGAGTTGGCGGAGAAGGCGGGTGCTGACCCGTGGCGCTCAACCGGATATGCGAACACTGAATTTCTTGTCGCCCTCGTTAAATGGTTCCGCGCGGAACTCCCCAACCTTCGGGCCAAACGAAGCGGCAGGAACAAAATTCTAGAGGAGGCGGCGAAGGTGTGCGAGGATGAATTACAATTCGATCCTACTAACGGAAAGCAATTTGCCGCTGCCATCCGCGCCCTTAAGCATCAAGCCTCGCCCTCGCCTTCAAGAGAGGCGGTGAGTAGGGCAGTTGAGGCCGCGAAGTCAATCGAATCGTATCTCGGCAAGAATGAAGGTGGCGAACTGTTTGACGAAGCCCGCTTCGTGCGTGAAACGCTAGAAAGCGCCCTGAAGTCGCCCGAGCCCGAGCCGTCTATGCCCTGTGCATGGTGCGATCCATCCTTCGGCTGCTTTGATCGAACTTTTGGCGACGGAAGCTTACCTTGCCAGAAAAAGCCCGAGCCATCTAATGCCGCGCCGCAGTTGACGGGGGAACATCCCCGCTCAGGTAACGCCACTGAGCCTGCTGGCGCGGTCCCCGCTCCTGAGATGCGCGAATACGTCAGGATGCCGCGGGGGAAGTTGGAGATGCTCGAAACGGCATATTATGAACTCCTGTTCGCGGTCGGCAACAAGTATCCGGGCGAGACACGGCATGAGACTGCACTCAAATATATCCGCCGAGCAGAAGAATCGAGCCAAACTGCCGACTCCGCAGAGAAGCAAGGGAAGGAGGGGTGAGATGAGTAAGGGTGAAGTCAATGTCTATGTCTGCGAGAAGTGTAAGCGGCATACGGTGACGATAGACCGGGACGAAGGGACGACGCCGTTCCTGCTTGGATGCCGCGCGGACGGAACGACTCATGGCTGCAAAGGCATGGCTCAGTCGTCATTCTATCGGCCAGCGTTCGAGCATGGGCCACCCACGTGGGAGTGGTACAAGCCGGATCAAGATGAATTGCATCGCACGCGCGACGCTAACATGCTGCGCCACTACGCGATGGGAGGACTGAACATTCGCAAGGTGAAGCCATGAAGCGCAATCCGAAGCTTGAGCGGGAGGTGGCGCGATCTGTCTCGTGCCCAGACTGCGGTACGCTCAACATACCGGAACGAGTTAAGGAGAGCGTTCTGCATTGTGGAAGATGCGGACATTTGAATATTATCCGACCGCGCCAAGCTCCGGGAAAGGGGATGAGATGAGCATCGAAGTTACCGACCGCTATAAAGCTCTGGGTATTCCGTACCCTGATCCAGAAACGATGTGCAAGGGACCATGCGAGGGAACTGGGTTCGTTCCGATTGGACCATACGACCAAGAGCAACCTTATCGCGCGTTGGCTGATGAGCAACATCTTTCCAAGTGCGACCGCTATCAAACCGGAGCGGCGGTCTGTGATGGCTGGCACTTCGTTCGCTGTCAAGACTGCATGGGAACTGGCAAACCCAAATGAACAGATTTCGCCACACTAATTGGGGACCATTAAGAAAGGGAGCCATGATCCCGCCAAGCAAGCTGGTGGAGCGCCTCCTATCCGGCAAGCCGACTCCGCTTGAGCGTGAAGCGGCGGAAGCCTTAGTTCAGGCGCAGGAACGCACGAAACATTGGAAAGACAAATGCCATAAAGCTTGGGACGAGCGAGATGAACAACAGATGCAGCGGATGCAGGCGGACACAGCCCTCGCGCAATCGCAGAAAGAGGTCGCGGAGCTGCGGGAAGATGCGGCGATACTTCTCAAGTATGTCGGCAAGTCGTTAGTGGACGATGGCGTTGCATGGAATGAGCGTGCAGGCGCAATTTCTAGATTACAGTCCGCCCTCAAGGAGCCTCGCCGATGAAAATCTACGCATATATTGCCCTCATCATCATTACCGGTATCGGCGTTTGGGCCGTCTACCACGCTGGCGGAGCTTCCTGTAGAGCCGAGGTCGCCGAGCGCGATAACAAGGCCCTTATCGCGGCGCGGAAGCAGATCGCGGATCTGACGGCAAGAGTCGAGGCACAGACCGCTCAACACGTGGCCGATATGGCTACGATCCAAATCAACCACGAGAAGGAGTTGTCCGATGCTACGAAAGAACGCGATCAAGCTCTTGCTGACGTGCGCTCTGGCAGGCTGCGGTATGCTCGAGCCTGCCCCTCCGGAGGTAGTTCAGGTCCCGGCAGCAAAGCTGGCCCCCTTGCCGGAACATCTACTCAAGCCGACGCCGATCGACGGGCAGAAACGGATGCGAAGTTTCTTATCGACTTCGCCTTCGAGCGAGATCAAGTCGCCCTAGAACGGAACGAATGCGTTGGTATCGCCGTAAAGGACCGACGCTGAACTCACTTCAACGCAAATGCCGCGCTGCGCTGCCCTTGGTTATTCGTCACCCATAGGAAGTACGGCCCTGCGCCGAGACCCGAGAGGTCGAGCGCGAACTGCAGCGAAGTGTCGCTCAGGAACTGCGGTGCTTGGTACACCGTGACGCCCTGTCCGTAGACCGCATTGTTGCTCACCTCGATCAGCGCCGCCGGGCCGATCCGCGTGCTCGACACTGCGAAGCCGTCCTGCCACTGGTCGGAGACAAAGCTCGCGGTCGTATTCCAATAGTTGACGTTCGACTCCCACTCCTTTGTGTTGGGCGGTCCGGGGCCATCGGATGAAGGGATGCTCAGGACGAGTTGATTGTCGATCCAGCCCTCGAAGATGTAGCCTCCGGAACCCATCCGGCGAAAGTGCGCCTCGAACAGGTACCAGCGATTGTTCTTGATCGCGCCTCCGGGGATATTGCCCCAATGGAATGCGTCTCCTCCCGCTCCGCCGGAGGTCGAGACGCCCCACTGCGTCGGAGCCGAGCCATCGGCCTGCGCCGCCAGATTGTAGTAGGCGTAGTTCGAGCTGCCCGACATCCACCAATACTTGATCGCGCTGTCGGGCCACGAGTTGTTGTTCCATCTCGAGTAGGCACGCAGATACACGTCCGCTGGCCCTGTTCCAAATACCGCCTGCACCTGCCAGCCGAGCATACAGCCGCCGTTTCCGCCGCCGGTCGTGTAGTCGTGAATGTGCTGCCCGGAGTCGTGGAACTTGATCGACTGTGATCCCATGAGCTTCACGCTCGAGTCGTAGGAAGCACAGCTCACGGCGTCGTACTGGTCCCCCGTTGGGCTCGCGCCCTCGAAGCCGTAGGCACTTCCGGCGGAAAAGAACGGGTCCCAGTTCGCTTTGTTCTCCTGAAGAAATGCGCTTCCGCTGACCGTGATGAGCTGCCCTTGCGCCGTGAGGCCCGCCACCGCAGTGATATTCGGCACGGTGCCGGTCGGCGTCGGTGCGGGACTTGGTGCTGGAGTGGGCGCACCGGTCGGGCAGGAGACCGAACAGTCCACCGGCCCGCAGACTGTGCACGTTGGGCAAACCGGGCAGACGGTGTCGGGGATCGTGAGATTGTGCGTGGCACAGATCGGAGATACCGTGTCACCGATCGGCACGGTCACGCAAATCTTCACCGGGATGACAACCCCGTGCGCTAGAGCGCTTGCTGCAAGAAGCAGTAGCCATGCGAATCGTTTCATGTGCCCTCCTTAATCGTCGCACGCTGCTCCGGGGTCCATGCTGGTCGAGCGCCCTTATTCAGGGTATCGGAGCCGAGTCCGCACAAAAGGCCCGCGTATAGACTCGCCCATGCGGTCATCGTGTCGATCGGCAGAAGCTGAATCGCCGTAATTGTGATCCCGATGTTGGCGATAAATGCTCCGATGGTTGCCTTGATGTTGCTGGTGAACCAACCGACCGGAGAATTCGCCTCCCCTTGCGTCCATTTCAGCACGCCGTGGAGAATCTGGCCGATGAGGGCCGCGATGATGAACATGATCGTATTGACTTCCGCTGGCCCCGCCAGAGCCTTCGAGATTGCCGCTTGCAAAGTTGCTAGCATCTTCTCTCCTTAAATAGAAACAGTTCTCCCTAGATATTCCACGGCGATCTATCCATTGAATTTGAGGTAGGCGATGATGCCTGCCGTGACGATGGCTGTGAGGATAATGCCAAGCGTCCCAGCCACCGATAGAATGAACTTGAACGAGAGTTTCCCCGCGAGGAGCTCACTCCATTGATCGAAGAAGGCTTTGATTTCCTTCTCAGTAAGCTGAACAACAACAGGTCGGTTTTCAAGGGCGGTCAACCTTCCATTGGAGAGATCGAGACGCATCTTCCCCAACTCGATAAGCTGTCGGGAGAAGTCCTCATACCATTTTTCATACTTGAGCCGATCTACTCTCTCATGATCAATGAGCCTGTCCACATCTGATAGGAGCTTGTAGAACTTTTCCATGAAAGCATCGTCCGCCTTGCGTCGTTCTTCCATTTCATGTGAGTCCTTTTGTATAGCTCGGTTTTCCGTTGTCGAATGTCACCGTCATGATTTCGCGGCGCGGGCTCTCGGTGAACGAGATATGGACCCACGTCCCCTCCATGATGCACTGATCGAACCTGATCGTGGAACCGGCGATCAGCTTCACGATCTCGTAAGGCGTCCCGTACTCAGGGCAAATGAAGTCCTCGGCCTCGAATTTCGGGTGCTGCTTGCGTGCAAAGTACTCAGGCCAATCGGCGTCGCTCTTCGCATGGAGAGCGCACCAGTGAGCGAAATCCTTGGCAGTCAGGATCTTCTCGAGAGCCTCACAACGATATCCTGAATGCTTGTGGATCCTGAAGCTGAGGACATTCTCGACTTGCTCCAACCCTTCTGCTGTACGTTGCGCATTAGGGGTGAGCTCAGATGGCGGGGTGTTGTCGATACCCAGCCGCTCCGCCATGTCTGACTGATAAAGATCCTCCAGCGTGAAGTGCGGAGTGAGCTGCACGTGCCCTCCTTACGGTTTTACGACCAGATCTACCTCCGAAATGAATGGCCCAAGGTCGGCGAAATCGTTCGCCGAGTAGCCGCGCTTCTTGTCCGGTGGGGCTGCCGGATCATCATCCAGCATGGTAAGAGGGATCGGGTCGTACTCGATCTTGATCTTCTCCTCCGAGAGGAGGGTGAGCTGCTCACGCAATTGGAGCCTTTCACGCGAATCGTCCTCGAGAATCTTTGCCCAAGTTTCAGGATCCTCTCCGTTACGCACAGGCTCTTGGAGCATTGCCCCTGTCACAGTCCGGATGCCGCCAGCGTCGAGGATCAGTTTGACTTGCGCTTCCTCGTAATGCTTCAGCGGGGAGCTCATCTTCCCGAGCAGGCGGCTGATGCGCCATGCGGCCTTGGCCGGTTGGCGTGTTTCATCGTTGATGCGCCTCAGGGCTCTGTAAGCGAGAGTCACTTCCTGCAGGGTAGCTTCGATCATATTATTTTCTCCTAGGTAAGGGCGACGCTCTGAAGAGTGCCGCCATTGTTGTAATAAAGTTTCGTCGTAGATCCCGTTGAATCTCGCCAGAGGGCGCACTGCCCTGCGACTATATCAGAAGTCGTTGGGATGCCGCTTACAACGCGAGCCGACCAGACAACACCCGCTCCACCACTTCCCAATCTAGTCACACGCGCAAATCCGTTTATAGTGACCGAGGCGAGGGTTTCCAAGTCAGCAGTGTTGATGTTATTTCTGAAAGAGATTGATCCAGAATCTGGAAGGCGAATAGTGCCCGACAGGGCTGGAGTGGTTCCTATACTCAAGGTTGCAGCCATGACCACATCAGGCGTAATCGCCAGACTGCCCGATGCGACTGCGATCGTCGGACTTACGCCGAGTGTGATCCCGGCTCCGAAGACGACAGCTGGAGTGATCGCGAGGCTTCCTCCTGTCACACCGATCGTCGGGTTTCCTCCATTGGAGCCGGTGATGGTGACGTTGCGAGTCGCAAGAGCTGTGTGAAGGACTTGAAGCTGGGTGACTGGCGTTGCGATATTGGTCAGGAAGCTGACCGTTCCAGTACCGCGCGAGTATAGATTCAGCCCGATATTCGTATCGACAGATCCCGATGGGAAAATAGAAACCGCGCCTCCTGTGATCGAACCTTGGAATGAGATCCAGTTCGTCGTGACTCCAGCTCCACGATTGAAGTCAGCAATCGTCTCGCCGTTGTTGACCTTGATCGATACGACGCCCACCGTGCCGGAGTCGATGATGGTGGTGAAAACCGCGACCACCCGAGCACCGGCAGAGCCGATCGAGGATACATTGTCGGTAGTCGGAAGAAGGTTGGGGTTGGTGATTTGCCAATAGTTCAGACCTCCAACGCGGAAAACAATCTGACCCGTCGCACCCGAGTCTAGGATTGCAGAAATTACACTCGCTGCAGTCAACGCTCCAGTTACGGAAACGGTGGTGAAGGACGGAGTAGCCGAGACGGTCGCTCCGAAAAGCATCCAGTCGCCGTTGGCCCTATCGGTAGCGAAAACCCCTGAAGTGTGCGGCACGAGACAGACGTACGAAGCAGCTGTAGCGCCCGTCTCCACCACATCGTTCGCTGCGTAGACGGTCCCGGTGAGCCACAATCCGCGCGCTTTGAGATTCTGACCGAAGAGGGCGAGAAGGCTCGCTGCCAGAGAGCCCATCGTGACGATATTGTTCGCGAGCGCCCCATCGCTGCGCTGGATCAGGCCGAGGTTGGTGATCGTCGCGTTGACGGAGAGGGCGATATTCTGGAACTCGGCATCGATCCGATCGGTTCTGACGGTACTTCGCCCGGCGACATTATTCGCCTGATCTTGAGCGAAGCTGGTGATGATGACGTAAGGTGCGGGTGTGGCCATAATCTACCTCTCGATCATTGCATCACTCCAGCTTGTTTCAGGAGAATCCTGATTCGAACTGGTTCGTGGTGCAAGACGAGCTCAATCTGCTTCTCGACCGGAAGGGTCGCATTGACGCCCTTCTTCACTTCAGTCGAGATGGCGTTCATCATCTCATCGAGCACCACACCGCGCCGTGCGTCATCGAGTCTACCGTAGGCTTCGGAATTGACAAGCGGAACCATGACCTTCTCGGAGAGGGTCCCCATCAGCTTGTTGTACTTCTGGGTGATCTCGGGTTCAGGTCCTCCGGTGATCACGTCCCTTGAGGTGAAGCCCAGACGATCGAGTTCGCTCTCGAATTTGTTCTTCGGCTCTTGCTTCCCGATGCCGGTCAGCTGGCGCAGCATTGGGTCAAGAGTGCGCTTTGGCCCTTCGCGCGTGGGGAAGGAGGCATCAGGAAGCTGCTGCGAGTAGTACGGCAGCTGCCGCTTGATCGGCCCGAGGATCGGCTCTTCCTTGGTGTCCTTCACGGTACTGTAGCCTTGGGTGAATTGATCGTAAAGGTCCCGCAGCTGGGCGAATGGGGTGAAGAACCCCGCTGCGAGATTGCCGCCGAATTCTTTCACCTTCTGCACGAACTTCTTCTCATCGCCTACCTGACCGAAATAGTTATTGAGAAACCCGTCCAGCAGGTAAAGCCCTGTCCCGGCTCTCATGTTCGAGGAAAGAACCCCCTGAGCGACATCTTGCGGGGTGAGCTTGTAGAGTGTCTTGTCGTTGTACTTCTTGATCAGATCGGCGACGAAAAGGTACGAGGCAAAAGGGTTGAAGGGACGAAGATCTACCGTCTCACCTTTGTCGGTCTTGTACTCGTACCACTTCTCTCCAGCATTGTCGGAATTGCGGAACTGATAAGCGGTGTTGAGGAGGACCGCCCCGATGACAGCCTTGCTGATTGTGGAAGTATCTCCAGCAGCGAATGCGGCACGTTCCTTCGGACTGAGGTACGACAAGATCCCGAGAGGGCTGTACTGGTAGAGGAACTTCATCGAGTTCCACATGAACCTCGGGAACGGGAGCGCGAAAGCGACTCCGGGGATTTTCGCTGTCGCATCGACCAAGAACCTTGCGATCGTTCCATAGGCTGGAGTTTCAGCAAAAGTGGCGACCATCGCCTTGTTCACCGCTTCCTCGATCGCGGCTCTGGGAATCCTCGAGAGCCTATTCTGCTCGATCAGCTTGGAAAGATCGATCCCATCGCGCTTCAGCGCCTGATCGAGGCGTGCCTGAAAAACACCACGCCGGATGGCGAACTCCTGAAACCTGTTCACGATATTCAGCGCCTGCACCCCAGACTCCATCGCAGAAAGGCCCGCATCCACCGCCCCAGTGATGATGCCCTTCGGCTTGACGCTCACGTCCGACATCCAGTTTGCGAAAAGACGATCCCTTTCGGAAGGGTGAAAGTCGAGAATCTTGTCGATCGCTGCCTTGTTGCGAGTGAAGACTTTCGCCAGAGCTTGAAAGCCATCGATTGGGCTGTGGGCATTCTTCCTGCCGAGAAGTCTCTGCACCCCGGCATCGAGCACTTCCGTCATCCCGTCAAGTGCGAGCCTCACACCTTGAGTTTCGGCATTGCGAACGGCTGTAGCGAGTTGCGTCACCAGCAACCCTCGCCAGATGTCCTGCACCCTGCGCCACCATGGGCGAACGAAAAGCGCATCTTCTGGAAGCCCGGCCTTCCTCAAGGTATCGAGATCCTCTGGGGAGAGCTTTGCATCGCGGAAGATGTGCGAGTAGTAGGCCATGGTGCGCCCAGCGTCTCCCACGGTATTGCGAAGGGCCTTGGAGAAGTCCTCCTTCGAGAGGCCGAACTTCTCCATCATTCCGGAGGTGATTTCGCCCCTCCAGACATACCGCTGTACATCGTCGGAAATCATGAGCTCGCGGTTCCGCTTCCCGGGATGGTCGGCAAAAAACGCGCGAGCAAGACCGGTCACCCGGCGGGTAACTTCGGTCGAAACTTGTCTCTCGAAAAGCGGAGGAGCGCCACCTCCGTCAGGAGGTTCGCTCGAGCGAGGAGGTTCCGGCGGCTTGCCGCCGAAGATCTTCTCTATTCGGGACTTTGCGTCGTCAGCAGGCTTTCCAGACTTCCCGCCGGGGGCTTGTACGCCTGCCATTCGGGTATCGGCTTCCCCGAGAGCAGACTCCCGCTGATTTGCTTCTTGAGGTCCTCGTGCTTCAGGAGCCCGTCCCCCAGATTCTTGATCACGTGCAGCGGGACTGGATGTCCGAAGCGTTTCCCGTATCGCTTGACGAGTCGTCGCAAGGTCTGTCCCGGCATTGGTGAAGATCTCCTTGAAGGCATCATACGCCACCGGAAGAGCTTTCTGCATCGCCTCCGGATTGGTGTGGTACAACCGCCCGAGTTGGGCAAAAAGCTCGATCGAGTTCCCGGCTCCTGACAGCCCACGATCGAACGGGTAGCTCAGAAAGTTTGCCACCTGACCCTTATCGAACATCCAGCGGTGGTACGCCTCTTTGGCGATATCGCCTTCAGGTATCGTAAAGGCGTCCCCCATTGTGCGGTCAACTTGGAACTTCATCCTCGGAGAGCCCATGGAGGAGAATGACTTGAGCTTCATTGCATCAGCCGGTGTTGCCGGATCGTGATCAAGACCGTGCATCATCTCGTGAAGCAGCATCCCGCGCGCCGTTGCTGGGACCTGTTCTGCGCTCATGTCGAGATAATTCGATCCGTTTCTCATGGCATCGAGGATCGACTGATTGACCGGCACTCGGCGAGTCTCTGTCATATATCCCATCTGCATCCCGGTCTTCTCGTCAAGCCGCTCGAAGCCTGAGATCCCTTCCAGAAAATGCTCCGGCACCCCGTGCGAAATAAGGTCATCAACCGCACGACCCATTTGAAGGCCATCTTCAAAGGTGAGTTTCCCACCACCGGAATCGACCAGCGTGCGAGCCTTCTCGGAAAGCTCCTCGAGGCTGGATGCCTTCGAAACTACCGGAACCTTGTCGATTTGATTGCCCGAGCGGACTTCTGTGATTTTGGCGCTAATTTCATCGAACGTCCCGCGATTTCCGATCGAGGATTTAATTTGCTCTGGATTAAAAACAACGTAATCCTTTCCACCCCGCTCGCCTGTTCCAAAAATGACGCCATCATGGCCCAAAGATTTCGCTCTTGCGATAATGCTCGCGGATTCTTCTGGGGTCGTTCTGCCGATCGACCCCCCCGAAAAAGGTTTGCGAATATTGAGATAGACAGGGACGATGTTCGCCCCTTCTTCATACTTGGCGCGGTTGCGATTATTCGCGACGATTGCCGCATCTTGAGCGGCACCGCCAGCTCTGCTCGGGTTAGACGTAAACCAAAATCCTGATTTTGCATCGGAAACATCCGGCCACGTCGCGCCCATTTTCTCTCTGCTGAACTCGGAAAAATCGGCAGCTGTCCCGTGGTACACCACGAGAGGCTTGCCTTCGTTGTCAACCACCTTAGAGTCTCCGAACCAGCGCTTGAATTCTGGAGTCTGCGTTTGATTTTCTCCGAGACGATCGAAAAGATAAGCCGCCTTGTCCCTCAATCCACCGCTATGCTGAACACCGACCATCTGCGCGCGAAGCTCTTCGAGTGGCGGGAACTTGAGCCCCTCTGGGGGCTTCCAGTCGCGTGCCTTGATCTCACTCGCGAAGGAAGTCATCCCGAAATCCATCGCGATCTTCTTCAGCTGTTCGTCAGACATCCCGGCGTACTTCGAACTTTTGCTTTCATTGATCGAGTCTTTCATGGCGGTAAACTTGTCATTCGCCTTCTTCGCGACCCACATCGCGGCTTGCGCTTCCTCTACCTGCCAGCCTAGGCGTTTTGCGGTTTCAGCGGTAAGGATCGCCGTATGTTCGTACTGCTGACGACTGCCATATCTTCGAGACTCATCTCCAGAAGCAATTCTGAATTGATGTCGATCGGTGACCGGGCGGTCGGACTTCTCACCCGTGATGTGCTGCGAGATGCTGCGGTAGAAGTCATTCACCTTTACCGATTCCGGCACGATTCCCTTACGCAATAGGTTCTCAAGGGCGAGATCCTTCTGCTTGGTCGTGACGTGGATCGGCTCACCCTTCGCGTACTGCTCGAGCGCTTTGATGGTCATGGTGAGGTTAGCCTTCACCTCGGTCCCTGCGGAGGTGATTCCCAGCATCATCGCAACCCGGTCTGCTGCATTCTTGTCGCCGCCCATCGCCTGTAGAAGCGTGTCGGCAGTATCCTTGTACCAAGTGCGTCCCGCCTCGCCTTGCTTGGCGAGGGATTCCATCCTCCGAAGAGCTTCAGTGACTGAGTTGATATCTCCGCCAAAGGCTCCGATGATCCTGCCGGTTGATGTTTTCTTCACGAGATCCGGAGCGGCGACGCCAGCCATCGCTAGGTCGGATGAGGCCCCGACAGGTTCTCCTGCACCATGGCCGCGATCTCCTTCGCGAACTCCGGCCCCGGGGGCGACTTCTTCGCGGGCAATGGCCCGGTAGATGTTTTCGGGGATTTTCCCGGTGGCGTTTTCTCGTTCGAGTGCTGCTTTGAGTCTGGCATAGGTTTCTCCATAAGAGAGTTTCGGGAAATCACCGAGAGAGCTCAAGGGGGGCTTGACTCCCGACTCCTTATTGTGGAGTGAGAGGACGCTCACCATCGGGTTGTCTTCGTATGTCTTAGCGAGACGCTCGACTACTTCTCGAGAACCCACATGGGTCGCGGCGTGCTCGCTCAGCGGGACAGTTCTTCCGGTACCGTACTTCTTCTGCTGGCCGATTGCGCGATCGATCACCCCATGTATCCCGGGCTGGCCGGTAAGGGCGAGAACCGGATCCCGGTAGACGTACATCACCACGGCACGCTTCCCAGCAGCGAGCGCCTGATCGATCTTCTGCTTGGCGGAATCGTACCGGTTCATATTGGTGTCGTAGACGATCTGCGCTCGACTGGCGAGGGATTTCGTTTCCCCATTCGCGTAGATCGCGTGAGTCTTTCCGGCACCCGTGCCGCCAGCGGTGAAGACGACGGCATTTTCCTTCCCATCCGGGGCTTGCTCTTGGAGATCTCGCCGGTAGATCTCCTTCATCAGGGAAGAGTAAGGCTCGTGGACCGCGACTGACTGCGTCCTGTCTTTCATGTAGCTCGGATCGAGCTCTCGAGCATTGTCGGTCGAGATCACATTTCCGAATCGCTTCTTGTACTCCGCGATCTGCTCATCGGTATGCCGCGTCACACGCTCCCCTGCGGCAGTTTCAATGGCGCGCTCTTCGGGGCTGAGGTCCTTGTACGGCTCGTAGGTTATTTGTTTGCCGCCTGTGTCCGGTAGGCGATCGCTGCCGCTTGGGCCATTGCCTTGTGCAGGCTCGATGGGTGGGACGTTCCGATCGATCCCTTTTGCTTGTACGACTTCACCAGCTCCTCGATGTTCGATGAGCGGGCCTTGTCCGACGGGTTCTGTTGGAGGGGCATTGGGACTCCTTGCTGGGTAGATTCTTGCAGCAGCTTCATTGACCGCCCTTGCAAGCGGCAGGCGGAACGCCGCGCGAGCTTCATCACCTTCTGGCCCTGAGACCTTATCAAGCTCGAAACGCTTCACGGGCTCGGGTTGTCCTATCCTGATCGCCTCATCAGGCTTCAAGATCGTCGACTGGATGTCGCTCTCCAAAGCCCTTCCGAAGGCTCTCCCCGGCATCCCGCGCTCGTACATCGTGCGCCCGACGGGGTGGATTGCACCCGGCGCGCCGTAGATCCCGGCAGTGGCTAGGGTCTCCAAGATGGTGGCGAGGAGGGGATTATCCTGTCCAGCGCCGCCGCCTTGCGGCGGGATCGTCATTCCTCCGCCGGGTTCAGCTTCAATCCCCTTCTCGAAGAGCTGATTGACCACCGCATGAGCTCCACGGCGGGCGTGCTCCAGACCTTGCCCGATCAGGTGCTCAGTAGCTTCCATCTTGGCGATCGGCTGATCCTCGATCCCTGTGTACTTTTCCCCAAGGTAAGGAATCCTGCCTGTTTCCGTGTGACCGGCCAAAGCCTCTGAAAATGCGTCAGCAAGGCTCGTCCTGTCGCCCGTGATGGCTGATTGAGGCCTGATGAAGGGCGCAGTCGCGATCGCCGCAGGGACCGCTGCAGCGGCCCTCAGGGGCCATGAGAGGAGGTTCGCCGTGGCGCTGGGGATGTCCACCAGCTCCTTCCCGGCACCGAGGATCGCGCGAAGGGCTTCCCTCGGCTTGTTGAACTCCCCGGGCTCGGCTCCCACTGGGGTGAACTCGAGACCCTTTTCCTCGATCGGGGTGAACTCGAGTGGCATCTACTTCGCCTTCACATACCCGACGAGCTTCTTCCCGTCGTAGACTTCCCATCCCTTCCCGGCAACTTCCTTACCCAGCGTCTTCCCTTTGTACGCCTTGTCGGCGGCGAACTGCGCCTGCACATTCTGCGGAGCTGCCCCACCCGGAGGGTTGTTTTTCAAGGTATCCGCGATCAGCTGCTGGATCGGGTTGGAAGAAGGGGCAGGACCCATCGGGGTGAAGATCCTCTTCCCGTCACGACCGATCTGGAACATCCCCGGCTTCCCGGTATCCGGGTCAGTCCCGAAGTGAGTGGCGTTCGGCATATTGATCTGCACACCCGGCGCGTGGGTGGATTTCTTCACGAGGTACTGATTCCAGTAATCGGCCCGCTGCTTGGGATCGGTAATTCCGGCCTGATCAAGCTCCTTCTCGAAGGTGGCACGATCATCCTTCTCGGCAAGGACATTGTGACCGTAGGCGGCGGCAATCCTGCGTACAAGTTCGCCACCCTGCGGAGCGGCCCCACCGGGTTCATCAGGAGCGCGAGCTGCGGTGAGAGCTTCTGCAGTGGCTCCCATACGTTGCTGCTCCTCCTCCGCCTGCGTGACGTTGTGAGGGGCGTAATGTCCGGTCGAGGATCTCATCAAGGCGACAGACCTCAAGGCATTGGCGAGCTTGGTCTGCTGATCCGCATTCCATCTCGGGGCTGTTGGCTCTTGGGGCCCTTGCGGCCCGACAACTTCCTGCGGGACTGTCGGCATAAGACCACCTTGTTCCCTGAATTGCTGATACTGATTGAACTCAGGGACCGAAACCCCGGCGCTCGTGGCTCCATACATCTGCCGCCCGGGCTCGACTTCAGAAGAGCGTTGATTTTCGAATGCCGCCTTTTGCGCCTCTTGCGTGATCTTGGAAACCTCGGCAAGGTTCTTGATCCCATACAGCGCCCCTTGCTGCCGCAGGCGGGCGGTATTGGCGAATGCCGAGGCAAGTCTCGACATCCCGGGTGCTGCCTGATCGTAGTAAGTTGCGCCCATTATGCCCCCTCACGCCAGCCTGTCGGTTCCCTGAAGCCCCGATACATCGCGTAGCTCGGATCGCCACCAAGCTCGTCCGGTGAAATTCCGGCTTTTGCTCCAGCTCCGAGAGACATCAGCTTACCGAGCAGCATCGCACTCGTGTTGGGACGCACTTGGCTGATGGCGAACATCCTCGCCCTTTGCTGATTCGCCCGGTCTGCGGAGATCGATTCAGCTTGCGATGCGGTATTTGCATTACCGATCCCCTCGTTGAACATGAGCTGCCCGGGGGCGAACATCTTCGAGTAGAGCCTAGTGATGAGGGCAGTCCTGTTTCCCTCATTGAGCGCATTTTCAGCCTTCCCGGCGACAAGGTCGCTTGTCGTTTTCCCCGCACTCGTCGGAGCGCCCGGAACTGCTGAATTCTTGGCAAGGTAGCTGCTCAAATTGGTCGCGAGGTTCTGCGTGGTCGCGTCCAGATTCGTCGCGCGCGTGGCCGGATTGTACTTCTGCGCCTGAGTCGTGAAGAGGGCACGCTCCTTTGCCGCTTGCGCTGAATCGTAATCCATCGCTGAATTGGTCAGCTGCTTTCTCAGCTGCTGCGCGCGGTTCAGCGCATCGTACTGGGTCGCAGCGCCCCCTGCTGCAAGTAGATAAGGTACGGCACCCGCCATCATCGACTCCCGAAGTAATTTCCGCTCGATCCGCCGGAGAATACCCCACTAGGACCGCCCATGTACTGCTGCAGAAGGGCAAGCTGTGCAGGCCCGAGTGACATTGGATTCAGAGCGCCCTGATTGAGCTGATCTTGCGAATAGAGAAGGCCCGCAGTCTGGAAGGGATTCCCGAGAACCTGCCCCTTCGCGGTCGCGAGCGCAGTTTGCCCTGACTGGTTCAGCTCAGTTTCCGCAGACTGCGTGGCGGAGGTGGCATCAAGACCTGCATTGATTCTGGAAAGGATATC
>Ga0137395_10000011_pt1 | contig 46883 bp, 40 predicted proteins | sample czobulk216metaG_FD_108283 | JGI IMG/M metagenome (GOLD analysis project Ga0137395, IMG submission 108283) | Vadose zone soil microbial communities from Angelo Coast Range Reserve, California, USA - czobulk2.16 metaG | ecosystem: Environmental > Terrestrial > Soil > Vadose zone | place: USA...
GCTTATTAGGTAGGCCACAATTGCCTCTTTCTGTCTTTAATAACTCTTGCAGGAACTCCTCCGACAATTTTGTACTCCGGAACATCCTTGGTTACTACTGCCCCCGCTGCAACAATTGATCCTTTTCCAATCTTCACCCCGGGCATCACAAGCACATTTCTACCTAGCCATACGTCATCTTCTATGATGACTTTCTTATTAGTTGTCTCACCTTGAAAAATCATTGGAATATCTATACGGTCACAATTATGCATACTAGATATGATTGCCACATTCGGAGCAATCATCACAAAATTTCCAATTTCAGCTTCTTGGATAAATGTGTTTTCATTTATCTGGCATGATTGTCCAAACTTAACCTTTCCGGGTCCTCCAATGAAGATATGGTGCTCAAAATAGGTCTTTTCTCCCCCTCCCATTATTTGTAGTATTCGGCAAAGGTACCAAACTCTTATCCTGTTAAAGAGCATTGAAAAACGAGAATGGGGTAGGTGCGAGATAATAAGGTAATAAAAGGCATAGCTTATGTGTTTCATTGTTTTAAGCCCCTTGGAACTCATTGAGGGCTCGCAGTCCTCAACCGCCGTTCCCTTGGTCGAAGTCGGGGGTTGAATTTCCCGTGATCCTCAGATCGCGTCCGTTAGCGGTTTTGACGCGCATCCTAACTCCGTTCGTGACTGGCGCAACCGCTCCTCCTGCCACTTGAACTCGCCATCAACAACGGCACGCAGACGTCTTGCGTCGATTATGAACTCCCAGTACTTTCAATATTTTGGTCCCAATCGATTAATATTTTATCGTTTTCTTGTCTCGCTAACGCGTGTCAGTCGTGGGACACCACCTTAGCCCTGCCCACACGGTCGCCTGCGCAAAGCCGGCGGCACACCGTCTGTCATCGTTGACGCCAGCGGACTCAACGACTCCCCTGCCTTGGATGTCGCGGCACCGGGCGGCTCAACATCGCACTGGCACCGCACAGCCAGCCTTCGAACACAAGCTCGGAGTGTGCCATCGTGTCCACGTAGCGGGGAAGCAGCAGCGGATCATGCGTGGCGTCAGCCAAGCCAACGAAGCCAGTCGTAGCCGATTCGACTGCGAGTTCGCGCAGCCAGGGCAGGAAGGCGGAATCGACATCCCCGCTGGGATAGCAGAAATGGGCGGCGGGATGCCCAGCATGTTTCTCAAGGATGCGCCGGTTCTCGAGCACCTCGCGAGCGAATGCTGCTTTGTCGCGCGGAGTGTGGTGCCTGTGCGTATGCAGCTGGATGTCGAACCCCCGGCGCGCCACCTCGGCGATCTCCTCCCCTGTCATGAGATAGAATAGCCTGCTCCGCAAGAACTCTATCCAATCGATCCCAAGTCGCGCGGCCACGTCACCGAGCCATGCCTGCTGGCCCTCACGGTCGTTGGACAGGGACTCCGCCTCATTCAGCAGGCTTGCAGCGAGCGCCTCCTGTTGTCCCCTGTCACGGAGATCGATCGGTCCATCCTGACCGGGCAGCGCGCCCGGCGCCAGCTCCTGCGCGCGGGCCCGCCAGAGCAGGTACCGCAGCGTCAGTCTCAGGATAGGACGCTGGTGCACGCAATAGTACGTGGAAACGTAATTCGTGGCCACGTAGCCAAACTCCTCGAGTAGCGGCACTGCGGCTGCCAGGAAGTTATAGAACCCGTCGTCGAAGGTGAGCACGACGCTACGGGGCGGCAGCGTGCCGCGGCGCAGGCCGCGGACAGCCTCGCCCAGGGGCAGCACCGCGTATTCGCCGTTACGCAGGATCTCGAACCGCCTACGCAGAAACGCGGGCGTCACGAACAGCTCCGAATTCCATTCGTGCTCGTCCCGCAGTGACACACCATGGTAGCAAAGAATAAGCAGGCGCCGGCGGCGCCAGGCGGATTCCGCGAACCGCCTGAACCCACCGACGGTGCGCAGACCGGCGAGCGCCGCGTGCCGAACGCGCCGCGCCACCGTGCGTGTGGTCTCACGCATCGGCACACCCCAGTGTTGCTGCTGGGCGCCGACACGCGAGCATTTCGTAGAGCGCCGAAAGTTTATCGATCACCGTCTCCTGACCGAACTTGGTTCGCACCGCCTCACGGCCCGCTTCTCCGAGCCGAGCCCGAAACTGCGAATCAGCCTCAAGCATCCGTAATGCATCCACAAGCGGCGCGGGGTCGTCCACAGGTACGAGAATGCCCGTAACGCCTTGCGTAACCGCGTCGGTCACGCCCCCCACCGGCGTCGCAACTACAGGTCTGGCTGCTGCCATTGCCTCGATTACCGAATTCGGGAATCCCTCGCTCAAGGAGCAAAGCACGCTGACGTCAAGAAACTGGTGAAGGTTGCGAGGCGAGAGCACTTCGCCAATGAAATGGACTCGGGATTCAATTCCATACCGTCGGGCAAGCTCCTCCAGTTCGGCCCGTGATGGGCCATCGCCAATGACAACCAGGTGAAACCGCGGGTCGAGTTGTGCCATGGCCTTGAAGAGCAAAACGTGATTCTTGACCGGCGACAACCGGGCTACGATACCAATCACGAATGCCCCGTCTATAAGACCCCAGGCTCGCCGCTGCGCAACGCGCGCCCCCTCGTCAGCGATCACGAAGGCGCTATCTGTCAGGAAATTCGGGATCTCGACGATCTTCTCGGCCGGCACTTTTTCCTCGCGAGCGATGAGTTGGGCTACGCCACTGCTGTTCGCTAGGATGCGATGGGCCAGCGCGGAGGTCAGCCGATTGGCGGTCACGAGCCTCGGACGCGGCGCTTCGTACAACCAGCGGCGGCTGGCGATGATCGAGCACCGGGTGCGCATGCGCGCCCAGGGCACCATGAAGATATTGCAGTAGATGTCGTGTGAGTGCACCACGTCCACGTTCCAGCGCCGCAGCAACCGGGCAAAGCGGATTCCCTGGAAGACCGTTCGCGGGGAATAAAGATTCGGAATCGGGACGTGTGTCATGCGTAACCCGAGGCGTTCGTAGCGCAAACGGAGGGGCCCGTGAGTGTGAAGGTGGAAAACGCTCAACTCAAAGCGAGCGGCGTCTAGCGCCTCTGCGGTTCGCACCGCATTAAGCTCGGTCCCCCCGATGGCGAACGAGTCAAGGCAATAGGCCACCCGAACGCGACGCGGCCACGCCTTATCACCCGCACGCCAGGAAACCGCGTCCCGAAATAAGGTCATCGTCAATGCTCAAACCGGAAATCGGCACGCTTGATTGCCTGACCCTCGAAACTTCGCAAGACACGTTACTGCAATCGATGGAGATGTCCTAGATCTACCGTCATTTGCGGCGGAAACCACGTCGATTTGAGTCTACCGCATTTTCTCTCTTAGGACTTCTCATAGCGGGCCGTTGGTATCGATCGCTCTCGGTCAGGTCCGGCGACTGAGTTCGTGTTGTCTTAGGTCCGTTTGGAACGGACCTAACTCACGGGAGTATGAGGGGATGTGTCCCCTCATTTTGTAACCGATTCTTAGGATACCATAGAAGAATCTTCTACTAACTTTAGGGGCGTCCGCAGCTTTGGGTTCGCGAAGCAGGGTTTGCTGTTGATCAGAGCGGGGTCGCGAAGATCGCGACGAGTTCGCTTACACTGGCAGAACGTCTCACGTGATATACGGAAAATATCGACAAGCAAATGAACTGCTTTACTTTCTGCAGCGTGATCCAGAGCCTTCAACTTCCGTACAATCCCCTTCGAACCTTGTTGGTTCATCCCGGTCTCCGGTCAGTGACAGTTCGAAAATGTCAGAATTGTCAACCGACGTCGTGAATCTCAAAAATCGACGATAGTGCACATCGAATCCCTCTTCCACTCGATGGTCGCCAACATCGTGTATGGTTGATCTTCAGCGAAGGCCCTTAGATCGAATCAGGGATACGTGGGTGCATTCGCTTCCACAACGCCACTCGCCTGCACTCTGCCCTGAAAACCGTGTCGCTCAAGCCGTACAAACGGCTGCCATGATCGACCTGAGGTCGTCGTGATCGTAGTAACTCATCAATCTACAAAGGACACCGGGATGCACTGGAAACTAAAGTCCATGATACAAAATGTGGTCTCGCTTCTTCCATCTTCAGCTTCATATGCAGGTTATTATTGGATTCAAAGGCATTTTGGGGGACTGCGACGAATCAACCCAGTGAGCGGCTTATCCGCCGGAATCGAAACTTGGAAACGAATCAAAGAACAGGGTTACGACCCTCTTGACAAAGTTTTTTTTGAAATCGGGACGGGGAGAGTGCCTCTAGTTCCGCTGTCCTACTGGCTGATGGGGGCCCGCAAAACTATCACAATTGATTCGAACCCATACCTCAAGGGAGAACTAATCGGAGAAAGTCTACGATACATCTCGAAAGACAAAGAGCGCATTCAGAGTCTCTTCGGGCCTTTGTTAGTACTGAAAAGGCTTGATGACCTCTTGGCGACGACTGGAACGGGAAGTTTCTCGACACGCACATTTCTTGATTTGTGCCAAATTGATTATATTGCACCCGGCGATGCGGCCAATACCGGTTTACCCTCTCGGAGCATAGATTTTCATACGTCCTACACGGTGTTTGAGCATATTTCGCCAAAGGTATTGAAGCAGATTCTTGAAGAAGGAAACAGAATAATAGGAAATGATGGCTTGTTCATTCATTGCATAGATTATAGCGACCACTTTTCACATTCTGACAAGAACATATCTGCTATCAACTTTCTTCAATACTCCGATGATGAATGGATGCGGTATGCTGGAAATAGATATATGTACATGAACAGATTAAGACATGACGATTTCATGAATCTCTTCCAGTCTATAGGACATCGCGTCTTACAAGCCCAACCAGAGATAGATCCTCGATCGCAAGAGCTACTGAGAAGCGGAACCCTACGATTGAATGAGCGATTCAGAACAAAATCGGGAGAGATCCTTTCAATATCGGCGTCGTGGGTGGTATCAAAGAAGGATGACTGACGTATATTCAGCATCTGGTGTAAGCTTTTGCACTAGTCCACGATCAATGAGAAGACGGGGTACGAATTCACTGGGGGTGGATGCCTCACTCGCGTCACAGGGCGCGAGTGAGATTCCAGTGGGTCAACGGTTGGCCCGATGAGAAAACCGGGATAACAACAATGGCCGCCACTCGAAGCGCTGACATGCGCACACCAGACCAATTGAGGGAGCACTACGAGATTGAACGGGAACTTGCGTCGCGCCTCCGCCAGTGCGCGCCGCACGAGCGACTGCGGCTGTACGCGTCTACCTACGATGAGCTCTTCCGACGCGTCGCCCACCACCCCATGCTGCTGCGCAAGAAGGACCCCGAAGCCACCCGGAGCGCCATCATGTCACAGCTCCGACTCATCAGGGGTTTCCTCCGGCCGGACACGCACTTTCTCGAGATCGGGCCCGGCGACTGCAGCCTCTCACTCGCCGTCGCGCGGGAGGTCCAGCAAGTCTACGCCGTGGACGTGACGGAATTGATCAGCTCCTCAGCCGCACGCCCTGCCAACTTCCAGTTGATCCTGTCCGATGGAATCAGCATTCCCGTGCCTCAAGGAGCCGTGACCGTCGCATTCAGCAATCAACTCATGGAGCATCTGCATCCTGACGACGCACTAGAGCAGTTACGCAACGTCTACAAAGCTCTCGGTCACGGCGGGGTGTACGTCTGCATCACGCCGAACGCACTGTCGGGGCCTCACGACATCTCCAGGGGTTTCGACCGCGTGGCGAGTGGGTTTCATTTGAAAGAGTACACAAATGGGGAGCTTTACGCCCTCTTCGTCCAAGTCGGATTTTCCAAGGTCCGCGCCATGGTCTCGGTAAGGGGGCGCTCGACACTTCTGCCCGTTTGGGTCTGTCGCATCGCGGAGTGGCTTGTCCATCGGCTGCCTCACCCGTTCAGCCGCGAACTTGCAGGCCGTTTGCCGTTGCGGCTGTTTCTGGGAATTCAAATGATCGGGTACAAGGCGTAGCGCCTCGGAAAGATGAGACTCGGCGCGCCCGAACAGATCCAATAGGCTCACCCATCCTCAACCTCGGGCACCGGCGATCGGGTTAGCCGCGCAGCGCTCGGTTCGCAAGTAGCTCGAGATATATCGGCTTGTATCTTGCGACCGATGACTTCCATTGTCGTTGCTGAATCACCGAGAAACGGCCCGCGCTTCCAAGTTTCATCCGCATGGCGCGATCGCCAAGCAACTTCAGCGCTTGCTGCGCCAAGTCTGCAGGGTTGCCGGGGTCGAACAGTATTCCTGTCTCTTGGTGTGAGATGAGTTCGCGCATCGCCGTAAGGTTGCTCGCCAGCACGGCTTTCTGCATCGCAAGCGCCTCGAGCGGCTTGAGGGGCGTTGTTAGCTGCGTGGTAAGCGTGGCTACGCGAGGATATACGAGCAGATCTGCAACGGCGTAGATCTCCTTGACGCGCCCATGCGGCAGACGCCCCGCAAACCTCACATGGCCCTGAAGTTTCTCCTTTTCCACGAGCGCCTCGAGCCCCGTGCGCTCGGGACCATCGCCAACGATCAGCAGGTGAACCCGATCCCGCTGCGCCACGATCTGCCTCATGGCTCTTATCAGGATCTCGAGACCCTCGTATGGTTGGAACGATCCAACATAAGCGATTACCTGATCATCAGCAGAATTCCACTGTCTCAGCCATTCCGGATCGGGCTCAATTGGGCGGAATACCTCCGGATCGACACCATTTGAAGTGACCAGAACATTGCGCCCAGTACGTCCTTGGAGTTCATCGCGAAGGGTTTCGCCAATCGTGACCACAGCATCTGCACGTCGCAGGAGCCACGTCTCCAGGCCTCGGGCCGCACGGTACGAAACCGACGATGCAGCGAACTTGCCTCGATCGACCGATGCGTTCTCCCACAGGTCCCTGACTTCGTATACAAAAGGCAACCCACGTCGTTTCGCGGCAAAATAGGCAGGGAGCCCAACCAGGACGGGCGAATGCGCATGGATGATTTCAGGTTTTGCCTCTTCGATTATTGAAGCAATTCGGCGCAGCAGACCATACATAAGCTGGATTTCGCGAATCGGGGAATGCATGAGGCGGCGGGGCGGGGTGCGGAAATGCGGAATGCCATCCAGGACAGCATCCGATGGCGCATCCGGCTGCTGCGGAGAGGTTACAACAGACACCTCCATACCCATTTCCCGCTGCAGGGACAAGATCCGTTCGCTGCGGATACTGTAGCCGCAAACGAACGGCAACGACAGATGCAGAACATGTAGGATACGCATCGCTACCGAAACCGGACCCTGCGGCCTAACTTTTTGAGCGGCTCTCTTCGCATTCCCGGCTAAACACTGTGTCGCCCACGGGATCCAGTCGGTTCCCGCCAATTCCTTTGCGACCGCAGGTGACCAGTGCTGTTGAATCGTCCATCGGCACAGTATTTAAGACGCTTGCAGCTCATATCACCCTAGTCATCGGCTCGGCATTAGAAACAACCCTAAATCCGGTTCTCTGTGCGCCAAAGCTACGCGACAGGCGTAGAATCCGCTCTGAACGAAGACGCTCCACTGCGAACTGCAGATAATCTCACCCAGAATTCGGCGGCTGAGAGTGTGAATGTGATCCGGTTTTGTTGCCTCTTCGATAGAGGTCACCAATCTGGTCGGCAGTGAGAAAACCGCGTTCGCCTAAGCGACTGGTAACGATGAAACAATACCCGCGCCATCCTCGCTCTTCAACTAGCAAGGCCGTTGGTTCATCGCACTCGGATCGCCATCGTCCACCGTTGAATCAGCACGTCTATGGATTATAACTCACGGCAGGCCTGCGCCAATACCGACTCCTATGACTTGATTGTCTGCAACCGCGGATCGTGACTTGATCGACCGCCTTCAACTTAAGAGCGTTAAGTGGAAAAGTGAATAGGGGAAGTGCATTGTTTAGGTTGCTAGTATCAGTCTTGGCGATATTTGTGGTCTGGATATTTCTTGCACCTTTTCTTGCTGAATACTTGGTTATCGAAAGACCGCTTGATCATGCTGACGCGATTGTAATTCTAGCGGGGGCGTCTGCTTATTTGGAGAGAACACGAACGGCAGCGCACCTGTTTAAGAAACGGGTTGCGCAAAAGGTCCTTCTGACAAATGACGGAGAGCAGGCTGGTTGGTCACAAGAGGAACAAAGAAATCCCCCGTACGTCGAACTCGCCAGAAAACAGCTGCTCGCTCACGGTGTTCCGGGTGAGGCGATCGAGATTTTGTCACCAGAAGTTTTCGGTACAATCACGGAGGCCAAAATCCTAGCGAAGCACGCTTCAGAAAGGCGCTGGAAATATCTGTTAATCGTCACGTCGGCTTATCACACGCGACGCGCATCCTGGACGTTTAACAAAGTATTCTCCGAAAATGCCGTCCGAACGGAGATTGGCATTGTGCATGCCACGACTGAGCCGCGAGCTCCGCCCGCTACCTACTGGTGGCTGACATGGAAAGGCTGGCGAGATGTGGCTGGCGAGTACGTGAAGAGCGCGTATTATTATTTCGCATACCAAACGGGCTCGAGGCTGCCCGATCATGATCCGGCGACTCAATAGATTACTGGATCACCGGTCGTCCTTTGGGTTACTTTAGAATCTACAGAGCTGCCGGCAATAATGATGAGTTCAGGAAATCACATCTCGGCGCACGCATGAAGCAAACACATCCAATCCGCGTCTGCATCGTGGGTCCCTCCCTCGACATGGTGGGCGGCCAAGCAGTACAGGCCCAGCGGCTACGCACACGTCTCGCGAGGAGCACGGAGCTCGAGGTGAGCTTCCTCCCGGTGAACCCGCGTATGTGGCAACCACTGCGCTTCTTGCAGCGCGTGAAGTATCTCCGTACCCTCGTCACCTCGCTTATCTACGAATTGTCGCTCTTGTGGCGCTTACCGCACGCGGATGTGGTACATGCCTTCTCTGCTAGCTATTGGAGCTTCCTGCTCGCTCCAGTACCGGCAATGCTAGTGGGTCGACTGTTTTGCAAGAAGGTGGTTCTCAACTATCGAAGCGGTGAGGCCGACGATCACCTCACGCGCTGGCGCACGGCGGCGCCGCTGATGCGACTGGCTCACCTCATCGTAGTGCCATCGGACTACCTGGTGGACGTCTTCGCGCGCCACGGTTTCAGGGCGAGAGCCGTGCCGAACTTTGTCGAGACCGGGCAGTTGCCGTATCGCCGACGCGATTCGTTGCGGCCGCTATTCCTGAGCAATCGCGGCTTCGAGCCGCACTACAACGTGAGTTGCGTGCTTCGCGCCTTCGGCCGGATCCAAGCGCGGATGCCACAGGCCGAGCTTGTGGTGGCAGGCGACGGCCCGCTTCGTGGGCGGCTGCAAGGCGAGGCCCGTAATCTTGGCCTGCGAAACGTCACATTCTGTGGGGCAGTACGGCCAGACCGCATGGCGGCGCTTTATGACGAGGCGGACGTGTATTTGAACGCCCCGGATATCGACAACATGCCCAACTCGATACTCGAGGCGGCCGCATGTGGTCTTCCTATCGTGACGAGTAACGCTGGCGGCATCCCGTACATCGTGCGGCACGGGGTTACCGCCCTACTCATCCCACGCGATGATGACGCGGCGCTCGCCGCTGCGGCGATCCGCCTCTTGGAGGAACCGGGTTTAGCCTCCAGTCTCGCGGTAGCGGCACGCGCGGAGGTTCTCGACCGCTATACGTGGCCGGCCGTCGAGGCTCACTGGATAGATACGTACCGCCTTGTGGCGCGGGCCGGGGGACCCACGTGAGTATGGGTTGCCTTTGTGCCCTTAGCGGCGTAGCCCAGCTGAGTTTACTGGTCGACTTCGCCGGTAAGCACTCGTCGTGAGCACAAGCGAGGCGCGTTTACAGGCCGTGGCTGCCAGTTCTGATGCCCTCGCTCGAAATCCGCACACTCGGAGCGAGTGGAGACTGCTTCTCGAGGGTGAGGATTCTTCTCATGTCGGGCGCGCGTACTAATCGCAATCAGAGAGGAACCTGAGATGTGCGGTATCGCCGGCCTCGTCGGATCGAACTCATCCCAAGCAGCAGACATTGTCGCCGCCATGACCCGTGCTCTCGAGCGCCGCGGCCCGGACGGTGAAGGTCTGCACAAATTCGCTGAGGCTGTACTCGGCCACCGACGACTCAGCATCTACGACCTGAGCTCCGCCGGGCGGCAGCCGATGCTCACTGACGACGGGAGCATCGGCGTCGTGTTTAACGGTGCCATCTTTAACTTCAAAGTCATCCGCCGGGACCTCGAGGGGCTCGGCTACGCCTTCCGGAGTCAAAGCGACACCGAGGTCTTGCTGCATGGCTACCACGCTTGGGGGATCGACGGCCTCCTTCCCCGCCTGCGCGGCATGTTCGCCTTCGCCCTGTGGGACGATGCCGCCCTCACGCTGCACCTCGTGCGTGATCGGTTCGGCGTGAAGCCGTTGCACTACGCCGAAATGGGCGGGCAACTCGTCTTCGCCTCGACCGCAGCCGCTCTGGCGCATGCCCTACCAGCACGGGTGATCGACCCGCTCGCTATAGCGGATCTCTTTCAGCTAGGCTATGTGACAGAAGAGCGGAGCATTTGGTCCGGCTGCCGCAAGCTGCTTCCGGGCCACGTGCTCACCTGGCACATGAGCGCTCTCTCCGTGCGCCGTTATTGGTCATTGCCAACCACGTTCATCGCGTGCACCTTCGAATCAGCGATTGCCAAGACCGAGCGGCTGCTTCTCGAAGCGACTGAACTCCGGCTTCAGGCAGACGTGCCGGTCGGCACGCTACTGAGCGGCGGTATCGACTCTGCGCTAGTTTGCTGGGCGGCGCGGGCGCTTGGCAGCGATATCGAGGCGTTCACCGTTAGCGCACGCGGCGACGACGCAGATGAGAGCGCAGATGCCGCGTGCACCGCTAGCGAGCTCGGTATCCGCCACCATGTCGTGCCCGGTGAGGACCTCGATGCAGACGATTTCCTCCAACATGCTGCCGCCTCCGGCGAGCCGTTCGCGTGCTCGTCCGCACTGGGCATGCTTGTCGTGTCGCGCGCCATCCGCCGTGCCGGCCTCACAGTGCTGCTTACGGGTGACGGTGGTGACGACGTCTTCCTCGGGTACCCCCGGCACCGGATGCTCTTCCACTCCTCGCGCATCGCCCGTGCTCTGCCGACCGGTGTCACGACCGTTTGGGAGCACATACGGGGTGCGCTCCCAACAAATGGCGTAGGTCGCCGGCTCCGGAGTCTCATCGACTATACCGTGGGTGGCCTCCCCGCGTTCCTGCGCGCCAACGACAGCCTTGTGCGCCTGCTTGACAGCGGCCTTGGAGGGAGGCTGCTAGCCGAAGCAGTGAATCGACAGGGTTGCTCAGTAGCTCCCTCGATGCCGCACGCCCGGCGGGCGCTTGAGGAGTACCTTGCGTACGACTTGGCGACGCAGTTCGTTGGGGAGTATCTTACCAAAGTGGACAGCTGCACGATGCACTACGCGCTGGAGGCCCGATCGCCGTTTCTAGACCAAAGCATGTGGGAATTCGCGACGACACTGCCGTTTAACGTGCGCCTTGGCGGCGGCAATCTAAAGGCCGTGCTGCGCATGCTAGCTAAGCGGCGCATCAGTAAACGCGTAGCTCGGGGCCGCAAGCGCGGCTTCACGGTCCAGGTGGAGCGGGCCGGGTGGCCCGCTCTTCGCTCGTTGTTGCCTGCGGATGGGAACGCCTGGCGCGCCGTGCAGGATGGGTGGTTGGCACCACGCATCGCCGACGAGGTGTGTGCGGCGGACGCGCGCGGGTCAGCCAGCGAGGCGCTGTGGCGGGCGTCGGTGTTGGAACTCTGGTTGCGTCAACATGTAGCCTAGCTAGCTAGCCGGCACAAAAGAGCCATCTACGGCGCCACCTCACCACGCCATGACGGCTGGCTCCCCGGCCTTGATGTCATTCTCAAATACTTCCAGCGAGAGAGATAAGCGTTGTCTCGCTTCAGGAATCCACCTCCCTGTTTCCTGTACTAGTTCCACCGCACTCTCGGAGGGTTCTACCGTACTCAACTTACAGTACAGGTAGTTGAGGTAACGTTGGGGGGCGGTCGAGACGCCCCTCATTGAACGCCCCTAGCCAACAGTCCAGCACCATAAGTCGCCACAATACGGCACTATGGTCCCTCCGGCCAAACACGTGCTCAAGAACCAAGCGCCGGGTAGCCCCAGTGTCCACGTACTGTCGGAGCTCCGATGACGGCTCGCGGAGGGCCTCGATGCGATGTCGGAGTGGCCCTCGAAACCAGCGTCCGATTGGAACCTCGAACCCTCGTTTGGGTCGCGACAGCACCGACTCCGGAACAAGCCCCTTGATCGCACGCCGGAGCAGCCGCTTGCTCTCGCTGGCAGTAACCCTCCAGCAACCCTGGATCTGCAACGCGAAATCCACCAGGTCGCAATCCAGCAGCGGTACTCTCGCTTCCAGCGATACGGCCATGCTCGTCCGGTCTACTTTTGTCAAAATGTCGCCCGGAAGGTAGGTATCGAGATCAACGAGCGTCATGGCGGCGGCGAAGTCATCTCCTGCTTTCAAGCTTACGCGGTCACGCAGTTGATCGGCGACGAAAACGGCCGCGCCGGGCTGATCGCTGCGCGCAACCCCGCCCTCGTCCAGGCGCACCGGGTGAACAACCGTAGCTGCATACCGACCCCATTTGGAGCGCCCGAAATCGATCAGACGATTCCTCCCGGGGAAGATGTGGGGCAACATGAGACCCAAAGCCGACACCAGGCGCCGCAGGCTGCCCCCATCCCCTGCCTTGTGCCCAAGGGTCTCACGGTACCGAGCGTAACCGCCGAAGATCTCGTCACCGCCGTCACCCGAAAGCGCAACGGTCACCGATTGTCGCGCGAGCTGGGCCACGAAAAATGTGGGTATGGCAGATGAATCAGCGAAGGGCTCGTCGAACATCGCCGCAATCGCCTCAAAAGTGTCCTCAACCTTGGGCCGCAGGACCAGTGAAGTATGATCGGTGCCGAGCTCAGCGGCTACCGCACGCGCCGCGGCCGATTCATCGTATTCTTCTTCGGCGAAACCGATCGAAAACGTCCGCACTCGTCCCGACGCATGACGGCTCATCAATGCAACGACCGTTGACGAATCCAGGCCACCCGACAGGAACGCACCGAGCGGAACCTCCGCCTCGAGATGTGAGGCGACAGCCGCGTTGAGCTTCGCGCGGAGCGTCGCCACCAGCTCCGGCTCCTCCATGGGCGGGCGTTCAGGATGCGGGGGCGTCCAGTATCTGCGCAGCTGCGTGCCCTTCTGCGCGCTCCACAGCAGGAGATAACCCGGAGGCAGTTTTCGCACCCCCTCGAAAATGCTAAAAGGATCAGGAACATACCCAAATGCCAGATATTGCATGATCGCACTTGGAGCGATCCGCAAGCGGTTGGAATCGAACGCCCACAGTGACCGCAGTTCCGAACAGAAAACCAGCCCTTCCGGAAGTGCCAGATAACTCAGCGGCTTCATACCGGTACGGTCGCGGCCAATCAGCAGAGTTCTGGTACTCGAGTCCCAGAGCGCGAAAGCGAACATGCCGTGCAGGCGGGAGACCATCTCGGGTCCGAAATCCTCATACAGATGCACCAGCACTTCGGTGTCGCTGTGTGTCCGAAAGCGGTGCCCGGTTGCCTCGAGCTGGCGACGCAGGGGACGGTGATTGTAGATTTCCCCATTGAAGACGACCGTGACCGAGCCGTCCTCGTTGCTGATCGGCTGCTGACCTCCGCTGACATCTATGATGCTCAGGCGGCGCATGCCAAGCGCAACGCCATCGGCCACGTGATAGCCGTCAGAGTCCGGGCCGCGATGCGCGATGGCATCGCACATCGCGTGTACTCGTTTGTTCGCTTCGTCCCCGGGTATGTGTAACCCTACGAATCCCGCTATGCCGCACATACCTTATGACTTCGATGTCCGATCGACTGTTTCGGGGCGTGGCGACGGAGAGGCCAGAAGAGTTGCCGAACACCACAATACCGCGAGCATGAGATAAGGGATGGTGAGCTTGGCATAACTGCCAAACATGCCAGCTGCGAGATACCCCAAGAGTGCTCGTTCGATCCACGCTTGCTGATTTGCCAATTCTCCCGGAGCGGCCAGCCGGCTGCGATAGGCATGTCGTAGCACTAACCAAACCAACACACACCAGAGCACCAATCCGGGCAGCCCAACCTCTGCTGCCAAGTTCAGATAGGTATTGTGGGTATCTCTTCGGCCTAGTGCTGGGGCGTACCTGGCGTTCTCCAGCGGATATACCCCGAGTCCAACGCCAAACACGGGATTATCACGGAAGATTTGCCATCCCACTTTCTGGATCTCAAAGCGCTCCTCAGCGGAACCCTCCGGGTCAGCTTCCGCGATTGTCGATATGCTGGTCAGCTTTCCTATACCTGACAGTCGCTCCCAGACCTTGACGGGAATCGTGACACTAATAACCAGCGCTGAAATTCCAGCAAAGAAAAGCAGACGACGCGACCGCTTCAACCCCAACCAAATGAAGGCTGGACCGAAGCCTGCCACTAGTCCGATAAAGGCTCCTCGCGATTGTGTCATCAGGATCACCACTACCAGGAGGATTGCACTTAGGCCGGCGCCGAGCCGTATCAGGATCCGGTATTGTGTGGAGAACATGAAGCCAAGAGCAATTCCAATTGTGATGACAGATAGGGTCCCCAGATCGTTTGGATTTCCGTAGGTGTAGTTCCACACTGCACGACCACCAGCAATGGTATCGCCCCCCACCAGTGTTCCACGAATCGGGAACAGGATAAAACAGCCTAAAAAGAATAGAAGGTAGAAGCGAAGTTGTCCTTCTGTCTGGATAGCATTGAGGGCAACGACCATAATAATAAGCAGCTTGAGATGCTCCACCACTTGGTTTAGGGCAATATCTGGATACGGCGATCCCAATGACGCAACAAAAGCCCAGAGCACATACATGGCGAAGATCCATAGAGGGGACGGAAGCCTTACTCGCCGCACCTGCAGGACTAACCCCGCCGCGGCGATAGCGATGCCAACGGTCGCGATGTTGACATAATATGACACGATCACAAACGTGAACACGCACAAACCGAACAGCGTCAGCGACCAAGAAAAGCGCGGCAAACCTAGCCAAGAAACCTCTGCCGCAGGTCTTGCCGGTGTAGGCAACGACGGTTCCTCGCTGTTGGGCGACGACGCTGACCCGTTGGGGTGTCTCTCAGATCCCATGGTTTGCCGTCGCACAATCGAGTCTCTGGTCCAGATTCGCTAAGAATCCCACGATCCTTTCTGCTGCCCGTCCATCCCACTTCTCCGGTACCTTGCCACGAGATACGTCTCCTCTCAAAACTTTGGATGCGTGGTACAGGATACTTTCCTTAGCATTCCCCGCGATCACGTTCGTGCCCACCTCACAGGTAATTGGACGCTCGGTATTGTGGCGCAACGTGATGCATGGAACCCCAAGAACCGTAGTTTCTTCCTGCAGGCCTCCACTATCAGTGATGACCATCATTGCGTTCATATTCAGGTGAAGAAACTCGAGGTAGCCGAGCGGCTCGGTTATCCACAATCCTCGAGGCTTCTCGGTGCTTGAAAAGTATCCGCCGAATCCGAACTGCTCCACCATCTTCTTCGCCCTGGGATGCACGGGGAAGATGATCGGAATGCTTTTCCCGATTTCACTCAGAGCCTCCAGGATGCCGCGCAACAGCGTGGAATCGTCAACGTTCGACGGGCGATGCAGAGTCAACGTGGCAAACCCGCGAGGCCTGAGTCCCCATTGCTCGACTAGGCCTAGCCCGCGCGCGAGCTCCCGGTGTTTCAGCAAGGTGTCGATCATTACATTGCCGACAAAGACTATCTTCTCCGGCGCGATCCCCTCATCAATCAAGTTCTCATTCGCAAAGTGATCGGTGGTGAACAAGTAGTCGCAGAGCACGTCGGTGCATAACCGATTGATCTCCTCCGGCATGGACATGTCGCGCGAGCGCAGTCCTGCCTCCACGTGAGCCACCTTTATGCCGAGTTTCTTTGCGGTGATCGCGCAAGCCATGGTGGAATTGACGTCCCCTACGACGATGACCAAGTCCGGCAATTCGCGTAGACAGACTTTTTCGAACTCCACCATGATCCGCGCCGTTTGCTCCGCGTGGGAACCCGAGCCCACTTCAAGATCTATGTCTGGTTTCGGCATGCCGAGATCCACAAAAAACGACTTGCTCATCCGCTCGTCATAGTGCTGTCCGGTATGGACCAGAACGTGCCGAATTTTCTTCGGGTGGGCATTCATTGCTTCGATGATCGGCGCCATCTTCATGAAGTTGGGACGCGCGCCCACCACATTGACAACTCTTAGCACGATGCCCCTGATTGTGGCGGAGTCTGAAACGGCAAAAATCGGGCGATCTTACACATGCTTAAGAGTTCATTTGAGTAAGCTCGCCCAGTTGCTGAAGGTACACCGCGATTGGGCCAAAGCCTACTATTTGAGTGCTATAGCTTGTGTCGAAAAAGGAACGCAAAACACGCAGAGCGAGGCTGGAACGGCGTACCAGCGGTACCTTGGGCTCCTGCAGAGAATACTTGGCGCACTCAAGCGCGAATCTGCGAAAATACTCGGTATTCCGCGGCACCGGTTGTCGCTTGGATTCGAACGGAATGTGCGAGTATCGCGGGTAACCGCGCTGAATAGTCTGCGTATGGAACTCGTGATCCAAGAGAGCACGCGCCGGCAGAGACGAGAGGAAGTCATAAAGATCATGATCAAGATAGGGCATTAGAATTCTTGCCTTCCGGCCTAGCATACAGAGCGACCCCAGTGCAATCGTACGCCGCGTTCGGTTGTAAAAATAGAAAGAACCGACAGGATTGGGAGCATCTGCGTGCCGGCTCAATTCCAGCACCAGCTGTTCTATCGCGAGATCGCGACTGAATAGTTTGTATTTCGATGCAGGAAGCAGCTTTGGTAGATAGCCCTCTGGGCCTAGTATCTCGTTAGCCAAAGCAACGAAGTCACCCGTCTCGAAAAGAGTCAGTCGTTTCTCGGTCATGAACAGTCCGGCGGACAATACATCCCCCCCTATACCATCGTAGAGATAATTCCAGCGTTCGCTCACGCAATCAGCGAACGGAAGGCCCCACGCGTGTTCGAGTGCACAAAACTGAGTTAGAGTGTTTTTTCGCAACTCTGCGGAAAGTTTGGAAGGCATCTGATCCACAACTACATGCGGTATACCAAGAGCTCTACACAACTGCCTGGCTATGGCGACGTCTTCGTCTGCTTCATCCGCGCCTGCTGGTAAGCGTTTTTGCGTAATACAAGCTTCCGGTTTGAGCCCCATTTCATGGAGTTCAAAAAGAATGTGACGAGAATCCCGACCCCCGCTAAGTGGGACGACAAAGTTGTCCGACGGCGGCGCAAGCCTGCGCATCGCGACCCTAAAGTGGGCCAAATATCCTTCCTTCGCTTGATCGGAGGATAAGTGCTGTGACCTAGCAATCAGAGGCCCCTTCGACGCAACGCGGCAAACACCGTCCTGCCATTGCAGCATTGCGCCTGGAGGCAACGCGCGAATCCCTTCAAAGGGCGTTTCGTCACCGATAAACCACCCCAATCGCAGAAACACAGCCAAACCGGCCGCGTTAAGCCGAGGCGGAGTATCACGGTCGAGCAGTCTTACGATAGATGGCGATACGCAAATTCCGCTCTGATCATGGAAGTAGAACAGCGGGAAAAACCCGTAACGGTCGTTGCGGACCACCAACCGTGCCCCATCCCAATTCCATTCGGCGAAAATGCCTTGTTCCGCACCCTTGGCGGGCTCGATTTTCAGTCCAAGGCTATGGCTGGCAACACCCTCCATGTCCATGCACGAGGCGCGCCGCCTCACGCGGATGTAAGGCCTCTCGATTTCCTCTCTCCAGTTCGCGGCTAAAGGTGTACCCATTAGGAGAGCTTCCGATGGCTGACAATCTTACTTCGATCGCATCAAACGGTACACATCCCTCAAAGCAAGGATGCGCGCACGATGCAAGATGAATAGAAACACCGAGTAGCTGAGTGCACCCGTGGCTATGTCCGAGGCCAGGCTAAGCGCCACGGGCCATTGGGGATACACATGATGGACACCATACACCACGGCAGCCATCAGACAAGTAGTGCTGGTAGCCGGCCAGAGTGAACGCAGGTATTCTCCTGCACTCATCCCTATCTTGCGGAATACGAGGTAATAGAACGGAAGATTGGTGAACGGATAGACAATGAGCCAGACTGCCGCAATTCCTGCCACACCCCAGCGGCTGCCAACCAGAAAGGCGATAGGCAGCACAATAGAGGCCGCGATCCCGCTCCACATAGTGAGGTGTGACAGGCCGACGATCGCTGCAAGCGTGGGAATGATTGGAAACGTAGAGCGATAGGCAGCGCTGATACTCAGGATCTGCAACGGCAAGATTGCTGGGATCCACGCATCACCAAGCGCGAGACGAACAAAGTCGTCAGCTACGAGCGCGACCCCGACTGCGGCGGGCAGTGTGAGAAGAGACAAAGCTTGGGTGAAGCCCAATACATAGCGGCGCTGTGCGGCCGAGTCCTGCTGCACTGCGCTCAGCACCGACGGCATCACTCGCATCACGAGGCCGGTGAGTTTTTCCAGTGGCATTGCCGCAATCATCATGGCGAAGCTGTATGCTCCTAGGGCGTTCTGCCCGAGCACTTTACCGGTGATGAATTGATCCGCGCTCGTATTGACGTACCAGCAAAATCGCAATACGACCATTTGGCCACCGAATGTGACGATCTCTCCAAGATCCTGATAGCGCGGCCAAGCAAATCCGATGGGACGAATGCGACAAGCCGCCAAAGTGGAGCACAAGGCGCTCAGCAACGTCCCAAGTACTAGCGCCCAATATCCGAAACCCAGCATGACAAATACAACCATCGCAATGCTCAAGAACAATGCCTGGATTCCCTCATTCAGCGCAACCGTGCGAAACTCCAAGTCTCGCTGCAAAAGCGAGAACGGCACGCTGCGAAACGAAGTCACCAGAAAATTTGCGCCAAGCACCGCAACGACGGGGACGAGTGCGGGAGTCTCGAAAACCAAAGATACCGGATACGCGGCCAAGCAAGTGACCCCCCAACCGGCCAGTCCCAGGAGAACGCAGAGTCCGTTGATTTGTGTAAGCTGATATGTTGTCAGTTCCCGATGTTTGACTATAGCTTGCCCCATGCCGAGGTCAGATATCATTTCAACCAAGCTGGTGAACACCATCGCCATGGCTACAAGTCCGTAGTCGTCTGGTGTAAGGGTCCTTGCGACAAACAGCGTTGCGGCCCAGGTCATTATCTGGCTTAACCATTTGGCACTTGCCGTCCAAGCGACACCGTGAACGAGCGAGCGATCCAAATTCCTGGTGTCCCGCTCGTCTGTCGAGGAGGGGGGGCTGCTTTTTTCCGGCTGTGTCGGTCCGTTCTTGGGTGTCATGCTGGAAGGCTTTGTTGTCCCTCTAACGCAGGCCGGCGACTTGAAACTCGGGCATAACTGCTTCGAATCACCTCACGTGCCCTAGCCTCTATGGTGGAGATTTTTCCCGCTGGCGTGTACATTGCAGAGTCGCCCCATGCCGCCACGACCGGCGCCCGCCCGCCAGGAGACAAGCGAGCTCGCGACTCAGTCTGGTCGCCTCCGATGGGCAAGGTATTCCCATACCCCGCGGAGATCCTGCATATAAGCCGCGCGACCCCAATAGCACATTTTCGCCACGTAGATTAGGGAGCGCATGCGTTCACTAGGCGCCATGGGGGCCGACAGTGCCGCGCGCACCCACCCTAGCTGTTGCTTCCCTCCCTGAAACAGCGTGCGCGGGCCCATCTGCGGATAGTGATATTTCCGCACCACCGCATGATCCTGCAAGGAGGTGGCTGTGGCCACTTCCATTCGGCGGTAGAACAGGCGCTCGTTCACAAGCCTGAATTTTCCAAGCAGCGCCAGGTGGCCCATGAGCACGACATCGGCACTCATGTAAGATTCGATCAGCCTGGTGCGCCGAAGCGCCGAGGTCCGGATCAATCCATTGATGGCGTTGTTGAGAGCCAGCTCCGCGGTAAGGCGCCGCAGTCGATCGGTAGGTTGATCGTCGAGAATCTCGATGTCCGAAGGATAGTCTTCCGAGGAATCCGGGTTGTTTCGAAACAGGCGCGTACGAGGCACGACCAGGACCGTGTCGTCGTGCGCCTCGAGCTCGGCAAGGCAGCGTCCGAGAAATGACGGTGCGCACCAATCGCTCGATGAAGACCACTTGAAAAACTCTCCGCGCGCGAGGCGGGCGACGTGGCTGTAGTTGAGGTTGACTCCGACATTGAAGGGCTGCCTCTCATATCGGATACGGGCGTCACGCCGGCGATACGCATCGACCACGTCGCGCGTCGCGTCGGTCGACGCGTTGTCGCTTATAATCAACTCAAAATCCCGAAGGGATTGCCCAAGCAGGGATTCGATGGTGGCACCAATCGTCGCCGCCGAGTTGTATGCGGGCATGCCGATGGTGATCTTGGGGACTGCGCTCATGCGGTCCACTATTTAGCGTGCGGGCAAATTCGAACTTGCTTACGGGTCCGGGACATCAATTCTTCTTGCACCTTCGTCTATTTCGCTTTCGAACGCCTTTTAAGGGTAACAGAAGTCGCCCCATTTGTTGGAGGCGGTTCGGGCGGGATATCATCGCTGCTATACTGTAAGAAGTCCGCAAGGAGCCTGGCCAAATCCGTCCGTAAGAGTTGTCATGCGCATCGATAACTTCGTTTCACCAAATAACCGCTGGCTGGGCCTTCGTGCAGGAGACTGGGTCGAGGTGCGGAGCGCAGATGAGATCCTGGCGACGCTGAACGACCAAGGCTGCTTGGACGCTCTCCCATTCATGCCCGAGATGCTGCAGTACTGCGGCACGAGGTTTCGCATCTTCAAATCGGCCCACAAGGCCTGCGACACCATCAAGAAATCGGGGAATCGGCGCATGGACAACGCGGTCCACCTGGAGTCGCTCAGATGCGACGGTCAGGCGCATGGCGGGTGCCAGGCCAGATGCCTGCTTTATTGGAAAGAGGCATGGCTGAAACCCGTGTCCGGTCCGGAATCTTCAGACGCGTCTTCCCGCGCGCCCGGAACGCGCGGTACGGGGAATACGGGCTCCTGCGACTTGGCAAGCCTTTACCGAGCTTCGAGCGCGCCAATCGAGGCCGGAAACGAGGAACAGAAGCGGTACCGATGTCAGGCGACCGAGTTGTTTCGAGCCACCAAGCCGCTCCGCTGGTGGGAGCCCTGGCACTACGCGAAGGATTTGATGTCGCGCAATGTCCGGATACGCGATTTTGTTCTCTACACGGTGATTGCCGCGTACAACGCCGTCATGCACCTGCATTGGCGCGGACGACCCTATCCTTACTTTCGCGGACTCGTGGAAGGTAAGACACCTTCCAGGGATCTAGATCTACAGCCGGGAGAACTGGTCCAGGTGCGCTCGAAAGAGGAAATCGCGCAAACAGTCAACCAGGACAGCCGAAACCGGGGGCTCTGGTTCGACGTGGAAATGGTGCCCTTTTGCGGCCGCACTTTCCGTGTTCTTTCTCGGGTGGACAGACTGATAGACGAGAACACGGGCAGGATGCTACACCCGACCACTGCGTGCATTATCCTCGACGGAGCGACGTGTGGTGGCTGCCTGAGCAGGAATCGCCTATTTTGCCCGAGAAGCATCTACCCGTACTGGCACGAGATATGGCTCAAGCGTGTCGACCCCGCGTGAATCAGTAGACGACCTTCCGGCAATAGTAGGCCTCAGCATATTTTCCAGGCGCGTTGCACTCGAGACCGCGCAGTCTGAGAATCGCGAGAAACGCGTCTTCAGTGAACCAGTTCTTTTCCAGCTGGCTCTTGAAGTTGTCCAGGAGAAGCCTGACTTTCCTGCGGGCAAGCGATTCCGTCAGGTGCACAAAAAAATTCGGCGCTCCCAGATCGCCGTCATACTTGACGATTTCATATTCCATGATCAGGTGGTTTCTGAATGTGTTCCAGGTTAGCTCGGATACGAGACGGTGATCCTGATGAAGGTCACTGCGACAGTGCGTCAGGATGACGTCCGGGGAGTATCTGCGTTTAAGTTCCTCGAAGAACGCTTTGATCTCCGCGCCTATGTAGGGAAAGAACCCGTCCCTGAACTCTTTGACGATAATCTCCTTCTGGTGGGCGCCCGCCAGGAATGACTTGGCGCTGGCAGTTGCTTCCGCCAGCCTTTGCTTGCTCGCGCCGAGCACGACCCATAGCACCTCCGCATCGGGGTTCTCTTCGAGGAGCCTGAGGATCGTGCCGCCGCAGCCGATCTCGATATCATCGCTGTGCGCGCCTAGGCACAAGAGCCTGAGAGCCGTTTCGTTCTTCCTGGTGAAGGTCAGGCCGAGCATGCATTTCACCTGTCGTCGGAACTCGCGACCGACGGCGTCTTCCACACTTCCCAGGGCGCGTTGCCGAGGTTGTACATATCGGTCAGTTCCTGGTGCTCCTTAAAGGTATCCATGCACCAGAATTGGTCCGACCGATAACCGATGATTTGCTTCTCGGCAATCAGTCTCTGAAAAGGCTCTACGACCAATTCTTCGCCGGGCCGCAGGTAGTCGAATATTCCCTTTCTGAATGCAAAGAAGCCTGCGTTGATCAGGATGTTCGTCTTGCGAACGCCCTCGATGCCGGTCACTGTTCCATCGTGCTGCAGGGTGACCACGTGAAAACTTTGTGATGGTTTCGCGCACAGAAAGCAGGCCACCTTGCCGCTCTTCGTGAAACGGTCTATCAGATCCGGGAGCGGAAAGCCGCTCAGCCCGTCGGAATAATTGGCGAGAAAGGTCTCTTCTCCTGCCAGATATTTCTCCACCGCCTTCAGGCGCTGGCCGATATTCGCTCTTAGCCCGGTATCGACGAAGGTTATTCTCCAGTCGGTGATATCGCTTCGCTGCAGGTGTATGTCCTTCCCGCCATTGGTCATCGTAAAATCGTTGGAAAGGTATTCCTTGTAGTTGAGAAAATAATCTTTGATTGCGTCAGCCTTGTATCCAAGGCAGAGGATAAAATCCTTGTGGCCGAAATGGGCGTAATACTTCATGACGTGCCACAAGATGGGTCGGTAGCCGATTTTTACCAGCGGCTTTGGAACGTTCTCGGTCAGTTCCCCTAATCTCGTTCCCAAGCCGCCACAGAACAGTACGACTTTCATGTATCCCCGCTCTTGCTAGACTGAGTTTTGAACTTGAGCATCGTGAATTCCCGCGCACCCTAGAGTTTTCAGCACTCCTTCAGCAATCCCTGGCTGCAGAGCGCCGCGGCGGCTTCCGCAATCCGTTCAAAACTCAAGTTCGCTCTCTCGGCAATCTCGAGGAGAAAACAACTGCCGTCTGATAAATTTAATACCCAGAGCATGGCAAGCTCGGCTTCTTTGCTCTCAACGTTGCCTCCCATCTGCCGGTAGAGCCCTCTTTTACCCAGCTGGGGCTCGCACTTCGGATTCTGGTTCAAATAGCGCCTGTTGTTTTCAAGTACGCCTAGTGCGGAAAGATACGTCTTGAACGAATCGGCGAGATACTTGGGCTGAACCAGACTGAGGTTGTCCGCCGACGTATGATATTCCGGATAGCGGCCCCACGGTGTTCTCGTCAGCGAACCCATGGGGAGATTGAATCCGGGAGAGCAGAACTGTCGCTCGTCGTAGCCGTAGGGCGAGAAGTCAATGATTTCGTAGGGGCTGCCGGAGTGCTTGAGCACATGTTCGACGGCGCTGTCGATTTCGGCGTTTCCGCGCCGGCTTTTCTTGTAATGCATCTTCCCAGAATCGCCGACGTTGGCGACCACCAGCCCATGCTTTATCCGGTCTGTCGCATTTTCGTTTAACGCCAACCAGGTAATTGCACCGATCGTCCCCGGAATGAAGAGGAACCTGTACGAATAGCGGAGCGGGCGGCCCCTCAAGTGCTTCGCAAGAAACGTGCTAAGCGCTATTCCGGAAAGATTGTCGTTGCAAAGCGAAGGGTGACAGATATGGCAGGAGATCAGCACTTCATCGGAGCTTGTTCCGGGAAAGTAGCACTCGCCATAGGTCAGATGCCCTTTATCAAGAGACGCGTCTATCACCGCTTCGTACGCACCTTCCCGCAGTCCGTCGAGCTGGTTCTGGGTAAGACAGAACCCCCAGCGCTCCTGATAATAGGATGTCTTGTACGGAATCCAGTCTGGGCGATCGGGGAGGGTATACAGGTGCTCACGCAGTTCTGCGAGCGACATTCGTTTGCGGATAGGAGTGCTGTAATTCAGAACATGCAAGCTTGATTTCTTGAAATCGATGACTTTGATTCCGTCGGAATTCTTGACATACGCGTCTCTGATATTCCACTCCTTCGGCACTGTCCAGTCGAATACCCGCGTGTCGGTCGGAACTTCGTGGACCTTCAAGGGAATATGTTCGCCGACGCGGCGCAGGGTTTCCCGAACGCCATTGCCGGTGATGCTGCGGCAAATGGGATACAGGTCCCGCACAAGCTCGTACATCGGTTCGCCCACTTCGATGGGATCGATACCCGCCTTGACGCCGGATACGGCAGTTGCGGTCATGTCAGCTGCCGAAAGTCGGGATAGTCCCTGTCGCGCTCGGAAATGACGGCTACTTCGATAGGCAGGCGGATTCCGAAGAACGGGTCGTTCCATCGGAACCCTCGCGCGCTTTCCTGCGAATAGAACTCGGACATCTGGTAGAAGACTTCGGTGTTGTCCTCCAATGTGACGAAACCGTGAGCGAATTTCTCCGGTATGTAGAGCATTTTCCTGTTTTCCGCGGAAAGCGTCACCGCCAGGTGCTCCTTGAAGGTGGACGAATCCGGGCGCAAGTCGACGATGACATCGCATATGGCACCCATGGTGCACCTCACCAATTTCGCTTCCTCATGGGGCGCCTCCTGGTAATGCATGCCGCGCAGCGTGCCTTTTTGGAGGTTGAACGAGATATTGCACTGGACCAGGCGCGGGTTGAGTCCGTGCTCCTTGAATTCCTTCTGACACCATGTGCGAGCAAAAAAGCCGCGGCGATCCACGTGGGGCTTGGCGTCAATGATATAGGCGCCGCCGAGCCTGGTCTTTTCGAAAATCAAGGATCCCCCCTCATGACTCGTCCTACGCTCCAGTCCATTCCAGATTGCCGTCGAGCAGCCCTTTTTCGCGGAGCCGCTTCAGCACCTCGAGCCGTATGTACTTGGAGCCGCGGAAATTCCGGTCGCTGAAGCCCATCGCTTCAAGGCCCTCCTTGAGCTCAGCGATGGCTGTAAGCAAATCGACCTGCGGCTGGTGCTCGGGTGCAAGGCGTTCATACAAAGAAAAATCCACCCGATACGAACGGTTGTCCGGCGGCGCATTCTTGTTTATGGATATGCTCACGCGGGGAACGACTTTTGCGACCGCCTCCGCCAATTGCCTCACCTGGTAGTTCCAGGTGTTGCTCCCGACGTTGACTGCGAGAAAGTCGCCGTGCGCCTTGTCCCTGCCGATCGCCCAATCGAACGCGCGCGCCATGTCCTTGACGTGTATGAGTGGTCGCCACGGCGTTCCGTCGCTCAGGATGGTGATATTTCCGGATGTCACGGCGCATGCGACGAAGTCGTTGACCACGAGGTCGAGGCGTAACCTGTCGCTCATCCCGCAGGCGGTCGCAAACCTGAGGCAAGTCACCGTAAAGGTTCCGTCCGCGATCTTCTGGAGCGCGACTTCGGTGCGGACCTTGGACTTTGCATAAGCCGTCAGCGGATTCAGCTCCGAAGTCTCCTTTCTCGGAGTGTCGTCGGCCTGCCCGTACATGCTGCAACTGGACGCGAAAACAAAGGCTTTTACCCCGGCCAGCTTCGCCTGTTTGGCGAGCTCGACGCTCGCCCGGAAATTGATATCAAACGTCACTTCCTCGAAAGTGTTGCCCATCGGGTCGTTCGATATCGCTGCCAGGTGCACGACCGCGTCCACCCCCTGCAATGCCTCGGGCCGAAGGTGCCGCACGTCCGCAAAATACTGAACGTCGGCCCTGCACTCCGGAAGAATATCTGCATTCGTCAGGCAATGAGCAAAGTATCCCTTGTCGAGGCCAACCAGAGTCGCCTGCGGATAGGACCGCCGGAGCCGCTTGAGGACGGAAGGGCCGACATACCCCGTGTTACCCGTGATCAATATTCTCATTTCAGCAACGCATCATGATTATTCTTCTCAGCGCGATCCACCTTCGGCGCAAGCAGCCACCGTCGGACCAGAGATTCCGCCCCGCTTACGGATAGACTGTCACTTGCGGGATCGGCACGACAAACTTGCCCCCCCATTCCCGTATTCCGGACATTTGCGCCATGATTTCGTCCTTGAAATTCCACGGCAAAATGAACAAATAGTCGGGCTTGGTTTCCTTGATCTTGTCAGGGTGCAGGATGGGAATGTGCGTCCCTGGTAGGAACTTGCCCTGCTTATACGGATTGCGATCGACGGTGTAGTCGATGAAGTCCGTGCGGATGCCGCAGTAATTCAGGAGCGTATTGCCCTTGCCAGGCGCCCCGTACCCAACCACCGATTTGCCTTCCCGCCTGGCGCCAATCAGGAATTCTAGAAGCTTCCGCTTGGTCTCTTTTACTTGCTCTCCGAAATTGCTATACGTCTCGATTTTGCTGAACCCGGCCGCATGCTCTCTCTGCCTCATTTCGACCACGCGATCGCCAATCGGCTTCGCGTTGTCTTCGTCGTGCCGCCCGTAGATTCTCAGCGATCCACCGTGCGTCGGCAGCTCCTCGACGTCGAACAGTCTGAAGCCGTGGCGCGCAAAGATTCTCTCGGCGGCGATAAATGAAAAATACGAGAAATGCTCGTGGTAAATCGTATCGAACTGGTTCTCGTTCATGAGTCGCATCAGGTGCGGAAACTCCATCGTGATCACGCCGTGCGGCTTGAGCACGGTTTTCATGCCCCCGACAAAATCGTTAAGATCGGGAACCTGCGCCAACACGTTGTTGCCGATCAATAAATCAACCTGCCCGTATTGCGCGACGAGCTCCTTGGCCGATTCGCGGCCGAAGAACTTGACGACCGTCGGGACTCCCTTCTTCTCCGCGACTACCGCGACATTGGCCGCAGGCTCGACGCCTATGGCTCTGATTCCTTTCTGAACGAAATATTGCAGAAGATAACCGTCGTTGCTTGCCAGCTCCATGACCGTGCTGCCGTTGCCCAGGCCCAACCGGCTGACGATCATGTCGGTGTAGCGCCTTGAATGCTCCAGCCAGCTCTCGGAGTACGAAGAGAAATAGGCGTACTCGCTGAAAATCTCCTCGGCACTCACGTATTGCTCCAGCTGGGCCAGAAAACAGGAGTCACAAACGTAGACTCGGAGAGGATAGAACGCCTCCATTTGGTTGGCTTTTTCCGGGCTCACGTAACTTTCGCAAAGGGGCGACATGCCAAGATCGACCAGCGTATGGCGAAGCTTTGCCCCGCAGAACCGACAGCCCGCCTGTATGGGAATCATTTCCTGCTGTTGCATCGATAGACCCTTTGTTCGCAAGAACGCAACCCGAGCACGCGTCCCAGGATTCAATCTGGGAACGCAAGACTTGTACCAGCTATGAGTCTGATTCTGCCCCGACGTCGATTCTGACTCAAACGGCAGCTGCTCATAGCGGCAAACACCGATCGCGCCCGGCTGCTCGACATCCGCGCGCTTTGCAGGGTTTCTAGCCGGCCGTAGCAGCCGGGCTCTCGTCAGTCGCTTTGGACTGATTCCTGAACCAGCGAACGGTTGCGGCAATTCCCTCGTCGAGAGAGACGGTGGGTCTCCATCCCAGCTTCGCATGGGCGTACGCCACATCGGCCACCCGAATTTCCTCGGCAGGCCGATCCGGTAGCGCGCCAAATACCGGTTGAACCGGAGAGCCCATGGTGCTGACGATGCGATGAACTACATCCCGGATCGACGTCAATTGCCCCCACCCGAACTCGATCGTGCAGCCTTCCACATCCGCAGCCGTGGCGGCTCGAATCATGCCCTCGATGACGTCCGAGATGTAGATCCAGTCTGCGGCCCAGGCTCCCCCGGAAAGCCGGGGCGCGGTGCCTCGCGCGAGCGAGGCGATCGTGTAAGGAATGACCTTGCTCGGGTTTTGTCGCGGTCCGTACGCCATATAAGGGCGAGTAATGACGACGGGTGTGCGGTACAGGGAGTGGAACATTCGACCGAACGCGGCCCCCGCCCACTTGGCCGCAGCGTAAGGTGAGCTCGGGGGAGTGTCAGCCCTGCCGGGGGGCGGCTCCGTGAGCGAGCCCGTGATAACGAGCCGCGTACAACCGAGCTCGCAGGAGAGCGTGAGCAGGTTTACGGTGCTCGTAAGAAGACTGTGAAACGCCGGAAGCACATTGTTCGCCTGCGGCGCCGCCGACACCTGCCCCGAGAGATGAAATACAAAGTCCGGACGTACCTGATGAAGGAGGCTCTTGAGGTTCCCCAAATCCAGTAGATCGCTCTGCCACCAACGCATACCCGATGCGCTTTCCTTGACCGGATACCTCGAAACGGCATGAACCTCGGCTCGTTCGGAAACCAAGCGGTCGCAAAGGTGCGATCCGATAAATCCCCGCGCTCCGGTTACCAGCACCCGTTTTTCAGACAGTAGAAATTGTGCATTCACGACCCAGAGTTGCTACGCCGATTGTGGATGCGTAAGGCGCGCGGCGAGGCCCTTTGGCCCTGGTTCATATGCCGCAACCAAGTCCTGAGGCAGATGGGCCAGATCGGTTCCCCGGAGATAATCGTTCATGCAAGTTCCGGTGCACGACGAATCCACGTTGTGAGCGCCGTGAAAAGCGGCTGCATCGTCGATATGGACCGTTCTGAAATCGATGCTGAACCGCGTTTTTCCGGAGAAGTTGGGAACAGTGGAGTGCAAATGAGCGCCGGAAAAAATCAAAATCCCCCCCACCTTTGTGATCACCCTGATCTGCGGGTCGAGCTCCACGGGCTCCAGAGCTTTGGGTTGGACCCGGGTGTCGGTCTTGATGTGTTGAGACGCGTTGGCCCGGCTGGTCCTGTTCCATTCGGCGTAGTTGTAGGTTTCGGAGCTGTTGCGGACGCCACGAGACCAATAGCGCGGGTGAAAAGCCATCGATTGCCCCGATTCGATCTCGTAAATCGGGATCCAAAAATTGATTTGACACGGCGGCGCCGAATACCAAGTGTCGCGGTGAGGGTGAAACGCATACGCTATTCCCGTCGTGAGATAGTCGTCGCTCGTTGCAGTTCTCATTCTGGGAACGTCGAAGTACGTCTTCTCCAGGTCGCAGCCCAGGTCCTTGAGTATCTCCGGGATGAAGCTTTTCGAGTTCGAGTGGTGAATGAACTTGGGCTTGAGCTCCGCGAGCACCGCGGCGTATTTTTCTACGGGCATGTGATGTTGAGCTGTCAGCGGGTCAAGCGAGCCGAACGCCTCACGGATCATCTCTCGGGCAAACTCGATCAACTTGATGGAGCCTGGCGTCGGCGAATTGACAAACAGTTGGCCGTTGTATAACTCCTCCCTGCGCGAATCATCGGACAGCTGATTGTTAAAGTAGATTGTGTTCAACATGCCTCCTCATGACGAAAGTGCGCCAAAGCGCCCTTTCCTTGTAGCTCGTAAAGTTGCCCTGACAATCGCTCCGGTCTTCCGTCAATACACACAACCGGCTGACCTGAGCCGATCCCTCCCTTTTGGGGTATTTGACGTTGCTACGGTATTCTGATTAAAGTTGCTGTCACGAGTCCGTCGCCCGCCAATCGGGGTAGCAGCGCCTCACTTCAATCATACCCTACTAAAAAAGCGATGGGAATTCAATCCACATATTACCGGCACTCTGTGCCGATATAGAGCTGTGGTGATGCTGGATCGGGGGCTCAGGGGCGGTTGGTTACGCCCGACCCGGGTTCGCTCGGACCTCCGGAGAAAACTGTGGAACTCGATAGTTTCGTAAAAAATTTGGGGGAAGCATGAGTATAGTGGCTGTCGTGGGACTTGGTTACGTCGGATTGCCGCTTGCAGTTGAGTTCGGAAAGAAGTTCCGCACCATTGGGTATGATCTGAACGCGGAGAAAGTGGCTAGTTACCGACACCATGTTGACCCCACCGGCGAAGTCTCAGGCGAAGATTTTCGGACCGCCGGACAGCTTGCGGTCACCACGGACGCGGCCGAGCTGGCGGCTGCGGATATCATCATCGTCGCGGTTCCGACTCCCATCGATGCTGCCCGCCAACCGGACTTCTCTCCCCTCGTAGGTTCGAGCACCACGGTTGGCAAGCACATGAAGCGTGGCGCTATCGTCGTATACGAATCGACGGTATACCCGGGGGCTACCGAAGAAGTGTGCATCCCCGTGCTCGAGAAGAATTCCGGAATGAAATGGCTCAAGGACTTCAATGTCGCCTATTCGCCTGAGCGAATCAATCCAGGTGACAAGGAGCACAGGCTCACCACGATCGTCAAGGTCGTTTCAGGCGATACGCCCGAGACGCTCGACAAAGTCGCGAGGCTCTATGGCGCCGTCGTCAGGGCTGGGGTGTATCGCGCTTCGAGCATCAAGGTTGCCGAGGCCGCCAAGGTCATCGAGAACACTCAGCGCGACCTGAATATCGCGCTCATGAACGAGCTGTCCATCATTTTCCGGAAAATCGGCATCGACACGCTGGAGGTGCTGGAGGCCGCCGGAACCAAATGGAATTTCCTCTCTTTTCGACCGGGCCTCGTGGGCGGCCACTGCATCGGGGTCGATCCCTACTACTTGACATACAAGGCAGAGATGCTGGGCTATCACCCCGAGGTCATCCTCGCGGGGCGTCGCATCAACGATGACATGGGGAAATTCATTGCCGAGCAGACCGTGAAGGAATTGATTCGCGGCGGCCACCCCGTCAAGGGGGCTAGAGTCAATGTACTCGGGCTCACCTTCAAGGAAGACGTGCCGGATCTGAGAAACTCGCGTGTGATTGACGTGATCACTGAACTCAAAAGCTACGGCATCGAGGTACGCGTTCATGACCCGGTCACCAATCCTCAAGACGCAATGCACGAATACGGTATCGAGCTGGTTCCGTGGAATGCCCTGCCTTCCGCCGATGCGTTGATAGCGGCGGTCGCCCACAGACAGTTTGTAAATATTCCCGTTGCCGAACTCGCCAGGAAGCTCGCGCCACGCGGCTGCTTGATCGACGTCAAGGCCCGCTTCGACGCGCAGGCGCTCGAAGCATTGGGTTTTTCGGTCTGGAGGCTTTGAACCCAATCATGGACGTTGAACTGGCCGTTCGCGACGGCAATTCGAAGGTGGGCGGCGGTGCCCGTTTCCTCGCCAGGCCGGCCCTATATATTTCAATCGTTCTCGGCGTTGTCTTGGCGGTTTACGCTTACAAGCTTCGAACTGAAGGTATTTTCGCGTGCTCGGCCGCCGGCTATTCGTCTGACCGCTACTTGGCCTACTGCCACGCGAAAGGTTATGGTGATTACGAGCACGGGGCTTTCTGGTTTGGTCTGGAGCCCTCCACACGGGTTTTCACGACGAACGCCGAGGTGCTGTTCCTCGGGAGCAGCCAATTGCAGATCGCGCTCTCCACGGCTGCAACGGCCAACTGGTTCTCTTCCCTCGCTACCCGGTACTTCCTGATGGGTTTCGGTTATACCGGAAACGTAGTGTTCGAAGGAGAACTTCTGCGTAAATACGGGGCCCACGCGAAGGTCTACGTCATCAACATCGAAAGGTTTTTTGATCGAGTGGAGTCCACGCCGGTCAGGACCGTCATGCGGGACTCCACTGCTCGAATTCACTACGAGCTAAAACGCATTTGGCAACTCGTGCATGAGCCGATATGCAAGGGGTTACCGCTGATCTGCGGCAATCGATATGCCATTTTCCGGTCGCGCGAGACAGGAGCTTATCACCTGTGGGGGTTGGGTGAGTTCGAGCATCATCCGGTTTCTTACGAGGAGAACGAGACCATCGAACAAGTCGCGGCCAACGACGAGGCGGCTGTAGGCCGGCGGTTTCTTGCAGGTCTGCCCGTCAAGCCCGAATGCGTGATACTGACGATGGTTCCGTCGGGGCGAACGAAACTCCGAGCCGCAAACGCCTTGGCAACGGCTCTTGGAATGAGCTTGCTGGTACCCGAACTTGACGGGTTGCAAACATTCGACGGATCTCACCTGGATCAAGCAAGCGCGGAGCGCTGGTCCGAAGCTTTCCTCAAGGACGCGGCCCCGCAGATTCGAAAGTGTTTGGATAAAGTGCAAGATCCGCGCTCGTAATGAGAGATATTTCACTTCATCCCGTGTCAGGTCCAGGGCGGAGCGGCGCGCCCCTGACCACGTCGATGACGTGGCTGCCTGCTCCTTCGAATTTCCGTGGAGATTTGCGCGCGACGATGAAAGTCACGGATAGGGCGGAGCGCCTGGAAAGACTGGCCTTCCTCGCCCAGCACCGACTCGGTTTTCTGGAAACGATACAGCTCGATCAGTCCCTCGGCAACGCTGCAGCCGGGTCAGCGACGGGATTTTCCTCCACCCGGCTGGCCGTGCTGGCGTCCTCTACGGTCGATCACCTTGTGCCGGCGATCCGCGTGGCTGGATTGCGTCGGCGGCTCCTGGTCGACGTTCACGTTGGAGCTTATGGACAACATCGGCAGGATTTGCTCAATCCGACCTCCCCGCTATATCGGTTCGGTCCGCAAACGGTCCTGTTGTCCCTCACTGCGCGCGAGATAGTTGCAAGCGTGCCGCTCATGGCGACACGCCAGGAGGTGGACGAGACGATTACCCGTTGGGTCGATGAATTGCGCCTTCTATGGCGAAAAGCACAAGAGGCTTTCGAAGCTACCGTGCTTCAACAAACCTTCTTGGACGTTACCGATCCGTTGTTTGGCGGCTATGACCGCATGGTGCCGGCCGCACCTTCGCGACTGGTCGCGCGGCTGAACGATTTGCTCTCGGAGGCCGCAGCGTCGGAAGGCGTATTGCTCCTCGACGTCGCGCGGGCCTGCGAGCGCGATGGGCTCGACGCATGGTTCGATACCGGGCGCTGGTTCCAGGCGAAGATGGAAATCGCGCCGCAAGCGGCGCCCTTGTACGGTGATCTGGCCGCCCGCATCGTGGCCGCTCAGCGCGGGCTGTCGAAGAAATGCCTGGTCCTCGATCTCGACAACACTTTGTGGGGCGGGGTGATCGGCGACGACGGGCTCGAGGGCATCGTGCTCGGAGAGGGTAGCGCGTTGGGTGAGGCGTACCTCGCTCTGCAGCGTTACGTACTTCAGTTGAAAGCGCGCGGTATCATCATCGCCATCTGCTCCAAGAACGACCCGGCGATTGCCGAGACCGTGTTTCGCGATCATCCGGAGATGGTACTAAGGCGGCCGGATATCGCTGTCTTCGTCGCGAACTGGAATGACAAGGCCGAAAACCTCAAGGCCATTGCGGAGCGACTGAATATCGGCCTCGATAGCTTGGTGTTCGTAGACGATAACCCCGTTGAGCGCGCGCGTATCCGCGAGAGCTTTCCCATGGTTGCGGTTCCGGAACTTCCCGAAGATGCCGCGCTTGTTGTGCGCTGCCTCGCAGACGCGGGCTACTTCGAAGCCGTCAGCTTCACGCGCGACGATCAGCAGCGCGCCGGGCAATACGCGGCGAACGCCGAACGAGAAGCCCTGCTTGGGTCCTCAGAAAGCATGGGCGATTTCCTGCGCGGTCTGCGAATGTCTGTCGTTTTCGGCTCCGTCACGACTGTCGATCTCGCCCGCGTGACGCAACTGATCAACAAGACCAACCAGTTTAATCCGACGACGCGGCGCTACACGGCCGAAGAGCTGGCCGCAATCGCCGCGGCTCCCGAGGTTGTTACCCTGAAATTCCGGCTCCTGGACCGGTTCGGCGACAACGGCCTCATCAGCGTATTGATTCTTCGCCCCGAGCTCGGGCAGGCGGATGTGCTCGAGATTGAGAGCTGGGTCATGAGCTGCCGCGTGTTCGGCCGAGACCTTGAGTTTGAAGCCATGAACATTGCTGTCGAGATCGCTCGCCGCCGAGGAGCCCGCGCGTTTCGCGCCAACTACATTCCGACGGCGAAAAACGGCGTAATCTCCAATCTGTATCCGAGCCTCGGCTTCACCCGCGTGAACCCGGCTCCGCCAGCAGACGGAGCGATACGATGGTCCCTTGACCTGACCGAGTACGTCGACCGGAAGACCCACATTGTTCGGCTAGGAACACAGGATGCGTGACCAAGAAATCCTGGATGTGCTGACTCGTGTTCTGCGCGACCTGTTGATGGACGACTCGATCGTGCTCACCAAGGAAACCCGACGGGAAGACGTTCCCAATTGGGACTCACTGGTCTATATCAATTTCATTGTGGCAGCCGAAATCGAACTTGGAATAAAGTTCAAAGTGGCCGACGTGGAATCGTTCGCCAGCGTCGGGGACGTCGTCGCGCAGATCCGCGCGATGCTGCGATAGCTAGCAATGTCCAGCACGACTCTAGCGACCAAAACTTTCGAAAGCGAAGACCAAGACTTCTTTGCCCGCCTGTCCGGCGACTACAATCCGATGCACATGGACCCCTTGGCAGCCCGAAGAACACAAGCGGGCGCAGTGGTCGTACATGGCGTACATGCGGTGCTTTGGGCCCTGGATCGACTCGTGGAGTCAGGTGCTGCAGGAGGGGGGATCGCCGGGCTGAAAGTTCAGTTCACCAAGTTCATTTACGTTGGGAGCCCGGTTCATCTGAGAGCCGTGCGGCGCGACGACAAGTCGATCAGGGCGGAGCTTGCTGTGGGCGGGCTTACCGTGACCCTTCTGAGTTTGACCCTGGGGTCTGCCAGGAATACTGGGGGGATTCGGCCAGCGAATACTCGGACGATCATTGCGACCGATCGGCCCGTCATCCTTGTACACCTCCAAGAGATGAAGGATCTGTGCGGTTGGATTGACGCCGCCGGTCCGCTCGAATCGATCGAAGACCGGTTCGGCCATGCCGCTTCGGCAATCGGCGCTCGACGGGTAGCGGCGATCGCCCTGTTGTCCAGGCTAGTCGGCATGGTCTGTCCCGGTTTGCACTCGATTTTTGCTTCGTTCGCAATCGAGTTCCTGGACAGTCCGGAAGACGAAGGCGGAATCCAGTTCGACGTCAGCGGGACTGATGAACGGTTTCGAATGGTTCGAATGAACGTATCCGGATCCGGAATACGCGGATCGGTGCAAGCCTTTCTGCGCTGGCCGCCAGTCGCCCAAGCATCGCTAGGCGAGGTCGCGAAGCTTGTCGGACCGACCGAGTTCACGGGGAGCACCGCCCTCATTATCGGCGGGTCACGTGGGCTAGGCGCTCTGACCGCGAAAGTCGTCGCCTCGGGTGGGGGCAAGGTGATCGTGACCTACGCGACCGGCCGGAAGGAGGCCGAGGCCGTCGCTGATGAAATTCGCCGGCAATTGACGGAGGATGCGTGCCGGGTCGTGCCCTACGATGCGCGGCAACCTCCTGACAACCAGCTTCAAAAGCTTGGCGTCGACATCAGTCATCTGTATTACTTTGCAACTACACCAATCTCAAGGCAGAAGGAATCCTTGTTTTCTGCGGTGTTGCTGGAGGAATTTATCCAACTGTACGTCAACGGATTCTACGATTGCCATCGCTTCCTCCGCAGCCGCGCAGCCGGGGATTTCACCGCGTTCTACCCGTCTTCGGTATTCGTGGAGAATGGGCCTCCTGCGATGACCGAATACAGCATGGCGAAGGCCGCCGGCGAGCTGTTATGCAATAGCCTGAATCACTCGGACCCCCAGGCCAGGGTAATTGTCCGCCGGTTGCCTCGCTTGCTGACGGATCAGACCGCGACCGTACCCCCCACCGACAGCGGCGACGCCTTGGAGGTCATGCTTCCGATTATTCGCGAAGTACAGGCCTCTGGAGCGCATCGATAGAACGATTCGCCCGCGGCACGGCCAGGCGCGGATTGACGCCACAGACCTCGATACTCCGATAGGAATGTCTGTAGAATCCGCAAGTTGATGAATTGATGTGCCTGATCCGTGCTATTCAATTCGTATGAATTTATTTTCGCCTTCCTGCCGGTGGCGGCCGCCGGCTTTTTCGCGCTGGGCGCCTTCTCTCGCACTTGGTCGCTGCGCTGGCTGATCCTCGCATCGTTCTTTTTCTACGCGTGGTGGAGACCGCTCAATGTATTGCTCATCGCGCCGTCCATCCTGATCAATTATGTGCTGGCGCGAATTCTCCAGCGATGGAGCCAGAACGAACGCCGTCGCCATACTTCCAGGGCGGTACTCATACTGGGAATCGTATTCAATGTCGCATTTCTCGGATATTTCAAGTATACGAATTTCCTTGGGGGCGCGATCAACGATGTGTTTGGCGCCAACCTGATCCTCACAGAAATAATTCTGCCCCTGGGCATATCCTTCATTACGTTTCAGAAGATAGCATTCTTGATCGACGTTCATTCGGGGCGGATCGAGTCCTTTACTCTCCAGGACTATTGCTTGTTCGTGTTGTTTTTCCCCCAGCTCATTGCGGGTCCGATCGTGCACTATCGCGAAATGATGCCCCAGTTTCGGCGCGCGCCTTGCCGCTTCGACAAGGAGAACATAGCGGTCGGCATCACGTTGCTCCTGTTCGGACTGTTCAAGAAGGTCGTGCTTGCCGACAGCATCGCGCCGCATGTTACGTCGATTTACGGCCAGGCAGCGGCCGGCGGTGGCGTTTCATTTTTTCTCGCGTGGATGGCCGCGCTAGGCTTCACGCTACAGATGTATTTCGACTTTTCGGGCTATTCGGACATGGCGCTAGGGGCGGCCCGGTTATTCGGGATCCGGCTACCCCAAAACTTCAATTCGCCGCTTCAGGCACCGAGCATCATCGATTTCTGGCTGCGTTGGCACATGACACTCACGCGTTTTCTGACGGCGTACATCTACAACCCGCTAGTGCTTGCGTTGACACGGCGTCGGCTAGCGCGGGGCCAACCCGGTTTCGCCGGGCCCAGGACGACTCTCGGGGCGTTCGTCCAACTGATCATGTTCCCCACGTTGCTAACGATGTTCATATCTGGAACGTGGCATGGCGCCGGCTATCTTTTTATCCTCTGGGGATTGCTCCACGGCGCCTACCTCACGGTCAATCATGGGTGGCGTCTGGTCGGGCCGAGGTTGTGGCCCGATAGGAATTCCTATGCGCGCTTCATGAATCCCGCCGGATTTGTGTTGACGTTCGTCTCGGTGGCCGTCTCGATGGTCCTGTTCCGGTCCACGACGACCACGGCAGCCATCGACCTCGTGAAGGGAATGATCGGCCTGAACGGCGTCTCTGTGCCGCTCGCCGTCTATGAACGGCTCGGACCGCTGGCCGGCTGGCTGGATAGGGTCGGGGTACATCACCAGCCATGGGGTGGCCAAGACTTTCTTATGCTGGCAATGTGGATTCCCATTCTGATGTTCATCGCCCTGGCTTGCCCAAACACGCTGCAAATCCTGGCTCGATATGAACCGGCACTCGGTGTGAAGCCCGGCGCTCCCGCCACGGTAAAGTTAGGCCGGGTGATCGAGTGGAGACCCTCGCTCCCATGGGCGTTCGGAATGTCGGTAATCGCCGCTGCCGGGATTTTCTTCCTGGGAGGGCCCAGCGAGTTCTTGTATTGGCAATTCTGAGCACGGCGCTCGGCCAGCCGGATCAACGCCAACCAAGCCGCTGAGACTCACTTTATCGCGGCAACGAAAATACGAACAAGGAGTTTCCGGCCATCAGTGCGATGAACTGCGCCCGGCCGATTGCGTAGGCCACAGGCGGCGCGTTGACCCGAGCCCCGACGCGGACGCGCCACAGTATGCGGCCGGTGTCGGAGTCGAGCGCGAAAAACTCGTCGTGATAACCCACGAAAACCAGCCCCCCGGAGGTCGAGAGTACGCCTCCGACGACGTGATCTATTTCCGTTCCGCGCGCTAACGGCGTCTCCCAGCGGATATCCCCTGTCCCCGCATCGACCGCTTTTACGCTCGCCATGGCTGACTGGCTTCCGGAGACGACCGACGTGCTACCCAAGAACTGCCGCTCGCCTCTTTCAACGTGAGTATCGACGGTATAGTAGAACGACGCCGCGTCAATAGAAGGTACATACATCATCCGGCGACCCGCATCGTAGGATGGCGGCCACCAGTTGGTGGCACCGCTCGCCGTCGGCGACACAAGAGTCCCATTTTGGCTCGGTCGCGTTTCGGGGCGCAGAATCGGGCGGCCGTCTGGGGTGAATCCCTCGGCCCATGTCTGTTTGGCGAAGGATTTTGCGAAAAGAAACTGGCCCGTCTGCCGGTCGAGTGCATAGAAGAACCCGTTGCGATTCGCCCAGAGGAGCACCGACCGAGACCGTCCCTGCCAATCGATTTCCGCGAGCACCGGTTGCTGTACTGCATCCCAGTCGTGGTCGTCTCCCGGGGTGAACTGGAAGTACCAGCGGAGCTTGCCGGTGTCCGCATCCAGGGCCACGACGCTGTTGGAAAAGAGATTGTCGCCGGCTCGCGCGCTGCGCTGAAAAGTCGGTGCCGGGTTGCCCACGCCCCAGTAGAGGAGATTCAGCTTCGGGTCGTACGCCCCCGCCGTCCAGGTGGGCGCTCCACCGGTCTTCCAGGAGTCACCGGCCCAGGTGTCGTGTCCCACCTCTCCGGGGCCGGGCACGGCGTTGAACTTCCACAATAGCCGGCCGTCGCGCGCATCGTACGCCGCGACGAACCCGCGAATCCCGAACTCTCCACCTGCGACCCCGACAACGACGCGGTCGCCCAGCGCGAGCGGTGCCCCCGTCATTGAATAGCCATCGCGAAAATCCGCAACTTCGGTCTCCCACTTCTTTCGACCCGTCGACGCATTTAGGGCAACAAGATTCGCATCCTGCGTCGCCACGAACACCGAGTCGTTCAGGATAGCGACTCCCCGGTTGACCGATCCGCAGCACAATTGAAGTTTGCTAGGCACGGGTCGCGCGAATGCCCATACCCTCTTTCCTGTGGCTGCATCGAGCGCGACCACTCCGTCGGGTGACTCGGTGACGAAGACGAGATTTGAAGCGACGATTGGAGAGGCCTCGAGGAACTCGTGGGCGGATCGAAGCTGGGCCACCCAGGCCACACGCAAGCTTCCAACGTTCCGTTTCGAGATGCCGGAGAGGAGTCTGTGGCGGTGGCCGGCGTAATTACCGGCGAAAGTCAGCCACTCAGCGGACCGACTACCCGACGCGAGAATGCTATCTGCGCTGACATCGATCTGCTCGGGCGACGTGGACGCTCCTCCTTGACTTGGACGGGGGGACGCCAACTGCCTGAGATACGCGTGAGTTTGCCAAATCTGGTGATCATCAAGATGCTGCGCGACCATCTCGGTCCCCGGGCGGCCCCACTTCACTGCTGAAAAAAACGCCCAGTCCGATTTGTTTTCATTCGAAGAAACCAGATCCGGCCCCATCTTGCCGCGGCCGTTGTCCCCGTGGCAAGAAGCGCAGAACCTGCCGTACAGCCGCGCGCCCTTCTCAACAGACTCCTTGTCGAAAAGAGGATTCAGTATGGCCGCACGGACATTCGGGTGATCGGCAAGACCCCCGAGATATACTGGGCTTCCAGGGCGCAACCATCTAAGAAAGTTGGTTAGTGGGAGCTCAGGGAGCTCACCCGACAACTTTGCCAGAATGACACGCACGCGCCAGGCGAGAGCGTCAGAGCCCATGATCGCGACCACACCCGCCCCCCCTGCAACGGCTGCAAGGACCAAACCAATCAGCGCGAGCCGGCGTGCAGTGCTCACGCTACGCTCACCTTCCACGCCGCAGCCCCCGGAGCCCGCACGAGACCCATGCCGCAGCACGGCAAGAATTTTCCTGGCTACGAAAAATATTCAGCAACCTAAGGTGAGCCATGGCGAGGCGCGGCCCGTTTCCGAGCGGACTCGGCAACCGTTTGACCGGTACTTACTACATCCCTGAGATTTTCGAAGAGATAGAGTCCCACCTTGCGCGCTCCTCTCGGCGTCATGTGGGCCCAGTCATAAAAGTCGCCATCCTCCCCTTTCCAGTCAGCTGCCAGATCAACGAAGACCACTTGCTTCTCGCGAGCTACTGTCGCCATGACCCCGTTGAACCGTCCGATGAGGTGATAGTAGTCGACCCCGTTGATCTTGCGACCAAACAGAAAGGCCATTACGTCCGCTCGACCCCGAATCTCGTTTTCGACGCGCTTGAAATGCCGCGAGGCCTGCGTTACAAAAATCGGCTCGGAGCCAAGTTTCCGCGTTTTGTCGACGAGGACGCGTAGTCGATTTGCGAACGCGTCAAGCCGCGGCGATAAGAACGCGTACTCCTGCTGCAGCGCTTCCCCTGTCCACTGCACCTTAGTGAAGTCGACCTTCGTGTGCCCGATCTTCAGCACTGCCGTCGCTCTAAACGACCCCCGGATCGTCCTCAGCAGGTGGTACACAGCGCTGTTTTCTTTTATGGCGGCAATCAGTGGGTTGGGGACGATATGCACGAGGTCGTCGTATTCCGAATCATCATCGATGTAAGTGTCGTTCAGACCAATGTAGAACAAGACGTATCTGGGCTTGAGGTGTGGGACATAGGGGAACCACCAGTCGAAGTCTTTGATGTGCCCGAATGTGGATTGACCGTCAACTCCGGCGTTTGCCACCACCACCGGCGTCCCTGCGGAAGCAAGCGCGCTCTGGAGCACATCCTGCCAAGTCAGACCGTCTGAAATATAGCGCTGGTCGGTCGTACTGCCCCCGACGGTGAGGATGTTGATCCGCGACGGATCATCACCATAGACACCGCGAAGCCCATACCTGTCGCGGGAGTATTTGATGTTTGGGGACGCAGTCTCATATAACCCCGAAACGTCGTATGAAAAAGTCATGTCCTTGATAAGATTGAGGCGATTTAGATTGTTGGGATTGAACCACGTGCCAAACACGAGTTCGACTATCACGATGCCAACGCCCAGCACAGCCAGATTGACAAGGAATATCCCGACGGCCCGTTTATACCTATTCACAAGCTGTTACTCCATAAAGGGATCCTGCGCATGGGCGACCAAGACGTACTCCGTTCGCTCTGCGACAGCAGGCACCTTGCTCAGTCAGGTTCGAATGACGACTCATAGCGACGTGCAATAGCGGGGTCCTGCTGAGTCTTTTGCAAGATGCAGTTTCCCACGCAGAGGATTTCAATTTCCGTCCCCATGAAGCACCTAAAAGCGTCCGCTGGAGTCGACACTATGGGTTCACCGCGAACATTGAAAGACGTGTTCACCAACACTGGACAGCTGGTCAGCTGCTTGAAATGCGTGATCAGAGCATGGTACCTAGGGTTCGTTTCCTTGTGCACTGTCTGAACGCGTGCTGAATAGTCGACGTGCGTTACCGCCGGTATGCTGGAGCGCGGGACATTCAGCTTGTCGATCCCAAATAATCTCTTTTGCTCGTCGGTCATCGCCACTCGCTTCGAGGCCTCGACATCGGCGACCAGAAGCATGTAGGGGCAATCGGTGTTAATGTCGAACCAATCCGACAGGTCTTCACGCAGCACGCTGGGCGCGAACGGTCTAAATGACTCCCTGTACTTGACTTTGAGGTTCAGTACTTTCTGTATAGTGGGGGAACGGGGATCAGCCAGTATCGAGCGCCCGCCCAATGCGCGCGGTCCGAACTCCATGCGGCCCTGGTGCCAGCCTACCGCCTTCCCATCCGCCAAGGCGCGGGCAGCGAAGTCAATGAGTTCATCATTGCTGAGCGTGGTGAATCGTGCACCTGCACCGTTTAGTTGCTTTTCAATCTCTTGCTGGCTATAGCTTGGCCCCAGGAAAGAACCCTTCATGCCATCCAGATTGGCCGCAACCTTGCGTTCTCCATTGAGCATGATGTGGTAAGTGCCAAGTGCGGCGCCGATTGCTCCACCCGCATCGCCTGACGCGGGCTGAATCCAGATCTTCTCGAAGACTTTCTCGCGCAGCAGCTTGCCATTGGCGACGCAATTCAATGCAACGCCGCCGGCCATGCAGAGATTCTTTTGCCCTGTGCGTTTGGCAATTCCCCTGGCCAGTTTAATGACGACCTCTTCCGTCACCGCTTGAACTGAGGCGGCCAGGTCCATCTCGCGTTGCGTGAGCCAAGATTCCGGTGGTCTGGGCGGACCTCCGAATAACTCGTCAAACTTCCGGTTAGTCATCGTTAAGCCGGTGCAGTAGTTGAAGTACTGCATGTTCAACGAGAATGAACCATCCTCTCTAATGTCGATAAGATGGTCCTTGATCAGTTGCGCATACTTGGGTGCGCCATAAGGTGCCAGCCCCATCACCTTGTATTCGCCAGAATTGACTTTGAAGCCCGTGTAGTAGGTGAGTGCCGAATAGAGCAGGCCTAACGAATGAGGGAAATGAATTTCTCTATGGACTTCAAGGCTATTCCCTTTTCCCATCGCCAGCGAGGTAGTGGTCCACTCCCCGACGCCATCCATGGTCAGAACGGCGGCTTCCTCGAATGGTGACGGGAAGAAGGCGCTCGCAGCGTGGCTCAGGTGGTGTTCCGAAAACAGGAGGCGCTCGCTCCAATCCGCATCCTTGCCCCAAAGGCGCTTGAGCTCACCGCAGATGACGTTTTTTTGAAACAGCTTGTCCTTAAGCCAGACTGGCAGAGCCTTCGCAAAGGAAGTGAAGCCCTTCGGGGCGAAGGCCAGGTAAGTCTCAAGCAGCCGCTCAAACTTGAGAAACGGCTTCTCATAGAAAACCACATGGTCCAATCCTCCCGGAGAGCAACCCGCTTCCTGCAAGCAATACCTTATTGCGTTCGCCGGAAAGTTCTGGTCATGCTTCTTGCGTGTGAAGCGTTCCTCCTGCGCTGCCGCGATGATTTCTCCATCGGATACCAGGCAAGCTGCCGAATCGTGATAGTAGGCTGATATCCCCAGTATCTTCATTCGCTAAAACAACGTGTAGATGAAGGGGGCTATCACCGAGCCTTGCGCGAGAATAAGCAGCCCGCCAAGCAACACCATCACGATGATGACGGGGAGCAACCACAGCTTCTTGCGCACAAGCAGGAATGCCCACAGCTCCTTGAGAAACGCCATGAGTGACCTTTCAGAATTGATTCTTGAATGAACCGGGATCGGGTCCGGCGGGATTTCTGTCGACCCATCGCGTATTGACGTCTCGTGTGCGGAGCTTGAGCGCATCGCGCCCCATTAACCGCATTGACAAAGAAATAGGCGTAATCAACAAGAAAAAAATCGCCCCCAGTACGACCGGACTCACTATCTTCCCCAGCAATAGCCCAAGCGCGAACCACGCTCTGTTGAATGGAGCGAGCCAGCGAGGTGCGAGGAAAGAAACGACGAGCACAACTGCGCCGGCACACCCAAGCGAAGCCGCAAGAACCAGGGGCAGTCCCTTATAAAGGGTGTATCCGCTCGCGAGCAAGAAAACCAGAACAAATAGGAGGCCGAAGTTGCGCTCCGAGGGGAGTGGGGGGGCGTCATTCGCGGAAATTCTGCTGGCCATACAGTACGGGCTCGTGTCAAGATTTGGAGGCGGACAGGTTTTTCGTGGTGCTTCACCTAGTTTGAGTGGACAGCGTCCGCAGACTGAGCTCGTGCGGCCAAAATGGATTCTATCCGACATCGCCTGAGGGCGACAAGCGCGCTGGTCTTTGATCTGCTTCGGGAAACCGATGGCATGATCTCCCCCGGCGTTCAACAACCGCTGGTAATTGCGAATAGCTTGCCATGAAAGTCCTGGTCACGGGCGGGGCCGGCTACATCGGATCCCACACCTGCGTCGAACTGATGCAGGCGGGGCACGATGTCGTCATCCTCGACAACCTGTGCAATAGTTATCGTGCGGTATTCGAACGGATCGCGCGAATTGCGGGCAGAGCGCCCGACTTTGCCCAGGCGGACGTGCGCGATCCAGTGGCGGTGAGGGACGTCTTCCTACGCCGTCGGTTCGACGCCGTCATCCACTTCGCCGGCCTCAAGGCCGTCGGCGAATCGGTGGAAAAGCCCATCGAGTACTACGACAACAACGTGCAGGGCGCCTTGGTGCTGTGCCGGACGATGGCGCAGGCCGGGGTCGGGGTACTGGTGTTCTCCTCTTCCGCAACGGTCTATGGAAACACGGCTTCCCCGATACGCGAGGATGCGCCGCTCGGGCCGACCAATCCGTACGGCCACTCAAAGCTGATGGTCGAGCGGATACTAAATGATCTCTCGGCTTCCGATCCCGTTGCCTGGCGCATCGCCCTGCTGCGTTACTTCAATCCCGTCGGTGCTCACCCGAGCGGACTGATCGGAGAGGACCCGCGGGGCATCCCGAACAACCTCATGCCCAATATCGCTCAGGTTGCGGCAGGCGTCCGCGAAAAGCTTCGCGTGTTCGGCACCGACTATCCGACGCGCGACGGCACCGGGGTACGGGATTTCATCCACGTCGTCGATCTGGCGCGCGGGCACTTGGCCGCGCTCGAAACCATGGAACGCGAACGGCGCGGGATGACGGTCAACCTCGGGACCGGGCGCGGGATTTCGGTGCTGGAAGCGATCAGCGCTTTCGAGCGCGCCAGCGGCCGAGCGGTCCCATTCGAAAGGGCTCCCAGGCGCGCAGGCGACGTAGCCGAATGCTACGCGGACCCGTCGCTCGCCGAAAAAACACTCGGCTGGAAGACGACATACACTCTCGAGGACATGTGCCGGGATACATGGCACTGGCAAAGCATGAATCCGCACGGCCACAGGGAAGAAGGTCGGAAATGAAGGTTCTCGTCACCGGGGCCGCCGGGTTCATCGGCTCAACGCTGGCGCACCGCCTGCTCGATCGCGGCGACGAGGTGGTGGGCATCGACAATCTGAGCGACTACTACGACGTCAGGCTCAAGCAGGCGCGGCTCGATCGGTTGCGACCGCGCGCAGGATTCCAGTTTCAAAAGCTCGACATCGTCGAACGCAAGTTGATGAGCGGGCTCTTCTCCGGCGACAAATTCGACGCGGTCATGCACCTGGCGGCCCAGGCGGGCGTACGTTACTCGATCGAAAACCCCTCGGCCTACATCGACGCCAACATTGTCGGCTTTCTGCACGTGCTTGAGGGCTGCCGCCACTCGCGGGTCGGGCACTTGGTCTTTGCGTCCAGCAGTTCGGTCTATGGCGCAAACACCCGCTTGCCGTTCTCCGAGCACGATAATGTTGACCACCCGGTGTCGCTCTACGCCGCGACCAAGAAAGCAAACGAACTGATGGCACACAGCTATGCAAGCCTGTACGGGCTGCCGTGCACCGGTCTGCGGTTCTTCACGGTCTATGGTCCCTGGGGACGCCCCGACATGGCGCTGTTCAAGTTTACTGAGGGAATCCTTGCCGGGCGTCCGATCCCGGTGTTCAACCGCGGCGAGATGGTGCGCGATTTCACCTACGTGGACGATATCGTCGAGGGAATCACGCGCATTATCGGCCAGCCCGCCGCTCCGGGGCCCGGCTGGGGCGGCGATCACCCGGATCCGGCGACGAGCTACGCACCATGGCGGATCTTCAACATCGGTAACAACCAACCAGTGAAGCTCATGCGCTATATAGAAGTTCTCGAGCAGTGCCTCGGAAAGAAGGCCCAGCTCGAACTCCTTCCGATGCAGGCGGGCGATGTTCCGGCGACTTACGCGGATACTGGCGAATTGCAGAAGGCAATCGGCTACAAGCCGCAGACCCCGATCGAAGTCGGCGTCAGGCGATTTGCGGAGTGGTACCAGGCCTTTTATAGGAAATCCGCCTAAAGTGTAATATCCGGTGCGATGCTGAACCTCAAGGGCACGGCGGCGGTCTTTCACGACGAAGCGCAGCAGCGCGCGTTGCTGACGTGCTTCGGCATCTCGGTCGCGCTGCATGCGCTGCTGCTGCTCGCATTTCCGGGCCTGCGGACGAGTACGCATCCGGGCGATCTCAAAGTGTTGACGGCGATCTTCGCGCCCAGGGCCGCGACCGATGCCCTGCCTGCAGTCCGCGAACCCCAACGCAAGCCTCCCGAGCGACGGACCGGAGCGGAACCTCCATTGCCGCTTCCGGTGCTCAGCGAGGCGGCGCCTGTTGCTCCGGTCTTTCCGCAGCCGGCCGCACCGGCGTCGTCGCCGGCTCCCAGCTCGGCAAGCGTCGCGCCGGCGGAGGTATCGCGTGCCCAAGAAACAACCGAGGCTGCGGCAGGGCCCTTGGTCGAGGGATTCGATGCCGGTCTGCTCGACGCGTATCGGCTCGCCCTGATCGACGCGGCGAAGCGTTACAGGCGCTATCCCGCGCAGGCGATGGAAAGGGGCTGGCAGGGTCGAGTCGAAATTCGCGTGGTCATCGGGGCCGACGGAATGATCAAGAGGACCCTCGTCAAAATCTCGAGCAGCTACCAGATACTGGATGACCAGGCGCTCGACATGGTGAAAAGAGGCAAACCCCTGGCGCAGATCCCGTCGGCGCTGCGCGGCCGAGAATTCAGCGTGGATATTCCGGTGATCTTCGAGCTGCAGACGGGCTGAAACACGGCCGGGTCGCGCAATGGGGCGGCGCGTAGAGCGGCCCGGTCGATTACCTGGGAAGTGAAATACGCCGCGCCCCGTCGAAGCGCCTGACCCAGTAGGCCCCGCTCATGCTTTCGACGCGTACCGCTGCGCCGGGCCGAGGCGCGTGGATGAAGCGATTGTCACCGAGGAAAATTCCCACGTGGGAGTAGGGTCGCCGCTCGGTGTTGTA
>Ga0137395_10000012_pt1 | contig 45752 bp, 79 predicted proteins | sample czobulk216metaG_FD_108283 | JGI IMG/M metagenome (GOLD analysis project Ga0137395, IMG submission 108283) | Vadose zone soil microbial communities from Angelo Coast Range Reserve, California, USA - czobulk2.16 metaG | ecosystem: Environmental > Terrestrial > Soil > Vadose zone | place: USA...
CTGGACAAAGTAAGTTAAATAACTCTATAAATGAAATGTTAAATTATGTAAAGTTAAATGCTGGTGACGAAGTAAAGAAGGACTTTGCTAGTAATATACAATCTTTGAGAACAAATTTAACTAAATTAGGAAACCTACAAGAAGGTTCAGGAAAGCATAATGATGTATTTAAAGAATTTATAGACAATTTACACCAAACACAAGATATTGTATATGGAATAAAAGGAAAAGGGTATCCAATTACTAATCCTTCTGATACTGTACTATCGTATCAATTAAGTCAAGATCCTGAGTTTATAAAGGCATTGGTAAATACAAAAGTAATTTCCTCTGGACAAGCTGGTAGTATAATGAAGAATAAAGGATTAGAACAACTACTACCAGATTGGAAGGAATATGTCACACAAAGAGATATTGATAGAGTAGTAGGAAGAAGTAATACAAATACACAAAATATTGCTACTAATAGAAATGTACAAAGTCAACAAGATTTAAATATGCCATTATGGCAAGAGAATATGCAGAATTTAGTAACAGAGATTAATAATATAAATAGAAGTAAAGCTGTTACTGAATCTATCCTTAATGTAAGTGATTTGAGAAATACACAAGATGTTAAACAAGCAGCTTTAGAAGCTTTACAGAAGTTTGATAAAGTAGATCAAATATCTCAACAATTAGTAAATGTAGCATCTGTTAGGGGAAGTAGATTATCTCAAGAAATACAAGGACGTACATTAGCAGGTGTACAGAATTATACAAGTAAAGATTATAGAGATTTATCGGGATTTCAATTATCTACTATTGGGCCTATTAATTCTTCTGTATTGGAAAAAATAAAAGGTAATTAATATAAGGAGTAAAAATGGCTGAGGAGTATTCTAGAAATGGAAGTAAACTCGTATGGTGGCTTATGGGTATATTTGCAGCTACAATATTCCTTGGTCTTGGTACTATGGTTAGCTCTATTGTTAATATAAATAACAGATTAAATAGCATAGAAATACTAGCATCTAGTAATCTAGAGAAGGTAAAATATCTAGAAGAGACTAGTAGAAATATAATACCTGATAAGCTAGATTATATTACTAAGCATGGTGAATTGGTAAATAAGATATCTGGTTTAGAAACTCAATTAAAGTTAGTAGAGAATAGAATATCTATAATGTCTGAAAGGTTATTAACAATTAATACAAGAATAGATTCTTTATCCTTTCAAGATAAAGTAGAAGAACGTATTAAAGGTAGAGAGATTAAATGATAACCTTTCAACTAGATCCTTCTGCTGAACATGTAAAGACATTTCTTCCACCTTTCAAAGGTACATGGAAAACTTTACCTTCTCATTTACTTCCTGATGATGTGTTACAAGACTCACAGAATGTATCTTTAATAGAAGGTAAGCTACGTAGTAGAACAGGTTTAGCTACATTGGATGACTTTCTATTTCTAGATACAAGTTCTTCAGATCCATCATTAACTACAAAGATAAAAGGAGGTATTCAATTTATAGATATATCAGGTAGTAAATATCTAGTAGCATCTTCTTTAAAGAATGTATGGATTAAGAGAGATATTGCATCTACTTGGAGTGTTTTGAATAGTAATTATACAATACAAGGAAGTGATTTATACAACATACGAATGTGTATGTTGCAGCAGGGAAGTAATATTTATTTATTATATGCCAACGGCGTACAACAAGTATCTGTATCTACTAATTTAGGTAATTTAAATACCATTACCTCTTTACAACCAGGTAGTTTATCTTCTCCTGTTGCTAGAGATATATGTGTATCATTCGACAGAATAGTTGTTCTACAACCTCCTTACACAATAGCATGGTCTGATACTATTAATAATTCCTTCCCTGCATTCACATCATGGCCTGCTCTTAATCAAGTAATATTAACACAAACTACAGATGCATTAGTAAGTATATGTCCTTTAGGGGTTTTAAACTATGCAGTATATAAAGAAGGAAATATATACGCAGCAATAGCACAAGGAGGTCCATCTTCTCAAGCTTTCCGTTTTGAACATAGAGGAGAATATGAAGGACCATGTTGTCCTAATAGTGTAGTAAATGTTAATGGTTCTCACTTCTACATGACACCTACAGGTAGAGTAGGTGTATTTGATGGTAGTAGACATGATTGGGTCTGTGATGGTCTATGGCCTTTTATACGTAGTGATTTAGATAGATCATTTAAGAATCATGTATTTGGTGTGTATAATTATAAAACAAGTGAAGTATATTTCTGGTACCCTAAGATAGGAGATAATGGAAATTGTAAAGGTATGCTTTGTATAAACTTACCATACCAAACAGCAGGTATATCTACATATTCATATTTCTTAGGTACTTCTTCATTTGCAGTTTCATATGGATTATCTATAAGATTATTTAATAGTATTGTCTCACCAATAGTATTTGGTCATTCATCTTTACTACCAAATACCTCTACAGATGTCTTTCCTCCACAGGCATTTCTATTAGATCAAGATACGTATAGAGATAGAGATAGAGTATTTAAATGTTCATTAAGTACAGGTCTATTTAAACCTATCTCTCAAGCTGATCAAGGTTTAATAGGTGTAGGACAGAAAGTAAAAGATAGATCAGGTATTTGTAAACCTACTATAGAGTTATACACAACTAGAGATAATACAAGAGGTTTTGTAGATCTATCTCCATTGGTATCTAGTTCATTAGAAACAGATGGAGATGTATTAGAGACAGATAGAATTGATCTATCACAGATATATGTAAATGAATATCATGGATTTAATGAAACTGGTTCATTTATAGGTATGAAATTAGAGTGGAATAGTACAAGTAAAGTAGAATATAAAGGAGCTGATATTTATGTTAGGAAGACTCCTTGATTTTATATATAATTGTGAAAGTAAGAGAATATAATGCCTACATTACTTCCTTTACCAATATTTGATAGATACGACTCTTTATTATACATTAAAGATATAACTCTACAAGATTTAATAAATTTATTAATGCGAAATGATAGATCATTAATTACTTATTTAACTTCATTGAATAATCAATTTCAAGATTCAGTAGAAAGTGTTAATGCTATTACAACTGTAATTTCAAATTTAGCATTAACCGCACAGGATATAGGATTCACAATCTCCGGAGGTACAAATCCTCGTACTTTAACAGTTGATGGTAATTTACTATCATCTACTGGATTATATGTAACAGGTACCAGTTCTAGAATAGCGACAGTAGGTTCTACTACATTAGGTAGAGGAGGTGAAGTTGGTATAATAGACATCTCTCCTGTATATCCTGGTCAGCAGAGTATTACAATATTAGGAAGTATACATACAGGAACATGGAATGCGGGAGAAGTTACAGCACCATTATTGAGAATAGGAAATACTCCTTCACAGATTATTGTATTTATAGATGAAGCTGGTGTCCACTTTAAACCAGATATTAATAACAACGATGTTCTTCTCTTTATAGATAAAGCTATTCGTAAAGGGAATATATTATACAGTTCAAGCGATAACTTACTAACAACTTTACCTCCTAATATTACAACTACTAGAAAATACTTATCTCAAGTAGGAAATGGAAGTGTATCAAACAATCCTGAATGGATAAATATTACAAACACTGGTGTAACAAGTATTAAGAAAACTGTAGATCAAAATATACCAGTAACTACAGATATTGGAGAATTATCCTTTCCTGTTACTGCAGGTCATACGTATCATTGTAAATTTGCTGTTGTTGGGCATGGTAATAATGCATCACAGGATATAGGCTTTAGCTTAACATATCCCACTGCAAGTGTAGTGGCAAGTAAAGTTATATAAAGGAGTAATATAAAATGGCTAATAATTTCATTACAATTGACACAACTACTCGTCTAGGGTCTCAATTACGGAGTCTTGTTGTATCAATGGATGGTACTTTAGATGCTATGAGACGTTTAAAAGCTACTATGGATCAACAGACTGATGCTATCGTATGGACAACTATTGAAATTCAATTTGGCCTACCAACAGGAAAAGGTCAGACTACATATAATCTACTAGCATCATTACTATCAGCATGCGATGTATCTGCAACTGATCAGTTTCTCCATTGGCTAGGATAGTATAATTACTCTACATGGCTATATCTCTATTAACTCATACTAAGGGTGCTGGTACTAATACTTTTACCACACCAGCAATAGATACAACAGGGGCTAGTTTTCTTGTATTAGTCTATGGGTATTACGTAAATGGCCCTGCTCCATCTATTAGTGATTCTAAAAGTAATACATGGTCAGCTCTGACTACTCAATCAGATGCTACCTCAGGTATTGGAGTTGAGATACATTATGTTAATAATCCTACAGTAGGAACATCACATACATTTACAGCAACAGGTACTGGAATATTTTCCGCAATAACAGTAGCATGTTTTAGTGGGACAGAAGTAGTTTCTGTGTATGATGGACATCAAAATGGAGGTGTATCAGTATCATCAACATCAAAACAACCAGGTTCTGTAACACCTGTAAATGATAATTCTCTATTAATAACAGGCTACTGTGCTGACAATAGTACAACAAGTGTTAGTATAAATAGTGGATTTAGTATTATTGAGCAATCAGATTATGGTGTAAATGGTGCTTATAGTTCATTCCTTGGATACTTTGTCCAAGGACCAGCAGCAGCTATTAACCCTACATGGAGTTGGACAGGTTCAGTCACTGTGGGAGCTGTTATTGCGTCTTTTAAACCTCTAGTAAGTACATTTCCTGGTGTTGCTGGACTTCCTATGTTTGGGAAACAAGTAGGAAGAGTAGTAGATCAACTTCCAGTTATGATACCAATTAGTGTTAGTTAACAAGAGAAAGAGAGAAATACAATGGCAAGGAATTATTATGGTAATGGATTCTGCACAGCAGGCACAAATAAGAGTGCATTGGAACTCCTAACAACTGCAGCAGTAAGACCTAAGATTTATGAAGTCATGGTAGGCTGTTCTGCTGCACCTGCATCTCAAGCAGCATTATGGCAAGTACAACGTCATACAGCTACAGGTACGGGTACAGCTTTAACTGCTGTAAAAGTAGATCCTGCTGATCCTGCAGCATTAGTAACATGTAAGACGAATAATTCTGTAGAGCCAACAGTTACTGCTGCAGATGTACCTTGGGAATTAGCACTTAATCAACAAGCAACATTTGATTGGCATGCTAATCCTGGTAAGGAAATAGTCTTAGCTGCTTCTGCAACTGCCGGAGCTACATTAAAAACAAGTACATCCACAGGTACTGCTGTACATCAAGGTTCTATGTATTGGGAGGAGTAATTTGTATATATGCTTAATGATGGATACTTAATAATCACTAGCCCCGATGGAACACTAGAAGCAGATACTCTTCAATGTGTCCATTGTAATAAGCACTACATTGTGAAACCTGGAAGCGGTAAAAGACGTGGATGGTGTACGCTATGTGCAGGAACAACCTGTGGTTCATATACATGTAATTCATGTATACCATTTGAGAAGAAATTAGATGCATTTGAACAACGGGAAAGATTACTAAATAGTATTTTGCAGTAACTATTTAGTAATTAGATAAAGTAAACATGGTTACTTATTTCTACCAAGAGAGAGCAGATCCTAGTAGTTATATATCAACAGTAGTATCAATACCTGATCTCTCTTGGTTACAGAGTATAAGTCAGGCTGCTGAGTTACGACAGTATAATAACTATACTACACGTGCTGATGTTACTGGCTATTTGCAAAATGCAGTTGATATCTCCTGGATGAATAGTAATTCAGGATTGATTATACGACCTATTGTACAGGTCTATAGTCAAAGAGCTGATATACAATGGTATCTCTCTCCTACTGCTGCACCTAATCTACAATGGATACAAAGTGGATATCAATATGTAAAAAGTATACCAACATATCAAAGTCAACGAGCAAGTACTGTAGGATTTCTTTCACCACCATTAAATGTTTCATGGGCAACAAATACATACGATATTGTCTTACCCAGTGTCGTTACAAGAAGTAGTAAAGTTGATCCTAGTGGGTATATATCTCCACCAATTGATTTATCTTGGCTTATATTAGTAAGTAATGCTCAAGAGATACCTCAGCGTACTTTAAATTCTTTTCAAAGTAATACTAGTTCTTTTCTTCCTATTATTATTATACCTGATCTTTCATGGATACAAAGTAAGAGTAGTCGTGGTATACTTGTACCGGGTATTTATAGTACCTGGAATGATCCTACATGGCTCTTAACTCCAACACCTGATATCTCCTGGTTATATCCAGGGAATAGTGTTAGAATAGTCGTACCAGGTATTGAGAGTAACTACACTAACCCTACATGGTTCCTAAATACTGTACCTGATGTATCATGGATACAAGTATCCAGTAAAGCTGGATATCTACTTCGAGGTATTAGCAGTAGATACAGTGATGTATCTTGGTTCTTAAATATCCCTCCACCACCAGATCTATCCTGGTTAGGTGTAGGGGAAATTATAAGAATACCAACTAGACTAACCTCTAGTACATACGTAATACCATTATCAATTATAACAGTTATACCAGATAGTTTATTCATAATTGAAATGAATATTATTCCATCTGTAGACGGTGTAATAAAGATACAAGCTTTTCCTATTAATTCTTCAACTAGTGTAATAGTTAAAGCTGGATCTGTTGCTTTTATATATGATGTATAGTTTATACATTAGGATAAATAAATGTCTCTAACACTATTAAACTTAAAGAGTGAGTTATTAAATGATCCTTCAGGGCTAGGATACTCAACATTTATAAATCCTACATCTGCTAGAGATAACATAACCTTAGCTACTATCTTAAATACTAGAAGAGCAACCATACAAGTCTCTAGAGAGTCTATTCCTACAATGAGATTATTTAGTAATATAAATGCTACAGATTTTCTAGCTTTAACAACTCTTCAATTACAAGAATTACAAGTTATCTTAACACAACCTTTTATAGATTTGAATGATACATCTGTAAGAAGTATATTACAGGGTATATTCACAGGTAAAACAGCTACATTAAATAACTTTACTAATTTAAGAAATAGAAATGGTAGTAGGTATGAGCAATTAACAAACCCAGGTGAAGTAGTGACATCTGATTATATTTCTCAAGCTTTAGATAGTTAGGATACATAATGGCAGGAGAGATATTCCTTAAAGAAGGTGCTATATTTACATTAGAGTCTTCAGGTAGCTCGTTAACAAATAATACAGCAGTAGCAGCTTCTAATAATTACGATGTTCGTAGTGGAGGTAGTGCAGGCATTGTACAGAATATAGAAGCTATATTTGAATTTTTATGTCAATGGTCTACAGTAACAGGTATAGTAGCAGGTACAGCAGCAGCAGAATTACATGTTATACCTTCTATAGATGGTACTAACTTTTCAGATGTAGATACTACAAGTGGTTCTTCTTTTATATCTTACCCTGCATATGTAGGAAGCTTTGTATGTTGTAAAACACCTACTGCATCTACAAATATGAGATTTCATTCTGCTCCTATACGTTTAAGGTCTTTCCTCTATAAACCATATATTTTAAATAGAAGTGGGCAGACGATAGCAAGTACTTGGACTTTAAAGGTTATGTCCCTAAGATTTCAGTATACGTAAGTATTTATAAATAGGTAAATATAAATGTTTGATCCTTTAGATTACCCTTTAGAGAGTTCATTAGAAGGTTGGTATATTTCTATCCCTGGAAGAATGGGTGGTGTAAATTTTTATGATCTTGCAATAGGAGCTATCGGCACGTTAACAAATATGTCTCAACCTTTTACATCTACAAGTGGTTGGGCTCCATCTGCACGATCAGGTGGATCAGGTGAATTACGATTCAATGGAACAAGTAATTATATTACTATACCCTGGTCAGGTGCTATCGATACTCAAGGGACATTAAGTTTCTGGTTTAAACCTACATGGTCGAGTAATGATTCTACATTTCATATTATATTCAATCAAGGTAGTAATGATAATACATTTCTTAGAGGTGAACATGGTAATGATAATAATTGGTACATTGGCTTTGCAGATACTTTAGAATATAGAGTTATAATTCCTGCTACTTCAATGGTTGTATTGTCTGGTACATGGTATTTCCTTACCTTTACTTGGAGTAATGCGAGTCAAATAAGTGTTGTATATTTAAATGGAATACAGAAAGGCAGCAATAATACTTTAATAAGACCTGTATTAAATATTAACTTTGAGTTTGGTAGACATTGGAGAAATACATTTTTCTTTAGTGGAGCTATGGATAATTTAAGATTACATAATAGACCATTTACCCCACAACAGGTAGGTGATTTATATAGTGAAAGATTAGACTTTGAAGATTTCCATAAACTTTCAGAGTTTTCCTATTTACCAAATCCAAGATTTGTACAGGAGTTAATTACATAATGGGTCGTTATACTAGAGATGAGTTACTCTCACATGCACTAGATTTAGCACAATCTCCTCCATTAGATAGACACGATAGACCTGGAGATGTTATTGACCAAAATGCTTATTGTATATCCTGGTTACAAAGTGCCCTTGACAGATGTCATGTTAAGTTTCCATTTAGTGCTGATATACAGGATGTAGATATTACATTTACATCTTCATCTACAGATGTTGTGTTAACAAGTGATAATACAAAGTATCTACCTACAGATTTTATATTAGATGTTAGAGATGGCGTTGTGTATATTTCTAACAATCAAAGAACAAGATTAAAGAGAAAATCATTTCAATATTGGTTAAGTGTTTACAACTCTACATTAAGTAGTAAAAGCTCAACACCAAGTATATATACAATTATTCAGAAAAGGATAAAAGTAGCACCTATTGTACAAGTAAATATACCAGGTACTTTATGGTATTATAAAATGCCTACATTTGTATCAAGTAATACATATATAGACTTCCCTGATGAATGGACTTTAATTGAGTATGTACATATTAAATGTATGGAATGGAATAGGTCTACAGATTTAGGTACAGCTCAAGTATTCTTAGAGAAAGAATTAGCAAGATTGAAAGCTGCAGGTTTATTAAATGAAACTGAATACGATGTTGTACCTATTGAGAATAATCAGGTATTTGTTGATACTTCGTTAAGAGATAGGAACAGCTGGATGGGTGACGTAGTGAGGTAAAATATGAGAAGTATTATACTTTTAATTAGTTATTTATTAATTTTTATATATTTACTATTTAGTGCTTTAAGTTGTTACAATCCTTCTACTAAGGAGTTACAAAGTTTAACAGATTTAATGAATAAAGCAGATAGAAAGACTTGTATATATTATACAGGTAATGCAGGTCCATATGTAAGTATAAGAGGTATTACAGCGTTAGGAGAAGTAGATTTTAATACCTGTTTAGCACATCAGTAGGTTGTTGATATTTATAAAGACTAACAATATATCTATAAAGAGAGAAGTAAAATGAATGGAGCAGAATTAGTATCCTTTCTCAATGGTGAAACAAGTATGACTGAGACTGTATTGCTAAATACAATGTTAGATTACTTCACATCTGTAGGAGAAGTACATATAGCATCTTCTTTGAAAGGATTAATGGAAAGAGCTTCCAGAGGAAATACTTCATTATTAACCACTGGTACTACATCTGCTATTGTCAATAAAGCATCTAACTATTCCTATATAGATGATAGAACTAAAAGAAGGTAATATATATGAAAAAGAAAAGTAAGAAACATCCTGGATTTAGCTCTGTACAGAAGAGTATAGAGAAGGAAGGATACTCAGCTAAAAGTGCAGGTGCTATATTAGCAAGTAAAACTAGATCAGCTAGTAAAGGTGCTAAGAAGAAGAATCCTAAATTAAAGAAGGTAAAGTGATATGTATCATACTATACTTAATAAAATTATAAATAAGATATTTCATAGAATTCATTTCCATAAAGGACATGGGTATGGAAATGTTCTTGAATTTCTAGATTGTAGATCATGTAATATACTCCACAAAGCTATGAGGTGTTTACAGTATGCCAGTACCAAAAGGTAAAGAAGAACTATACGGTAAAGTAGTGGGCCATATGCAGAATTTAGGTAAATCATTAAGTGAAAGTAAAAACATTGCTGATAGAGCTGTTAAGGTTAAAAAGAGTAAAAAGATAAATAAGAAGTCTAAGTTTTAATGTTTGGAGTGTACAATGACTAATTACTTCCTAAGTACAACAGGAAATGACAATAACCTAGGTACTCAGAATAGTCCTTTTGCTACATTTAAAAAGGGACTTGAGTTAATGGTACCTGGAGATGTATTATTCGTTAGAGGAGGTGTATATGATCAAAATATAAATTCATTTACGACAAATATTCCAAGTGGTACTTCGTATACAAATGCTATAACTATAAAGAATTTCACAGGAGAAAATGTAACCCTACAGCCACAGAGCGGAATTTCTGCAATAAATCTCAATTACTCTAGTACTCCAACACCCTTACATTATGTTATATTTGACGGTATAAGTACTAATGGTTTAGGTGGTGTAGGTGGAGTATTTATTGACGGGCCTACTGTAAATCATATTAGATATATGAATGCGTCTGTATATAATACAGCGGGTCAAGGTATAGCAATGTTTGAAGGGGCACCTGATTGTGAAATCTTATTTTGTGATATATATAACAATGGAAGAACATTTCCATTCGATCATGGGCTATATGTAGCTGTAATAAGACTTCTTATAGATGGATGTAATATACATAATAATAATTCCTATGGTCTACAAGTATATAGTTTTGGTCATGGTGCTACAGAGTCTAATGGAACTATAGTTAGAAATTGCTCTATTCATAATAATGGCTATGGTGGCTGTACATTAAATATGGGAGATGGTTTAGACTTTTATAATAACTTAGTATATGATAATCCAAGTAATGGTGTTAATGTTACATACAATAGTAATAACTTTAGAGTGTATAATAATACAATATTTAGAAATAATGGTGCAGCGGTAACTATTGGTGATTCTCAAGTACAGAATGTTACTGTGAATAATAATATATTCTTTCAAAATGCATCCGATAGTATTGTATCTAGCGGTGGAACATTTACACAAAGTAAGAACTTTACTTCTAATCCCTTATTCTTAAATACCTCTGCAACACCAGATTTACATATTCCTAGTAACTCTCTAGCTATAGACTTTGGTAGTAATGTATTATTCCCTACTACTGATAAAGATGGTAATCCAAGACCTTTTGGCTCTTTACCTGATGCGGGTGCATATGAATTTGGTGTAGTTATTCAGCCTTCAACAGTTATAACCTGTGATGATTCTTTACCTTGGACTTTAATATCAAGTGGAACATTTGTAAATAATACTTTATTAAAGACAGTAAATTTTAGTATTAAACCTGCACGATGGATATGTTTTAGAGCTATCTCAGAAGTAAATGGTAATTCTTGGGCTTCTTGTGCTGAACTTTCAGTATTAGTAAATGGAGTATCTTTACTTCCTAAATCTTCATGGTCTATATGGTGCTTTGATAGTCAAGAAACAGGTTCAGGGAATTTAGCTAGTAACTGTATAGATGAGAATATAAATACATTTTGGCATACACAGTTTATTACTGCTAGTCCAAGTTATCCACATAACGTTGTTATAGATCTAGGAACACCACATCCTTTAAATGGGTTTACATATCTTCCTAGACAGGATGGAGGTATCAATGGTACAGTTGCTGGGTATGAGTTTTATATATCTGATTATTTCATTCCCATAGGAAGAGTTATGGTATTAACCATGATGCAACCATTTCTATCTATGTAGGAGTATATAAATGACCGTACAACAATTCATAGATTTGTTAAAAACATTTGACCCACATTTAAAGGTATTTATCTACTGTGATGATTGTAGTATAGAATATGAGACAGACACTACAGTAATAAGACAGGAGAATAGAGAGGTTGTTATCTCTATATGATCCTTGATTACATGAGGAAAGGGTACAGAACTGAATACATAACAGAAGCATACGTAAGTAGTCCTCCTGCTGCTTTTGTAGTAGATGAATATGGGAATATGTTTACTTTAGGTTTAGAATTTCAAAGATATTCTGATGCACCTAATGGAGAATATGCATTTGATATATTAAAGAATGGATATCCTACAGGAGAATATGCATCTCGTATAGAGAGGAGAAATAATAAAGTACGTATATTTACCCGTAAGGGGTGGAAAGTATTCAACGGTAGATCATTTATATAATATATATGAAAAAGAAGATAAAACATAAAGGAGATAAATACTTTAAAATAGCTTCCTTTTTCTACAATATAGCATCTTTCTTTGATGCTATTGCACATTGTTTTATATCTATAGGAGATAAGAAAAATGGCTAGAGAATATGTAATTGCTGCCAATGCAGTTACAATGGCAGCACAAGCTGTTACATTGTCATATTTCCAAGTAATGCAAACTGCTCCTGTAACAGCTATTGAAGTACTACGAGTATATGCCTCACAGAAAGGTACAAGTACGAGTAATATGATTGGAGTACAGTTAAGTACACAGGTTACTTCATTTCCTACTTTAACAGCTCAAGCGCCTCAAAGGTTGAAATCAGGTGATCCTGTATCTTTAATTACAGGTGGTGCTGCTGGTCTTGCAGGGACATCAGGTATTAATGCAAGTGCAGAAGGAGCAGGGAGTAAGACTGTTGTCTTACCTGATAACTTTAATGTATTAAATGGATGGCTGTGGGTCCCTACACCCAATGAGACGATTATAGAAACTCCACAGGCTACAGGACATGGATTTGGACTCCATTTCCCTACGTCCTTAGCTGGAGCAACGACGAACTGGTCAGGTGGAATAGTATTTAGGGAATTAGGTTAGTATATACGGGGATAGAATCTTTAGTCTAGAAAGGATTCGAGCACTATGCAGTATATTTTCTATCCCCCTCCTTCTGTCCAGGGTAGTGTACCTCCACAGGTAAAAGTTCCTATCGCTGAGGTTCCTCCACCGTCTGATAATCCACCTTTAACTACAGATGTCTACCAGTACGTCATTGCAAGTCTATGGCAACCTGGGCCTTTCTACGAGGGAAATGTCCAACGAGAACTCTTTCCTATTGCTGCTGGAGACTCGACCAATGATAATCCATTCTTTAGACGAGAGGAAAGTATAAATAGAATTAATCTATCCTGGTATACTCCTTATATCCCTTATACAGCCTATCAAGGTAAAGGTCCAATAGCTCCTTTCCTACGAAGTCCAGATAATCCACCATTTCATCTTCTCCAATATCCATCTACAATATATACACAGTATGAAGATATCTCTAACTGGAAAATAATTAAACATAGACCCATTAAGGATATATTCTTTACACCAGGTGTACTACCTCCCCCTATACCTGCATCTTTTCAAGTCAACGTTAATATATACTCTGTAAGGCATAGCCTAGATATAGAGATAAATAATAATCTAAGTATACAAAATGTAAATCAAGGGAGTACTTTTTTATTTACTATACATTCATTCAATAGAAAAGGATTTCCTAGAGTTATAAATAGCGCTGATGCTGTTTCTTTATCTCTAAAAGATTCCTTAGGTAATTTAGTATTTGCAGGTCAACCTACTACTAAACTAAATAATATATTTACATATATATACCAATTAGACAATAATGCTCCATTAGGACCATGGAGTGTTCAAGCTGTAGCTTCATTTAAAGATGTAAATCTAATAACTGATATACGAGTAACACCTTATGCTATATGTTTTACTGTTATATAGGGGTATATATGTGGTTTCATATTATTGAGATATTTCTGCTCTTAATAATTATTGCTTTAATCCTAGCAAGTAATTACTACTCTGGATTATAGGTAAAGAAATAAATGTTAAACACAGTGAGAGGTTCTTCAGTTGTAATTGAGATAGACACTAAAAATGAAGATATGCAATACGTAAATCCTGATACTGTGAGAATTGATATCCTTGACCCTTTAAATAATATAATTATCAATCAAGCAAATATGTTATCTGAAATAGATGTAGGATTTTTTACTTACACACATGATACATCTAGTGATGCTGTATTAGGGCCATATACAGCTCGTATTGTTGTTACACAAGGTTCATTTATATACAAACCTGAACCTTTTGTATGCTTTATATTAGATACTGTAGAAGTACCTAGACTACCTGCATTTCAAGGTAATGTGTTTCAGAATAATGCTTTTCAAGTATAGGAGATACACAATGGAATCAATATGTACAGGTTGCGAAGGAAAGAAAGTTATTAACTGCCATGTACAGAAGATAATAAAAGGTCATAGGGTATGTCATGAAAGCTCTATAATTTGTCCTATATGTAAAGGTACAGGGTTTTCTACTCAGGAAGAAGTTAATAATTGGTTAAATTCAATGATTCCATACCATGAACATGTTTAGTCTATTTATAAATAGAAAGGATACAAAACAATGGCAGATCATGCAACTTTAGTACATGCCTTTGTATCAGCTGTAGCAGATTTAACAGGTTCACTTGTTAAACCTTCAGATTGGAATCATGGACATACATTTCAAGGTGGAACTAATGGAGATTTACTTACATATGATAACACACAAACTGATAATATACTATTTAAAAGTGTATTAACTGCTATAACAGGAAGATTATTAAGTATTACTTCTATGTTTGATACTTTATTAGGAGTAGGTAGTTCTCCATCAGTAGATATAGTGAATGGAACGTTCACACTTGTTAAATCTAATTCTAATGTAATAATCATCACACTAGCATATAGCGGTGATTCAAGTAGTGCAACGTTCCATTCAAATACATTAGTTACTCTGTTAGATAATAGTGTGTTGAGTAATATTAATATTACAGCTAACAACACACCAAATTTATTATACACATTCCATACTAACCTATCTCTAGGAAGTCATACGTTAAAGGGCCATTTTACAACATCATTTCTTAACTTCAGCACAGGTACTACATTATCCTTTCTAGTATTAGAATTTGGTTAATCTTCATTTGTACTTATAATAACTTCTATACCATTAGCAGATTGTACCACTTCTATATCTTCATGTGTTAGTAATGATATATGTCCTAATTTACCTGTAGTATATACATCTACATTTCCATACCTTAATAATACATCACGAAGTATAGATATAAAAGCATCTAGTTTCATTTATTATTATCCTCTCTATATCTATCAAGTATATCACATAATTTATCTAACTCTTCTTTATTAAGTATCATTAAGTGGTATCCTGCATGCTTTGTATAGGTATGTAATCCAACCTCTCCAGATTGATATTCTTTTAAAGCCATAATATCATTACGTACATCTCTCATTTACTATCCCCTTTACCTTTTATATACCCTTTATTATACCCTCTCATATATCCTGTTATAAAAATTACTTTAAATTTCAACAGTAAATGATTAAACGGTATTCTTACATAATCTCCTTTTATATGTTTATATAAATATTTTAAATATACCCTATCTGAGAGAATATTTTCATCTTCATATTTCATGAAATCTTAATCCCTAATGCTTCTTCTATATCTTTAACACTCTCAGGTTCATCACTATCGAGTAAATCTCCTGATAATCTCCACATTCCTGTTGTCTCATTCTGTATCATTGGTATTTCTCTTCTACTTCTTACTTTACTTTTTGTAAGTACAAGTAATGAGTTATCTAATGTAAGCATATTAGTACATAACTGTCCAAATCCTCCTGAACCTGCACCAGCTTCTACACCTCTATTACGTCCTTTAGCTGGATGGTGTAGAAGTATAAAATGCTTCGTTATCCTATCTACTCCATCTCCTTCTGTACATATATATTCTAACTTGTCCAATACAAGGGTCATAGCAGGCTTTGTATTAATATCCTGTCGAGTCATTCTATTTAAGACATCAAATACTACAACATCAAATGGTATATGTTTTAATACCTGTGAAGGTGATCTAGGTTCATTACTTTCAGGGTAAGTACCCCATATGAGGTGTCTAATACTCTCAACCTCTGTAGGTATATCAAGGAATAAACTCTTCATACTATATAACGTCCATGCAGGTCCATTGGGGGCTACATTCTTTATTTGTACTTGCCATTCTAAAGTACCTGTATCTACTTGTATATATAAACAGTTGCGTTGTTTACATTTCATACCTAGAAATGTCTTCCCTTCTTGTATAGCATTTACTAATTGTATACATAATATAGATTTACCTGAACCTCCAGGTCCTACTAGATATGTATATCCACCACTACTTAATAAATCTTGTACTAACCAGTCTACTTGGATATTTCTTTTTGCTAATGTAGACATTCTCTCTATAATCATTTACTCATCTTCTTCTTTTATAAATATTACTATACTAAAGCTTAAAAGCTCTCCCTTTAAAGGCATTGAGAATCCACCTGCATATAAAAGAGTCCAAGGTGGTGTATTTTTATATAAATTACAAAATGCATCAGCATCGTCTGGGTTGTTAAATGTACCTATAAGACTTCTAATTGCCATCTTCTATATCCTCATCTTTTACATCTTCATCTTCTACATCTATAAAATTATTATCTCTTAGTTCTTGAAGTAACTTATACGTAATAATCTCTACAGTTTCTCTATTACATATAATACAGTTAGGGTCATGTACCTTATCTTCTTTATCTACATGGGACATATTTACATATAATACTCCTACAAATCTACATGTTGTACATTGTACAAAATGAGGCACTAATACTATACCTTCATCTGTGATTACAACTTCAGGTAAGTATGGAATATCCATTATTCCTCTACCTCTTTTACAAGTATGGCTATATACGTATTAATAGTTTGTCCTTTATATAAAGCAGGGACGTAAGTCTTACATATCAATGTGTATCCTATTTTAGTGTAATTACCTATCCATTTCTCTGTATCTTCTGTATCTTGATAGCCATCATTAGATAATACTACACTTTTAACTTTCATTGTTTATCCTATTCCTTATATGAAATGTAGCTGTTATTGGGACCGATTTATTGTTGTACGTTAACTCCCTTTGGGTAATATCTTTTACAATTCTCAATACTTGTTCTTCTTCATCTTTTCTACCTCCATTCGTAGAAGATTGATATCTAAATGCCCATTTTAATGAGTCATGCTGATTTTGTATTAAGTAAGAATTAGGAAACTCTTTCTGTAAAAGAATACACGACTCATTTATATACGAAGCTACAGTACCTTGTATTCTAAAATTAAATCCCTCTTTAGCTGTAGATTGATTAGTGAAGTAAAATAATCTTCTATTACCATATAAAGTCCTAGCAATTTTATCTCTGCGTATCTTCTCCATTTCTACTGCTTTTCTACTTTGTATCTCTACATTATCTTCCACGAAGCGTATAGCAATATTGATGTAATCAGGAGCCACCATGTCACCCTTGCTGTCTTCAATAGTAAAGGATTCGATATTTGGAATCGTATATACAAAAGTTGGATTATAAATAAGCCTATGAAATACACGATAAGGTAGTTTAGGCTTATACTTATTATACTTATCAATGGAGACATAGAAATATTGTCCTCCATAGGTCATATTTTTAGATATTGTTCTTCTAGGGTCATCTTTACCATTCCATTTTACTTCTTCTCGCCATTTACAATGTCTACAAGTCTCCTGTAGAATTCCTCTGTCAATGCTACATGTGCATAGGCCATGAGGGTTATTTGTATCTGGTGGACTTGGTAAATTAAATAAAGTACAAGTGACAGGAGTATGAATATCAACACCATTTCGTAAATCATTTAATCTTTCTTCCCAATCTAATATTAAACAGTATATCCTATGCTCCACAGCATCTAAATCATGTTCTATCCAGAATGTATCTTTATCAGGTTGTATACAGTCCCTGGAAGACCAGCAATATTTAGTCTTCTCATGTATTCCTCTAGGACATGAAGGGTTGATACACTTCTTAGGGAAGCCATTTAAATTAGGGTCGATAAAAGACCATCTTCCACTACTTTGTGTGGGAAGAATAGTAGGAGATATTCTATCTTTATTTCTTAAAGAATGTATAACTGTATCTCTTAGAGTGTGTATATTAGAATATGCAAGACGCAACTCAGCTATTTCTTTTTGCTTACTTGATAGTTTATCCTTTTTTAACTCTTTTAATAATTCATCTCTAGATATGCTGGGCATTATTTATCCTTATCTTCATTAAATAACCAAGTTAGTAATCTATACGGTAGTCTAGATACAATATACACTGCAACTAAAAGGAAAATAAGCATAGTACATATGTAAAATAGTGAAGTTACTATAAAAGAGATAATATCTACCATTTACTCTTCCTTATCTTCGTTAATATTAGAAGATTCATTTATATTATTTAAATACTCCTGAGCTAAAGCTATTGCTACTTCAGCTTGTGTTAAGCTTTTCTTCTTCCTTTTAACCTTTACAGGTCTATCTCTTATGTATATATCATTATAAATAGCATCTCCTACATGCTGATGTGAAGCGATATTAAAATCAGGATTACCTGATACTTCTTTACTTCTCTCTACAATTTCACTCATCTCCTCATCTAGTAAAGAGGCTAAGTATTCAACTCTCTCTTTATATACTTCCACTCCTATCTTTTGAAATTTATCAATTATGTATAAAAGAGGCTGTCTACGTAATGTATATTCCCGCCATGACAACTTATCCTTTGTGAATTGAACTAATTGATACTTCCATACATAATTTAACGTAGTATCAACATCTAATCCTGCATAGAAACATTTTGTATATAAATCTCTTGTAGTGCGTATATGTTTATGTCTATTGTATTTACCTACACATGAGGTCATATAATCTAAATTAGTAGGTTCTCCAGGAAATAAAGTAGCCCACCCTAGCATGCAATCTTCTAATTTAATATTACTAACATTAAATACATCTGTAAAATGTGGCAAATCTACAAGTCCATTCTGTGTTACTACAGTAGTACCAGGCTGGATATCCAGAATACTAGGAAAAGAAGTATTAAGAACATCAACGACGTAAATATTACCTTGAACATCTGCTAAGCTCCACATTTCTAATTTATTACCTTCAGATACATCATATTCAGTATCGAAGCCTATGTATGTAGGTATACTTTCTGGTTGTTTATTTATATGCATATGTGGTGGTAAAATAGGCCATTCTCCTTTTACAAATTTACCAAATTTAATAAAGTCTAATACTGTTGCTCTGTAGAGAGTAGGGTCTTGATACAACGATGCAATATGTATTACAGAGTATATATTCTTTACATAAGGATCATCTCTGATAGGATTGTAATAATTATCAAATCCTAGTATTTTATTACTATTTGTAATAGAATTGTATTCAGAACCTAATACCCACCCTCTCCAATCTTTAATACCATTTCTAGATCCTTCTAATTTGGTTAATGCGTAGAGAGATATACCACCCATAGCGAGGATATATTTATTACTATCAGGGATATACAAATAAGCTCTTGTACAGTGTTCAATGGCTTCCTTGAGCATAGTAGGAGTAATGCCGTTAACAGATTTGTTACTGCCAATACTGGGAAGATCATTCTTTCCATATGGTCTACACTTTATAATATTAGCTCTACTTGTATTATTATACGATATACTAGTATAAGACCAGAATTCATCTTGTAGCCACTTCCCACTCTTACCAATTAAAGGTTGCGGTCGTACACTTTCTGTAATCTCTACTTGTTTTCCATTGATATACTTTGTAGATACTAACTTTGTTCCATATTCTTCATGTCTACCTGGTGCTTGTGCAACAATACATACCTCTGAATCTTTAACGTAGTAATCAGGAGTTATATATGGAGATAACTCATAAAATGGACATCCTTTACATTTATCAGGCTTAGGAATTGGCATCTAGTATACCTTTATAATCTTCTATATTAAACTCATTTAAATTTCTTTCAACTATTGATGAATATCTATATACATTGTAAAGCTTTGACAATTGATTAACAGCATTCTCAGCGTTGTTAACATTAGAGAATACTGCTATTATATCTTCTTTGTAATATACTACATATACCTTTACATGTTTAACTATTGGCACTATATACCCTTATTTACAAATATAAAAGTCAGGCTGTTGACTATGGGGTACATTTAACCATGTGAAGCTAACATGCACCTGACTTCTATATTTATAGGTTAATTACGTTCTACTTATTACATACTTCTAAGATTACCTAAGAAGTTACCTCCTGTTTTACTTGCTGTAATATACATATAATACGTGCCATTCTGTACCATTGTTAACAACTCCTTAGTACCTTTAACCTCTCTTTCCATTTTATTAAAGTACAACTTAGTAAACTTTCCCCAATTATCATTGAGGAAGTCTAATGATCTTGGTTCTAAAGGATTTCCTTCACTATCCCTACGGACACGTACATCAGGAGAGATATCAAAGAAGAACCTTCCTTTACGACCCGTAGAGCTTTGTGCAGGTGTTACAATTCCTGACACATTATACACCAATCTTCCATTAGGTGATAAATCTCCTCTTTCTCTATCCTCTTCAATATATCTCTTACGAATAGTTAATGCTAATTTACCTTCTACTGAATCCCATTTATACTGTCCTGCAGGTAAAGATAAATTCTCTTCGATAGCTTTCGTAGATTGAGGATTGAGGTTAAAGTCTTCCTCTAATACATTTACCTCTTCTTCATTTCTACTACTCTCTACTTCATTTGTAAATGGATTATTCATTTCAGCGGATTCGTCTTCACCTTTGAATAAATCTTTAATATCAGACATTGTCTTCTTTCTCTCTATTTGAGATTCTTAATGTAAGTAGAAAATTCTCATCACATGATACACATTCAAATGTATATATAGGTTCATATTTACTTACATCTGTACATGTATAACTTATCAACTCTTTACATATAGGACATACTAGAGAGACTTGAATATCTTTTACTTTCATATTATTCCTTACTTTCAGTATCCTCTACATTCATTGGTAATGTTATTGTAGATTTTATACAAACAGTAGCAAATGATGGTCTGTATTCTTCTTTCATATTACGTATATAAGTATCTAATGCTCCTTTATCATACTTTAAAAACATCTGATGCTCTATACACCATGCTAGAGCTTCTACATCTTCATATTCTACTACTTTAATATCTCTCTCTTTTATACTTCTATATATCTCCTTTCCTTGTTCAGGGTTACTTTCATATAGAGATAAAGCATAATTTCTTAATTTATCTTCTGTATTATGTACATCTTCTTGTGCTTGATCTAAATTGGATAACAACTCCTTATGTAAATCATTAAAAATATTCTTCTCATTTATATATATCTCATTTAACTCCTTTCTTAATTTACGTAAATGGGTCAATACATGTAAGTAATCATCTAACTTTTCCTTATCTTCTAAAGTTAATCTATCATTTTCCATTATTTATCCTTATTGTCTATGATACTCTGTAGGTAATTTATAACCTTTCTTAAATGATAAGGACCCAGATCTTCAAGCTTATCTACTAAAGCTTCTTGTAGTATATCCTTCTCTGTATGTGTTGTTTGCAAAAGTAGCTTACGTATTATCTTTATATACTCTTGAATATCTTCTGTACTTTCCTTTTGTACTACTGCTCTGCTATCCGTATCAATATTACCAGTCATTATACCAAATGCATCACAGAATGCATATCTCTTCGCATATGTCAACGCTGCAGCATAGTGCTGAGTAGCTGACATAATATTTGTCCTCTCTCCTAATGGATACTTAACAGGAGGATGTATAATTTCATGCCCCTCTATATGTCTAATTATACATGATACTATTCCATATTCAGTATCGGGAACAGTAATCATAGCATAGCTGAATCCATGTTTGTAGATTAAAGGCCTTACCTGGTAAATTATAGACTCTATTGGAGCGTATGGATAGAGGAATACTCCCTGTTTATTGTACACCTTTTTAGTTTTCTTAATAATAGGACATTCATTCTGGAATTCGGCCATACTTATAAAATACGCTTCCTTAGCTTGTTGAGCTTTCCACTTCTCACGCATTATTAACAACCTTTCTAAAGTCTCCACTGATACATTTTTATCAATAGCCTGTGTAATTAATAAATCAACTTGATTGTCTCGTACTTGTTTAACTGGTAGTATTTCCATTTATGTATACCATTTTATATATGTACATAATATACACACTTGTAAATAGATACAATAAAAGGTAGATACCATGAACGAATCATTAAACTCTATGCCCTACTTCATAGAGTTTAACCATGATATCTACCTTTTGTTACTAACAATGTAGAGCTATTCTAAGTGCCCGTATATATCATACTTGGAGGTGAATATTCTATATACCAAAGAATAGCCCTACATTATAAACCCTGTAGAGTTACTCTAAGCTTCAGTTATATATTATACTGCGAGAAGGTTAGAGACAGTATATATACCAGAGAGTAACTCTACAGTTCTTCTACTCTCAATGAAGAATAGAAGAAATTACGAAGCCAACATCTCATCGACTAAAGCTTCTACAAGGCCCACTTTATCATTAGCAAATGAATCATACGATACAGAATGTCTCATACATAGTAAACGTACTTTATCCTCTGGTAAAGTATTAATAAAGTTACGAAGTGAAGTTCTAGCGATATCTTCTTTACTCCTTGCTTGTCTTACAGAAGGACGACCTGCACATGCATCTCGTAATTCAGCTTCAATACTATGTGCATGTGCATAGGCACTATCAAGACGTAGGACAATACGAGCTTTCTTCTTCCATCCGTAAATTTGCTTACTAAAAGCAGTATCTAACATATCATGAAGTTCTGTAGGGATTAGAACTTTGTAATCGTCTAGTACAAAGTTCTCTAGGGAGTTATCTTTCTCTTCTACCTCTTCAACTACTGCGGTATCCTCTGACATTTTACCCCTTTCCTTTTAGGACTGTATTTTGTATACTTTGTTTATCAAGTTACTTAAAGGTAGCACAGTAGAAAATGAATGTCAAGGGTCCTTTACATAAAAATGGAGAAAGTATGTTTCAGGAAGAAAAACATAGGAAATTTTATAAATTCATTAAATGTCCAGGATTAAAGCCAAGTGATTACTTTTTATTTAAGTCTATTAGAGATTATTTCTTTCCATACCATGCTGAGTTATCCAATACAAGACAAGTACTTGTATTATCTCTTAGATTCTTATATTCACAATGGCATAATCCTTCTTGTAGAGAGAGTATTTTAGCTCTAGCAGACATAATAAACCATGAAGATCTCGATAGACAATTAGAACATATTACCTATAAATCATTACAAGATATTGTTAAAGAAACTGAAATAAAGAGACCATAATTTAAAAGTAAAATGAAAATGAAAGAATTTAAAAGACTCAATTTTATATATATATACAATAGAGATATATAAAATGGATAAATACTATACAGAAGAAGATGTATCACAGGAATGTATATTAATACAATTAGAGAAAGGAGATTTAATATTAGACCAACATCTATTAAGATTAGAAGCTTTAAATAGATTAGACCCTAGAAGACAAGATAAGACTAAAGGAAGGAGAGAAGATAGATATGTTTCGTATGATTATAGAGAAGATAGAAGGTTAACTAAAGAGGACATGTTATTATCCTTTATTCTTAGATTATATAAAATAAAGGATAATAAATTATATATTAATATTCTAGAGTATTTATTCCTAGAAGGATTAAGTTATATAGAAATATCCAATAAAGTACATAGACAAAGACAAACAGTATCAAGGATATTAGATAAGATTGTACATGTTCTTTCTTAGTATTAAGAATTAAGATTCATAAATCTAAATTTATATATTGCAAGAAGTGTACCAAATATACTTTCTCTTGAATAGAAATTTAAATAGCTATTCTAGGGCCCTTTAGAAGAGTAAAGATAGAATAAATATTATAAAATTTTCATATATACCCCTTGACATCTCTCTCTTCATTCTTCATAATATACACATCTACTCAGTAAACACTGAGATGGTGGTTAGAGTTACATATATCCCCTAGATACTGTTTTATAGGTAGAAATTAGGTCTACGTCTCGATTGGTGTATCACTAGGATAGTCTCCTATATTTACCAACGACGTAGTAATCCCTAACAGCTAATCCTATATGACTGGTATAAACGGTTTCTAGGCTGATATCCTTTTCTATGGATGCGTCTATAGGAAAGGCCCTGTAATGTGACTCTGTATATATTGTATATACAGAAAGGTTCACAGTCCTTCAACACAGATGACAGGAGATACTATGGCTATAGTTATAAAGACGAAATACAATGTAGTTGAGATATCTATCGAAGATAATGATGTAGTAATAAAAAGTGGAGGAATGCCTATAGCAAGTATTGCAATTGTTGATTTATTAACATTTATAGATGAATCTTGGGCGATAGAGAAAGATGGAGAAGAAGATGTTAAATAGTAAAGAGGGATTTGATAATACTCTATCGATGCATGTTGATATGTTTCCTAGTGTACCTCAAGATCAAGAAGGGTATAAAGAGTTATCATTCTTCACTGATTCTCAGAAAGCTGAGATACGTACTCGTATACATGATTATGAAATGAATCCTAAAAGTAGAAATAGAGGAGCAGCGTTAATTACAAAGATTAAAAATGTAGCCATTGCTAAAAAGGAATTGTTAAAATTCATTGAAGATATCAAAGATTTACTTGAACCCCATGAAAGAAAGGAAAGAGTCTCTGTAAAAGAGGCAGAAGTGTTAAATGAACAACGTAATATCAATAAAGTTACTGAAAGTTATAGAAAGGCATTTCCTAGTGAGAAGATGTTACGAGCATTTGCTGATACTATCCTTGGAGAGGAGATACATGGAGATTATACCTTTGAAGAGTTACCATTGGTAATTGCAACAAAGCAGATAACGGGAAAGTTGATACCTATTGATATGGGAAATTATAGCACAAACTTGTCTATTAGTGTGACTAAAGGAGGTATGCATGCTTAAGAAGTTACAGAAAGAATTAGACAGAGTTAATACTGTCATGACAAGAAAACATGAAAATAGAAAGTATCAACGATACCAAGTAGTAATACTTTCTACTTACATAACCATTGAATGTAATAATGAAATAGAACATACATTCGAAACATTAGAAGGTGCCTATAGATGGCTCACATTTATAAAGGAGTAACTATGCATCAACTTGATATGTTTTGTGAACAAGAAGTTCATCAAGAACATCTCCTCAATGAGGTTGTTATGTCATTGTATAATGCAAGTAAAGTATGTCCTTCGGGAATGTTAATCGTAGGATACGACCCTACGGTAACATGTGAGAGATGTACAATTGTAGAAGATTCATTTACTGTAAGATTTGATATGATGATTGTGTGGAATGGGAAGCATACACACTATATTAATCTCTGTGATTGTTGTTTAGATACTGTTTGTGAATGTGAGAGAGAGTTTCAAGAAGTAAATAAAGTAGGCTTTATGCCTCATACTGTGAACTAGAGTGTTGTGTGTATGTATAGTGTGTATATATAAAGATATACACACTATACATACATAGTAGAGATAAAAATGTTTATAAGTTTATTCATGCCAAGTAGTTTATCATTTGATAGTATTGAAAGCGTAGATAATTGGATATCATCTATACTATCAACGATAGATATTACAGATGCATCTCAGATTATTGTCTATAGTATAGATGATCTTGAGAGATGTTATGTCTATAAGAGTAGCTATTATCAAGAAGGTATATACGACCATATATATATCGATTGGAGAGATTGATTCAATGGAAGACCTCACGATTCATATGTTGAATTTTTACACTGATAATGTCCAGGCATGTTATACGCAATGTGGATTATGGCGACGGCTTAAAGATGTCCTTCTTGGCTCTCTCGATGAATGTGAGTGTGTAAACTGCCTCAAGACGTACATAAAGGACTAACCCTATGTCAGACCTTCTACAACGGCTCACAGTGCATCATCTCCAGGAAGCTTACTATTCCCTACTTGAGAGTATAAAGTCGAACCTAGAGGCTGTGAAGAGGCTTGATCGAGCTTTTAACATTGTGTCCAAAGATTCGGCCTATCACATCACCTACATATCAGGAAATCCAGTCACCTTTCACGTCCAAGGGCCCAATGACACGTATACAGTGATCAATAGTCAACGACTATGCACTTGTCCTGATAATCAAATACTCTGTAAACATCGACTCGCAATTTCATTAATATTAAACACTATCAATCTCCAAAAGAGAGATGGTATTTCTATTGATGTGAAAGGTGAATAATATGAATATACAATGGTCAGATGAACAATTGGATATATTCTCTGTGTATGAGGATATACAAGAGAATATACAAGTTAATGCTTCTCCAGGTTCAGGGAAAACAACTATTCAATGTGAGATATGGAATAGATCATTACTAGGTAATACATTGTATCTTGCTTTTAATAAAGCAATAGTAGAGGAGATGTGTTTAAAGACTATACCTAGACATGGAAGTAAGATATCAACATTTAATTCATTAGGCCATAGTATATGCATGAATACATGGCCCAATATTAAGTTTAATGTTCATAAGATAGCTAAACATGTACGTAGTATTGAACATTTAATCCCTGAAAGGAATCAATGTAGATATGAATTGATTAAATTGGTAAAGTATTTAAAGAATATCCCCCATGCATTACATATTGATGAAGGAGATGTAGAAGATGTTACAGAGTTTTATGATATAGATGTATATCCTGATATGGTAGACCATGCTCTTCATGTATTGAAGGAGAATATACATGATACGAAGGAGATTGATTATAGCGATCAGTTGTTGTTTCCAGTGGTGTACAATTTGGCTGCACCAATGTATGGAACAGTACTGATCGATGAAGCACAAGATGTGAATGCAGTACAGATTGAATTAATTAAATTACTACAAGCTAGAAATCCTTCTCTACGGCTCTGTAGTGTGGGAGACAATCACCAAGCTATCTATGCCTTCAGAGGTGCTTTGCATGACTCTATGGACCAGCTAGGCAGGGAATTTGATGTCTATGAAATGCCCTTGACCATTACAAGGAGATGTGACAGGAAAATAGTAGACTATGCCCAGGTTTTATACCCTCATGATATTACTGCTAGTCCTACTGCACAGGAAGGATGCATTACCACTATTGATCATACTCAATGGCATATTAAACCCTTCATGAGAAATTATATCGATCTCATTCCTGACCTGCATTTCGACCAGAATATTAATAACACGTTAATAGTCTGTCGAACTACTGCTCCATTGGTATCCTTTGCGTATCAATTACTGAGATGTAATATTCCTTGTTATATACGAGGGAGAGATATAGGAGAGAATTTAATAAAGTATATACAGAAGTCTCAATGTATGTATGTAAATGATTTTCTTCATTATATGGACGAGGATATCAATGGAGAGATAGAAAGGTGTAAAGTGTTACATAAAATAGATAGAATACAAATATTACAAGATAAATATGATATGTTAGAGATATTCTGTAATAGTATTAATTCCATATACATACAAGATGTATGTATGTATATTCAAGGCTTATTCAAAGAAGGGAAAGGTATACAGTTATCGACCGTGCATAAGAGTAAAGGATTAGAAGCTGATAGAGTGATGATACTTTGTAAAGATTTAATGCCACATCCTTTAGCAAGTAAGGAGTGGGAATTAATACAAGAGAGAAATATTGAATATGTAGCGATTACAAGGGCCAGGCATGAATTAGTATTGATGTGATGTATTATTGTAATACATCTTTATATATGAGAGGGACGACAATGACTCAAGAAGAATTGGACCAATGGATTCATGCGTTAGAGAGTGGTGTGTATCGTCAAGGGCAAGAGGTTCTCTACTCTCCAGAGGAGGATACGTATTGTTGCCTTGGTGTATTGGCCGCGTTACGTGGTGATCTTAGTGATGACATGTATGAATATCCTCAGGATATCCCTGATCATATTACGATGGCATTGATTGAGCTCAACGATAATGAGGTTCCTGATCAGTATGCACGGGTTATCAGGTACTTGACACGTGAACGTACTCAAGCTGAATTGGTCGAATGACTCTATATATCTATATATCTAAGAGGTATCTATGTGTCTAAGAGGGAGAGAATGTATATGTGAGTATGGATGAGTGTATGTATTGATAAGTATACATTCATATATATGAATGTATGTATATACATACAGAATAAGTACTATACCTAATAGAGTCTACACCATTTAGACATAGACTCTATTAGGTATATGTATTAGAGATTAGTATAAGTAGTCCAGGGAACCCATAGAGACCATATATCCCCCCTTACCCCCCTAGTAAACAATACATGTACATACACATATATATAAACTATGTACATACACATATATATAAAGTAAGTTAATTTTTTCTTCTAGAATTAATCCTTACCTGTAAGCATAGGAGCATCTTTATACTCTTTTAAATTCTTATTATACCTTGATAACCAACACCAATTTCCTATACATTTCTTCTTCTTAATCTTAAAGACAATCCAACCTCTCTTTCTAAGATACTTAACCATAAAGTAAGTAATCACATCTTAATCCTTTCTACATTCTTTCTATACCAATATATCTCACTTCTATAATCTTTAACACTTATTCTTTTAGGCTTATCATTTACAGATATATCCTGTAAAGAAGAAGATAATCGTAAAGTCCAATCTATACATGTATCTAATTCAGTCTTAAATTTAATAGTACAATATCTATCCTCTCTTTCATCAAGGAATCCTATGAGGAATAATACTGTAAAGATACCTAATCCATATCCTAATAATGCACAACATAATAGTACTATATATTCTCCTCTCTCTTTATATCATTTACGTAAGTTACTAGCATTGTATATCTGGCTCTTGAAGAACTACATCACTTATAACTTTATCTTGAACAAGATATATAGCAATACTATGTACTCCATCATTAACACTTACATCAAAATAATACTCCTCTACTACTTCTCCATTAAGATCCTGCACTGTAACCTCAACATCACTCTCTACTCTTTGTAACTCTTGTAACCTTTGTACTACTTGAGATACTAACATGATTTTCCCTTTCTATTACTATACATATATTCTTTGGTAATGATACGAGATGTGTCATCTCTTCTAAAGTCATTACTAAACATCGAGGACCATCACAGAATCTACACGGTTCTTCCATGGTCACTTTGAAACATCCTATACATTAATACACTTACGTTAACAAATAAATCCCAAGGATGTCTAGGATGAGTTTCTAATCCTAATCCTTTACATACTATACGTAGATGTTCGTTTCTAGAAGATATCTTCTTCTCATACTTTGGATCTATAGTTACTCCCCATTGTTCTATATCACTTTGTAATATATCTTCCATTACTCTTTATCCTTTTTACACTCTGTAACATATTTTACCATCTGTAAGAATTCCTCCTCTGAAATAGTAACACTAAGAGATGTATGGTTATTATTAATTCCCACCACTACAACATCACCGTATTTACTTTCATATTTCTTGAAATATACACTCATTATTCTATATCCCCTTCTAAACCTCTACGTTTAATATTATCACAGATAAAACATTTAACTCTCCCCTTAGAAGACTCCTCTATTACAGGTTTATTAAATAGCATATATATTCTTCTTCCTACTATCTCCTCACATGTAGCTTTAAATAATCTACTACTCTTCTTACACTCTTCTGTTAATGCTAAATTATGCTCATTGCATAATTTAATAGTAGTACACTCAAATCCATTTAATTTATTTCTACTCTCATATTCATCTCTAACTATTTCAAGTAGAGTCATCTTTCTTCTCCTTTACATGTTCTACTTCTACAGATTTCTGCAAAGAGAAACCATTAACTGTATACTTAGGTACATACATAACAGAATGCTTATCTAGCGAATGCTCATGTAACTGATTTAACGTGTAACATATAAAGTTACATAAAGGTTTATCACATTTAAACACTTCATATCTATACTGTGTATCATCTGGCATTTAATATCTCTCTTCTTTCCCATGCTTTAAGGATATCTACTAGTACATATCGTAGTAGAAAGATAGTCTTCCCAGTAGATTCTCCTACAATTGTATTCAACTGTTCTTTAAGTATCCTATCAGCTTCAAGATCTGTCATATTAATTCCCTTTCAGTATATCAATGACCTTTTCTAAGTACTCTTCATATATATCCTCTGCACCTGAAGTTAATAATAGACGTACTCTCTTTTTACCATCAGCATCACTAACTATTCTTACTCCAGTGAGTATCTCTTTCTTGAATATGTATAAACCATGTGGTCCTTTTACTTGGAAGATGTTATCCATTTAGAAATCTCCACTATCGCCAGGTGCATCTGTAGAGGAATCTCCAGGAGTATCATTACTTGCAGGATCATTACTAGTACTACTTTCCTCAGTTGTAGATACAATACTACGTGGCTGAAGAATAACATGAATTGGTTTAGGAATAATAGTAAAATACTTAAACCACATTAAACTTAAAAATACATATATAAATATCTTCCTCATCTCTTATCTTTCTTTTCATTGAGAACATCCTGTAGAAATACTAAGAACTTCCTAGTATCTCCTTTAAATATGTACACATTTAAATACTTAAACACGTAAGTACTTGTATCTATTGTATCATTACGGAGTGTATCTTTTGCAATAGCAATCCACATATCCTTTAGTACATACTTCTGAATACACCATATAAACTTCCTTCTTAAATGTAACTTCTGTATATCTGTTAAAGTGATATACGTAGTATACAATTTACTCTTATATATACACCTCTCTATTTCATATACACTTTTAACAATCCCTAGATAAGGATACTTCATTTATCTTCTTCAAATCTCTTTATGAAATCTAAATCTAGGGTAAGAGGTTTGATATCATTTCTCTTATTACTTTCTGGTAATTTAAATTTATTATATCTTTTAATACGTATAGTCTTAGGCTCAGCCTCTAATGCTTCTTTACATTGATTATCTCTCCAAGGACCATGTAATGAAATAAGTCCTTTAATTATTCTATTTTCTAATTCTTTAATTACATCATTATATCTTTGTACTTCTTCTTTAGTTAATGGAAAATTAATAAACATACTTCCCACCTTTCTTCCCAGTTCTACGTAATTCATTATCCTTCTTCCACTTCGCTTTAGCTCTTTTACTTTTCTCTTCAGGATGAAACCTTCTATATCTTTGTAAAACAGTATCTAAACAACTTTCTACAAAGATATCTAGTACATTCTTCTCATTCATCTTTCTATTCCTTTAACCCAATCATTCCTTGCTTGTAATAATTCACCCTGGGAACCTTTCCAGACGAGAAAAGGATTTAATAAATACACATTACTATCTCTCTTCTGTATAAAACCTTCCTTTTTGAGGTCAAATAGATGATTATAAATAACCTTAACTGCTATTTTTATATCCTTTGAGAGCTGTCGTGGTGTTCCGTAGACTACATTTCTCTCTGATATTCGTATAGTGAGAGCAAAGAATGTATGTTGTGTACTAGGAGCCTGAGAGCAAAATAGTCTTAATAGATCTAAATTAGGAAATACTTGAAAATAGGGACAGTATCCATTTCTATCCTTTACAATCATAACCTGTCCTGGCTGAATAGCATAATTTTTATACTTTTCTAGGTGAATAATAGTTGAATCTAGGGTATAATTATCCAATTGCATTCTCCTTTCAGGGATTCTCAAGCTCAGAGAAGATTTTACCACTCCTGGGAGGAGAATGCAAGGAAAATCTACTTATTACAGCAAAGATAAAATTTCTCTAAGGCTTTTAAATTCAATAATTTATCTATTTCGTCCTTCTAAGAGTATATAAGAGGAGAAAATGAATTTAACGCAGTTATCCTATGAACTTCTCCAAGAAGCTGTTACAAAAGGAACTATGACACTTGAAAATGGAACAATTTATGAAATTACGTCTAGTCAATTAATAACTATTACTAAATTTCTCATAGGAAATACATCTCCTCCATCGAATACTGAAAGTGAAGACAATAATATCCCTGAGGAAATGCTATTCTTTACACAACCTATTAATCAAGATATTATTGATACATGTATATCAAATATGAAAGATTTAAAAGAGACATCTGAAGATCAATTAGAACTCTTTAAGCAATCTCCATTAATATATAAAGAATCTATATAATGTCTTGGTCACTACATAGTCTATTTCCGATATGTATCAAACCTACCTGCCCATTATTTACAAAAAGACACATGCTTCCTCATCAAGAGGAAATAGCTAAACAAATACTATCTGGAAATGAGAATTACATATACTGGCAAGGAGCAGTAGGTACTGCTAAGACAATGCTCTTTGCAGCTCTATCTGCAGCATTTATAATCACCATTCCAAATAGTAGAGCTATTCTATTTCGTAAAGATTACGGATTAAATTATGAAACTCTCTGGTTATACTTTAGACAATCTATACAAGCAGCATTAGACCAAGGTATAATAAAAGGAGATCCAAAGAAGATATGGAGTAGAAAGAAACAAGGTGACTATTCATATTGTGAATTACCTAATGGTTCTACGTGTAGAGCAGGACAAACGAAAAGTTGGTCTGAATTTATGGGTCCAACATATGATTTAATAGTAGTATCTGACGCAATGGAAAACAACAACTTTGGTGAAATCTTTCATGGAGAAGGCGTAGTAGGAGGTTTACAAAGTAGATTACGTGGACAGCATTCTTCATTCTTTAAATTACCAAATAATACATATAAAGATATGCGTCGATTCTTAATTGAAACAAATCCTCCTCCTACTATTAATGAATTACATGAACTATTCGGTAGAGAACCAGGAGTAAGAAACTTAACAAATGTTCCTGATCCAATTACAGGTAAATATATTACCTATAGACACATTCAAACAACAACTTTACAAAATGACCACAACCCAGCATCATATTTCAGCGAAATAGCTGCTACACATTCTAATATAGACGATATAAAGAGAATACTAGAAGGTAAAACTGTACCATATTACGGTGGAATAAGAGTAATAGAAACATTCCATCCTGAAATACATGTAGCATCTTTTACTACTGACAGTGAATTACCACTATTTGTGGGCATCGACCCTGGTGGTCAACATCCTGGTGTTACATTCTCTCAAATTAAGAAATGTGCCTATAATAAAGATCATTACATCACTCTATCAGAGATAAGTAATCTATACGATAAAACAACATACGAATTAGTAGATTATAGAAGTAACGATAAATTAGGAATCCTTCAACACTTAAATGACTTCTACCCTGATCACTTTGATTTAGAATTCTATACTCAAGTACGAAATTCACTACTTGAAAAAGTAGATGATCCTTCTCAGATAGATTCGCATATACTGGAAAATCATTTCAAGAATATATACTTCTGTATAGATAAATCAGGAAATAATACAAGTAGAGCAAATAGAGATGCTAAATCTGATTTAACAATATTATCAAGTGAATATGGTATAAGATGTAAATATAGGACAAATATAGGCTTAGATCAATCTTTAAATAGAGTACGTAAATTACATAAAGAGATATGTATATGTAATCTTCCAGCAAGAATGATAGATAGGAAATGTGAGTTACTAATAGATGGATACAGTGGAGGGTATAGATACGCTAAGAAGAAAGATGGAACTCATGGAGATAAACCAGTAGAAGATCATAGATATGAAGATGTATGCGATGGAGATAGGTATTCACTGGAGAATTTCCTTTGGAGTAGTGCCTATATACACGATGTACAAGTAGAAAAGACTAAAAGAACTGATATGAAATATCCTTGGTCTTGGATGGGTGACCTCTCATAGAGAATCTTGACATTTCCTTTTGTATATAGTACTGTAATAGACAGGAGGTTTTACTAAGTGCCAATTTCTAAAGAAGATGAAAAGTGGATCTTATCAATCCTACTAGGACCACTAGAAGGAGTACGTCAAAGGCGTAGATATATAGAAAATGAATGGTTGCAGAATTACGCAGCATGGCGTGGATGGCCTACGTATCAACACATGGTTCCTCTCCAAGATGGAGCTATACATTACTTCATTCCTCACGCACGTAGAACGATAGAAAGAGGTAATTCACGTATTAAAAAGTTGTTATTACCAAGAAATAAATTCTTCCAAACATTTCCTAGAGATACGTACAGCCATGAGAATGCTCAATCAGTAGATGCTTATATTGACTTTGTCTATACAGAAAAGATAGAAAGAAATAGGTTAATATCTTCATTAATAAGATCTTTACAGTTATACAACTTCTCAGTACTAAATACATCTGTAAAAGTTACAAATGATGAAGCATGGCCTTGTCAAACTGATGTTGATCCTTTTTCCTTCTATGTATTTCCTGATACAGCATCTACAAGAGACGACGCACAGTTAATCTTCCAAGATATAGTAATTCCATATCAAGTATATTATCAATTTGTAGATAGAGATAAACCTGATAAATCTTTATATGAATATATCCCCGCTGATAAATTACATAATCCAATATGGCCTTATCATTTAATAGAAAGATTAGCCTATGCTGGTCTATCCAGTCCATCAGATTTTATTCAAGGTGTAGGTAATTATCAAAGGAAAACAGAACAACAATTACGTAGTGAATCACAGAAAACAATAGATCAATTAACTCAGCAAAGTCATAAATTCCTCCAATTAAGTAAAGTTTACTTCCGTCTTGGTGGTACATGGTATTATACCATAATATGCTATAACACTGAAAGTGAGTGTATTATACGCTTAGACGAAGAGGAGAATACTCCATTATACAGATGGGCTAATGAGAAACCTCTACCTGGAGAATTATATACTGGCAGTAGTCAAATGGATGATATACGTACTTTACAAACTATAGCAAATAATGCCTTATCTCAAGTAGAAAGTAATAGAAGTGTTGTAGCTGAACCTCCACAGGCTAGGGATAGAAATCTCGCTACACGGACTGAACAATACATATATAAACCACGTGCAATATGGGATGTAGAAGGTGATCCTAATAATATATTTAAAACAATAGATGTCCATGACACAGGACCTGAAGGTATACGAGCTTTTCAAATATATCTAGGATTAATGGATAGAGGAAATGGAGGGACAATAGCAGAAGGACAACCTGGACGTAATATGCCTAGAGCAGGATTTGCCGTTAATAACTTAGTAAATCTCTCACTAACAGATACAGAAGACTCTGCTACATGTATAGAAGAATCTTTACTAACACCAGGACTAGGTGATATCTATCATGTAACATTAGAATATATTCCAACATCTCAATTATTAAGAATTCCTGGAAAAGCTGGTAAATTACCTCAAATATTAAATAAATTAGATCTACGTGGTAATTACTCCTTTAAATGGCAATCAGCATTAGAATTTAGAGATACTCAACAGATAGCTGATTCTTTAAATCAATTATTACAAATACTTGCCAATCCTCAAACTATGCAAATACTCGCATCTCAAGGATATCAAGTTAACTTTGCTCATTTAATACAAACATTATTTATATATTCTGTTGGAGAAGAAGGGTTAGATGATATAATTACTCAGCTACCTCAACAACAATTACCTCAACAACAATTACCTCAAGGAGGAGGTGTACCACAAGGTTCACAAATTCCTCCTCAAGCTCAACAAGCATTATTAGCACTTCAACAAGGAGGGACACAAAATGGCCCAATCCAGTAAGAATATGTCAGGTGGGAAAGAAGCTATGCAGGCTGAGAAAAAGCGTAAAATGGCTAATTCCAAGGGAAGAGGAAGTAAACAGCCTAAAGGTAGTAAAGATAATGCTAGAGGTATGACTAAGTCTGCTAAGTTTCAGAAGGTGAATAAAACTGACAACATGATGGAAGATGTACAGTTTTAACTTTATACTTTGTAAATAATATAAATATAAGGAGTAAAAGAAATGGGCATGCAACAGGAGTCATACGATGCAATAGCGAGACCAGGAACAGGTACAGGCCTAGGTACTACTTTCTGGCAGGCTATAGTAAGTGGTGTAAAGGCTATCTCGCCTACGAAGATGATGCAAGATAGTAATGTTCTTCATGATAAAGATCAATTTGTTCTTCCTTGTATTACAGCACCAGCAGCAGGTGCATATTCTCTATTTGTACCTACAGAAGGTATCTGGGTAGTTGATAAAGTAGTTATCTATCAAAGAGTGCTTGGAACAAGTATTACCTTTGATGTACTCTGGGTAGCATCTGGAACAGCAATTGGATCAGGTACTACACAACTCACAGGTACTATTGATGGTAGTCAATCTGGTAATAATTTAAAGTATGTCCTAGGAACATTAATTGCTGCACCTACTCAAAGTGGACCTGGTACTATTCTAGGTGTGAATATCGGTGGAACTGTTACAGGATTTATTGGACATGTACAAGTAGACGTAAAGAGGGTTACATAATATGGCTGAAGAATTAGTAGATACTGTCGAAGATAAAGAAGTAGAAAGTAAACCTCAATTAGACGAAGTAAAGTTAAGTGAGTTAATTAAGAAAGGTATGAAAGATTCCTTTGATGAATTAGCCGCTAATCAAAGGAATACTCAGCAGAGTAATCAACAAAATGTACAACAGCAAAGTACAGATCCTTGGGATGAAGTACTAGAACCACGTATCCGTAAAGGAACTCAGCAAAGTAATAGTATAGCAGCAGCAGCAGAAGATAAGGTAGACTTCTATACAAGTGATTATTGGTTAAAGGAAATAGAAGAAATCCTTCCAGGTGATAGTACAAGTGAAGAAGGTATACAATCATTACAGAAAGCAAAGAAGGAGATACGTGAAACTCTAGAAACTACGTTCTCTAACTTACTAAAACAAGGACGTGGAATACCAAGAAGTGACATTGTAGATTTTGCTGTCGGTCAATATGTAAAGAAGAATAAATCTACATACACAGATGGTCTTGTAAAGAAGAGTTCACTACAGAAGGAGAGAGAAGTACAAAAAGCTCGTAGAGGTGTAGATATTCAATCAGGAAATATTACAAACTTTACTCCTGAACAGTTGCATAATATGCCTCAGGATAAAATAAATGAACAATTTGGTGGTGTACTTTTTTAGTGTTTTACTTATCTTTACACTATTTATCTGTAAAGATACAGAAGGTAAATGTATATTAACTAAAAGAGATCTACATCAACGTTACTTATTCATGAAAAGTACAGGTTATCCACATGGAAGAAAAGGATATGTGGTAGATCATATTACACCTTTATGCGCAGGTGGAGCAGATAATGTATCCAACATGCAATGGCAGACTTCACAAGAGTCATATGTAAAGGATATAAAAGAGAGGGAATTCTGTCATAAGTTATGGAATAAGTAAGATATATAAGACTGTCTACTAATGTGTGTACTAAAGGGGTATATATCACACACATATATACCCTTTCTACTGTCTACTAACTATAAGGTATTAAGAGATGGCTGATGTAATTAATAACTTTCAAAGTTTAGCTAATGATGCTCCTAATGTAATGATCACGAAACGTATGTATGAGCTATCAGAAAGAAACTTAGCATTAGGCCAGTTTGCTGATGAACGAGAATTAGAATCGAATATGTCTAAGACTATGCGTATTGTTAGATACAATAGGTTTAGTATTCCTAATGCTCAATTGGTAGACGGTGTACCTCCTGATTCCGTAGCATTAGGCTTCACCTTTGTAGATGTAACAGTGGAACAATGGGGTATTGTCGCACTACTTTCAGATGTAGGATTAGTAACTATTACACATCCTATTCTCCAAATAGCAATTGATAGATGCGCTTTAGCAATGGCTGAACTTATGGAAAGAGAAATTGCTAATACTTTGTTAAATACTGGTACATCAGTAATATACGGTAATGCTGGTGTGACGACAAGAGCATCTATTGTGAATACTGGTACTCCTAAAACTGATAGAATGACTACTGCTACTTTAATTAGTGCAACTGCTCAACTACGAGCACAAGGAGCACCTGAATTTGATGGTGGACTCTATGGAGTAGTTATTCAGCCTCAGCAAGAAGCTGATATGCTTCTTAGCGATACTATTTTCCAAAATAGTTCTAACTTTGCTAGAGTAAGAAAGTTAGAAAATGCTGAAATTGGTATCTACATGGGTGGACATTTTGTACGAGCAAACTTTCTACCAATATATGCGGGAGTAGCTGCTGTAGATACTGCTGCTGCTACAGCTACAAAGGCTAGAGCAGTCGTAGCAGATACAGGTGGAGCACTCGCAACTGGTAACTATCAAGTAGTAGTTGTTGGTCGTGATCTCACGAGTGACTATGAGCGTAGAATATCTCAGAATAGTGCTAACCTTGCAGTATCAGCTTCTATTACTACTGGAAGTATTACAGTAACTACTCCTACTGCAGTATCCTATTCCTATGACATCTATCTAACAAGAGTAGGCTTAACTGTTCCTTATAAAGTTGTATCGAGGGGAACTGCTAATACGTCCTACGTACTCACAACTCAACCTGCAGGAACAGAAACTATTGCTCCTACTGCTCCAGCAAGTGGTTTAGAGATATTCATAGCCTGGATGATGGGAAAGAATTCTTTCGCTAGAGTTAAATTAAATTCAATGTCCATGCAGTCTTATATTACTCCAGCTGGAGCTTCATATAGTAATCCTCTAGCCCAAGGACGTAAAGTAGGTACTAAGTTAATGTTTAAATGTGCTGTACAGGATCAACAATTTCTCCAGAGAATTGAAACTGTATCAAGTATTGGCGCATTTCTACCTACTACATAGGGAGATACATGAAGGCTAAGATGTTTCTAAGTCAGGTAAGTAAAACTGCATTTACCAATAATATAGATTTAGAGTTTATACCACTTCCACATGAAGCTGGTACAGATATGACTTTTAAATCAGGTATTTTCTCTGTATCTATACCTGATTTAGGCATGTTTGAGACTCTAAAACCTGGACAGACATATCAAATAGAATTAGCTATGGTAGTAGTGAGTAAAGAAAGTATATAAATGGCTGAAAGATCTAGAAATAGGAGTAAGAAGAAGAAGGAAATATACCCTGTAGATTTATCTGTATTTGAAGGTATTCAAAAACAGGGTGCAAAGATACCTGAAGTGTCTCTACAACAAGCATTAGAGACACTTCAGAAATTAGGATTTAAAGTTACTGCACCTTCAAGTGCAGATGATATACAAGCTCATCAAGATTCTGTAGATTTACTAGGTATCGTAGAACCTTCTGTATCAAAGAGTAGAAATAAGAAGAAGAAAGTAGAAAATATAGATAATAAATTACGTGCTGTGTTATACTTTGCACATCATGTATCAAATGGAACGTATGGTCCAGGTAATATAGAATTAGATATCTCAGAGAGAGATTTATTTGTATCATTGCTAAAACAAGATCAAATGTGTGTACAGCACCATCAGGAACCTTTAGTATCACATAATACTAGATGTTATATAATTCAACAAGGTAAGCAAATGCTTAATAGTAACTATAGAAAGGTAGAAGTATCAGAAGTAATGTTTAATAATGATGCTGTATTAGAAGGTTTAGTAGCTGTAACAACAGGTAATGGGGATTTAAGAAGTAAAGGTATTAATATACCACAGTACGTACCTTTTAGTAGTAATCAAGGATTTTAACTTTTATACAAGGAAAAGAAAAGGATAAATAGTGAAGTATAAAGCATTGATAACAAGAATGTTAACAATGGCTGATGAGTCTATACAGATAATTATAAATGATGCACATAATTTTGATTCTTTAAAAGAGAGGATAAATAATGCCTTTAAATTATGTGATATGAGAGCTAATACTCAAATGATGAGATTATTTGAAGATACAGATTTAACTAGTAAACTATCAATAGATGAGTACTTAAGAGCACAACATGCAGCTAATCTTGTATACCCTTGTAATAACTTACCAAATAATGTAGACTTAGGTAATGGTCCACAGATAGAATTTGCTAAGAATATGGCATCAGGAGAAGTACTTAAGATATTTATCGATAAAGTACAAAGTTACGAAGATTTAGATAGTGCTATTAATGAGGTATTTTCCTTAATAGATGAGAGATTAGTAGAGACTAATAATCGGGAACTAGAATTTCTAGAATACCTACGAAGCATACCATATGAAACTCAATTGAAAGTATGTATGATAATGGATATTCTATATGGAAGAAGTACAAAGGAATTTGTAGAGAGTAGATTAAATGAGCAAAATACAGGAGAATTACCTAATGGTGTATATATAAAGAGAGATAATACAGAATGATATACAGAGTAGATCTTACTAAACCTATATGGAGATATTTATACCATGAGATATATGATAGGATATATACAATAGGTATTGAGAATAATGTAAATGAGCAGGATATTATTAATAGAATATTAAGACTACAAACAGGTGATAGTAAGTTATATCTTCTTGTAGAGTTAAGAGATAATTCTATATCTTCTCATGGATTAGTAAATATCTTAAATACAGTAGCATTCATAGAACAGGTAAATGCTGAGCGTAAAAAGGATAATACATTTGTATATGATTTAGAGACATATATACAAACAGTTATAAAGCAAGAACACCCTGAAATTACAAAGATGGTATTTGGTACTAAAAGAGATGAGTATAGAGCATTTGAAAGAAAATATGGATTTACAGTTATGCATATACTTATGGAGAAAGAGATTAAACCTGTATCTTTAGAAATACAGGAGGGTATATAAATGGGTATAGTAGGAGATGTATTTGGAACAGCTACAAGTGGAAATGCTGGAGATGTATTAGGCCAAGAGGGTCTTGGACTTACAGGTACAAAGAATAATCAAACTACACAAGTATCTCTCGATCCTACCACACAAGCGTTAGATAGTCTACGACGACAGAGTTTCCAAGATATACAGAATACAGGGAATACTGCTTATAATAATTTAGGTATGTATTATAATACAGGTGAGTCTACAAATTGGTTAATTAATCAATTGATAAATCAATCAGGTCAACCTGGTATAAATTCTACTGACTGGTATAACCAAGCTATTGCGGGTACAGATGTATCTGGACAATCAGCTAGAGGGTATAATGCAGCTAACACAAGTGCTGCTATGGATTACAATGCATTAGGAACTAATTTACAAGGTATACAAAATTTACAGCCACAACTACTAGGTGCTGGTAATGACTTCTTCCATCAAATACTAGGTCCACAGGTACAGAATCAAAGTTCCTTAATGGGTCTAGGACGTAGTGGAGCAAATGAAGAAGCACAGGCTAAAGGTGCAGCGAGTATTTCATTACCTATTGCTCAATTAATTGCTCAGTTAACTCAACAGGCATATGGTCAATATGGACAAGGTATACAAGGTATAGCTGGACAATATCAACAAGGTGAACAAGGCTTAGGTCAACAACAATTACAGAATATCTATGGAATTAACCAAGCATATCCTGGTATAAGTAATTTACTCCAGAATGCACAATTTCAAAGGGTATTACAAGGTATAGGTGCATCTGATATTCCACGAAGTACAGCAGCTCAAGGTCAGCAAGATTTAGTACATTCATATTTATCAACATTAAATGCTATGCCTTATACTGCTGCTCCTACACAGAAGACTTCTGGAACAGGTAATACAGGAGTTGTTACATCATATCTTGGTGGTGGAGGTGGGCAAGGAGCTGGAGCTGCTGCAGGTATAGGTCTTGTATAAATATACTTTAAAAGTAGAAAGTATATATGGTCGGTTTACAAGGTATAGATTCAGATTATACAAATTTAACGAGTGGTAATACACCTTTAACAAGTGATAGATATACTCCAGCTCTGACACCTATTACAGAAGGTTCATATCAAGGTTCTCAAGGAAATGTACCTGTATCATACTTACAACCTACATCTAAAGATTTAACAAGTCAGGAAACTACTCCTGGTCAAGATATACAAAGTAAAGTACAAGGTGTACAGAAACCTGATTTTGGTAAACTTTTATTATTAGGTTTAATAGGAGGTCCTAATGCTGTAAATCAGTATTACGCTAGAACAATGCAGAAACAAGTTGAGCCTATTATACAAGATATTTCTCTACAGTATAGACAAGCGTTAAATGCTGGTGATTTCAGTGGTGCACAGAAGATTGTTTCGCAGTTAGGACCTTTAACACCGTATAGCCCTAATGCTGGTAAATTACTAGAATCATTTACAGATATTATTAATAAAAGACAAGATAATGTAAGACAGAATAAATTATTTATAGGTGAAATCTTAAAGACTGGTCAAGCTAAGGTAGGTAGTCCTTATTATAATTATCTTACAGATCCTAGTACTTTACTCCAAGATAAAGAAGTAGTACAGAAATCTCCAGAGATATATGGACAGAGTGGGCAGGTAATTGGTGGTTTCTATACAACTACAAATAAAATTAATGCAGAAATTACTAGTCAACAGGTTACACCTCAGCAATCTACAGTAGAGAATATGCCTAAAGCTGTACAGAATTCACTTATTGAAAAAGTAGGTCCAACTGCTCCTACTAGATTTGCATTTTTACAGAGTAAACAAAGTCTAGGACAGATTACTCCTGATGAGTTAAATGAATTAAATATGTTTAATAAGGTTGTAGGTCCACAGGCAGCTTTTAATGTAGGAGCAGAGAGATTACCAATAGAAGCGAGAATAAGAGCTAACTTACGCCCTGGATTATCAGAGGAGATGAATAGTCCTGAAGGAAGTACATCTCAAGGACAAGGAAATACACAAGGTAAAGTAGCTAAAGGTAATGCACAGCAAGGACAGAATTTAAATCAGCAAAGGATTATATTTGAAGTTAATGAGATGTTTAGGAATAATGAAATAAATGAACAGCAAAGGGACACTATATTAAAGAATAGAGGTATAACAGTTACTCAACCTCAAGGAAATATACCTCAAGGTCCATATCAAGAGGCTAGAGCATCTGAAACAGCAGCAAATGTTCAACAGTCAGGTCAAACTACTGCTGCTCAAGAACAGGCTCAAACACAAAATAGAACATTAGGTCTAGCAGGTAAAGTTGCATTAGGTGTAGTAAATGGTAAAATTGTTAAAGATAGTAATATGTCAGCTTCTGATGCAAAGAATAAAGGATTAATGGTAGCAGATTTACCTGGAGAGGAAAGTCAATTTGCTACGAAGGCTGATCAAGCTACATCTACAATTGATAGTATGACTCATAATTTACTTAGTGAAACAGGTAGAAGAGCTGAATTAGGATGGTTTCAAGCAGCTATGAGAGGTGTAGCAGGTGGGTTAGGGATTTCAATATTAGGAACGACATTAGAGTCTTCTAGTATAGATGTTCCTAATATGAATGCTACACAGAAGAGAGTATTTGCACAGGGAGAAGCTTTAGCTGAGGATTTAAAGAAGATATATGGTGATGCTCCTAAGATGTGGAAGAGTCAATTGACAAGATCAATGACTTCTAGAGATGATATGTTACAGGCATTAGGAGAGATTAGGAGTGATATATTAGATAGAGCGGCTACGACCTTTAAATCACAGAAGAGTAGTGAACCTCCTAGAGGGAATGTTTCTGTTCCTCAGGGAAGTAAAGTTCAACCTGGACCAGTAGAGCAGGCTCCTGTACAACAACAATCTAAAGGTACTAAACTAGATAGAAGTAAGTTTAAAGCTGTAGCACCGTAATACCTGCACATATGTTCAGTAGGTATTTGTCCTACAATGTCAAGTAAAAAATGTAGGACAAATACTGACTAGACAAGATTTCAGGGATGCTTGTATAATGCATTGGGTAGGGACAAAACGTAGGATACTAAACCACTGGGGCACGGGAGTGGTTTAGTATAGGGAACTAGGTAGTGGATTTAGGACTATGTGTATATATGTATATTAAGGAATCTTAAATAATGAGTAAATTCTTAGGTAGTGTAGTTGACTTCTTTCTACTTTTAGGAATTGGATATATGTTTCTTATTGTTGTTCTATTGTTGGGATGTTACTTTACAAGGTAATTACATGTACAATGAAGTAGAAGAGGTTACTACATTTAAATGTGAATATTGTAAACAGCGTTGTAATATTGATAAAATATTCCGTAAAGTTTCAGTCGTATATATTGCTGGAATGATAATGTATTCACCTATGGTATGTTCAGAGAGATGTTTACACTCTTTTAGAAAAGTAAATAATGCCTAGTAAATCATTTACTTATGATAATACTCCTTATACTATGTATTCAAGGAGTAACTTTACAGATGATCAAGCATTTAATGCTTTGGATAGTTACGTATCTTCAGGAAAGCAATCATTTGATCCAAGTAATGAAAAATCAATAATGGTATCCCCTGGTAATGTATCTTCTGTAAGTGATATGGCATCTCATGTACGTAGTATGTATGATCAATATATAGCTGCTCCTATTTCTCAAGGGATACAAAGTATACAGAATAATCCAACTGTACAGAATGTTACAGGACCAGGTTTCACTGCTCCACAAGGTGAAAATATTTCATCAGATAATAAAAATATACAAACTCAATTCAATGAACCCCAACAAGGAAGTGGTATTAAAGCTTTAGGTAACTATTTACAAAGCACAATTAATGATCCAGTAGCAACAGGTTTACTACTTGCTGGTGGTCCAGTAGGAAAAGGTGCAGGAACAATAATGCAGAAATTAGCACCTGTTGTTCTTACAGGGACATTAAAAGCATTAGGTATGCCATTAGGTGTAGCAGGCGGAACTTTAGCTTTAGATCAAATGTTTGATCCTAATACATCTTTAAAGGATTCTACAGAGAAAGCTTTAATAACAGGAGGAGTTACTGCAGGTTTACAGTATATGATGACAGGTTGGAATAAGATGTTAAGTTCACAAAGTGCTAAGCAAGATATGTTAAAAGACCAAAATTCATATAATGATATGTTACAAGGATTTAATGATGTATGGGGTAAATACTCAGTAAAAGGAGATATAGAAGGAAATCCTAAAGGATTTCTAAAAGATATTTCAAATGTAGCATATGAAGCTGGACAAAGTAAGTTAAATAACTCTATAAATGAAATGTTAAATTATGTAAAGTTAAATGCTGGAGACGAAGTAAAGAAGGACTTTGCTGGTAATATACAATCTTTACGTACTAATCTTACAAAGTTAGGTTCCTTACAGGAAGGTTCAGGGAAGTATAATGATGTATTTAAAGAATTTATAGACAATTTACACCAAACACAAGATATTGTATATGGAATAAAAGGAAAAGGATATCCGATTACTAATCCTTCTGATACTGTATTATCATATCAATTAAGTCAAGATCCTGAGTTTATAAAAGCTCTTGTAAATAGTAAAGTTATATCCTCTGGACAAGCTGGTAGTATAATGAAGAATAAAGGATTAGAACAGTTACTACCAGATTGGAAGGAATATGTCACACAAAGAGATATTGATAGAGTAGTAGGAAGAAGTA
>Ga0137395_10000013_pt1 | contig 44110 bp, 43 predicted proteins | sample czobulk216metaG_FD_108283 | JGI IMG/M metagenome (GOLD analysis project Ga0137395, IMG submission 108283) | Vadose zone soil microbial communities from Angelo Coast Range Reserve, California, USA - czobulk2.16 metaG | ecosystem: Environmental > Terrestrial > Soil > Vadose zone | place: USA...
CGCGCCGCAGAGTGCGCCGACAACGCCGGCGGGATCTTCAATCGCCGACGGCACCGCGTAGATGGTGTCCGCGTCGACACTCGTCGCCAGCACGCGGCCTTTCCGGTCGAGGATGTCGCCGCGCTTGGCGGCGGCGTCCAGCTTCTGCATCTGCTGACGAGTCGCTCGCGAGACGAGGTCGCCGTGGCGGATCACTTGCAGGAACACGAGGCGGCACTCGATAACCGCCATCCACAGCCCGAGAACCGTAGCGGCAATGATCGTCCGCTGCCGCAGCGTGTCGCGCCAGGCTGTCTGAGATGTCTCGGGCACTTGGCTCACGCGTTTCACCGCAGCGCGACGAGAGACTGCGCCGGCAACTCGGCCGGCACGACTCGCTCGATGACGATCGCCTCGCCCTGACCCGGCGCCACCAGATGCAGGCGCTCAGTCGCCAGCGCCTCGATACGCTTTGGCGATTTCAGGCTCTCGACTTCGAGACGCAGCCGGCGCGTCAGCTCTTCCTGTGCGGCCCTCTCCTGCTGCAGCTGTTCGATCTGATAGCCGTTCCGAATCAACTCGAAGTGCGGCCAGGCCGAGCACAGCAGGACCACGACGATCAGGCCGGCCATCCCGACCGACTTCCAGAGCTCCCGTTGCCGCGCCTCGTCCACTTCGCGGACGATCGGATTGTTCCGGACGTCTTTCCTGATTGCGTACTCGAAGGGCTCTGGCATATCGCTAGGCCACCTTCTCTGCCGCGCGCAGCTTGGCGCTTCGGGCGCGCGGGTTGAGTCGGATTTCCTCGTCGCCGGGTATCACCGGCTTCTTCGTCAGCACCTTCAGCATCGCGTCGCGACTGCGCTCGAGCGCGCGAAACGTGTGCTTCACGATCCGGTCCTCGAGCGAATGGAACGCGACCATGACAAGCCGCGCGCCCACGCGAAGCCGCCGCGCCGCGGCTTCGATGAACCGATCGAGCCCGTCCAGCTCCCGGTTCACCCGGATGCGGATCGCCTGGAAGGTTCGCGTCGCCGGATCGATCCGCTGGTAGCCGCGCCCCGGAATCGCGCGGCGGACGATGGCCGCCAGCTTGAGCGTGGTGTCGATGGGCGCGTCCTGCCGCGCGGCGACAATCGCGCGGGCGATGCGACGCGAGAAGCGTTCTTCGCCGTAGGCGTAGATGGTGTCGGCGAGGTCGCTCTCGCTGGTGCGCGCGATCAACTCAGCAGCGGTATCGCCCGCGCTGCGATCCATGCGCATGTCGAGCGGTTCGTCGCGCTGGAAGCTGAAGCCGCGGCCGGGCGCGTCGAACTGCATCGAGGAGACACCAAGGTCGGCGAGCGCGCCGTCCACGACCGTCACGCCGCGTGCGTTCAGCACGTCTTCGAGCGTCCGGTAGTCGGCGTGGACCAGATCGACGCGATCGCCCCACGGCGCGAGCGTGACGCGTGCGGCGGCCAGCGCGTCGGGATCGCGATCGAGGGCGATGACCCGCGTGGCTCCCGACTCGAGGAGTGCGCGCGAGTGGCCGCCGAGTCCGACGGTGCAATCGACAAAAAGCCCGCCGCGCTCGGGCCGCAGATGGCTCAGGACGTCGGCAGTCAGCACGGGGACGTGACCTGCAGGGCCCGTCATACGCCGAACTCCGACAACGCGCGCGCATCATCGTCCGTGTACGGCTCGCGCTGGAGTTTGGCGAGCAGCCGATCGTGATTCCAGATGTCGAGACAGTTGAATTGCCCGAGCACGTCGACGTCGCCCGTCATCGTGGCCGCCTCGCGCAGGCGAAGCGGAATGAGCACACGACCCTGCGTATCGAGCTCGCCGACCTGGCCGTAGTAGTTCACGCGATCGAGATAGCGTAGTCTGGAGGGATGGCTGGACGGCATCTCGCCCAGCTTCTGTTCGATGTCGAGCCACACGGGCATGGGATAGATGCGGACGAATTCGCCAGTCACGCTGGTGAGAAAGAGCTCGCGCCCGTGCTTCGTCTCGAGGAGGGCGCGAAAGGCGTTGGGCACCTTCAGCCGTCCTTTGTCATCGATACGAGCAGGCGTATTCCCTCTAAGCACGCCAAACTACTCCACTGATTTCCAGAAAAATCCACGACGATAGTAGGGTTGGGGCATTGGGATGTCAACCGCAAAATGTTGTGGTATCAGTGATTTACGCCAAATCTTCGCCTTTTAATCGCCCCTTTGGGTGTACGCCAGAAGTGATGCGCTGAGCGAGCCCGAACGTGCGTGTTAGGATGCTCGGCTCACACCATGCTCCATGCGGCGCTCATAGGATTCGGACAGACGGGCAAGACCACGCTTTTTCAGCTCATGACCAGCGCCCGCGAGTCCGCACGGGCGGCTCATGGAAAGTCCGAGGCCACCATCGGGATTTCGAAGGTGCCGGACGCGCGGCTCGATCGTCTGACGGCGATGTACAACCCCCGCAAGCGCGTGCCGGCGACAATCGAGTTTTCCGATCTGGCGACGCCCGTGCGCGCGGGCTCGGCGCAGGCGCTTGTGGACGTCGCGGCCTACAAGAATGCCGACGCGCTCGTCCACGTCCTGCGGGCTTTCGACGATCCGGCAGTCCCGCATCCGTCGGGCTCCATCGATCCGGCGCGCGACGCTCAAGCGATGGAGGACGAACTCATCCTCGCCGACCTCGGGCTCGCCGAGCGGCGGCTGGAACGGCTTGAAAAGGACCTGAAGAAAGGCAAGTCGGCGGAGCTCGAGCGCGAACGCGACGTGTTGACGCTGTGCCGTGCCGCGCTGGAAGAGGGACGCCCGCTTCGGTCGCTGGATCTGCAGGGCGACGATCTCAAACGGCTTCGCGGTTTTCAGTTTCTGTCTGCCAAGCCGCTGCTCGTCGTCATCAATGTGGACGAGGGCCGTCTTTCCGGCGGCAGCGCCGCGACCAGCATCGACCAGGCGGCCGGTGCGGCCGGGCTGACGCCGTTTCTCTCGCGCGCGGCGACAGCCGCGGTCGCCGTCTGCGCGAAGATCGAACTCGAAATCGGCCAGCTCGAGCCGTCGGACGCATCCGCTTTCCTCGCAGATCTCGGCCTGAAAGAGTCCGGCCTCGACCGCGTCATCCGGGCGAGCTACGAACTGCTCGGCTACATTTCATTTTTCACGGTCGGCGAGGACGAATGCCGGGCCTGGTCGATTCCACGCGGCACACCGGCGCAACTGGCGGCCGGCGAAATCCACAGTGACATCGCCCGCGGCTTCATCCGCGCCGAGGTGGTCAGCTACGACGCGCTCGTCGGCCGCGGCTCGATGGCCGCCTGCCGCGATCACGGCGAGGTCCGGCTCGAAGGCAAGGACTACATCGTCCTTGACGGCGACATCATCAACTTCCGATTCGCCACATGACGGAGACGGTCTCGGTGATCGTCCCCGCATTCAACGAAAGCGCCTCGATCGAGGCACTGGTTTCCTCACTCCGCGACGCCGCTCCCTGGCACGAAATCCTTGTCGTGGACGACGGCTCGACCGACGATACTGGGTCGCGTGCGGCCCGCGAAGGTGCACGTGTCATTCGTCATCCGTACAACAAGGGCAACGGAGCGGCAGTGAAGACCGGCATTCGCCAGGCAACAGGTCCGCTCGTTCTGATCCTCGACGCCGATGGCCAGCACCATCCGGCGGATGCGGCGCGACTGGTCGCCCGTCTGAGCGAGTACGATCTCGTGGTCGGCGCCCGATCAAAGTCGACGCAGGCGAGCGGTGTGCGTCGGGCCGGAAACGCGCTTCTCAACGCCATCGCCGGCTATCTGGCCGAGCGTCACATCCCGGACCTCACGTCTGGTTTCCGCGCGGCGCGGCGCGAGCACCTGCTCGAATTCCTGCATCTGCTTCCCAACGGCTTCTCGACGCCGACGACGACGACGCTCGCGTTCCTGCGGGCGGGGTACAGCGTCCATTTCGAACCGATCGACGCGGGCGTGCGGCAAGGGCATTCGAAGATCCGCCTCGGCGCGGACGGGTTTCAGTTTCTTGTCATCCTGCTGAAGGTGATCACGATCTTCAGCCCGATGCGGATTTTTCTCCCGCTGAGCGTCGCGTCGTTCGCGCTCGGCGCCGTCTACGCGGTGTGGACGATCGCGACGCAATCGCACGTGACGAATTCATCCGTGCTGCTGATCCTTCTGAGCGTCATCATTTTTCTGGTTGGTCTCGTCTCGGAGCAGATCACGTCGCTGCGCTTTGAGCGCCACCAGCCATGACGGCACGGACGGCGCTCGTCGTCGTGCCGACTTACAACGAACTCGACAACCTGCCCGTGCTCGTCGCCGGGCTGATGGAACAGCCGAACGTCGGGCTGCTGGTTGTCGACGACCAGTCTCCGGACGGGACCGGCGCCCTCGCCGACCAGCTCGCGATCGATCATCCCGGCCGCATCCGCGTGATGCATCGGACGGGACTTCGCGGGCTGGGCCGCTCGTACATCGACGGCATCAGAGAGGCGATCGGCGAACCCTTCGACGTGATCTGCCAGATGGACGCGGACCTGTCGCACGATCCCGTGCAGCTGCCGGCGCTCATCGCGGCTACAGACCAGAACGAGGTCGTGATCGGATCCCGTTACGTTCCCGGCGGCCGCATCGTGAACTGGCCGCTTCGGCGCAAACTGCTGAGCCGTTTTGCAAACACCTACGTGCGGACAGTCACGAGGCTTGTCGTCCGCGATTGCACGTCGGGCTATCGATGCTGGCGGCGGGATGCCCTCGCGACCTTCCCGCTCGATCACCTGACCTCCGACGGGTATGCCTTTCTCGTCGAAATGCTCTACGTTGCCGCGAGAAACGGGTGCCACATCGCAGAAGTGCCCATCACTTTTGTCGAGCGTAGGCTTGGTGAATCCAAGCTGTCGCGCGACATACTGATGGAGTCGGCGATCGCGCCGTGGCGCATCATTGCCAGCGACCTCTGACCTCGTGCTATGGTTTTAGGGACTTTTCCATGCCAGCCTCGCCTCCCGAAAAACCCGCGAGCCTGAGTATCTTTTTCCCTGCGTACAACGATGGCGGCACCATCGCGAGCATGGTGATTCGCGCAGTCAAGGCGGCCGCCGAGCTCACGCCCGATTTCGAGGTCATCGTCGTCGACGATGGGAGCGCCGACGGAACGGCGGATATCGTGGATGAGCTCGCACGCACATATCCGCAGGTGCGGGCCGTGCATCACCCGATCAATCGCGACTATGGCGCGGCGCTGCAGACGGGGTTTCGGTCCGCGACAAAGGACCTGATCTTCTATACCGACGGCGATGCCCAGTACGATCCCGCCGAACTGGCGGCTCTCTGGGCCAGCATGGGGCCCGGAGCCGACATCGTCAACGGCTACAAAATCAGCCGCGCCGATCCGATTCACCGAATCGTGATTGGCCGCGTCTATCACTACATCGTCAGGATCATGTTCGGCCTCAAGCTGCGCGACGTGGACTGCGATTTCCGGCTGATGCGCCATACGATCTTCGAGCGAATCAATCTGGAGAAGACGAGCGGCATCATCTGCGTCGAGATGATGAAGAAGATTCAGGACAACGGCTTCCGCATCACGGAGGTGCCAGTCCATCATTTTCATCGGTCGTACGGCAAGTCGCAGTTTTTCAACTTCCGCCGGCTGTTCAGGACAGGCCGGGATCTTCTGCTGCTCTGGTACGCGCTCGTCGTGCGACACGATCATCTGCGCGGCGGTGTCACGCCGCTGGCGGCCAGGGCCGTCGATCCCTCCAATCGCATTTACCCGAGCCCTCGCCAGTGACCGGCGACTACCGATCGTTTTATCGCGGCCGCCGCGTGATGGTGACCGGCGGGCTGGGTTTCATCGGCAGCAACCTCGCGCGGTGTCTCGTCGATATCGGCGCGGACGTCCTGCTGGTCGATTCGCTCATCCCCGACTACGGCGGCAATCTGTTCAACGTCGACGGCTTCGCGGACCGCCTGCACATCAACATCGCGGACATCCGTCAGCAGAGCACGATGAACTACCTCGTGCGCGACCGCGCCGTGATCTTCAACCTCGCCGGCCAGGTGAGCCACATCGACAGCATGCGGGAGCCGTACACGGATCTCGAGGTGAACTGCCGCAGCCAGCTCACGATTCTCGAGGCGTGCCGCAACTACAATCCGTCGGTCAAGGTCGTGTTCGCCGGCACGCGCCAGGTGTACGGACGGCCCGACTCACTACCAGTGACCGAGGAGCATCTCGTCCGCCCGACAGACGTCAACGGCATCAACAAGGCCGCCGGCGAGAACTATCATCTCGTGTACAACAACGTGTTTGGCGTGCGGGCGTGCTCGCTTCGTCTGACCAACGTATTCGGACCGAGGCAACTCATCAAACACAACCGGCAGGGCTTCATCGGCTGGTTCATCCGCACGGCCATCGAAAACAAGACGATTCAGATCTACGGCGACGGCTCGCAACTGCGCGATCTCGTGTATGTGGACGACGCCGCCGACGCGTTTCTCCGGGCCGGCGCGCTGGACGGATGCAACGGCGAGGTTTTCAACGTCGGCGGCGCCCAGCCGATCAGCCTGAAGGATCTCGCGACGGAGCTCGTCAACCTGGCCGGCGCGGGACGTGTCGAGTTCATCAGCTGGCCATCCGAAAAAAAGGCCATCGATATCGGCAGCTTCTACGCCGACTCCAGCAAGTTTGCCCGCGCGACCGGATGGACGCCGACGGTACCGCTCGCAGATGGCCTGCGGCGGGCCGTCGATTACTACCGCCGGCACTTCTCGCAGTACGTGGACGATTCGAACATCGCAGGACGCACGTGATGCCGCGGGTCCCGTTCCTGTCCCTGACACCCCGCGACGATGCGCCCGAGCTCCGCCGCGCAATTGATCGCGTGATCGAACGCGGATGGTTCGTGCTCGGCCCGGAAGTCGAAGGGTTCGAGCGCGAATTTGCCGCGGCGTCCGGCGCGCCGCATGCCGTGGGCGTCGGCTCGGGCACCGACGCCATCGCCCTGACATTGCGCGCCCTCGATGTCGGTCCGGGCGACGAGGTGATCACCACGCCGCTGTCGGCGGTGTTCACGGCGCTCGCCATCTCGATGATCGGCGCGCGCCCTGTGTTTGCCGATATCGATCCTGTCCGACTGACGATTGATCCCGAACAGCTCGCGCGGCTCGTCGGACCGAGAACGCGGGCGATTGTTCCCGTGCATCTATACGGCCAGCCGGCTTACATGTCCGGCATCGAGCGTATCGCCGCCCGCCACAATCTCGCAGTCGTCGAAGACTGCTGCCAGGCGCATTTCGCAACAGCGGAAGGCCGGCCCGTGGGCACCATCGGCGTCGCCGGCGCGTTCAGCTTCTATCCAACGAAGAATCTTGGCGCCCTTGGTGATGCCGGTGCTGTCGTCACGCGGGACGCCGCCCTTGCGGATCGGATCCGGACGCTTCGAAACGGTGGCCAACGCGAGCGATTCGCGCACGACCAGCTCGGTGTGAACTCACGACTCGACGAGATTCAGGCCGCGGTTCTTCGCGCGCGCCTGCCGCGGCTGAAAGCCTGGACGTCGCGACGCCGCGAGCTCGCCGCGCGCTACCGCGCGGGCCTCGCCGGCGCGCCGGTGGAGGTTCCGCAGGAGTGCGACGCCGGGCACGTGTATCATCTGTTTGTCGTCCGTTCCCGCGATCGCGACAGGATTCAGCGCCAGCTCGCGGCTGACGGCATCGAGACACACGTTCACTACCCCATGCCGATTCCACGCCAGAAGGCGTTCGAAACGACGGCGCCGGCCGACTGTCCGATTGCCGCGCGCGTCTGCGCGGAGGTCCTGTCGCTGCCGCTTCATCCCGGCCTGAGCGACACTGACATCACCAGCGTCATTTCGGCGGTGAAAGGACTCGACGGATGCACGCGTTGATTACCGGAGGGGCGGGCTTCATCGGCTCGCACCTCGCCGAGACGATGCTCGCCCGTGGCGACAGCGTCTTCGTTCTCGACAACCTGTCCACGGGATCGATGGAGAACATCGTCCACCTCAAAGGGCGATCGGGCTTCGAGTACTTCATCGATTCGGTGGAGAACGAAGGCCTGCTGGCCGAACTCATCGATCGCAGCGACGTTGTCTTTCATTTCGCCGCGGCCGTCGGCGTCAAGCTGATCGTCGAGCAACCCGTCCGCACCATCGAGACCAACGTACACGGCACGGAAGTCGTGCTGAAGCACGCGAACAAGAAAAAAAAGCTGGTCGTGATTGCGTCCACCTCGGAGGTGTACGGCAAGAGCGAAGATGTGCCGTTTCGGGAGGACTCCGATCTGGTGTTGGGGCCGACGCCGAAGCACCGCTGGGCGTACGCCTGCAGCAAGGCGATCGACGAATTCCTTGCCCTCGCCTACTGGAAGGAGCGGCAGCTGCCGGTGATAGTCGTCCGGTTTTTCAACACGGTTGGGCCGCGCCAGTCCGGACAATACGGGATGGTGATCCCGAACTTCGTGCGTCAGGCGCTCGCGGGTGAGCCCATCACGGTGTTCGGCGACGGCACGCAGTCGCGCTCGTTTACGCACGTGGCTGATGTCGTTCAGGCGCTCATCAAGCTCGTCAAGGAACCCAAAGCCATCGGCCAGGTAATCAACATCGGAAACACGGGCGAGATTTCGATCATGAAGCTCGCCGAACTCGTTCGCGAGATGAGCGGTTCGAAATCACCCATCAAGCTCGTCCCTTACGACGAGGCGTACGAATCGGGGTTCGAAGACATGCCCCGGCGGGTGCCCGACCTCACAAAAGTGACCGCGCTCATCGGGTATAAGCCCAGGTTTTCACTGGATGACATTCTGTCGCAGGTCATCGAATACTTCCGCGGGAAGTAGGGCTATACTCGTTTCATGCGCGCCTTTTTGACGGGCCTACTCGCCGGATGCACCTGCGTAGCGCTGGCATCGCCGGCTTCGGCCGAGGTGCAACTGTCCATTCGAAACGGCCGCGTGACCATCGTCGCGAAAGACGCGACGATTCGTCAGATCCTCACCGAGTGGGCACGCGTCGGCCGTACGAAGATCGTCAACGTCGAACGGATTCCCGGCGGACCAATGACGCTGGAGCTGAAGGACGTTCCGGAAACCGAGGCACTCGACGTGCTGCTGCGCACGCTGAGCGGCTACATGGCGGCCCCGCGGCTGCAGTTCTCGCCGGACGCATCAGTGTTCGACGCGATCGTCGTCATGCCGACAACTGCGCCGCCGCCCGCGCGCACCGCGGGCGCTGTCGCGCCGGCGCCGTTCGCACCGCCGTCGGGCTTCCCGACCGTCGACGACGACCAGGGACCTCCCGGCATCCCCGGCCAGCCCCAGCGCGGCCCGGTCTTCACCACGTTCCCGCAGCCTCAAGTCGGCGCGCCGCAGCAACGGCCAAATCTCCCGGTCCGGCCGGGATTCGCGCCGCCGCCTGATCAGGTACCACAGCCGCAACAGCCGGTCGCGTTTCCGCAGCCCGCGACGCCGGGCGCGCAGCAGTCCGCGCCCGGACCGTTTGGCGCCGTCTCAACACCGGGCATGATCGCCCAGCCGGCACAGCAGCCAGGCCAGGCGGGCCAGCCGCGCCGGCCAAACGACAACTGATGCCACTTGTCAACGACGTGACTGCTGCCATCGCTGATGCGATGCGCCGGCAGGATGCCGCACGCCTTGTTCCATTGCGAATGCTGAAAGCGGCATTCATGAACAAGAGCGTCGAAAAGGGGCACGAGCTCGACGACGCCGAAGCGCGGCAGGTGGTGAGCTCGCTCGTCAAGCAGCGAAGAGACTCGATCGAACAGTTCACCAAAGGCGGGCGGAAGGATCTCGCCGACAAGGAAGCCGGCGAAATCGTCGTCCTTGAAGCCTATCTGCCGCCCGCGGCCGATCCGGCAGCCGTGGACAAAGCCGTCGACGACGCGATTGCCGAAACAGCCGCCACTTCCGCGAAAGACATGGGCCGCGTCATGAAGGCGGCGATGTCCAGGCTTGCCGGACAGAACGTCGACGGCAAGATCGTCAGCGAGCTCGTGCGCCGCAAGCTCGGCGCTTGACGCGTCCGCACCTCCTCGCTCGGTCGGCCGGCATCACCGGCGCTGCGACCCTCACCAGCCGGATTCTCGGACTCGCCCGCGATCAGGTGCTCGCCGCGTTCTTCGGCGCGGGTAGCGAGATGGGCGCCTTCGTCGTCGCGTTCCGTATCCCGAATCTCGTCCGCGATCTCTTCGCCGAAGGCGCCATGAGCGCCGCGTTCGTGCCGACGTTCACGCGTCGCCTGACGCTGCACGGCAAGGACGACGCGTGGCGTCTCGCCAATAACCTGATCAGCGCGCTGCTCCTCGTCACCGGCATGGCCGTCGTCGGGGGCCTCGTGTTCGCGCAGCCGCTGGTGACCGCCTACGCGGGCGACTTCAGGCGCGTGCCCGGCCAGCTCGAGCTTACGATCGCGCTCACTCGCATCATGCTGCCGTTCCTCACGATGGTGTCCCTGGCAGCAGTGGCGATGGGGATGCTCAACTCGCTCCACTATTACTTCATGCCGGCGCTTTCACCGGCCATGTTCAACATCGCCACCATCGTCGGCGCGTTTGCGCTGGTGCCGCTGATGCCGCGGTTTGGTCTGCCGCCGATCACGGCGATCGCGATCGCGGGGCTCGTCGGGGGCGCGCTGCAGATTGCCATCCAATGGCCGTCGCTCCGTCGGGAAGGGTTTCGTTATCGTCCCACGCTCGATCTGCGCGACCCCGGCCTTCATCAGGTGCTCGTGCTGATGGGACCAGGCACCATTGGGCTCGCGGCGACGCAGGTCAGCCTTTTCGTCAACACGCTGCTCGCGACGAGCCAGGAGACGGGCGCGGTCTCGTGGCTCGCGTACGCCTTTCGGCTGATGTACCTGCCCATCGGTCTCTTTGGCGTGTCGATCGCGACGGCGACGCTGCCGGCTGTCTCGCGCTACGCGGCCGCAGACGACCGCGCCGGCACGCGCCGCACGGTCGCCCAGGCGCTCGGGATGACGACGGTGCTGTGCGTGCCCGCCACATTCGGACTCGTGACGCTGGCCGAGCCTATCGTCCGGCTGCTGTTCGAGCGTGGACGCTTCCTCGCGTCCGACACGGCGGCGACCGCAGCGGCGCTCCGCTGGTACGCCCTCGGGCTGCTCGGCTACGCATCGGTGAGAATCGTTTCGCCGGTCTTCTACGCGATCCGTCAGAGCAAGGTGCCAGTCGTCGTCAGCCTCTGCACTATCGCCCTGAGCGTCGTCATCAACGTCCTGCTCGTGCGCGTCATGGGTTTTCGGGGACTGGCCCTCGGAACATCCCTCGCCGTGCTGGCGAACGGGGCGGCGCTGCTCTGGCTGCTGCACCGGCAACTGGACGGTATCGAGCACCGCCAGCTCGCGCTGACATTCGCAAAAACGCTGGTCGCCGCTACAGTGATGGCCGTGGTTGCGCTCGCGGCCGAGCGCGCGCTCGGCCGCGCGGTGCCAGGTTCCAGCATGCTCGCGCAAGGCATCCGTCTGTTTCCGGCAATCGGCGCGGGCCTCGCGGCGCTGACGGCCGCCGCAAAACTGCTGCGAATCCGGGAGTTCGACGACGCAGTGGCGGGCGCCGCCGGGCGAGTGATGTAGTACGATTCGTCAGCGGCTTCCATGTCTCGATCGACGCCCCGGTATCGTTCCCCGTCTTCCTTCTCGTTCGGACCAGGACCGCTCTCCCTCGCCCTGAAAGCGATCATCGGCGTGAACGTCGTGATGTTTCTGGCGACCACGTTCAAGCCGGAACTGCAACTGCACCTTGGCCTCGTGCCGCAGTGGGTGCTGCGCGACCTGCGCGTGTACCAGCTCGTCACGTACATGTTCATTCACGCGGGCATCTGGCACATCGTGTTCAACATGCTGGCGCTGTGGATGTTCGGGACCGAGCTCGAACGCATTTGGGGCACGCGGTTTTTCCTGAAGTTCTACTTCGTCACCGGCATTGGCGCCGGCTGCCTGACGGTGCTGCTGTCGCTGTTGCCGATCGGACCGTTACGCCAGCTGTACGGATCGGACATCATCGGTGCGTCCGGCGCCGTGTACGGACTCCTGCTGGCGTACGGCATGTCGTTCCCCAATCGTCCGATCTACATGTATCTGGTGTTTCCCATCCCCGCGAGGATCTTCGTCCTGATCATGGGCGCGATTGCGTTCTACACATCGCTGTCCGACAGCGGCGGCGGAGTGGCGAACGCCACGCATCTGGGCGGTTTGCTCGTGGCTTATCTGTATCTCAAGGGGTCGCGGCTCCGGCTGAACCCGTGGGCCGAGGTGAAGTACCGTTACATCAAGTGGAAGATCAACCGCGTCCGTAAGAAGTTCGACGTGTATTCAGGCGGGAAGAACGACGAGTGGAACCGGCGGGTACACTAAGTTCGAAGGTAATCGTCGGTGTGATCAAGCCAGTCCTGGCGGATGGGCGAAAAGATGTCCAGCTCGAACGTGTCTTCGAGTGCTTCCGCCTGATGCGGTACGCGGGACGGGATGTGCAGCACTTCGCCCTCGCGGACGGTGATGTCTTCCCCGCCCACGAGAAACTTGAGTGCGCCCTGCAGGACGTAGGTCATCTGCTCGGCTTCGTGCGAGTGCATGGGCACGAGACATCCGCGCTTCAAGTAGACCTGCGCGAGCATCTCCCGCTCGCCCGTCACGATTTTTCTCGAGAGCATCTCCGTCACTTTCTCGAGGTCGATTTCGTCCCATCGGTGCAGTCGAACAGTCGCTGTGCCCATCGAACCGCATCCTATCCTATAATCCACCCCTCATGGCGGTGACGGCGCCCCCATCCGGTCGCGCGAATTCTCCGGAAGCGCCCGCGAGCGAATCGAGCGATAAAGACGACCCGGCACTGCTGCGGTCCGCCTACCGCTGCATGCTGCTCTCCCGCAAGCTCGACGACAAAGAAATCCAGCTCAAACGTCAAAGCCACATCTTCTTCCAGATCAGCGGCGCCGGCCACGAAGCGATTCTCGTCGCCGCCGGCATGGTGCTGAAGCCGGCCTACGACTGGTTCTATCCGTACTATCGCGATCGCGCGCTGTGCCTGCAGCTCGGCATGACGCCGCTCGACATGCTGCTATCCGCCGTCGGGTCCAAGAACGACCCGAATTCCGGCGGTCGCCAGATGCCGTCGCACTGGGGCGTCAAAGCACTGAACATCGTCTCGGGATCGAGCGCGACCGGAATGAAGGCGCTCCACGCCGTCGGCTCCGCCGATGCGAGCGTGATCTTCGATCGCGTGACGTCGATCGCCGATCACGGCTCCGGCCATCACAGCGACGAAGTGACCTACGTCTCGCTCGGCGATGGCACGACCAGCGAAGGCGAGTTCTGGGAAGCGGTGAACGCTGCCTGCTGCCGGAAGCTTCCGGTCCTGTTTCTGATCGAAGACAACGGCTACGCGATTTCGGTCCCGGTCGAAGTCCAGACGGCCGGCGGTGATGTCTCGAAGCTGCTGCGCTCGTTCCCATGCCTCCACGTCGATTCGATCGACGGCACCGACTTCATGGCGAGCCTGCAGGCGATGCGCGAGGCCGTCGCGTACGTCCGGGCTCGCAGGGGACCGGCGGTCGTCCACGCGAAAGTGACGCGTCCGTACTCGCACTCGTACTCCGACGACGAAACGCTCTACAAGAGCAAAAAGGAGCGCGAGGACGAAGCCGCGCGGGACCCGATCAAGCGGATGGCGGAGTACCTCGTCGCCGCCGGCATGGCGACAGAGGCCGACCTGGCCGCGACGCTCGCTGAAGTCGAGGCGGAAATCAACGACGCGGCCGACAAGGCTCTTGATGCGCCGAAGCCCGCGCGAAGCACCGCGACGCACTGGGTCTACTCGCCGGATGTCGATCCCACGGCGGCGGCGTTCGACACCCCGGCCCGCCCCGAAGGCAAGCCCGACACGATGGTCGGCGTGATCAATCGCACGCTCAGAGACGAAATGGCACGCAACCCGCGCATCGTCGTCTTCGGCGAGGATATCGCCGACGCCAGCCGGGACGACGTGCTGAAGGCCGTGCACGGCAAGGGCGGCGTGTTCAAGGTCACGCACGGGCTGCAGCGGCAATTCGGCGGCGAACGAGTGTTCAATACGCCGATCGCCGAAGCGGCGATCATCGGCCGCGCCATCGGCATGGCCGTGCGAGGGTTGAAGCCGGTCGTCGAAATCCAGTTCTTCGATTACATCTGGCCGGCGATGATGCAGATTCGCGACGAGATGTCGATGCTGCGCTATCGATCGGGCAACCAGTACTCGTGCCCGATGGTCGTGCGGGTGCCGATCGGCGGCTATCTCAAAGGCGGCGGCCCGTACCACAGCCAGTCAGGCGAGAGCATCTTCGCCCATTGCCCGGGTATTCGCATCGCGTTCCCGTCGACTGCCGCCGACGCCGCCGGACTGCTCCGCACGTCGATCCGCTGCGACGACCCGGTGATGTTCCTCGAGCACAAGCATCTGTACCGCCAGACCTACAGCAAGAGCGAGTACCCGGGACCGGATTTCATGCTGCCCTTCGGCAAGGCCAGCCTCCGCCACGAAGGGGACGACGTCGTCGTCATCACGTGGGGAGCGCTGGTGCAGCGCACGCTGATTGCCGCGCACCAGGCCGAAAAGGAAGGCATCACCACAGCCGTTCTCGACCTGCGGACGATCGCGCCGTACGACTGGGACGCGATCGCCGCCCTCGTGAAGAAAACCAGCCGCGTCGTCGTCGCGCATGAGGACCAGCTGACATGCGGCTTCGGCGCCGAAATTGCCGCCAGGATTGCCGGCGACCTGTTCCAGTATCTCGATGCACCCATTCGCCGTGTTGGAGCGCTCGACGCGCCGGTCGCGTACGCGCCCGAGCTCGAAGAGGCGATCCTTCCTCAGACGCACGACATCCTGAAAGCCATCACAGACACCGTCAGCTACTGATCGCGGCGCCAATTTGCCAAAAGTCTGGTTCGTGCTGTCGCTCGTCGCCGCGGCGATGGGCCCGGAGGTGGTTCGATCCATCGACGCGATTCCGGCGCACGTCGCCGGCCGCTTTCGGGATCCGGCGGGATTCGAGCGGTCGGCGTCCGGCCAGTACTTCGTGTTCGATCGGCGCAACCAGATCGTCTATGGCGTGGACGCGCGTGGAGAAAGCGCCTGGGAAATCGTCCACATCGGGAACGAGCCGGGCCGCATCCTGAATCCGTTCGCGTTTGCGGTGGCGCCCGACGGCTCGTTTGCCGTTGCCGATGCGCCGAACAACCAGGAACGCATTCAGATTTTCACACCCGCCGGTTTTCGTACCGGCGGATTCACGCTCCCCGGAAAGGCTCGCGCCCGGGTTGTCCTCGACGGGCTCGTCCTGAACAGCATCGGTTCGCTGCAATACACCGGCACATCGATCTTCCTCTCGCAGCCGGATACAGGATCGCTCGTCACTGAATACTCGGTGTCGGGCGTGGTGATTCGAAGCTTCGGTGAGCTGCGGCGGACGGGACATGAAGACGACCGCGCCGTTCACGCGGCGCTCAACATCGGCCTGCCTCTCGTCAACCCGCGCGGCGGATTCTTCTTCGTCTTTCAAACCGGCGAGCCGATATTCAGAAGGTACGACGCCGGCGGACGCCTCGTGTTCGAACGGCGGATTCAGGGCCGCGAAATCGACGACTTCGTCAGCCGGCTGCCGTCGCTCTGGCCGAAGCGCGATTCCGCTACAGGAGAAATTCCATTCCTCGCGCCGACCATTCGCACCGCCGCCGTCGACGCGTCAGGCCGGTTGTGGACAAGCTTCGCCGAGCCGACGACGTATGAGTTCGACGCTGACGGCGACAAGATCCGCGCGGTGCAGTTTCGGGGCGCGGGCCCGGTGTCGCCGAACCACATGTCGTTCGACGACAAGGGCCGGATGCTCGTCACACCCGGCCTCTTTGTGTTCGACGTGCAAACGCGGCCCTGACTAGCGCTACGGTTTCACGCGGACTTCGAACACGACCATCCGCTTCAGGATGTCGCCGAACACGTGCTGCTGAATGTCCTTGTTGAAAAGATTCGTGACCTTCACGGAGGTCGTGACCTTCCCGTTCAGCCAGCGTGCGCCGACGGCTCCATTCACCATCGTGTAGGAGTCGGTGTAGCCGTGGAACGGGCCCGTGAGAACGTCGCTCCAGAAGGCCTTGTCTGAGTAGTTCACCGACAGATTGCCAAGCCAGTGGCCGCGGTCGACGCTGAAGCCAGCGTTGAACCGGTTCGTCGGCGCGTAGTCGAGCTCGGAGGTCGGGTAAGGATTCGGATCCGACAGAATGGCCGGCGTGGCCTGCCACGAATAATTGACGAATGCCGAGAGATTGTCGTTGACGCGTTGATCCAGCGACAACTCCAGGCCCTTCTGCCGCAGCGGACCGAGATTCAGATAGGTGAACGCCGTTCGCGGCAGGAAGATTCCGGCCTGCGCCATCGACGCGAGAATCACCGGCGGAAGCCGCCAGCCCGGCGGCGGGTTGGCCGCGGTGTACGGATCGAGATTCGGCGGCAGCGGTACGAAGTTGATGCTGTGATTGAGGTCGTTGACGTAAAACGCCGCGCCAATCGTCGTTCGGTGCTGAAACGTGCCTGTGTAAGCGAACTCGTACGCGCTCAGCGATTGCTCCGTCAGCTTCGGCTGCGGCGTCGCGCCAACCGGCAACTCACTGCCGACCGCCCGGACGACCAGCGGGAACGGCGCGGCCACGAGCGGCGCGAGCGACGGCGGCAGAATCGCCGCCAGCCCGCGCAGATCCTGGAGCGAGACGATGTTCGCCTCGAGGTAGTTGTTCACGACCGACGGCGACCGGAACGCGCGGTTGTACGAGAGCCGAATCGAGTGCTCGGGCAGAATCCTGAAGTTCGCCGACAGTCGCGGCGAGAAGAACGGGTCGCTGAGGTTGCCGAACTTGTCGACACGGCCGCCGATGTTGAAGCGGACCCAATCGAAGAGGATTTCGTCCTGGATGTAGGCGCCGAGCTCGTTGCGATCCTTCGCCTGCGGCGCCAGCGTGATGTCGAAGTCGTTGCGCCGGATGTTGCCGCCGACCGACAGCACCTGGCGGGTGCCGATCGGAAACGCATCGCCGGCCTCGAAGTCGAAGGTCTTCGTGGTCAACGTCATCTGCAGCGGCTGGCCGGTTGCCGCATCCGGGAAGAGCAGGTTCGGTGCTTCGGCGTGGAGCCTGTTGACGAAGAAATTCACCTTCAGCGCGTCGCGTGAGTAGTTGACGCGGCCAAAGGTGAGCGTCGACCCCGACTGAATGTCGAAGGGTCCGACACCGGTGTAGATCACACCTTGCGTGCCGGCGACACCGGCCTCATAGGTAAGCCGGCCGCGAGACCCGAGTTCCTGATCGACGCGCGCATCGAACTTTGGCTGGCTGGCGCCGCGGTTTGCGAACGCGGTGCCGAACGCGCCCGTACCGTCGATTGGATAAGTGGCGCCGCCCACGGTGGTTCGCCCAGTCGTGTCTCTGGGATCGGTGATCACCGGGATCCTGCCGGTCGGTCTCGGGAACGCGTCGGAACCAAAGTAGCCGCCCGACACGCGATATGCCCACGTCGCATTGGGCGCATCGGCGAAGCTGGCGTTCGCGCCAAAAAGACCACCCGCGCCCTGGCCGGCCGTGGATCCGGCGTCGCGGCTCATGAACCCGCCGGTGAACGTCGCTTCGGCGCCTTTCGCTTCGCGCGGAGACTTCGTGATGATGTTGACGACGCCGGTGAGCGCGTTGGCGCCCCAGACGGCGGATGCCGGACCACGGATGACCTCGATCTGTTTGATCGTGTCCAGGTTCGCCGGCAGCAGATCCCACAGCACGATGCCGAAGAAATCGAGATAGACCGACCGGCCGTCGAGCAGCACGAGCTGTGTGTTCGAGAGCGTGCCGGTGGCCTGACGGCTGGTGATGTTGACGTCACGGGCGGACAACTGAATGACGTTGAGGCCCGGCACGCTCCGCAGCAGGTCGCCGTAGTTCTGAGCGGGCGAGCTTTGCAGCTCCGCGCTCCTCAACACCGTCATCGTCGACGGCGCGTCGATGAGGGGCGTGTCATTTCTCGTCGCGCTGACCACGACAGTTTCAGCGAGCGACGCGAGCTTCAACGTGAGCCGGGGAACCGCGACGTCCGAGCCGGCGACGACGACGTCGGTGCTGGTCGCCTGCGAAAAGCCGACGAGCGTCGCGGTCACTCGATAGGTGCCAGGCGCGACTCCTGCAAATCGATACGCGCCTTCCTGGCCTGACGTCGTGAGATCGCGGCTCGCGGTGCCGCTCAGGTGAACGGTGGCTCCCGGCACGCCCAGTCCGGATTCGTCGACGACGCTGCCGGTAATTTGTAGTGTCTGAGCCCGAGCCGGCATTGCGCAGGTGAGAATCACACAGACTATCGTCAGCGCACGATTCATCATGTTTCGATTCCTGAGAGAGTTCGTGGAAGGTGGCGCATTGTAACATGTGAGTGATGTCGTCGATTCACTCGGTCGCGATCCTCGGTGCAGGGACGATGGGCGCGCAGATTGCCGCGCACTTCGCCAACGCAGGCACGCACGTGCTGCTGCTGGATGTCACGGCCGAGGTGGCACGCGATGGGTTGAAGCGCGCTCGCGGCCTCAAACCCGATCCGTTCTTCTCGGCTGATGCGCCTGCGCTCGTCACCATCGGCGGCCTGGATACCGACCTTGCGCGCCTCTCAGCCGTCGACTGGATTCTCGAAGCCGTCGTCGAGCAGCTTGACGTCAAGCGCGCGCTGCTCGAGAAGGTGGAGAGTGTGCGCAGGCCGGGCACGATTGTCACCTCGAACACGTCGGGCATTCCGCTTCACGCCATCGCGGAGGGTCGCAGCCCCGAACTCAGACGCCACTGGCTCGGCACGCACTTCTTCAATCCGCCTCGGTATCTCCCGCTTCTCGAGGTAATTCCGACAACGGACACCGACCCTGAGGTTGTGGCCCGCGTGTCGAGGTTCGGCGATCTCCGGCTGGGCAAGGGGGTCGTCCTCGCGAAAGACACGCCGAACTTCATCGCGAATCGAATCGGCCTGTACGGCGTCATCCAGATTCTCCACACGCTCGAGGCTGGAACATTCACCATCGAAGACATCGACGCCATCACCGGCCCGGCGCTTGGACGCCCCAAGAGCGCGACTTTTCGCACGATGGATATCGCCGGCCTGGACGTTCTCGGCCACGTGGTCCGCAATCTCTCGACCCAACTGCCCGAAGACGAAGCGCGCCGGTTCGCCCTGCCGCCTGTCGTTCAGAAGCTGATTGAGAAGGGAGCGGTTGGCGAGAAAAGCGGCCAGGGGTTCTACAAACGTCAGAAAACTGCCGACGGTTCGGAGATTCTCACGCTGGATTCCGCAACACTGGCGTATCGGCCTCGTCAGACGCCGCGGCTCGCGCCGCTCGATGCCGCTCGCTCGATCGAAAACGTGGCAGAACGAACCAGGACGCTCTTTCTCGGCCCCGACACCGTCGGAGCGTTTCTGCGCTCGACGCTCGGCTCGCTGCTCGTCTACGCCGCCCGCGTCGCGCCCGACGTCGCCCATTCGATCGACGACGTCGATCGGGCGATGCGGTGGGGGTTCGGCTGGGAGCTGGGGCCGTTTGAGATCTGGGATGCGATCGGCGTCCGGGAAACGCTCGAAGCGATTGGCGTCGCCGCCGCCGATGCGCCGCCGCTCGTCGCCGACGTACTCAAGGCCGGCCGCAACAGGTTTCGCGACGGCTCGTTGCCGCCGGCTGCGCCCGGACTTCAACTGCTCAGGAGCGCCAGGGAGCGCCAGCGGGTAGTGAAGAGCAACGCCGGCGCCAGCCTGATCGATCTGGGCGACGGCGTGCTGGCGGTCGAGTTCCACTCGAAGCTGAATACCGTCGGGGGCGACACGCTGCAGATGCTGGATGCGGGGGTCAAGGAGGCGTCGACGAACTTCTCGGCGCTCGTGGTCGGCAACGACGCACCGAACTTCTCCGCCGGCGCGAACCTGATGCTGCTGCTGCTCGAGGCGCAGGAAGGCAACTGGGACGAGATCGATCTGATGATCCGTTCGTTTCAGCGGACGACGCAGGGGCTGCGCTATGCCGAGGTGCCGGTGATCACGTGTCCCGCAGGCCTGACGCTTGGCGGCGGGTGCGAGATCGCCCTGCACGGCGATCGCGCGCAGGCAGCGGCGGAAAGCTACATCGGGCTCGTCGAAGTCGGCGTCGGATTGATTCCGGCGGCCGGCGGCACCAAGGAAATGCTCGCGCGCGCCGTCGGCACGCTGCCGGATCCGCGCGTCGACCTGCTGCCGTACGTCCAGCGCGTCTTCGAGACGATTGGCTTTGCGAAAGTCTCGACCAGCGCTGCCGACGCCGTGAACATCGGCTACCTGCGCGCAGGTGACGGCATCACGATGAACCGCGAGCGCGTGATGGCCGACGCGAAGGCGGTCGCGCTCGAACGAGTTCGCGAGGGCTATCGGCCGCCTGAGCCGCGGGCGGCCATCCCGGTAGGCGGCGACAGCCTCCAGGCGGCGCTGAAGCTCGGCGTGCATCTCGCGTGGCGTGCCGGACGGATCAGCGATCACGACGCGCTCATCGGCCGGACGCTCGCGTGGATTCTTGCCGGCGGATCGCTGCCGCATCAGACCACCGTGCGGGAGCAACAGCTGCTCGACCTCGAGCGAGAGGCGTTTCTCAAGCTCTGCGGCGAACGGAAGACGCTCGAACGCATCCAGCACACGCTCAAGACGGGCAAGCCGCTGCGGAATTGAAATGCGTCCAAGGGCGATTGTGATCTTCGAACAAGGCAGCGGGCCCCCGCTTGTGCTCGTCCCAGGCATTCCCGGTCCGTGGGAATACGTCCGTCCAGCCGTCGCCGCGCTGTCGTCGTCGTTCCGGGTGATCACCTTTCCGCTCGGGCCCGAATGTTCGATCGAAAGCGACGTGGCCCGCATCGAGCAGGCGCTCGGCGAGCGTCGAATCGACCAGGCCGTCGTTTGTGGAATCTCGTTTGGAGGCTTGATTGCGCTGCGATTCGCCGCGACCAATCCAGCCCGCACGCGCGCGCTCGTCCTGGCATCGACGCCGGGACCCGGAGCCAGACTGCGGGCCATGCATCGCATGTACGCGCGATGGCCGTACGTCTTCGGCCCGCTGTTCGTCGCCGAAACGCCGTTCCGGCTGAGGCCTGAGGTCGTCAGCGCTTTGCCTTCGCGCTCAGACCGCCGCGCGTTCTACTGGTCGCAGCTCCAGACATTTCTCTCTGCCGGCGTCTCGCTCGCGCAGATCGCACATCGCGCGCGACTGATGGAGGAGCTCGACATTGCCGGCGACTGCAGGCGTGTAACAGCGCCGACGCTTGTCGTGACGGGTGAACCGGCGCTGGACTGGGTCGTGCCGGTGGGCGAAACCGCGGAGTTCGCGCGCCTGATTCACGGCGCCAGGCACCTGGTGCTCGAGCGAACCGGACACCTCGGCACGATCACGCAGCCAGCGGTATTCGCCGCCGCGGTTGCGCGGTTTGTCAATGACGTCGATGGCCGCGATCGGTCGGAGGTCGCGTGATGCGCGTGCGAGAGATCACCGGTCCGGCCGGAACGCTCGAGGCGCTGCTCGACGAGCCGCCGGCAGTCGCCGGCGTCAACGAGGAAGGACTGGTCGAACGGGGCCTCGCTGCGGGCCTTCGCGCTGCCGTCGTGCTTGCGCATCCGCATCCGCAGTACGGCGGTACGATGCACACCAAGGTGGTGTATCAGACAGCGAAGGCGTTCAGCCGAATCGGTTGTGCGGTGCTCCGCTTCAACTTTCGGGGCACCGGCATGAGCACGGGGGTGTACGACGAGGGCCGCGGCGAGATGGACGACTTCCGCGCGGCGATCGCGTTCATGCGAAGCCAGTATCCAGACGTGCCGCTGTGGGCGGCAGGCATGTCGTTCGGCGCCTGGATCTCATCAAACGTCGGCGCGACCGACTCCGGCATCACGACGCTCCTCGGCATCGCGCCGCCGCTCTCGCGCTACGACTTCGAGGCGGTTCGCACGAGCCCGAAGCCGAAGTTCTTCATCCAGGGCGAACGCGACGAGCTGTGCCCGCTGAAAGAGATGCAGGAGTTCTACGCCCGCGCCGTGGATCCGAAGGAACTGGTCGTCATCGACGCGGCGGACCATTTGTTCGACGGGAAGACCAGCGAGGTCGCCGACGCGATCGAAGATCTATTTGGTGATTGGAATGAATGAACCGGTCATCGTTTCCGCCGTCAGAACTGCCGCGGGCAAGGCGCCGAACGGAACACTGCGCGGCACGCGGCCCGACGAGCTCGCGGCGACGGTGATCGCCGAAGCTCTTCGCCGGGCGCCCGGCATCAACCCCTCTGATATCGACGATGTGATCCTGGGATGCGCGATGCCGGAGGCCGAGCAGGGGTTGAACGTCGCGCGCATCGCGAGCCTGCGCGCGGGCGTGCCGGTGTCCGCGCCCGCGGTGACGATCAATCGCTTCTGCGCCTCGGGTCTTCAGGCGATCGCGTTTGCCGCCGAGCGCGTGATGTGCGGTTCCAGCGCCACGATCATCGCAGGCGGCACCGAGTCGATGAGCCTGGTGCCGATGGGCGGCAACAAGGTGTCGCCGAATCCTGCCCTCGTGGAGTCGTATCCGGACGTCTATCTGTCGACCGGTCTGGTGGCGGAAAACCACGCGCGCGAATCTTCCATCTCGCGCGGGGATCAGGACGCGTTCGCGCTTCGAAGCCATCAGCGGGCTATTGCGGCCATCGACGGCGGCCGATTCACCGATGAGATTGTGGCCGTCACCGCGAAACTCGTCTCGACGGCGGACGGCAGCGGCAAGCCAGCCGTCCGGGAAATCTCGTTTGCCGTCGACGAAGGACCGCGACGAGACACTTCCATCGAGGCCCTCGCGAAACTGCGGGCCGCCTTCCACGCACGGGGCACCGTCACGGCCGGCAACTCCTCGCAAACGAGTGACGGCGCATCCGCCGTCATCGTCACGTCGGCCGAGCGCGCCCGCGAGCGCGGCCTGACGCCGATGGCCAGGTTTGTCGCGTACGCGACAGCCGGAGTCGAACCCGAGCGCTTTGGTCTCGGACCAGTGCCGGCCATCAGGAAGGTGCTCAAAATCGCCGGACTGACGCTCGATCAGATGGATCTCGTCGAGCTGAACGAAGCGTTCGCGGCACAGGTGCTCGCCTGTCTCAAGGAGCTGCCGATCGATCCCGATCGCCTGAACGTAAATGGCGGCGCTATTGCTCTTGGCCATCCGCTCGGCTGCACCGGCGCCAAGCTGACCACGACGATCCTCCATGAAATGCAGCGGCGGAAAGCCCGCTACGGCCTGGTGAGCATGTGCGTCGGCGGAGGAATGGGCGCCGCCGGGATCTTTGAGAGAATGTAGGCATGGCAACGACACAGCCCGCGCCGCGACATCTTCTGCGGGGCGGCGCCTGGCTCATCGAGCCGACGAACGCCGACACGGTCATGACCCCGGAGCGGCTGACCGAGGAGCACCGCCTCATCGGCCAGACAACGGATCGATTCGTCGCGCAGGAAGTGATGCCGCAGCTCGAGAAGCTGGAGCAGCACGACTGGGCCGTCGTGCGCCAGCTGATCCGCCGGTGCGCCGAGCTCGATTTGTTCGGCATCGACGTCGCCGAGGAGTACACCGGCGTCAACCTCGACAAGGTGACGTCCCTCATCGTCAGCGAGGAGATGGCGGGCGCGGCCTCGTTTGGCGCCGCGTTCGGCGGCCAGGCCAATCTGACGGCGCTTCCCATCTTCCTGTTCGGCACTCCGGCGCAGAAGAAGAAGTACCTCCCGAGAGTGCTGTCGGGCGAGATCATCGGCGCCTACTGCCTCAGCGAAACCGGGTCGGGCTCCGACGCGCTGGGGGCGAAGACGAAAGCGGTGAAACAGCCGGACGGCAGTTTCGTCCTCAACGGCGAGAAGATGTGGATCACCAACGGCGGGTTCGCCGACGTCTTCATCGTCTTTGCCAAAGTCGACGGCGAGCACTTCAGCGCGTTCATCGTCGAACGCGCGTTCGGCGGCCTGACGAGCGGCAAGGAAGAACACAAGATGGGCCTGCACGGATCATCGACGACGGCCATCATCTTCCAGGACGTGAAAGTACCGGCGGAGAACCTGCTCGGCGAAGTCGGCAAGGGCCACAAGGTGGCGTTCAACGTGCTGAACTTCGGCCGCTTCAAGCTCGGCGGCATGTGCAGCGGCGGGGCCAGACTGGCCATCGGGGAGTCGGCGAAGTACGCCGCGCAGCGCAAGCAGTTTGGACAGCCTATCGCCAGCTTCGGCGCGATCAAGCACAAGCTCGGCGAGATGATCGTGCGAACGTACGGGATCGAAAGCCTGGTCTATCGCACGGCCGGCATGATCGATGAGCGGGTCAACGCCACGCCTCACGACGCCTCGGACGGCTCCGCGGCGGCCGCGGTCCTCGAGGAATACGCGGTCGAAGCGTCGATCGCCAAAGTCGCCGGCAGCGAAGTCCTGGACTTCGTCCTGGACGAAAACATTCAGATTCACGGCGGCAACGGATTCGTGCGCGACTATCCAGCCGAACGCCACTTCCGCGACGCGCGAGTCAACCGGATTTTCGAAGGCACCAACGAAATCAATCGTCTGTTGATTCCCGGCATGCTGGCGAAGCGGGCGGTGAAGGGCGCCCTGCCGATCATCCCGGCCGCTAAAGCGCTTCAGGACGAGCTGCTCGGCCCGCCGGCGATGGCCACTGGGGATGACGGCGCACTGGGCGACGAGCGGCGCGCCGTTGACGCATTCAAGAAGACAGCGCTGATGGTGTTCGGCATCGCGATGCAGACGTACGGAACAAAGCTCGCCGACCAGCAGGAGGTGCTGATGCTGACGGCGGACATTCTGATCGATGTCTTCACGGCTGAAAGCGCGCTGCTTCGAGCCATGGCCGCGCAGCAGCAGAAAAGCGCGAAGGCGTCGTTGCATGTTGACGCGGCGCGCGTGCTGGTGAACGATGTCGCCGCACGGATCGAGGTCGCAGCACGTCAGGCCCTGGCGGTCATGGCGTCCGGCGATACGCTGCGGACCCTGCTGGCGGGACTGCGCCGGTTGTCGAAGTTCGTGCCGATCGACACGGTGACGATTCGGCGGCGCCTCGCGGACGGGGCGGTCGCGCAAGGCGGATACATTTTCCGATGAGGACGAAGGCCCTCGCGGCGGTTTTGCCGGCCCTGGCGCTCGCGGCATGCGGCCATGCGCCGCCGGAGGACGCGAGGGGCTACGCCCAGCGTCTTGCCGACGACCGCGCCGCGAAGGACGAACTGTTTCGGAGCGGCAAGGATCCCATTCCCGATACCCGGAAAGCCGAGCTGCTGCCTCTCGCGTACTTCCCGATCGATCCCGACTACGACGTGCCGGCGTCGCTCGAGCCAAGCGCCGATCCGACGATCCTCGAGGTGGCGACGTCTTCCGGCACCACGCGCCAGATGCGGAAAGCCGGAACCCTCGTCTTTTCGCTCAAGGGCCAGCCCATTCGCATCACGGCCTACCATGACCTGACCGCTCCGCGGAATCACCTGTCCGTGATGTTCAGCGACCTGACGAGCGGCACGGAAACCTACGCGGCCGGGCGCTATCTCGATCTCGATAGCAACGCGACGGGCTTCTACGAGCTCGACTTCAACCGGGCCTACAACCCGTACTGCTACTACAACGCCGGCTACGAATGCCCGTATCCGCTGCCCGAAAACCGTCTGAAGATCCCCATCCGCGCCGGTGAACGGATGAAGCGGCCAAACACCTAGCTTGCCGCTCCGCGCCATCGTCTTCGACTTCGACGGCGTCATCGCCAACAGCGAGCCGCTGCACTTCCGCTCCTTTCGGGACATCCTTGCCGAGAATGGTGTGGAGTTGAGCCAGCAGGCGTACTACGAGCGCTACCTCGGTTATGACGATCGAGGCGTCTTCAGCCATGTGGGCGTGGAGCAGGGCCTGGTATGGTCGACGGCCGACGTGGCGCGATTGGTTGCGCGAAAAGCCGTCCGCCTCGAGCAGCTCGAGCGGGACACGTCGGTGCTCTTCCCCGGCGCAGCCGACGCAATCCGACGCTGCGCCGCCGCCGTTCCGGTCGCGATTGCCTCTGGCGCGCTCGGTCCAGAAATCCGACGCGTCCTCGACAACGCCGGCCTGACCGCTCATTTCGCGGCGATTGTGTCGGCCGAGGACACGCCCGCGAGCAAGCCCGCGCCCGATCCGTATCAGCGGGCGGTTTCGCTGCTCGCGAGCGCGATGAGCGACGCCACTCTCAGCCCGTCCGACTGCGCGGCCATCGAAGACTCGCGGTGGGGACTCGAGTCTGCGCGCGCAGCCGGCCTCCGGACCGTCGGCGTGACGAGCAGCTACGACGCCGCCGAGCTCTCGCTCGCCGACCTCATCATTCCGTCGCTCGCTGAACTGGACCTGGCGGAGTTGCGCCTGCTGTTATCCTAGTGGCCGTGATTCGCGACCAGCTGATTCACAGCTTCACGCACGCGGCGCTCAGCTCCGATCCCGACCTCGCGATGCCCGCGCTCCTCATCGCGCGCCTCGAACAACCCGCACTCGATGTCCGGCCGTACTTGAGCCTGCTCGACCAGATTGGCCGCGAAGCCTGCCGCCGCGTGCTGGCGGTCAAGGTGCCGCCCGACGATGCGCCGCCGAACGTGGATCCGGACCGGTACGCGCGGATCAAGGTGCTCAACGAGTACCTGTTCGGCGAGCTCGGGTTCGCGGGCGACCTCGAACACTACACCGACCCCCGCAACAGTTTCCTGAACGAGGTCCTCGACCGGCGGCAGGGCATTCCGATCACGCTGTCGCTCGTCTACATCGAGGTGGCCCGCCGTGCCGGTCTCGACGTCACCGGGATCAACTTCCCCGGTCATTTCCTGTTGCGCTGCCCGTCGCGGCCCGGTCTGCGCTACTCCGAGGACCTGATCATCGACGCTTTTCACGGCGGCGTGCTGCTGTCGGAGGACGGCTGCCGGTCGCTGCTGCAGAAACACGGCGATGCCAATACCGTCCTCGAATCGCGGCTGCTGGCGCACGCCACGAAACCGCAGATTCTGGCGCGGATGCTGCTGAACCTGAAGCGCGTGTATGTCGGGATGCATTCGTTCCCGCAGGCCCGCGACGTCACCGAGCTCCTGCTGGCGGTCGATCCGACGGCGACAAACGAGCTCCGCGATCGCGGATTGCTCGCGTATCACCTCAACGACTATTCATCGGCGCTGCGCGACCTGCAGGCCTACCTGTCGCGAGTGCCCTCGGATCCGTCTGACGAGGACCAGCGTGAGGACCACGCGAAGATCTGGGAGCACGTGAAGTCGCTTCGCCGGCGGGTGGCGACGTTCAACTGATCCGCTTCCGTCCTTCCGGGCAATCCCCCAGCAACGGACACACGGGGCAGTGCGGATCGGTTTCGGTGCACGTCGCGGCGCCGTGGTGATCGAAGTAGATATAGGCGCGTCGATACGCGGCGAGCGTGTCGGGCAGTTCGGCGGCGACGGCCTCGCGCAGCGAGCGCGCGGTCTTTGAGAAGCTCGCCTCCTTCTTGCCATACCCGAGCCGGCACGCCACACGGCTCACGCGGGCATCGACCGGCATCACGCAGTGATCCGCAGCGAACAGCAGCATGCGGTAGGCGCCGCCCTCGCCCATCTGCGGCATCCCCTTCAGCGACTTCCGCGCGGCCGGCAGCGGTCCACGGATCACCTTGGCGAGATTCGGCGCACGTCTGAAGATTTCGACGCCGGTTCGAAGCGCGCTCACGCGCTGCTCCAGGTACGGACCGGCGAGCCTCACGCTGTCTTCGAGTTTCTTCTGCGCGACCTTCCACATCGCGTCCGGCGTCAGCGCGCGATTGCGTTTCAACGCGCCCATCGCGGCGTCGCGCTTGTGCGACGCGGAGTGGACCGACAGGACCTCCCACACGAACAGCTGGAACGGATCCGATGGAGGCGTCGGCAGCGCGCCGTAAAACGCCTTCAGCCCGTCGATCAGCCGCTCGAGGCGGGAGACGTCGCGCGGCACGTCCGGTCAGGCAGGCAGCGGAATCTGCGCGATCTGATCGTAGAGATACGCGGACGCGATGATGCCGCCGTGGAAGTTGCCAACGTCCAGCTTTTCGTTCGGCGCGTGGGCGTTCTCGTCGGGCAGGCCGACGCCGAACAGCACCGAAGGCAAGCCCAGCACCTCCTGGAAGGTTGACACGACGGGAATCGATCCGCCTTCCCTCGTGAACACGGGCCGCTGGCCGAAACCGAGCTCAATCGCCCGGCCCGCCGCCTGCACGAACGGATTGTCGAACGACGTCATCCAGGGCTTGCCGCCGTGCATGCGGGTGAACTTCAATTCGACGGTCTTTGGCGCGAGCTTCCTGACGTAATCCTCGAACAACGCAGCGATCTTCTCGGGCTCCTGGTTGGGCACCAGCCGCATGCTGATCTTCGCCATCGCCACGGCCGGCAAGACGGTCTTCGCGCCTTCGCCCGTGAACCCGGACAGCAGACCGTTCACTTCCAGCGTGGGCCTCGCCCACGTCCGCTCGAGCGTGGTGTAGCCGGTTTCGCCGAGTACTTTCGGGATGCCGAAGTCCTTTTTGTACTGCTTCTCGTTGAACGGCAACTTCGCCCACGCCTCCCGCTCTTCAGGCTTCAACTCCACCACATCGTCGTAAAACCCCGGGACTTTGATGTGGCCGCCGCGATCTTTCATCTGCGCGATCATCTGCGCGAGCACAAACGCGGGATTCGCGACCGCCCCGCCGAAGGATCCCGAATGGAGATCGGTGCTGCTGCCCCGCAGGTCGATCTGGCAGTAGACGAGACCGCGCAGCCCATAGCAGATCGACGGAATGCCGCGGGCAAACATCGGCGAGTCCGAGATGACGACGACGTCGGCCTTGAGCGTGTCTTTGTTGGACAGGATGAAGTTGTCGAGGTTTGCGCTGCCGACTTCTTCTTCGCCTTCGAGAATGATCCGGATGTTGACCGGCAGCTTGCCGTTCTGCTTCAGGTGCGCCTCGATGGCCTTGAAGTGCATGAACACCTGGCCCTTGTCGTCGGCCGACCCGCGCGCAAAAATCTCGCCGTCGCGAATCGTCGCTTCAAACGGCGGCGTTTCCCACAGGTTCAGCGGATCGACCGGCTGTACGTCGTAATGGCCGTAAAAGAGAATCGTCGGCGCGCCCGCGGCGCCCAGCCAGTCGCCGTAAACGACGGGGTTTCCCGGCGTCGGAATCAGGCGGACGTTCTGCATGCCGATCCGGCGCATTTCATCAGCGCACCACTCGGCGCAGCGCTTGACGTCGGCGGCGTGTTCCGGCAGCGCGCTGATGCTGGGAATCGCCAGCAGGGCCTTCAACTCGTCGAGGTAGCGATCGCGGTTGACGTTGATGAAATCGATGACGTTGTTCATGGAGTAGCCGTCTCCGCGGCTGTGACCGGCAATTCGAGGCGGCAGCCGAACCCGCCGGACGGCAGCCGTTCGACTTCGAGCGCTCCTCCGTGCGTTTCGAGAACGCGCCGGCAGGCATTGAGATCACCGGACCACGACGCATCATCCTCATCGAGCAACGCCGAGGGATCGTTGATGCTGACGATGAGACGTTCGTCGGACGTGCGGCGCTGGGTAGACACCGCAAGCGTGGCGGCCGGACCCGGGCGGCCGTCCTTTGTCCATCGCTGAAGAAGCGTTGTGATGACTCGATCCAGCTGCCGGCCATCGACGTACACCAGCGGTAGCCGCATGGCGCCGTCAAAGCTGGCGCGAACACCGGCCGCGATAAGTTCCGCGCGGCGGTTCTCCAGGGCCGTGCTCACGAGTTCGTTGAGGTTGTGCCACCGGCGATGGAGCGAGTTCGCCTCGGTGAATACCAGCAGGTTTCTGACGATACCGACCGCGCGCGTCGCGTTTTCCCGCAGCTCGTTCAGCTCGTCGGCCGACGACTCGCCGTGTCCGATCGCCGCGAGTACTTCGGCATTGCCCAGTACGCCCTGCAACGGGCTCTTGAGCTCCTGCGCGAGGCCCGAGACGAGGCGTCCGACATTGGCCAGGCGATCCGTGTCCTTCAGACCTTCCCGGAGCGTTTTCATCTCGGCCCGCAGCCGGCGCTCGGCGCGGCGGGCCATCAGGTCGCGCGCGACGAGCAGAATCGCCAACAGGACGCAGACAACAGGCAGGATCATCGCGCCTCGATCACATCAGTCCTTGGCCCAGTAGCGGGAGTACTCGTCGAGAAACGTCAGAGACTCGAACGATCGCATCCGATCGAAAAACAGAATACCGTCGAGGTGATCGGCTTCGTGCTGAACGACGCGGGCGGGAAAGCCGTGGAGATCGAGCTCGATGCGGCGGCCGTCACGATCGTGCGCGCGTACACGGATGTCGCGCGCCCGGGTGACGCGGCCGCGAACGTCCGGAATGCTGAGACACCCTTCCCAGTCTTCGACGACTTCCTCGCCAACGACCGTGATCTCTGGATTGAGGATCGCGATCGGCTCGACCGCGGAATCCTCGGCGCCGGCGGTATTCCCCGCATCCAGCACGGCCACGAACACGCGACGGCCCTCGTGGATCTGCGGCGCCGCCAGGCCCACCCCGTGATACTCGACCATCGTGTCGATCATGTCGTCGATCAGCCGCTGAATCGTCGCGCTCTTGATCTCGGCCGCCGGAATCGGCTGCGCCCGCGACCGCAGCACCGGATGACCCATGCGCGCGACTTTCAGAATCGACATGACCAACGAATTATACTGAGGTCCGTGTCGTCCGGCTGAAGCCGGACGATAGAGCGGACGCGACGAGGATGGCCGACTGGCAGCTTCACGCACACGACGACGCGCATACGTTCAGGTTCTGCCCGCGCTGCGGCGGCGCGCTCGAGCGCCGGCTCCTGAAAGCGGGCGAGCCCGAGCGTCTTGTGTGCGGCCGGTGCGCGTTCGTCTTCTATCTCGACCCGAAGATCGCGGTCGGCACGGTCATCATGACGGCGCGCGAACGGCTGGTCCTCGTCAGGCGCGCAATCGATCCGGGCTACGGCAAGTGGGTGTTTCCCGGCGGCTACGTCGATCGCGGCGAGCCGCTCACGACAGCCGCGATTCGCGAGGCGCGCGAGGAATGCGGGCTCGACGTCCGGCTCGACGGCCTCGTCAACATCTATTCGTACGCCGGCCGCGCGCCGGTGATCGTCGTCTACGCGGGCACGGCGGTCGACGGGACGCTGGCGGCCGACGAGGAATGCCTCGAGGCGGCGGAATTCGATCGGGACGCCATTCCGTGGGACGAGCTCGCGTTCCGCAGCACCGGCGACGGCCTCCGGGACTATCTCGCGGGACTGCGGCATCCGCTGCCGGCTTGAGACTGCTGACCACGAAGATCGCGAAGCCGCACGAAGCGAGCATTTTCAGGTACAAGTAACTCTTCGTGAACCTTCGTGTTCTTCGCGACTTCGTGGTTGACGGGCGTCGGGACTTGACCGGTGCCGGGATCGCAGTCGCCGCGCTCACCGCGGTCCTCTATCTCACGTTTGCCATCGGCAGCCATCCCGACGCCTTTGGTTTCAACCAATGGCGCCACCTGAGGCCGTCCGAATCACTGGCTCCCGTCATCGGCCTGCTCGTGGCCGGCTCGCTGGCGCTCGGCGCCGCAGCGTCCGTGCGCACGGGCAGCCGCGTCGCCGACGAGATCTGGCTCGCCGCGCTTGCCGTCGGCGCGGGTGCGGTCTTTTTCATCCTGCAGACACACTTCCTGAATGCCGACGGCAAGATGTTCGCCTGGAGATTTCGCGACATCCCGGCGACCAACGGCGCCTTCGTCACGCACGACGAGCTGCTCGAACTGTACGTGCACTCGCGGGTCTGGTACTACACGCATCTCTGGTGGGGTTGGGACGTGCCGCGCTCATATCGCCCGGTCTCCTGCGCGGCGGGCGCCGTGTGCGTGTGGCTGCTGTGCCGGTTCTCACGCCGGCAGCCACCAGGCTTCGGCATCGTCTTCGTCCCCGGCATGCTGTCGGGCGCTTACATGCAGTTGTTCTTCGGCGAGGTCGAAAACTACACGCTCATCGCGATGGTGATGATGATGTATCTGGTGGCGGCCGACCGTTTTCTGAAGCGGGAAGCCCGCCTCTGGTGGCCGACGATGGCCATTGCCGTCGCCATGTGCTTTCACCTGCTCGCGGGCTGGACGCTCCCCGGCTTGCTGTATCTCTTCTGGGTTCAGTGGCGGCGCAGCCGCGATCCGTTCGAACTCACCGTGAGCGCAGGGGTGTTCGTCGCGATTGGCGCGGCGGTCCTCGGCTATTTCCATTTCCATGGACTGCCGGTCACGTACTTCATCTCCAGCCATGCGGGCAGCGCGCTGCGGATGGTCGACGTGTGGGTCGACCGGACACTGCCGGTGGACTACTACCTTCAACAATTCAATCTCCTGTTTCTTCTCTGCCCGGCCGTCGGGATAGGCGTTCTGCTGTTGGTGTCAAACCGTTTCGTCCCTGGCCAGATCGACGAAATGACGACCTTTCTCGCGATCGTCGCCGGCATGCTGCTTCTGCTGCAGACGGTCTGGAAGGCGCAACTGGGCGTCTATGAAGACTGGAATCTGTTTGCCACGGGCGGGATGTGCGTGGCCGCGCTGATCTGGCGAGCCGTCGCGATGCGGGCGGAATCGGGGCCGGCTCGCGGGATCGCGCTCACGCTGGCCGGCTTGTACTCACTCCACACGTACGCGTGGATCGTGGCGAACCACGCGTTGCCTCTCTGACGCTAGTCGGCGAGGCCTTCGGCCTTCTTCTCGGCTGCCGTGATCTTTCCGCCGGCGGCGACGATTTCTGCCTCGCGGTCAATCGGCAGAGCGGGCGCGGCCAAGAGTCTCGCCACCACCGCCGCCGTGTCGCTGATCTTCAGCTGCTTCATCAGGAACGTGAACCGATCCTCGAGCGACTGGCCGATCGCCTGACGGGCATCGGCGCTGATGCTCCACATCTGCTTCTTGAACGGCCCGATCGCCTTTTTGCGGGCCTTGTAGATGAACTGCTCTTCCGTGTCCTTCGGCTTTTTCTCTTCGGTGGCGTTGGTCCGAATCCACGCGTACATCTCGGCCTTGAGATCCTTCGGGAACTTCGGATGCTCGTAGACCATGTTCTGGAAATCGGTCGCGAGATGAATCTCGCACGCGCCGACGCGAGGAAACGCATCGAACGCATCGGGTGGCAGCGTGGACGCGCCATGCTGGACGGCGCCGCCAAGCCCGTACTCCTTGCGGGCGAGACGCGACAGCTCTTCGAGCGTCTGTAAGTCGATCTTCACGTCGGTCCGCACGGTGCCGTCGGCGTTGATGAACCCACCGTGCGCTGTTCCCGTCTGCACGCTGATCTTGCTGATGCCTGCCAGCGAGGGGTCGCGCTGCTTGAGCGTGGCGTTGTAGCCCTTCATGTACGCGTGCAGCTCATGGACGTCCGAGTTCTTCCCGCCGACTTCTCCGATTTCGCCGCCGACCGACACCGTGACGCCCTGCGGCTCGCATCCGCGGATGAACACGGTAAAGTCCGCGGCCAGCTTCACGTTGACTTCCTGCTGCTCCGCCAGCGTCGGCTTGTCGAGATCGACGAGCGTCGAGGTGTCGATGTCGATGTTGAAAAAGCCGGCGGCGATTTCTTCCTTGATGAGCGCGCGGAGCGTATCTATTTCCTTGTCGCGATCGGGGCTGTTGTACTTCTTCGCGTTGGTCTGGACGTGATCGCCCTGGATGAACAGCGGTCCGTTGAACCCTTCGCGAAGAGCCGCGGCCAGCACGACGGCGGCATATTCGTGCGGGCGCTGTTCCGTGTAACCGATCTCGGATCGCGCGATCTCGAAGATGAACGCGCCGGCATTCAGCTTCTTTGCCGACCGGATCACTGCGCGGGCCGTGTCGTACGTCATGGCGCGGACGTTGATCGCGGGCACGGTAAAGCCGCCGGCCTCACCGCGTCCCATCGCCAGATACAAATCATGAATGGAAGCAGGCCGGATGGCCGCGGCGGCAGCAAGGCTTCGGATGATCCAGCGTGCTGTTCCCTTGACTTCGGGATCCGCGCCAAACGCGGCGGTCCACGCCAGGCGATCGACGAGGTCCCCCGTGATCGCCGAGGGGTTGGTCACACTGACGCGGTCGCTCAGCACGGTCGCGGCCGGCTTGACCGCATCGGTCATCTCTTTCACGGATCCGAAAATCATCGGCTTCTCCTGACGCTAAGGTCGCACTGTGGCCGTTGGATATTTTAGCAGCCCGGCGAATGTGAAATCCTGCGCTTCGACGGCCAGCACAGCACTATCCACAAGTGCATCGATTGACAAACCGCGCTCGGCTTCTTCAATGCGACTCGGCATCACCTTGGTGGCCGGATGCTTCGGCGTGAACAGCGTGCAGCAGTCCTGATCGGGGATGATCGAAATCGGAAACGTGCCAAGCAACTCCGCCTGCGCCGTGATTTCGTCCTTGTCCATCCCCACCAGCGGCCGCAGCACCTCCATCGTCGTCGCCTCCGCGATCGTCGTGAGGTTGTCGAGCGTCTGCGACGCCACCTGCCCGATGGCTTCGCCGGTGACCAGCGCGCGGGCCCGCCAGCGCCGCGCGAGCCGTTCAGCGATTCGCATCATCAGGCGCCGGTACATGACGACGCGAAGTTCGGGAGCGACCGAGAGGAGCACTTTCTGCTGGACGTCGGCAAAGGGGACGAACAGGACGCGCGAGCGCAGTTGATACTTCGTCAGCAGCGCGGCAATCTCGCGGACCTTGTCCTGAGACGCACGAGACAGGATCGGATAGCTGTGGAAATGAATGAGCAGCACCGAACAGCCTCGCCGCATCAGACGATACGCGGCGACCGGCGAATCAATCCCGCCTGACAGCAAACACGCGACCCGCCCACCCGTACCTGTCGGCAGGCCGCCGGCGCCCGGTTCCTTGCCGAAGAAGTAGAACGAGTGGTCGAGCATGAGGTCCAGGCGGATCGTCAGCTCCGGTTTGCTCAGGTCCACCGTCCAGCCCGTCGCCTCTTTGATCCGGCCGCCGACCTCGCGTTCGAGCTGCGGCGACGTCAGGGGATATCGCTTGTCGGCACGGCGCGCGGAGACGCGGAACGACGCCGGGTGTCGATCGCCGAGGTCGCTCAGGATGGCCGCGGCCATGCCATCGACGTCCAAAGGCGCACGGCCGGCGTAGGAAAAGTACGCGATGCCAAACACATGTCGCAGGCGCTCGCGAACCGCGTCGAGGTTCCCGCTTTGACCGAGATCGATTTCGATCCGTCCCATGACCACGCGAACGGCCGGAATGCCGAGGCCCGCGAGGCTCGTGCGAATGTTGCGCACGAGCAGCCGCACGAACCACGGGCGGTTCTTACCCTTGAGTCCCAGTTCCTTGTAATGGACGACAATCGAATTCATTCAGTGAATCAACCGCTCGGAGACGGCGCGATCGGCAGCCTGATGACCCGCTCGCACGGCGCTTTCGATGGTAGCCGGGAGACCCGAGTCGATCCAGTCTCCGGCCAGATAAAAACCACGCACCGGCGTCGCAACAGAGGGCCGCGGCGGCTGGCCCGGCGCGAGCGAAAACGTCGCGCGCGGCTCCCGGACGACGGTGGAGCGAACCAGGCTCGCGGCACGAACGGCAGGCAAGGCGTCGAGCAATTCGTCATGGGCGTTGGCGATGAGCTCGGCGTTCGTGAGCGTCACGAGCGGCGAGGCTCCGCTCGAGACGAGCGAGAGGTGCGAGGCCTCGCCTCCGAAAACGGCCCGCTTGTCGAACACCCACTGCATCGATCGACCTGGAAGCCCGACATACGAGGCGCCTACGGCACCGAGTACGTCGCGATCGAACCAGAGATTGACCGTGACGATGGGTGAAGAAGCCATCGCGCGGGCGTTCGCGAGAACTCCGTCGAGGGCGCTGGTGTCGCCGTCGAGGAGCTCGCCGAGTGCAAACCACGGCACGGCTGAGATCGTGATCTCCGGACGCCACCGTTCGCCAAGCGCCTGAACCTCGACGGCCCGATTCCCTCCCGGCACAATCGCGACTCTGGCCGGCGCTCCCGTCATCACCGAGCCGCCGCGGGCTTCAAGGTACTCGCGAGCCGGCTCCGCGTACATCAGATGGAGAGGTTTCGCGGGCAGCACGATAGCGGCGGCTTGCGAATCCGAGCCGAACATCTCCGCCAGCACGCGGGCAAACGGCGGCGCGGCCGCCTGAGTGACGGGTTGATTCAGCGCCGCGAGCGCGAGCGGCTCCCACAGCATCTCGCGGATGCGAGGCGTCTGGCCGTTGCGGACGAGCCACGCTTCGACGGTCTCTCCAGGCGATGCCGCAATCATCGCCGCGCCCGGCCTGAGCTCGCGACGCGCCCGCTTGATCGGGCCCGCCATCTGCAGCACCGCCAGGCGGTCCGCCCATCGCAGCGCGTCCCACTCGAACACCCCCGCCAGCAGATGCAGGGGCGGCGGCAGCGCGGGACACTCGAGCCGCGACAGGCGTCCGTTGCGGTCGATCATCGTCACGCTGAGGCGCGGCTCGACGCGGATGTTGCCGATGGCCGCAATCTCACGGAGAAAAGCGAATGTCTCCGTGTAGCAACCGAGCAGGACGTGCTGACCGTTGTCGACCAGCTCGCCGGTGTCGCGATCGGCGAAAGCCGTCGCGCGTCCGCCGAGACGTCCGCGAGCTTCGAGCACCAGCACCCGCGCGCCGCGTTGCGTGAGCCGGACTGCCGCGCTCAGACCCGCAAACCCGGCGCCGATGACCACTGCGTCAAACCGTTCGGCCACGTCAGACGTTCCAGAGCCACTGCCGGAGCGCGACGGCCGCCTGCATCGGCCGCGGCAGCCGTACGCGACCCTTGAACACGTCGTAGCCGTTGCGCTCGATGCGCCGCAGCGTCGCGAAATACACCGCGCGCATGATTTCGGCCGCGACGAGCCTCCGCCGGTCTTCGTCAGGACGAGCGTCGATGGCGCGCTGATAGAAGTCGCGGGCGCGGGCGCACTCGAAGGCCAGCAGCCGTCGCATCGGATCCGACACGACGCCCGTCTCGAAATCGGCGACGCTGCATCCATGGGCGACCAGATCCTCGAGCGGCAGATAGACGCGGCCGCGCGCCAGATCGTCGGGAATGTCGCGGAGGATGTTCGTCAGCTGGAGCGCCACGCCAAGGTTGAGGGCGTAGTCGCGCGCACGCTCGTTCCGGCAGCCGAAGATCTTGATGCAGATCATCCCCACCGCCGACGCGACGCGCCGGCAGTACTCGAACAGATCGCCGAATGTCTGGTACCGATGCGTATCGAGGTCCATCGCCACACCGTCGATCACGTCTTCGAATGCCTGGCGGGGCAAGTCACGCTGGCGGATGAACGGCTGCAGGTGCTGGCCCTGCGGCGTCAGCGGCGTCGAACCGTCGTAACACCGTCCGAGCTCGGCGCGCCAGAACTCAACTGCCGCGCGACCCGCCGCCACGGCGTCGGCGGCTCCGCCGGCTCCCTGGGCGGTCTCCGCCGGCTCGTCGACGGCATCATCCACCGCCCGGCAGAAGTCCCACACGGACTCGATCGCCTGCCGCTGGTCGCGGGGCAGGACGAGGAACGAATAGTAGAAGCTGGTTTTGCGCGCCATCAGATGCCGGCACGCCTCCAGGCGACGGCGCGCCAGGCGAGCACGGGGACGTCGGCCAGCTGAAGCGTGGGGCGCCGATCCACGAGCGCGAACCGGCCACGCTCGACGCGTTCGAGGATTCGCGTGCCGCCGAGCCAGGTGAACCGCAGTTCGGCGCGCAGGCGGCCCCGCACGCCGTCGCAGACGGCGCGGCCTTCGGTGAACCGTTCGCGCGTCACGCTGATGCACTGTTCGAGCGCCCGCACCCATGCGCCGCTCATCGCGCCCGCGCCCAGCTGCGACTCGTCCGCACCGGCGGCTTGCTGCACCTCGCCGGGCACATACAGGCGGCCGGCTCGCCAGTCGGGGCCGAAGTCCTGCCAGAAGTTCGTGAGCTGCAGCGCCGTGCACAGCGCGTCCGACGATCGATCGAGCGCGGCGTCGTGATAGCCGGCGATCCGCAGCACGAGACGGCCGATGGGATTCGCCGAACGGCGGCAGTAGTCGAACACGTCGGACCACGAAGCGTAGCGATTCGTCATGGTATCCTGACCGAACGCGCTGACCAGATCATCGAACAGCGACAGCGGCAAGTTGAGCGTCCGGATCGAAGCCGCGACAGCGGCAAGAATCAGATCGTCGCGCTTCTCCGACGGCAACCAGGTCGGCGACTCGACGGCCGCGTGCAAGCGGCGCTGCCAGGAATCGAGCGACGCGCGACGATCCGCGCCCGGTGCGTTGCCTTCGTCGGCCATGTCGTCGGCTGTTCGCGCAAACGCATAGATCGCCGCGACGTGCGGCCGCATCGGCCGCGGCAGCAGCGCGGACGCGACCGGGAAGTTCTCGTAGTGCGATCGCGCCAGCGCTTCACAAGCCTCGTAGGCGTGTGCCAGCACCCACGCATTGTACATTTGGACATTTGGTTATCCGGTGATCTGATCGTTGAAACAGACCTGCGGACGATTCAATGATCAGATAATCACGTGACCAGATGACCAGATTCCCGCCTGTCTCGCGATGATCCGCGACCTCGTGGCCGCCGGCGTCGCTCTTCTGCTGCTGATCCTTGCGGCCAGTCTCGGCACCACGCTCACGTTCTACCGGAAGCGGCGACGACAGAACCGCGAACGGGAGCGCGCGCTGGGCCGCACGATCATCGCGGAGATTCCGGCAGACGACGACCTCGTGCTGTTTACGGAGGACGGCCGGCAGTTTCACTACGGCGCGCAGTCGGTGGACAAGGACGCCGTCGCCGCCGTGCGGGTGCTGATCAACGGCGCGCCGATCGCGGCGTGCGTGTCGAAACGACACGCGGCTGAAGCGCGGATACAGCCGACGGCCTTTGAAGATCGACCGGAGGGAATCGCGCGCGATCGCTGGGACGTCGCGATCGAGCGGACAAATGGAGCTGTGCTCGTCGAATGCGGCGCCATCCGCGAGCGGATCTCTCAGGAGCTCGCGCGAGCCGTGTTCGACGCGGTCAAGCGCGACATCGAGCTGCGGGACGCCGCGTCGTAACTACCAGATGGTTTCAGTGACTCCGGCACGCTGGTTGACCGCGCGCGCCAGGACGAACAGCAGATCGGACAGGCGATTGATGTATCGAAGGAGCACGGGATCGACGGCTGGATCGAGCGCCACCATGCCTCGCTCCGCGCGGCGGCACACGGCGCGGGCGACGTGCAGCGTCGCCCCGCAGGACGTCCCGCCGGCCAGGATGAAGTTCCGCAGCGGCATCAGCTCCGCGTCGAATCTGTCGATCGCAAGTTCGAGGCGAGCGACGTCGCTATCCTGGAGGAGAGCCTTCGTCGAGCGCGAGGCAACTGTCGCCGACGGATCCGCGAGCTGTGCGCCAAGCGCAAATAAATCGCGCTGGAGCCGGATCAACTCCGCGTCGAGCTCCTGGTCTTCGGTGCACGCGCGCGCCAGGCCGAGCTGCGCGTTCAGCTCGTCGACGTCGCCGTACGCGTGGACGCGCGGATCGCTCTTGCCCACACGCCTGCCGCCAAAGAGCGATGTCTCGCCCGCATCTCCCGTCCGCGTATAGATCTTCATGGCCAAGAAGCCTAAACCACTGCCGCTGCCCGCGCCACCCGATCGCCGCCGGTTCCGTCGGCGCCTGCTCTCCTGGTACCGGCGTCACGGCCGCGACCTGCCGTGGCGCAAAACCGACGACCCGTATCACATTCTCGTTTCGGAAATCATGCTCCAGCAGACACAGGTCGAGCGCGTGCTGCCGAAGTACGCGGAGTGGCTCGAAAAGTATCCGTCGTTCCATGCGCTGGCCGCGGCGCCCGAGAAGGACGTCACGCAGACCTGGTATCCGCTCGGTTACAACATCAGACCGAAGCGGCTGCAGAGCATCGCGCGCGAAGCCGTCGAGCGGTATGGCGGGCGTCTGCCCGCCGACCAGGAAACGCTGCTGTCGTTCAAGGGCATCGGCGCCTACACCGCCGGCGCGATCCGAAGCTTCGCGTTCCGCGAGCGGGCCGCGATTCTCGACACCAATGTCGCGCGCGTGCTGTTTCGCGTTTTCATCGGCGACGGCGACCTCAAGAGCCACGCGATGAAGCGGCATCTCTGGAAAGTATCCGAGACGCTGGTCCCAAGGCGCCACGTCTTCGACTTCAATCAGGCGTTGATGGACTTCGGCGCGATGATGTGTCCGTCGCGCAAACCGAAGTGCCTCGTGTGCCCGATGGCGAGGCACTGCCGCTCCTATCCGCTGACGCCGAAATGACCACGATCGTCGTCGCAGCTGCCGTCATCGAGCGAGGCGGACGCCTCCTGGTGACGAGACGGTTGAAAGGCACGCACCTCGAAGGCTACTGGGAGTTTCCAGGAGGCAAATGCGACCCGGGAGAATCGCTCGCAGCGTGCCTGCGGCGCGAACTGCATGAAGAGCTGGCAATCGACGTCGTCGTTGGCACTGAGATTCTGGCGACAAGCCACCTGTATCCCGATCGACGCGTTGAACTGCATTTCTTTACCTGCGAACTTCGCGGGGATCCGACGCCGCAGTTGAATCAGGAAATGCGATGGGTGCCGCGCGAAGAGCTGACATCTCTCAAACTGCCGCCGGCCGACGACGAGCTTGTCGCGTTGCTGACGCGGGATGCGACTTAAGGAAGAAACGGCGGTTGTGTCACCACCGCGTGCGCCCCGGCGACGGAGACGGCAGTGCCCGGCGCAAGAAAATCCCGCTGCAGATAGGCGAGCGCGATGGGCCGGTCGAGCGCGATCGATCGCACGCTGCTCGTGATCTCGCCGATGTCTTTCTGATCGCTTCTCACGATCGACCCGCGCGCTGGCACGGCGTCGCCGTCGAGCGTCAGGCCGACGAGTTTTCGTGCGACACGCCCGTGCCCTCGATGCAGCACGCGGATGATCACTTCCTGGCCGACGTAGCAGCCCTTTGTCTGGCTGATCGCGCGATCTTCGATGCCCGCCTCGAGGGGAATCGTCTCTTCATCCATGTCGTGATGGAATTCCGGAACGCCCGCCTCCACGCGCAGCACTTCAGCCGTCTGGGGATCGAGCTCGACGACATTCACCTCGGCGAGGTGCGCCTTCAATGAAGGGATTCCATCTCGCTCGACGTAGATATCGAAGCCGGGCTCACCGGCATCGGTAATGCGCGTCACAATCGCCGAGTGCCGTGCGATCGAACCGCGGATGTTCCCGTGCTCAGCGAGAGCGGCCAGGCGCGCGGCCGGCCCATCGTCGAGGAGAGCATCGACGACGCGAGCAGCATCCGGACCGACGACAGCGATCTGTCCGAACGTTTCGGTGACGTCGCCGAGCTGGACGTCCTCCGAAAAGATGAACTGATCGAGTTTTGCGAGCACCGTGTCCTTCACGTCGCCCGGAACGCTCAGAAGAATCACATCGCCGAGCTCGTACACCCAGAGGTCGGAAATCATCCGTCCCTGCGGCGTAAGGTAGGCAGCGTAACAGCCTTCACCCGCTTTGAGCGCGACGGTGTCGTTGGTCAGGAGGCCCTGCAGGTACGACGCGCGGTCGCGTCCGCTCACGAGAAGACGACCGCGTCCGGAGCGTTCGACGAACGCCGCCTGCTGCCGCGCGGCCTGATATGCTGAGGACATGTCCCTTCGCCATTGTATCTGCGCGACGCTCGCGGTGCTGGCCGGCGCCGCGCGAGTGGCCGCAGGACAGGCGCCGCCGCCCGTTCAGCCCGGCGCGACCTCGAGCTTCATGATCTTCGTGCGAGGCGCGGCAATCGGCGCCGAACAGATGACGGTCATCCGCACGCCGGAGGGATGGAGCATCCTCAGCACCGGCCGCATCGGCCCGCCGCTCGACGTCGTCGCGCGGAAAGTCGAAGTGCGCTATTCGGCCGACTGGAAGCCGCTGGAGTTCACGCTCGATTCGACGGTGCGAGGCGAATTCCAGAAAGTGTTCACCACGATCACGGGAACGAACGCGACGAGCGAGATTACGACGGGGACGGGAACAGAGCCTGTTCGAAAGGCCGATACGATCGACCCGAGCGCGCTCATCCTGCCCAACGTGTTCTACAGTCCGTACGAAGCACTGGCCGCCCGGCTGAGAACCGCGTCGACCGGATCAACTTTGCCGGCCTACATCCTGCCCCTCGGTTCGATTGTCCTTCGCGTCGGCGAATCCTCCAGCGAACAGATTCAAACGACCACGCGCCTCATCACGGCCAGAAAGACCCGCGTGACCGCCACCACACCGGGGACGGCGCTCGACTTCACGATTTGGAGCGACGAAACCGGCCGCCTGCTCGAGATTACCGTTCCGGCCCAGGGCCTTGACGTCGCGAGAACGGACGTCGCATCGGTGTCATCCCGGCACATCGCCATTTCGCGTCCAAACGATGAACAGGTTCGTATTCCGGCGATCGGCTTCACGCTGGCCGGCACGCTGTCCAAGCCGGCGGAGGCCTCGACGGTGCCTCGGCCGGCGGTGATTCTGACGGCGGGCGCCGGCGCGCTCGATCGCGATGCGCTCACGTTCGGCATCCCGATGCTTGGTCAGCTGGCCGGTGCGCTTGCCGACGCGGGCTTCATCGTGCTCCGCTACGACAAGCGCGGCGTCGGACAAAGCGGCGGCCGCACCGAGGTCGCGTCTCTTCCCGACTTCTCCGACGATCAGCGCGCCGCGCTCAAGTTTCTGACATCGCGCAAAGACGTGGACGACAAGCGGATTTCGGTCGTCGGCCACAGTGAGGGCGGGCTTGTTTCATTGATCTCGGCCGCCAAAGAGAAGCGCATCGCCGCCGTCGTCCTCCTCGGCACGGCTGGCGTGAGCGGGGCCGATCTCGTCCTGGAACAGCAACAGCACGCACTCAGCAAGTCGAACCTCTCAGACGTGGAGAAGCAGGCGCGCATCGACATGCAGAAGAGGATCAACGACGCTGCCGTGACCGGAAAGGGACTCGACGCGCTCACGCCCAGCGTCCGCCGGCAGATTGACAACGCCGAGTTTCAAAGCATCCTGGCAACCGATCCGGCCAAGCTCATTCCGAAGGCTCGTCAGCCGATCCTCGTCGTGCAGGGCGAACGCGATGCGGAGGTCGCGCCGGCGAACGCCGAGCGTCTCGGAACGCTCGCGCGGGCGCGAAAGCAACCGGCGTCCGTCGAGGTCGTCAGGATTCCCGGCGTCAATCACCTGCTGATGCCGGCGCAAACGGGCGAGATCGACGAATACGCCAACCTTCCAGACAAGCAGATCAGTCCAGTCGCGACCGCCACCATTGTGGATTGGTTGAAGAAAGCCCTGAAGTAGCGGCCTAACTGCCGCTCTCGCTCATTCGTAGCGAAGCGCTTCGATCGGATCGAGACGCGAGGCCTTGAGCGCCGGCAGAAGCCCGGCAATCAGGCCGACCACCATCAGGATCGACGAACAGACGACGACCAGCGCCGGCGATAGCTCCAGATAGATGTCTGTCGAGCGCCGGACGTCGTCGAGAAGCTCAGCAAGGAACGGCCTCGGACTGAGCAGCCACACGAGCCCATACGACACGGCGATGCCGACGATGCCGCCGGCGAACGTTGTCGCGAGCCCTTCGAGCAGGAACTGCCGCAGGATGTCGCCGCGCCTTGCTCCAAGAGCCAGCCTCACGCCGATCTCACGCGTCCGCTCCTGCACGTTGACGAACATGATGTTCATGATGCCCACGCCGCCGATGGCGAGCGTCAGGACACCAATGAACGTCAGCACGATCTTCAGACCGTTGATGATCGGATCCGTGAGCTCGTTTGCCTTTGACGCCCCGAAGAGGTTGAGCGCGCGCTCGTCAGCAGGGTTGTAGCGATAGCGACCTGCAAAAAATTCGCGGACCTGTTTCGTCGCCTGAGGCTCTACTGATGCCGTCGCCGCTTGCCACAAGAACGTGCTGACGTACTTGTTATCGGCCACCGCACTCATCGTCGTCCACGGGATGAACACGCAGAACTTGTCGGGCCGATTGTAGTTCGACAG